>Ga0209398_1000033_pt1 | contig 122144 bp, 94 predicted proteins | sample AshMeaBigSpring_FD_184125 | JGI IMG/M metagenome (GOLD analysis project Ga0209398, IMG submission 184125) | Groundwater microbial communities from Big Spring, Nevada to study Microbial Dark Matter (Phase II) - Ash Meadows Big Spring (SPAdes)... | ecosystem: Environmental > Aquatic > Deep...
GTAACGCATACGAAACAGAACAAGAAATAACGGATTTAGCCAAATCATTAAACAAAGAGTATCCGCAAACCGAATTTATTACCGGACATTGCACGGGTGAACACACATTCGACATTATGAAAAAAACATTGGAATTTAAGTTGATATATTTTTTCACGGGATATAAATTGATGATGTGATGATGTGATGTTGTGTTAATGTGAGGATTAAATGATAAATTCAAATTTTAAAATTAAATAGAAATAAATATGAAAATTGCAGTACCAACAAAAGAAGGCAACCAAATTGATAATCACTTTGGACATTGCGAATTTTACAGTATTTTTACTGTCGAAAACAACAAAGTAACAAACAAACAAACGCTTCAATCGCCACAAGGATGTGGTTGCAAGTCCAATATAGCTTTTGATTTAGCAAAAATGGACGTAAAAATTATGCTTGCAGGTGGAATAGGAGATGGCGCAATTAATAAATTGAGCACACAGGGAATTGAAGTTGTTCGAAATTGCAAAGGCGATATAGACGTATTGGTGGGACAATACCTGACAGGCTCATTAAAAGATGGAGGAGCAAGTTGTGTTGCTCATGCTAATCATTCACATCAAGATGGTCATGTTTGCAAGCACTAAAAACCATTTACCATTTATTCATTTACCATTAACTATTTTCAAAAAATGGTAAATAGTAAATTTCAAAATAGTAAATAAAATAATGATTACACACGATTATCAATTCCGGGTTTCCTATCCCGATACCGATAAAATGGGAACAATGCATCATGCCAATTATGTAAAATACTACGAAGCAGCTCGTTGGGAATTGCTTCGTAGTATTGGCGTTTCGTACAAATCGGTGGAAGATGCCGGCGTAATGTGTCCGGTGATACGTATGAATTTTAAATTTATAAAAACCACACATTACGACGAGTTACTCACCGTACGAACTACGATAAAAGCGATAAAAGGCGTTCGTATTTGGTTCGTTTATAAATTGTATAACGAACAAAATGAGCTTATTAACGAAGCCGAAACCGAAATTGCTTTCGTAGGATTAAACGACTGGAAACCTTGTGTTCCTCCTGATTTTTTAATTGAAGCAATAAAAAAACATCAGGCATGAGCACCGAAATTACAAACACCGACAGCAGTGTAAATCGTGCTGTCGGGTTTTTTGAACAAGGATATAATTGTTCGCAGGCGGTTTTTATGGCTTTTGCCGATAAATATGGAATTGATACTGAAACCGCAGCAAAGTTAGCCACATCGTTTGGTGGCGGCATGGGGCGATTGCGCGAAGTATGTGGAGCAGTTTCGGGCATGTTTTTGGTGTTGGGAATGGAATATCCGTTTACCGACACTGTCGATAAAGCTGCCAAAAACAGAAATTATAAAGCCGTGCAACAAGTTGCCAATCAGTTTAAATCTGAAATGGGTTCGTATATTTGTGCCGATTTGCTGAACATAAAACATGCCCCGCAAAGTCCGGTATCGGCTGAACGAAACGAAGCTTATTACAAATTGCGCCCATGTACTCGCTGTGTGGCCAAGGCGGCTGAAATTGTGGGAAAAGAAATTGGTTAAATCAATTTCGTTAAGAGTGTCCGCCTACCACTATACGCATAATCTTCAGATTTAGCGTAAAAAACTTTATTAGTTGAAGCGGGATAAACTTACGCCAAAACTGCGTGTTTTTTGTAGGCACTGTCGCAAACGAAAGCTGGCTATACGGAACGGTTTTTTCTATATCTTTTTTCATAATATTATCTCTTTCTGAATTATCACATTATTATTCAAAAATTGGCATATTGGCACATTAGCACATTGGCATATTGGCACATTAGCACATTGGCACATTATCACATCATTCCGGAATCATCCACCAAAAAGGCAATGCTTTGGCTTTGTACAAAAACATATAATGCATAAAAAGCTTCATCCAATGTCCTGCAAGCCCTATTTCACCCACGGTATCGTTTATGTTTCTACCCCATTCTGGATATTTTTCCCAATCGGGAACTATCGGATTTACCGTCATTACGGCAGCCTGACCATCCATGATTCCATAACCGGCTGATACAATGCAAGCTGCTCCCATTCTGCCCATCGATGCTTTGTGTTTGTTTTCCGTTGTTCCGGTTTTTATTTTTTCAATAATATTTTCGGCAACCACACGCCCTATTACTCCCGAAGGCATTCCTGTGCGTGGTGGAGTAGGGTAAATGTTCGTGCCATTTTTACTTTGCATTGGTTTCGACATGGGATGTGGCGGTGCAAATGCAATTCCGGCAGCATAAACATTGTCATACTGTATTGATTGATAAGTTGATGGCCAATCCGATGCTTTCCATTCTTCGTATGGTTTGGGCGTGTAATCAGCATCTACTTTCATAAAACCGTTTGGAGCAAAAACTGTGGCAGTAATGTCTTCGTTGTTCTTGTCGTAAGCTTTCATGCCTGCACCTGCAAAACCTGGTATCAACATAGCAAAATCAAACTGCTGTGTATGATATTCACCATCAAGCGTTTCGTAATGTACAAGTCCTTCTTCCACTTTATTTACACCTGCACCTGTTATCCAGCGAATACCATATTCTTTAAATACCGATTCGGAGAATATTTTGGTTGGTGTGATATATCCACCCCGTTTTACATAAGCGCCACCCATTCCAAAATCACCAAGTTCGTATTCGTTCGAAATCCAGACAATATCGGCCAAGTGTTCTAACTTGCGTTTTTTAACTTCGAAAGCAATGTTCAGGGAGTACTCAAAAGCTGCACCCTGACAAGTTGCCATTGGGTGACCGGTACCTACAAGAATTGTTTGTTTTTCGCCTTTTTCCATTTTGGCAAAATTCTTTTGCAGGTTATGCCAGGCTTCGGCAGCATGTTGGTATGTACAAACCGAGTTGGTAAAACCTTCGGGACCTAAGCCTTCGGTGGCCGCAAAGTTCAATTTTGGTCCGGTAGCATTTATCAGATAGTCATATTCAACATCCTCTTCTTTATCTTTGAGTGCACCGGTAATATGTCGCACGGTAACATAAGGTTTGATGGTTGAAGTGCCACCTTCGGGATGAATAGAAACCGCCAGCGCTTGTTTATAGGCAATTCCTTGACGCTTATAAACAGGAGCAAGTTCAAATTTAACCTGTTCGGGCGTCATTAATCCCATTCCTACCCATATATTGGAAGGCACCCATTGATAATTAGAGTTGGGGCTGACCACTATAACCTCATGTTTTTTATTCAATTTCCGTCGGGCTATTAATGCGGCGGTGTGGCCGGCAATACCGGCACCCAGAATAAGGATTTTTGCCATAAAATCAGATTTAAAAGATTAGAATAATTAACAAAAAAAGAGTAACTAAAACGTTATTTGAAAAGATAGTTCCGGATAAGTCTTTCGCAATGACGTATTGTAGTTTGCCATCTCGCTACGTAATTTAATGGCGTATTTGTACCGAATCTTTTGTTGCTTTTTATCCAAAAGATACCGACCATGAATCCAATCGTAAAAATACGACCCTGCTATTAATCCGATAGAGCTTAGCGCAATAAAATAATCGGTTTTTGACTCCTCCGAATTCAAAACTTCATAATTAAACAAATCGCCAAGTAAATCTTTGTTGTTGATATTTACATACACAATGCCTGCATATCCCAGTAATCGGGCTCCTACTAATGTATAACCAGTGAATTTATCTCTCACTTTGAAATGAATTAGCCCGGGCACAACCATTGCTTCAGCAGCATCTATCAGGCGCAAATTTGTTGATAAAGTTTTGAATTCTTCATAAGTCATCGAATCGGGAACGTGGGGCAATTTAAAATGATCATTTAAATCCCTTTTAAAGACATCGACATCCTGACCATACACAGCTTGTTGAAAAGCAATAATCAGGAGTGCAAAAAGTAATCTCTTCATTGTCGTATAAATTGAGCCCCAAATATAGATAATATTTTGAATTGTTTACACTATTTCAAAATATTTTTCCGAAATACGTCAAAATTACCTCCGCATCATCATGTGCATCAGTCCTCCGCCGTTTTTCACATCCGTAAAACCCATTTGTTGCAACATGCGTACACCATAAGCCGAACGAGCACCCGAAGCACAATAAAGTACAATTTCGCGATTTTTGTCGCCTAATTCGTGTGCTTTAGAAGCTAACTGGTCAAGGTCGATATTTACAGCACCCGGAAAAGCTCCACTCATAAATTCGCCACGCGTACGCACATCTACAATCAGAGGCTCGTTCGATACCGGTTTGGTTTCTTGTTTGGGTTGATTTGCCGAACGAACCTGCGCCATCATGGCATGCAGCCCGCCACCATTTTTAACATTGGTATAACCAATTTGAGCCAACATACGCTGTGCATAAGCCGAGCGTGCTCCCGAAGCACAATATACAATTATATCACGGTCGACATTATTTCCTAATTCTTCGTAACGTTGCATTAATTCGTCGAGTGGGATATTTACGGCATTGGGCACAGCTCCCGAACGGAATTCTTGCGGCGTACGAACATCTACAATAATTTGCGATGTAAAATCTTCTGTCTGAGTGGTTTTTTCTTCAACTAATTTCTCATTTTCTGAATTTTTATTTTCTGTCTCACCAATTTGTTTTTTCTCAATTTCGAGCAATTCGATTTTCAGATTTTTAAAACCAACAGCTCTTGCCTGACGCTGCATGGATGCATGTCCACCAGAAACATTGGTAACATCTGTAAATCCTGCACCAATCAATGTACGCAATGCCTGATGACCTTTTTTACCTGTTTCGTCGTACACTATTACCGGACGATTGGCAGGAATAGAACCCGTTTTTTCGGCAAGTAGTTCCAACGGAATATGCATAGCGCCCATGACATGGGATTTTTCGTAAGCAAAAATATCCCTTACATCTATAAAAATCGGATTTTTACCTTCGAGATAAGCATCTAATTCCGAAACTGTAACAGCCGGACTAAAGCCTGACATACGGTTTTCGGCGGTAAATGCTGCCATATTAATAGCATCGTTGGCAGTGCCAAGCGGTGGCGAGTAAGCATAATCAATATCGGCCAAGTCGCTTACAGTGAGTTTGGTAGCAGCGGCAGTGGCAATTACATCCAAGCGGCGGTCGGCACCTTCGTAACCTGCTGTTTGTCCACCCAAAATTACACCTGTTGCTTTGTCGTAAATCAACATAACTGAAACTTGCTCTGCTCCGGGATAATACGATGTATGATGCTCTTTATGCACCACAATGGCGTCGGCATCAATGCCCAATGCACGCGCTTGTTTGAGCGAAAGTCCTGTTGTACCGGCTACTGCTTCGAAAACGCGAACGATTGAAGTACCAATTGAGCCTTTGTAGCTATGTTTTCCTCCCAATGCATTTTCGGCTGCAATTCGCCCCTGACGATTGGCAGGACCGGCTAATGGAATGCGTACCTTTTTGCCATTCACCCGATGTTCAATTTCTACCATATCGCCTGCACCGTAAATATCAGCATCCGAAGTTTGCATGTATTCATTTACCAATAATCCACCTGCTTCGCCCAATTCCAGGCCGGTTTCTTTGGCCAATTGCAAAGTAGGACGAACCCCGATGGATAGCAAAACCATATCAGCTTCCAGCGTTTTGCCATTGTCTAATTTTACTGATTTTTGTCCTATTTCGGTTACACCTGCACCTGTATGTATTCCTACGCCATACGAAAGCATTTCAGTTTCGATAAAACCAGCCGTTTCGGCTTCCATAATGGCCATTACGTGTGGCATCATTTCTACCACATTTACTTTCAATCCGCGTTTTACCAATGCTTCCACCATTTCGAGTCCGATAAATCCACCACCTACAACTACGGCTGTTTTGGGTTTCTTTTCATCTATAAACGATGCAATTTTGTCCATATCTTCCAATGTCCACAATGTGAAAACATGGCTGGCATCGGCTCCGGGCAATGTTGGCTTAATGGGGCGACCACCTTGTGCCAAAATTAATTTGGTATATTCAAATGTTTTTTGCTCGCCACTTCGGGTGTCAAGCGTTTTTACAACATGATTATCTTTGTCGATAGCACTTACAAGCGTATGTACATGCACATCCACGTTGTATTGCTCTTTAAAGCTTTCGGGACTTTGAAGGATTAGTTTTGAGCGACTTTTAATATCGCCACCAATATAATACGGCAATCCGCAGTTGGCAAACGAAATGTCGGGACCCGCTTCGAGCATGGTTATTTGTGCATCAGGCGAAATTCGACGGGCTTTGGCTGCGGCAGTTGCACCGGCAGCTACACCTCCTACAATTACAATTTTTTCCATAAGTGTTTAATTTGTTTTATCTGCCCTTAATCCGTCAGTTGACGTAGGAATAGAAGATAGTATTTTTGTTTTTATTTTATTTCATTTTTTAATTGTCAAAACTAATATTTCTTGCCCCCCTTTAGGGGCTGGGAGCAGTATTTTTTGTTTGACGCTGCAAAGATACGACAAGATTTTTAAATTACAATAGTATCACTAATAAATTATTATAATATCACTATTGTTTTTATTAATAATGTAGGTTTCTACTATTTAAATCGTTGTTTAGATACCGAAAACTGACATTTTGGCTTGAATTTGCAACTTGTTGAATTAAACTGTTTTGGTATATGTTTTGTTAACAAGGAAAAACAAATAGTCATAAGAGTTTATATAAGTTAGTTTTTTTCGTCCCCCCCCAACCCCCTACTGGGGGCTAAAGATTGCCAAAAATTGACTGTTTTACGCTTAGCAAGATTTCATTAACTACGTCTTAAAGCCCCCATTTGGGGGTTTGGGGGGCGAAAATGAAATTGCTTTAAACGGAGTAAAATATATAATATTCTTTGGTGGCTAACATATATAACTCTAATAAAAAACAACAAATATGAAAGGAAATTTTGATGCAATAATCAACGAAAACCGACCTGTGGTAGTCGATTTTCATGCTCTGTGGTGTGGACCCTGCAAAACGCAGGCACCTATTTTGAAACAACTTGCCGAAGAAATGGGCGAGCGAATAAAAGTAATAAAAATTGATGTGGATCAGAACCAGATGATAGCTGCCCGTTTTCAAATTCAAAGTGTACCTACACTTATGATATTCAAAAACGGACAGGTAATTCACAAACAAGCCGGAGTACACTCCAAAGCCCAGTTGATGAGTATTCTTGCAAATTTACATACCAGGTAAGCGCCCTATAAGGCCTAATTTGCTCCATTTGGCATATTTACCCCATGCTTGTTTCAGCCAGTGGCCAATAATTGGCAATGGAATCATTATTTCTTTTTTGTTATCGCGATAAACAAAAGCGGCACCATTGCCCATATCCATTACACAAAGGATATTCAAATGTTCCTGATATCCTTTGCGTTTCTCGCTGCCTTTTTCTATGTGTACAATGTTGTAAGCTGCATTTCGCCCCATCACTTCAGCAATATGCCCTTGCTTGGCAGTCCATTCGGGTCCTTCGTAGGCAGCAGCATCGCCAATGGCAAACACGTTTGGAAACGCTGCAACCTGATTATAATCGTTTATTTTTACAAAACCGGCTTCCGAAAGGGGTAAATCGGTGTTTTTCAATATCGGCGAACCCGCTCCGGCAGCAATAAACATGGTTAAATCCGATTGCAATTTGCTGTTGTCTTCGAACACAATTCCATCTTCGACAAATTCGGTAATTTTTTTACCATAATGACTTTTTATATTCTGCGAAGCAAACATTTTGCCCATTGCTTTCAAGGCATTTTTACCCATACGTGCACCGGGCTCAGCCATAGGTGCAAACATGGTGAGTTCAAAGTTGTTGCGAATGCCTTTTTTCCGCAAATAATGATTGATATTAAACATCAATTCAAATCCGGGACCGCCACGAACCGCCGATTTATCTTTCGGGTTTCCACCAAAGCCAATGGCTATTTTGCCACTCCCTTTTGCGACTAAAGCATCTAACTTTTCGCGAAGTTGCTGTGTTTGTTGAGGTTGACCGCAAATAGTGGTAGTGAATTCTACTCCTTTGGGTTGCATTTTTCCACTACCAAAAGCCACCACCAAATAATCGTACGATAGCGATTGGTTCTCGAATGTTACCGTGTTTTGAGCTGCATTTATACCCGTAACTTTGTCGATAAGCAATTTAAAACCGTATTTTTTCTGAATATCAGCTAATTTTATCTTCGCGTTTTCGTATTTCAATTCGTGTACAGGTATCCAAATAGAGATAGGATAAACGAATAAAAAATCGCGGTCTGAAACCAAAGTTACATCAAACAGTTTGCTTTTTTGCAAATCAATGGCAGTTTCCACACCGGCAAAACCGCCTCCAAGAATAAGTACTTTTTTCATTTTTATTTTATAAATTCCTGATAAGGATTGTGTTTATGTTCGCGGTCTTTCACTACCAAAGTTGTAGTTGGAGCTTTCGATTTCATGTTAAATAATATATCATGCCCCACACAAAGTCCGAACGAGATATTTAACTCAGTGTTTTGTTGTGCCAGAAAATCGGCTTGTCCGGCAGGATTGCAGGCAGTACCTTTTACAGTTACATCATTAAAAAACTCCGAAGCCTTTATTTTCTGATACTTACAATCCACCGTAAAAACTTCAAATTTATCCGAAAGTGTTTCTTTCAATTTTAGAGCTTCTTTAGTCATACCTACGCAATGCGCTATGCCAATGCGTTTTATGCCATTGTTTTCGGCAAACAATTTCAACTCTGCCACCCTGTTTTGTCCCATTAGTAACGAATCCTCAGCAGCACGCATTAGTTTTAAATCCTCGCCGGTATAAAGTGTTTTTATTTCTTCCATTTGTTCTAAAACGATTATAATGTAGGTTTCGGGTACAAAGATAATACAAGAATTATAAATTACAATAGTATCACTAATAAATTATATTATTATCACTATTTATTTGATCAACTGCTCATAATAAACACTAAAATTTGAATGCCTTAGTGATAAATTTTTTACCTTTGCACACTGATTCTTTTCCTTTCGAAAGAAAGTTTAAAATCAAACTACATAATGTAATTGGTTAAATATCAATAGTCTACTTTTAAAACATGGAAATTTACAATTATATCGAAAAATTCGTTCAGGATTTTATAAACATTCTGGGTGAAATGTCGCCCTACCTTTTGCTGGGTTTTTTCTTTGCGGGATTACTGTATGCTTTTATCCCCCGAAATAAAATAGAGCGTTACTTCAATGGAAATCCATTGCGCTCATCGGTGTTGGCATCGTTATTTGGAGTTCCGCTACCACTTTGTTCGTGTGGTGTAATTCCTACCGGAACGGCATTTTACAAAAATGGTGCATCAAAAGGTGGTACAGTTTCTTTTTTAATTTCCACGCCTCAAACCGGAGTCGACTCTATACTGGCAACTTTTTCGTTAATGGGTTTGCCATTTGCCATAATCAGACCATTGGCTGCCCTGTTAACCGGGATTACAGGTGGACTAATAACAAGTATAATAACAAAAAATGAACCTGACAATCGTGTAGTTCAGGTTGCGAATGATGAGAAAAAATCGTTTAGTCAGAAGTTACTTGATGTTTTCAGGTATGGATTTGTTGAATTTATTCAGGATATATCAAAATGGTTGGTGATAGGCCTGGTGCTGGCCGCCATTATTTCGGCTGTTTTGCCTAATCAGTATTTTGAATTATTAAACTTACCACCCATTCTTCAAATGCTGTTAGTGTTGAGCATTTCGGTGCCTTTGTATATTTGTGCAACAGGTTCAATACCATTGGCTGCCGTGCTGATACTGAAAGGTTTAAATCCCGGAGCGGCATTTGTGTTACTAATGGCTGGTCCTGCTACCAATGTAGCCACCATCACTATGATTGGCAAGGTTTTAGGCCGAAAAAGCCTGTTCACGTATTTGGGAACAATTATCACAGGAGCATTAGGATTCGGGCTTATTATTGATTATCTTTTGCCGGCAAAATGGTTTACAGCAATTGCCTGTGAACACGCAGTACATAATCACGATACCGGTTTGGTATGGTGGCAAATTGCATCCGGAGTACTCCTGACCGGACTAATTGTGAACGGATATATTCAGAAAAATTTAAAAACAAAGAACGAAAAAACAACTCAAATAAAACAGATTAATATGGAAATTAAAACCATCAAAGTAGACGGCATGACTTGCAATCATTGCAAAGCAAATGTGGAGAAAAATGTTCAAATGCTCGATTTTGTTCAAAATGCAACTGTGAATCTTGCGGATAAATCGGTTACTGTAGAAGGAGAAAATATTGATATTGAAAAAATAAAAGAAACTATTGATAGTTTAGGCTACAAGAGCTTGTAAGATTATTTGCTTTTCTTAAAAAAATGTTTCGAATCGCCCCAGGCATTGTAGCCAACTTCGTGGTCGACCATGTGCACCCTAACATCGATACAGCTTTTACAATCGTCGGCATTTTCGTCGGTACAGGGTTTGTTTTCGTACAAGGCATAGCTATCGCGGTATTTCCCGGGCGTGATATTGGGCATCAGTATATTGGCTCCAATCTGAATGGCTTTTTCACGCCCTAATTTATCGATGGACTGCAAAGCTGTAGTAGCTGCAATATTAATTTTAGGCATCATAATACGAAGCACTGCAATCATTCGAAGTGTAAAACGGAAACGATCTTGCAAAGGCATTAACCGGTCTTTATATTGATAAAGTGGCGTGTCTTTATGTTCGATATAAGGACCCATACCACACATGGCAATGTCTAACTCCTTCATAAACAATAAATCATTGGCTAAATGATCGATGGTTTGAAAAGGCAAACCAATCATAACGCCTGTACCTACCTGATAGCCGATTTTTTTTAGCGTTTTAAGTGCAGCAACACGGTTATCAAAACTGTGTAAATCGTTTTGAGGATGAATTTTTGAATATAAGTCAGGCGTCGACGATTCGATGCGTAATAAATAGCGATGAGCGCCACTGTTGAACCACTTTTGATAGGTTTCTTTAGTTTGTTCGCCACACGAAAGTGTAATGCCAATTTCAGCATTTGTAAGTTCTTTGCTTTGCTGAATTATACGGTCAATCTTTTCGATAAAAAATGGATTACTCAATTCGCCCGATTGTATTGCTACCGATCCATATTTATTTACATGTGCAAATTCAATGGCTTTTAATATCTCATTATCAGCAATATTATAACGATTTACATCCGTATTTGAATTACGTATGCCACAATACAAACAGTCTTTTTCGCACACATTGGAGAGTTCAATTAATCCACGTAAATGCACTACATTGCCAATATTCTCCTTTTTTATTTTTGCTGAATGTTGAAAAAGCTGTTTTTCTTCTTCACCTTCGAGTTGCAATAAAAAAACAATGTCGTCGTGATTTAAAACACGCTTTGATAGTATGTTATTGAGTTTTGACATCGAACGAAATTATTTCTGAATATTCTTAAAAGGGGCAGTAGCTCTATCAAAAATTCCATTCATATAAGCAATTGCCAACCCGTAATTCGAAACAGGAATACCGGCATCAACAGCAGGTTTTAATCTGCCCGCCAATTGTTTAGGTGTAACCATACAGCCTCCACATTGTATAATCATGGCAAAATTGCGAATATCTTCCTGAATGTCAGCCAAGCCGGGAACTACTTTAAAATCTAATTTTTTGCCGGTAAACTTCAATAACCAATTGGGCAATTTAAAACGCCCAATATCGTCGCAACTCACCTGATGCGTGCAGGATTCGAGAATTAACACACGATCGCCATCCTTTAATTGCGAAATATGCGGTGTGCCTTTCATATAATTTTCAAAATCGCCCTTTAAACGGGCAAAAACCACACTGAAGCCTGTAAGTGGAATATCTTCAGGGATTAATTTTGAAACCAATCCGAATGCCTGACTATCGGTTACAGCCAATGCCGGTTTTATTCCTTTTTGCAGAAAATCCTCAATTTCAGTTTCTTTTACCACTATGCATATACCATCATTATCCAACACATCGCGTATAGCCATATTTTGAGGCAGAATCATGCGTCCATCCGGTGCTTCGCTATCAACAGGAGTTATCAATAATACAATATCTTTCGGTTTAATAATTCCACCAAACAACGATGGTTTTTGATAAGCAGTAGGAGGTATAATTTTTCGAAGTTCATCCGTTATATTATAATCAACATTGTTACCCAACGTGCTGAATTCAATAACAGTAGCATTCGATATTTTTTGAATTTCAGTATTTGTTGCCGATGAAATTGCTTCGAGATCACTTTTGTTGTGAACCACAATAAATGGCACATCAAACTCATTAAAGCGTTGAATTAAATCCACTTCGAACGATCCGAAAACATTCTGAGCAATCACTAAAATGGCACAATCAACCTTAGGAATAACTTCGAGGGTTTTTTTAATGCGTTTTTTACCTAAATCGCCTTCGTCGTCAATTCCGGCTGTATCTATTAAAATTGCAGGACCGATTCCGAAAATTTCAACCGATTTTTTAACCGGGTCGGTGGTTGTGCCGGCTTGTTCCGATACGATGGCTAAATCCTGCCCAACCAATAAGTTAATAAGCGAACTTTTGCCGTTATTACGGCGTCCAAAAATTCCAATATGAGGTTTCGACATAATTTTTTAATAATATAAATCCCGTTCACCTTGTTTAATTCTCTCAATGCGTCGACGAAGCGATTGTTGCATTTTTTCGTCGAGCGTAAAAATATTCTTTTCAATCACATTCCAGGCCTTTACAGCAGTATCTTCCGGAGCATAATCTTCAATATATTCGGCCAGGGTCAGAATGGCATTCGGGGTACAAAAACGTTTGATAAATCCGGGAACCGAAAACTCCATAAAATGCTCTCCGGTTCGTCCCTGACGATAGCAAGAAGTACAAAACGAAGGAAGCATTTCCTGTTCAATCAGCTCATTTACAATTTCGTTTAACGAGCGGCCATCATTTATGCGAAACTGTCCTTTTTTCAGGTCCTGTTCGTTTTGTTCGGTTTTGGCGTAACTGCCCAACTCCAATTTTGTGCCACCATCAATTTGCGAAACACCAAATTGCAATAACTCATTTCGAAGTGCAGCCGGTTCACGGGCAGTTAAAATCATTCCGGTATAAGGCACTGCCAATCGCAAAATAGCAATCAGTCGGGCAAAATCTTCGTCGTTTACAAAATATTTGTCGCCCATCGAAAGCATGGAAGCATCCTTAATGCGTGGAAACGAAATGGTATGCGGGCCAACATTATAGCATGCTTCCAAATGATTGGTATGGCGCACCAAAGCCAGCACTTCGAAGCGCCAGTCGTACAAACCAAATAACGCACCTATTCCCACATCGTCCAATCCTGCTTCCTGAGCACGGTCGAGCGAAGTCAGACGGTAATCGAAATCAGCTTTTTTGCCACGTAAATGATAGGTTTTATAAGCTTCTTTATGATATGTTTCCTGAAAAACCTGAAAGGTGCCAATGCCGGCTTCTTTCACAGTTCTGAAACCTTCAATCCCGAGCGGAGCAGCATTTATATTAACCCTTCTTATTTCGCCATTGCCTTTTTTAACGCTGTAAGCTACTCGTACTGAGTTAGCTATAAATTCCGGACTGTATTGAGCATGTTCACCATAAACCAGAATAAGTCTTTTCTGACCGTTTTCCTCAAGAGCTTCTATTTCGCTGATAATTTCGTTATCGTCGAGCGTTTTTCGAACCGCCTCTGTATTTGAAGCTTTAAAACCGCAATAGGTACAGTTGTTGGAGCATTTGTTACCCACATACAGCGGAGCAAAAAGAACAATGCGGTTTCCGTAAATATTGCGTTTTAAAGTACGAGCGCCATCTTTAATTAGTTCTATCGATTCGGCATCTGTAGCATTGATAAGTACGGCAACCTCTTCGAGATTTAAACGCTTTTTGGATAGCGATTTTGCAATTACTTCTTTTACTTTCGAACTGTCTGAAGGGGTATTGTTAATGTAATCCCAAATTTCATCATTATCAATAAATGATTGCATGGGAACATCGGGAATGTTGTAATTTTCGGGAGTAAATTTCATGTTTTATTTTTCACAAAATACATATAATCAGCTTGTTGTGATAAAATATATCCTTGTGAAATGTTTCTTGATTTGAGCTGCAAAGATACAAAATTCCTTTTATTAATCCAATTTTGAAATTAGTCCAAAATATTATTACGGCAATAAAAACAAGGTAAAGTCTGTTTAGGTTCTCCAAATTCAGGGATTGAACTATTTATTTCTTACGATATTCAGGCCATTTTAAATGGGTCTTCAACCGCATTTCCCCTTTGCAGCATTGTATTGTTTTCATTTACCGGATAAGGCGGATTGGAATTTAGCTGAAGTGATATATCAGTGTCTATTTCTATTTGCTCAATGCAGGGAGTATTGTAATTTCGTTTTAGCATTTGGTTTTCCATATTGATTCTTTAATTGATGGTTATTTTATGTGTGTTGATTTTTTTATCTGTTTGAAATTTAATAATATAAACGCCGGAAGGGTAGGGCAGGGTAATTGTTGTTGCTGAACCTGTGACCGGTTTCATTTCCATTTTAATGCCTGTAGCATTATAAATACTAACCATTTCGTTTCCGGTGTATAGGCCGTTGTATTTTATCAATACTTCGCGGTTGTTTATACGGCTATAACATACGTTTTCTGCTTTGTCAGTATTGATATCAGTTGTTATTCCCGGAGCTTTAAACCGAACTTCGAAACGATTGAGTGTATTCACCACCCCTGAGTTAAATTGATAAGGCAATATCTCCGATAAGTTGTATTCACTGCCAAGTTCTTTGTCATAAAGTACAATTTTATAGTCTGAATCAAACCCTGAAATTTCAGTTGCCTTAATGCTGAACGTATTACTTTGACCTGTATTGAATCCCAATGCTACGCTTTTTTCCGTTTCAAAGGTTTTCATGCCGTTTATAGCGACTGTTTCGGAGCCGGCTTTGCTGTAAATTTCGGGTATTGCAGCACTTCCGTTACTCATTTTAGGCGAATCGTAAGCATCATAACTATCCGATGCTAAAGGATTAAATACAAGTATGGTTTCGTCAGAGTTAGTTCCGTTTGTTACCTGTAGGCGAACAATTTTTTGAGTAGCATTAATAGCCGAAGGTGCTTTTAATTTGTTGCCTGCAACGCCATGCAAACGCATGGTATTATCGAAAGCTAATGTTCCTGTAGTTTTACCACTGCTCACCCGCACCCAAAACGATTGCATGGCAGGGATGCTTCCCGAAACCGCACCGTTTCCGTTGTTGTTTGTGCCAATGCCCGTAAGCGCACCATAGGTATCAAATACATAAGCAGCCGATTGATTTTGAGTGCGATACCAAATCGTATTTTCAAGATTGGTTTTAGTAGCATCGTTCCAACTGACATTCGAAGGATATGGATTTCCGACCAGATTAAAGCCTTCCTTAGTTTGTCCGGCAGTGCGGGTAAGCGAAATTGACTTTGGTCCCGAGTTTAAAGTACCAACGAAATTAACAGTTCCAGTACTGTTTGTTGTTACCGAAATATAACCTCGCATTGGGTTTAAGGTGCTTCCGGATGTGGGTGTTACCCAGCTTGCTGTAGGTTCGTTGTAGTACATTATTGATGTAGCCGAGCTTAATGCAGCTGTTGTGGCAGTTGTTATCGGGCTCGACAGATACCAGTTTCTACCGGAAGTGAGGTATTGCTTTACTGTAGCTGTAATTGCAGGAGGATTTTCGCCTGTATTATTATCTATAAAAGTCGCCGTTCCGGTGGCATCGCTTTCGAGTACGAGACTACCCGGATTTAGTGATTTTGTATCGGCAAGCGAAAGATGTCCGCCGGGCTTAACAGTAATGCTATTGTAGCTATGATCGGTGCCATTGCAATTGAATGTAGAGCCATTAGCAACCACAACATCCACCGTAGAAGGATTTGTAAAATCGCTTGCCTGAATATCCGAAGTGGTATAAGTGAAGCTCACCTGTGAGCCATAAGCAGTACCAACACTATTGGTAGCATAAGCACGTACAAAATAAACAGTGCCTGCCGATAAACCCGTAAGGTTACTTGTAAAACTTCCTGTGCCTGAACCATCTGTTGTTTTACTGTCGGTAATGGTTGGATTGGCAGTAGTACTCCAGCAAACTCCACGAGCCGTTACACTTGCACCACCATCGGCTGTAACGTTTCCACCACTTGTAGCTGTAGTAGCTGTTATCACAGACATAGAACTTGTGGCTGCAAGCGTTGGGGTTGTAAATGTGGTAAATTCGGCCGATGTAGCAGTGGCAGACGAGCCGCAACTATTTGTAGCAACAACTGTAAAATAATACGTTGTGTTTGCTGACAATCCTGTTACCGAAGCAGAAGTACCCGAAGTGGTGCCATTACTGATTGTTGTACCACCCTGGTTTTTCACAGCCCAATTGTATGACACTGATCCGTCATTTCCATTTGCCGCCCAGGAAATTGATGCAGTTGTTGCACCTGTTGCAGAAGCTGTTGGTGATGTTGGAATGTAAGCGCTTAAGCACACTTGCGTATAATCAAAAGACACCTGAGCACCGCCACCAATTTCGAAAAATTCAAGTACCAGATTTGTATTTTCACCAAGCACTACATTCGATGCGGTTTGAGTTCTGTAACCATGATCGCTCCAGTCATTAATAACAAAGGTACTTCCACCATCTACACTTAAGCGCCTGCTGTGATATTATACTTACCTCTCGGAAAACTTTTTTTCATTCGGTATCTGACGTGAAAGTTGTCGATATAAGTTGTGCCACTTAAGGTAGGACCGCTTCCACCCCAGTTTTGATTAAATATTTCGGATTGTGTAATGGATCCTAAATACTGATACGGTTGATATGCAGGGTTAGGTGGCCAGTTTTGACTCTGATACACATATCCAATCCATGAATCAGAGCCATACGTATTACTGTCGAATGAACTATCGGTAACTGCGGGTGGTCCGTATCCATAAGTGGCATTATAAATTGTACCATTTACGGTTCCATTTGTTTTATTGTCGTTAAGTGTAGAACCACTACCTTCATTCATTTTGTAATAGTTAGTCAATCCTGTTTCGCTTCCGGTAAGCTCCTTGCACATGTTGTTTGAAATTTCACTCGCCGTACGAGCTGTATTCCAGATTCTTACTTCATCAATATTGCCGGTAAAATAATAATCATACTTCATTTCCTGTTGATAGTAAAAGCCTCCGATTTCCATAACATTCACCGACGGACTTTGATTTATAGTTCCCGAGCCGTCCTGAGTGCCGTTGATATAGAGTTTAATGTCCGTATCATTTTTCACAACTGCCACATGTACCCAATTCCCTGTATTAACTGATGCACTTGAAGCCACTGCCTGCCAGCCGTTAGTATTTATTCCAAACTCAAGTTTGCCGTTAGCCACCCTAAACTCAACGGAGTGGTTAGTAGATGAAGATGTGTTTCCCCAACCAACAATTTCGTCATAACTTGAATAAGCAGTCGTTTTTATCCATGCTTCAATGGTCATTGTGTTACTATAGGATGTTGAATTGCTGTAACTTACGTGTGCGGATGTTCCGTTGAAAGAGAGGCTATAGTTTGTTTGAGCATTAACAGTCAGTAAACCTGCTAAAAACAATAAAGCCGACAGGGTCATTAACTTTGATTTCATAAGCATTTTTATTAAGAATCAATAAATGTATTTGAATATTGTAGCTGTCAGATGAAGTGTTATTATTCGCTGAAAAATAATTATCATTGTCAGTTTGCAAAAATAGATGCAATAAATAACATTATTTGTAATAATTTATGGATAAATGTTGTCGTAATAATTGCAATTGTTGTCGTAACGATTTGAAAATCAACAAAAAACCGGCATAAGCTCAAAAGGGCTTAGTCGGTTTTCTTTAAAAAGTGCAACTTATTTTATCCTAAATAGGTTTTAAATGGATTGTCATTTTCTCCCCCTATCTCAAAAAGCTGCGAATTTTCGTTCGAGCGTGTTGGTGGAGTTGAGCTAAGCTGCAACGATATTTCGTTGTCGACCACTATCATTTCAATCTCAGGCTGACAATATGTTTTCTTGCTAATTGCTTTTGTTGGTGTGTTCATAAGGCGTTTTATTAGTTGAGTATTACTTTTGAAGTTTTGGTTTTACCCGAAATAACGGCTTTTAGCATATATACGCCAGGCGTAGTTGGTAATGTTATTTCCGTTTTTTCCGATTCTATCAGTTTATTGCTTATGGCTTGTCCCGCTGCATTGTATAGTATTGCAAAGCTACCTTTTTCGACTATACCAGTGTAAGTTACCCAACTGTGATTGTTATCTTTTCGTATAAAATTGATGCCGTCCGAAATTACATTTTCAGTAGCAGTGGTTGGCCCTGATACTTTGAATTTCAGTTCAAAACGATCGGTGCTGTTTACTACCGACGAATTAAATGTGAAATCGGTGCCCTCTGTTATATCGTATTCGGCAGGTATGTTTTTGTCAACCAAAATAAGTCGGAACGAACTATCGAATCCTGTTATTTCGGTCGCTTTGAGTGTGAAGCTCGCAGTTTGACCTGTGCTAAATCCCAATGGGATAATGCGTTCGCTGTCAAAAGTTTTCATTCCGTTGATGGCCACAACTTCATTGCCGGCTTTGGTGTAAATTTCGGGAATTTTGGTGCTTCCGTTACTCATTTTTGGCGAATCGTAGGCATCGTAACCATCCGATGCCAAGGGATTAAACACCACAATGGCTTCGTCGAAGTTCGTACCGTTTGATACTTGCAGGCGAACGAATTTAGCATTCGTAGCTTCGGGTGCACGACGGCGATTGTTTGTAACATCCTTGTGATTAATATACTGCTTATCGAAAGTAATGGTTCCCGAACTATAGCCATTATCCACACGTACCCAAAATGCCTGCATAGGAGGGATGTTGGTAGTTACCGATTTGCTGCTTAGGCTGGTGCCTAATCCGTTTGTTACGCTGTAAGTGTCGAAAATATAAGCTGTATTTCCGGCATTTTTTGCGCGATACCAAAACGAAGGCTGAATATGTGTTTTGGTAGAACTTCCAAAGTCGTAATAGGCCGGAAAAGGATTTCCTACTAAATTGAAACCTTCTTTGGCTTGACCAGCAGTACGATACAAAGTTATTGTTTGGGTGCTGTTGTTTAAAGTTCCTCCTGTAAATTTTATATTTCCATCGGTAGGTACAGTAGCTACATACCCACGGAATGGCACTAAGTCGGTTGTATTATCCGTAATATCTGTCCATGGGGTAGTCGATCCTTTCGATTCATCGTACCAACTGATAGGATTTGCGGCGGCATTGAATACACTCGATTTTGCACCCGACACAGGGCTCGAAAGATACCAGTTTCGCCCCGAAGTTACGTGTGTTTCTACATTGAATGTGCCGCTTCCGCTTATTGAGCCTGTAATTTTCAGGGTAGATTGTTCGTCGGCGTCGGCACCAATAGTTATAGTTCCGTTGTTGGTAAGGTCGCCAAGTACATTTAGTTTTTTACCAGCATTCAACACTGCTTTCGAGCCCGGATTTACGGTAAGGTTTTGGCAAACTACGTTTTGTGTATTTCCACCTCCAATTACCTGGTCTTGTGTACCTGTAAATACCAAATCGGTATGATTGTTATCAACCGCATTGAATAAATCGGGATTTTCGGTATTGTTTATCAGATTTCCGGTCAGTATTATTTTACCATACAAATACACTTCGCCACTTTCGACCGTAAAATTTCCGGCATCACCTTCTATCACCAAAAAGGTGCCATTGTTAATGGTTATTTTTGCACCCTGAATGGTTACGCCGGGAGTTTGTGCTTGCAAAACCGCAAGTAAACTCTGTGTGAAAATCAGGAATAAAAATAGATTTGTTCTCATTGGATTTGAATTTTTAATAGAATAAAATTCCATATATATAAGTAATTTGGAATAATTAATGATATGTATTTATTTTTACTTTCCGACCCCCAACCCCCAACTGGGGGCTAAGACATATTCTCTAAAAATAAAAAATTGAAAAGATACTGAGTCTTTTAGCCCCCAGTAGGGGGTTTGGGGGTCATATTCAAAACATATCATTTAATATTATCTACTACTTAAATGGTATTTTTTCTTCAACAATTTAGTATTTAATGATATAATTCACTACAATATAAGGTTGTAAGTTATTGTGAGCACTTCCGCTACCGGTTGATGTAGATGTGGTGTTTGCCACATCAATCGTATGACTGTGTGAGCTGCCGGCACCCGAAGTGAATGATGCGATATTAACTGTGTGTGAGTGAATTCCGGCAGCACTGGTAGTTTTGGTTTCCGCAGTTTGATTGTCAGAAACAAGTGTCTCGTTGGGATAATCAATCCAATCTCTATCTAATTCATGTTCATCAACATAAGTGTGTGTGTGATTACCATCAGAACTCGATGTAGTGCTTGGTGGATCAATTGCATGTGTATGCGAACCTTCGGACGATGATGAAACACTTGCCGGATCTACATTGTGCGAGTGTGAAGCCAATTCAGCCGTTGTCAAAGTATGTGTTTTTGCACCACCTTTTTCGCCCATTACATCAAATTCGGTGTCGGTAGATTTAGCCACAGCCACACGACCTCTAAAGTCGGGTAAATTAAACGTCGTGGATCCATCACCACTTCCATAAGTAGTACTGATAACCTGAAATAATGCTGCATAAGTAGTGCGACTTACTGCCGTCCCATCGCAAATCAAATAACCGATGGGGGCTGTTGTGGCTGCATATTGCTGAATAACGCCTGCAGGTGTAGTTGTTGTCGCCGACGAACTGATTTGCAACCAGGAATTTCCATCGTAATAATAATATCCGGCACTACCGTCGGTTTGGTAAACAAGCAGCCCTGTTGCTGCCGACGAAATTGCTGCGCGTTGTGTTGCGGTCATACGTGGGGTTAGTAATCCTTTGGTAGTCGACTTCACATCGAGCATAGCGGATGCATCAGGAGTTGAACCATCGGCATTGATACTTACATTTTGGGCAGTTGTTGCTCCACAAATCAGCAAAGCAAACAGGAATAGTTTAATAGTTTTCATACGCTTTTAATTTTTTTTGGTGATATTCTAATTATTTTCTTTGAAATTCGATTTTTTGAATTAGTATAGCTTTTTTTGTCGTATTGAGTGCTACAAGAATATAGCATAACGCTACTAAATTCGACAAAGAAACTACCTGAAATTTTTGTTTTTTGAATGATTCAAGTGATTATTCCGTTGGTAGAATTATGTATTAGAATGCATTTTCAGGCTCCACAACCAGCATAAAACAGTTTGTGTAAAAATAAAAAACTGTATTAATTCATTGTTAAATTAATGAATTAATACAGTAAATGCAATTGATTGAAATCAAGAAATGAAATAGTATTACGATGCCGACCTTACACGCGATAAAGTTTCAGGTGTAATTTGAAGAAAAGAGGCAATATATTTGAGCTTTACCTTGCTATGTATGCCTTTGCGCAATTTGCAAAATGTAAGGTATCTGTCGGTGGGTTTCTGCTCGGCAAGTATTTGTTGCCGTATATCACTTTTAAAAATAAAATTCTCAACAATAATTCGTCCTAAGTTGGCTAACTCAATATTTTCGTAAAAAAGTTTGCGAAATTTCACTTTGTCCACCTTGTAAACAATCAGGTCTTCTAATGCCTGATAGCTTTTTGTGACCGGACCATTTGTGATATACGATTTTACATCGCCAAAGGTTTCACATTCTTTCCAAAACGAATTGGTATCTTCAGTGCCGTCGCTGTTTTCGGTATAACCTCTGACCATTCCCTTCCGGATAATATACATATATGGGTGTAGGTCGCCTTCGCGGACAATAATCGTATTCGCTTTAATCTCGGCAATCTCGATACAATTGTTTACTAACAATGCCGAATCGTTGCTTATGGATGAAAATTCTTCAAAAAAACAGGCAATAGAATCCATACTATCAATAGGTGTTTAAAAAATATAGCCTCAACGGTGGTGAGACTATATTAAAAGTATGCAAATTTAAATAAAAATTTTGCATATTGGAAATTGCCTGTCCTGTTTTTCCCGAATAACTCAGAGATTTTGTGTTTACAGGCACTACGTTTACCGACACGGCATCGTTCAGTGCATTCGTCCAGAGTTGTGGCAAACATATCACTGTTGGTAGTGCCAATAAAATCAATTTCGATATCGCTCACGGCGCGGAGAGCATATTCTTTTTTTTGGGCTGCATGCAGGCCGGCAGTTACGGCATCCCGGTTGGGGCTATTGGTGAGTGAGGAAGTTCCTGTATTGTAGAGGCGAGCGCCGTTGTACTCAATAAAGTATAAATCGGAGTAAGTCGGGCCGGTGGCTGTTTTGTATTAGCCAATCGTTGCAGCTGTTTGCGTGCCGGTTTTATTTGTTTGCCATTTTAAGGGTTACTGCTCAGGCATTGTCGGATTTAAAAGCATCTTGTTGCATAAATTCAGGCAATATTGTTTGCGGACTATACGCATCGCCGGGAGGGTGAATGCTCGATGCCAACTGAAGCGAGATTTCGTTGTCTAAGCATACTAATTCGATAGTAGGCTGTGAGTACTTTTTCAGTGTTAGATTGCTCATAATATTATTTAAAAATTAGTTGTTGAAGATTTTTAAAGTAGAATTCTGAAGTTTATTGGAGACTGTAACCAAAATCAATTTAGAATTTGAGTTCAAAACAAGCGCCTGACCATTTACAACATCCGGATACGATTGAATTAATGCACCAGTAATATCAAAAACCTGCACTTTGGAATTGCACTTCAAGCCGTTGATTGTAAGTTTATTGTCTTGCAAAGCCACCAAAACATCCTGGTTGAATGCTGTGATGTTCGAAGTACTTATATCAGGGGTAGTTACTATTTTGAAACGGTTCGTATTTTTACCTTGTTCGGATGTAAAAGTATAACTTTCGATGGCTTTCAGGTCAATTGTTTTTTTATCCACATTATCTACCAAAAGTATTTGACGAAGCGATTTTAAATTTTCGGCATTTTGTAAGCGAATGGAATATGTTCCTGAACTACCGGTGCGATAATTTAATTGAATTTCGCTTGTTGCAGTTGGTAATGCATTAATTGCCAGGTCGTAAACGTCTGACTTGCTCCAAAGTTGAGGCACAGCACTGTTAGGGCTCAGCATTTTTACGGCATCTTCGTTGATGGTATAGCCTGTTTGCGCATTATTAGCAATGCGTATACGAGTGCGGTCGCTGAATGTAGTATTACTAAATTGTAAATCAATTTCGTCGTAAGTAGTTTCGGGAGTTACTGCGGGTGCTTTAAGGGCTCTTCCGGCCGCAGCAAAGTTGAGCGACGTAGCCGAAGCTTGCATAAAAAATGCTGAAAACGGATAGAGTGATAACTATCAGCACGTTCTTTCACTTCGTAATTTTGCCCTGACTGACTGTATAAATAATAGAACGTATTTTGATCTAAGTTTGCCAGATTAAATGCCGATGTATATGGTACACCAACTAAATTCCAACTATTGTGAGCCGCATTGCCATTTTGAGTATATGTGCCCACAGTTATAGCTTTATTGGCTGCATCGAATATGCCGGTTGCACCTGTAGCCGACACAAAATCGATGGTTTTGTCGCTCATTACCAAAAATGCATATCCTTTTCCGGCTTGTAAAGTTCCGCTTGTTACCGGATCCCAGTTCGGGCTGTTGCTTGTTACTGCTGTGCCGGTTTGGTCGCGGCGGGCTCCGTTGTATTCAATAATGTAAATATCGCTGTATGATGGGCCGGTTGCTGTCAGGAAACTGCTTGTTGTGGCAGTATTGTGTTGTTGGTGGTAGTTGTAAGTCCTAAAGTTTGGTTTGGGTAAAAATTAAATTTTCCACCACTGTAAAAATAGAATCCATTATCGGATGTTTGATTTTTATAATCAATTATTTTACGGTATCCACCTTGCGTATCCGAAAACGAAAACCGAACACCAATGGAGTAGTTTTTACTTATATCGTTGTTTACATCTATCCACAAGCCACCACCCCTCGTACTTGCAAGGCTGGCTTCCCATTGCCAGAAATTTCCATTTACATCGCTGCCAAAAGACGAGGTGGCATTGTCGTGTAAATTACCATCAGAAGTTGCTCCGAACTTATCAAGTACAGACCCACTCAGTTTGTCAGTAAAACTATTATTAAAATCGTAGTGCGCAATTAAATTTTGTGCCTGAAGAAAATTAATGTTCGTGCCAAAAAATGCCAAAAATATAACGAACAAAATGGTTGACAGTTTGGTGATTTTTGCTTGCATACAAGTACAATTTTTTGAGGTTATTTTGCTTATATGGGTGTGAGATATTTAATAAATGAATATTCAAGATACTCATTTTGCAAAAATAGAGATAGTAAATTTTAAAAAATGTAATAAAATCCTCAAAAATACTGTCGTAAATACTACAATCGTTGTCGTAATGAGGTCAAAATCAATAAAAAACCGATTAAAATACACATATTTCAATCGGTTAAATTTTGAGTTTATTTTAAAAAAAGTTATCTCAATTTTATTTTACAGATAAGCTTTTAAAGTTTCAAGCAACTTATCCTTATCAATTGGTTTCGTGAGGAATGCATTCATGCCGGCAGCCAGACATTTTTCGCGTTCTTCTTGCAATGCTCCGGCTGTGAGAGCTATAATGGGTATAGGCTTTTCGAGATTGTTTTCCAATTTCCTTATTTCAATAGTAGCATCAATGCCATCCATTTCGGGCATTTGCATGTCCATTAGTATTAAATCGGGCGATTCGTTTTTCCATTTAGCAATAGCCTCTATTCCGTTTTCTGCTTCTAAAATTGTAATATTCGGAATGAGGTTTGTGAGTAAAAATTTCACAAGCAGCATGTTCATTGCCACATCTTCGGCTACTAATATTTTAATTGGTTTGGTTGCATTATTCATGTCGTCGGAAGCTGTTTCAGAGTTTAAAATTTGTTGTGCAAGGGCTTTTATGTTACTTAAATAATTGTAAAGTTCTTCCGATTTTACAGGATTGGTAAGTAGAAACTGCACCTGATATTCTTCGCATTTTTTGTGCAGTTCGGCATCGTCCGACGAGGAATGAAGCAGTATTATCGGGAGCTGATCGGCCGTGAGTTGCAGTTGCTCGCGAATGTGTTGAATGGTTTGAATGCCATCCATTTCTGGTAAATGGTAATCGCATATAAATACGTCGAAATTACTGTCGGTTCTCAAGGTGTCAATAGCTGATTTCCCGTTTTCAACACATACACTTTGCAAACCCCAGTAAGCTAATGTGTGTTCCAGAATTATACGGTTGTGTTTGTTGTCGTCGAGCACTAAGCAGCGTCGGATAGCTTTCATGGCTAAGGCTTCGGGTTGCTCGGCATACTCAATTCTGGTTTCTACTTCGAAACTGAATGTGGTACCCACTCCGGGCTCGCTGTCAATTTCAATTTTGCTATTTAGCTTGTTTGCAATCATTTGCGATATTACAAGACCCAAGCCAGTACCGCCATATTTACGGGTTACACTGCTATCGGCCTGACTAAAAACCTTGAATAATTTTGCCCGTTGAGCTTCGGTTATTCCTATACCACTATCGCGTACAGAGAAGGTGAATTTTCCGTAGTTTTGCTCCGTATTTTCGTAACTTACCTTTAATTCTATTTCGCCTTTTTCGGTAAATTTCACCGCATTTCCCAATAGGTTTGCCAGTATTTGCTTTAATCGAACAGCATCCGTGTAAGCATATCGTGGTGTGTTGGGTGCTATATCGAGCAATAGTTCCAATTTCTTTTTGTCGGCCGAAAACTTAATGATATCGGCACTCTGATTGAGTAGTTCAATAATGTCGGTTCGGATTATTTCGAGCTCCATCATGCCCGCTTCAATCTTCGAAAAATCGAGTATGTCGTTGATAATTCCCAATAAATTTCGTCCTGAAGCATTGGCATTTTTTACATACTGAAACTGAACGGCTGTGAGTGGGGTGCTTTGCAATAATTCGGTAAAACCTATTACACCGTTGAGTGGCGTACGAATTTCGTGACTCATATTGGCTAAAAACTCCGATTTTGCTTTGTTGGCTTGCTCGGCAATGGTTTTGGCATTGCGAAGCTCACTTTCGGATAGTTCTAATTCTTTGCGGGCAATATTAATAGTGCGTATTATTGAAGAAAATAGAAATACGATGATAATAATCACCAAAACTAAACTGCCAATAATAATCAGGTTCGACTCGTTCTGATTTTTCCAGAGGGTATCGGTATTAATCGAAAAAACAATTCCTGTTTTTTTACCTAAAATATTAATTGGATAGAAGGAGGAATATGCATTTACCCTTTCACCAAATTTGATAATATGCTGCTTCGAACTTGCCAGATTATCGTTCAGACTATTTCTAAATTCAGTAATATCTTTTGTTTCGAAATTAGATGTTCGGGCGGCAGGGTTGTGTTCGCTGTATTTTACCAACAGAATATTGCTTGTACTATCGATAGCCCAATACCAGGAATTTTTTCCGATATAAAATTTATCGAAATTCGAAGCTATAAAACTTTGCATATCAAGGTCGAAACAAATATTTGCCACTACTTGTCCATGAAAATTCCGTACAGGTTGTATGTATTTAGTTTTATTGTCTTTCTCCCTGAGCTGAGGCTGATTTACCAATTGTTGAGGAGTTTCGAACTTAATTGGTGGTGTTACCGTAAAATAATTGTCGGCATTTCGTACAAATCTTCGGTAGCTTTGGGCAGAATAAACCGTAACGCCCGAAATAAGTATCTGATTGCGCGAATAAAATCGGCGGATGCGTTTAATTTCGTCATCGATATACTTAATGCGTATTTCCGACGAGAACGATTCGGGATTCGGGTGCAGAAAATACTGAAACTCGCGGTTGGCGAATTCAAATTTTACCGATTCTTCGAAATCGGCAGAAGCATTTTCGATGCTTTTACCGCAAAGTATAATTTGTTTGTTGATAAAATCGGCTGTTTCCTTTCGTTGCTTATTGCTCAGTTTTATAAATTGCCAAACAGATAACGAAATAAATACAACTATCAGGATTATAGGATAATATAGCTGTTTCTTCATAAAATAAATTCGACTAAATACCAGTTTAACTCAGGAATTCCTACAGCAATAACAGTTGCTTTTTCGCCATTGAATTCGGTTTCTATTACTTGTTTATTGTTTTTTAAAATTTCGGTAGCTATGGTTCTTACATTTGCTTCGCGGCTCAAAGCTAAATTATAAAGTTCCTTCCGATAAGTGTCCTGCTTGATGGTTTCGATGTATTTGTGGTCGAACAGGGGCGGAAACGAAAGCAGATTTATTACATCTTCCTGAGCGGTTACAATAGCGCCATTATTGTCAATAATCATAACCATTGATCCAATGCTATCCTGCAAATAACGCTGCGTGATGGTATTGATGGTAACGTCGATACCCGGCACGCCTACCAACTCTTCGTTGTAATAAACAGGTGCAATGGCCGAAACCATCCAGCCACGTCCGGCGGGATCCACATAAGGCTCATTCACCCAAAGCGATTTGCGTTCGGGATTGTGCTTACCATCAGCTAAGTAGTAAAAATTAAATGCCGGAATGTCCATTTTTGCTTCGTATTGTGATAATACATCAAAAAACGGATATATACGATTGTAGGAATACTTATCGTTGTAATAAAGCTGAACAATTTCGGGATATTTTTTTACAAGAGCTTTAAATACCGTATCGATAGGCTCTGTGAAGTAAACTATATTTTTAATTTTTTGATCAACAGGCACATATCCCGAAACAAAAATGGCTGAACCGCCATCGTCGATGGGTTTTGTAAAAACACCATTGGCAGCCAGCTGGTATTTTTCGGTTTGAATGGTGGGCAGTATTTCATTTTGTTTTTGATACAAATTCGCAATTTCAGAACTTAGCATTTCAACTTCTAACCTAATTTTTTTAAAGTCGTTGTCAATCTGTGTTGCTTTACTGCTTAGCTGTTGTAACTTTAATTCAGTATCGGGTTTTGAACAACTGAAAAAAGAAATCAAAAAGGCAATTAAAACAGCAATCGTACTAATTATTTTTTTCATAAGGCATTCTGATTTAATGATTTATTATAGTGAAACAGCAAATGCCATGTAGAATTTATTACTATTTGGGTTGGCTGCCAACGTAAGTTTGAGTGGTAACGAAAAATGGTCGGTAATTTTCAGTGCTTTTTTGGCACTAACACCTACGTTGATAAATGCAAACTGCGAACTGCCATACAGCATGCTTTCGGTTGGGGTTAAACCTGCAAATACATTGTAATTGATATCATTTAAAGTTCCTAAATAATTTAATTCTACATACACCGATTTGTTTAATTCAGAAGCACTCGAAACCTTAGGGTCGATTGCTGCTCCATAAACTATCATGCCGCCATATACTGTGAACGGGATTTTTTCGGAGCCATTGTAGCTCAATCCCAACTCGGCAGCATGTCCGGTTTCGGCTTTCTTAAAGTTAAAATAATCGGGATTTAGACCCGCATAATCGGGAAAATACAAATCGACAAACTGAAGTGAGAAATCATTCAGCGTATACTTAGCATAAACGTCAATTTCCTTAAATCCACCTGCCAGTTCGTAGCTGCCCCACGTGCCCAATGTAAAGCCCTTGTAACTAAGTTCACCCCAGGGCTGCAATGCCGGTAAAGTGCCTTGTGGCAGTCCGCGCCACAGATACGATGATGTGAAATCGGCACCAAACGACATGTTGAGTTCACTTTTTTCCTGAGCCTGAATGCTCATTACTACTAATGCAACGAAAAGTAAAATGTGTGTTTTCATGTGTTTATATTTATTTTTTTGGGGTCACATGGAACTTACCATGTTAAAATAATCATTGCTTTGTGTGTTAATAATTATTTTAACATGGACGTTTCATACTTGATTCTAAAAATTAGTAAAATGATAAAAATTATAACAATTACAAATATATTTTGTTTATAGCAAAAGCCCGCAGCATTTAATCTGCGGGCTATTGTAGATTGAAATTTTATTTTTTAATAAATACTTTTTCGTTATGATGCTGTGTATCACTGATAATTTCAACAAAATAGAATCCGGTAAGTGGTTGTAATGTAAGCGTTTCGGCATCTTTTACTTTGTAGAAATTCTGAGTGGCTTTACCGGCAGCATCGTAAATACGTACCAAGGCTTCGCCCACTATTCCGTGGATGGTAACATAGTTTTTCAGGGTACTTACTTTAATGCCGTTGGCCGAAATTTCGGTTGTTTTCGTACTGATGTCCGATTGCAATACAATTTTAAAGCGATTGGTGGATGTGCCCGTTGCACTGTAAAATGTATACGAATTGGTCGACAGTAAGTCGGTTTGCGTACCGGCAACATTGTCCACTAACGTTACTTTTGAGAATTGACCGAGCTTTTCAGGATTTGCTACTTCAATACTATAGTTACCGGTTGTGCCAATATAATTGTTGAGCCAAACTTCTTTAGTCGTGCTTGGCAATGAGTTTACCGAAAGGTTATACACCTGCGATTTACTCCAAAGCTGTGGCACAGAGGTGTTTTGGCTAAACATTTTAACAGCATCTTTGTCAATTTCGTATCCGGTGGTAGCATTGCTCCAAAGCCTGATTTTGGCAATATCCGAATAGCTATTGTTTTTCAATCGCAACGCAATTTCGTCGTACAAAAGCTCATTATTAACTTTTGGCGCCCGCAACGCTCGTCCCGATACCGCAAAGCCCATATTTGTAGAGCTTGTTTGCACAAAGAATGCTCCGAACGGATCTATTCCATAACTTGTTCCGCGTTCCTCAACAGTGTAGGTATTGCGAGTAGCATTATAAACGTAATAGAACGAACCCTGATTTAAATTGTCGAGGTTGAATGCCGACGAATAAGGCACACCTACTAAATTCCAACTGTGATGCACACTGTTGGCATTGGTATTGTAAACCCCTACAGTAAGCGATTTATCGTCGGCAGCGAATAATGCATTTTCGCCTGTACCCGAAATAAAATCAAATGTCTGATCGCTCATTACCCGCATCGAGTAACCCTTACCAGCTTCTAACTGTCCCGAAATTTTTGCAGCCCAGTTTTGTCCTTCCACTGCCGAAGCCTGGCCGGTACGGTCGCGTTTTTCACCATCATATTCGATGATAAACAGATTTTCGTACGGTGCTTTGGCTGTCAGTGCATTGCCAAGTGTGGCAGTTGCCTGATTGGATGAAATTTTAATATTCGATAATGGAACATTGTACGGGAAACTGATAAAATACCAACCTTTGCTGCTTAGGAACGACTTGCGTAACACAACTGTTGCATTCGAATTTTGAATGGTGCCGGTATTCAGGATTTGTCCCGTACCGGTTTCGTTCGAATTGATAACAATTTTGGTGTTGGCCGTAATATTTCCTTTTACATCTAAGCGTGCAGTAGGTTCAACATTAATGACAGGCGCTGTTAATTCTTCTGTGCCGGGCAATTCCACATCATTTCGTACAGTAAGCGAATTGGCTGTGGTGTTCGGCTTGCCCGGATATGTTGTCCAGGTCTGACCATCGGTCGAGGTTTCCCATTGACCTTCATTGCTCCAGCACGATTGATTGGTGGTGCGGTAATGTAAATCGCCTGCAGGTACACCAACCTGTGTTACAGTTATGCTGCGCGAAGTAGCTCCTGTTGCCGATACAGTAACGGTTGCCGAACGACTATTTGAGCTTTCGTTTGCTGAGTTAGTTGTAAATGTAAGCGTACCACTCACATTACTTGCTCCCGGCGAAACGCTTAACCATGCCTGATTCGAACTTGCTGTCCAGTTGGTATTCGATGTAACGGTTACCGAAGCTGAACTTGCAGCATCTTTTGCTACACAAGCAGTTGTTGCTGATACTTCCAACGAATACGATTCAACAACGTATACTTCGAAGTTCGCCACCAGCGTTCTGTTGGTTGAAGCAGTAAATGTATAAGTGGTCGAACTTGAAACGGCATCGCCATTTTCAGTCCAGTTTACAAACCGGAACCCGGTATTGGCTGTAGCTACTACACTTACCGATGTGCCTGCATCAAAAGTGCCTCCACCGCTAACTGTTCCCATAATATTTTTATTGGAACTAACTGCAATCGTTTTTGTAGCTAATGTTGTGAAGCTCACTTGTGTACCATAAGTTGTATTTATACCATTGGTGGCATACGCACGTACATAATACAAAGTGCCCGGAGTTAAATTAGTTAAGCTACTTGTAAAACTACCAGTGCCGTTTGCATCAATCGTTTTGGTACTTAGCGCAATTGTTGGTGAACTTGATGTGCTCCAGCATACACCACGAGCTATAACTGCTGAACCTCCATCGGCTGTTACATTTCCGCCACTTGTAGCAGTGGAAGACGTAATCGACGAAGCCGAGGTAGTAGCAGCTACTGTAGGAGCTACACATGCATTTACAGTAAGTGTTTGTTGCACATTGCTTGCAGGATTGTATGACGCATTTCCGGCCTGACTTGCTGTAATAGTTGTAGTACCGGCACCCACAATTGTAACTGTTTTTCCGCTAATAGTTGCTACATCGGTATTCGAACTTTGATAAGTAATAGCTAACAGCGAATTAGTGCTTGCTTCGATATCAAAATCGTCGCCACAACTATACTTATCGGCAATGGCGCCAAAAGTAATGGTTTGATTGGCTTTATTCACCGCAAATACTTCAGATACTTGTGTGGCCGCATTGTAATTGTCATCGCCAGCCTGGTTTGCCAGAATGGTTACCGAACCATTTTCGCCTGTACTTACAGCTTCGTTGCTGCCGTTAATAGTAGCTTTACTTCCACTTGCTACTGTAAATGTTACCGGTAAGCCCGATGTTGCAGTAGCTGATAGCTGTATTGGGTTAGCTGCAAAATCTGTCAACAGAATATCTGCTATTGGCTCAATACTAATGGTTTGATTTGCTTTGTTTACGGTAAGTAAAGCCGTAGCCGAACCGGCAGCATAATCGGCACTTGCTGCCTGATTTACAGTAATGGTTGATGTTCCGGCTCCCACAATATGCGCTGTATTTCCCGAAATGGTGGCTGTAGCCGTTGTTCCGCTGCTGTACGTGAAAGCACCCGAGCTTGCCGACGAAGCATTTAATGTAAAGTCGTCGTCGCCGTAGGATTTAGTAATATTTGCCAACGAAATGGTTGCTGCTGCTTTGTTTACCGTTAAATTGCGTGTTACTTCGGTAGCTGCATTCCAATTGGAGTTGCCGCTTTGCGAAGCTGTAACAACTACAGTACCCGCTCCTGTTATGGTGAGTCGGTTGCCCGAAAGGGTAGCCGGACCACTTACAACTGTGAACGTAACTGCCAACGATGAGCTTGCGCTTGCCGTTAAATCTACCGTTAAACCATTGCTGTATGTTACCGCATCTAAAGCTGCAAAAGTTATTGTTTGATTACCTTTGGTAACATCAATACTATGCGAAATCTGAGCTGCATTGTAATTGTCGTTACCTGCCTGATTTACCTGTACAACTACAGTTCCGGTTGTTCCTGAAGGTGTTAAATAGTAATTCGGACTTGTGAAACTTACCGATGCTGGTCCCGAAGCAATGCTTGGTGTTACTGTTAAACCGGCCGACGAACTTGCTGTGATAAGCTGTGGTTCTCCAATAAGCGTACTAAGTGGTGCGCTACTTGGTAACGGATTTAGCGTTAATACCTGATTAGCTTTAGCTACGGTTAATGTAACTGTTTTTGTAGCCACTGCATAAGCCGAAGTGGCTGCCTGTGTACAGGTGATTGTTGAAGTTCCTGCACCCGTAATGGTTACCGTGTTGCCCGAAATGGTGGCTACATTGGTATTGCTGCTTTCGTAGCTGAATGCTCCGGTACTGGTTGATGTTGGATTTACCAATACAAAGGCCGGATTGCCGTACGTTTTACTTATATTGGCAAAAGTACCTAATGTAAATGGCACAAAACTAACCTGTTCGCCATAACTTGTTCCCATAGCGTTCGTAGCATAAGCACGTACATAATAGGTAGTACCGGCTGTCAGTCCTGTAATCGACGAAGTAAATGTTCCGGTTCCTGTGCTATTTGTTGTTTTGCTGTTGCTGATAGTAGGATTTGAAGAAGTACTCCAGCATACGCCACGTGCGGTTACTGTTGAGCCTCCATCTGATGTTACATTACCACCTCCCGTAGATGTTGTGCTGCCAATGCTGCTGATAGCATCAGTCGTTACTGTTGGTTTACTGTTAACCGTTACAGTTACCGGAACGCGTGTTGCGCTCGGGCAGCCTGCCGATGAATTGGTAATTACCGCCTGCGTTTGTTGTAAAAATGCCGAAGCAATACTTTGAGCCGATGTATTATTAATATAACCACCATTAGAACCTGCATAAAGCAGATAATACATACGTGTAGAGGCACTCAGATTATTGAGTCTATGATTACTTACTCCGGTATTACCGATAGCTGTCTGAGTAACCGAAGGATTTGCCGGTACAATAAACAACTCATTGATAGATGGGTCGGAAGCATTATAAACACGACTTATAAAGCAGTTGAATGTAGTACAGCCTACCGTTACATTAAACGAACCGGCATCGGTATTTCCACCACCATCCGAACCATAATTGCCATTAACATCAAAATAACTAACATTATTCATATCGGCAGCCAATACAAACAAATTATCTACTTTACGTGTAAAATACCTGCCATTGGAACCAAAAACAGTACTTGTTGTGATTGCATTATCAGAATAATTAAAATTAGAAGAATTATTTGTACTCAATAAATTTCCACCATCATACATATCACTTCCACCATCGCTTATGCTGTTACCGGATATGCCGTCGATAAATGCATATTTATTAGGAACTTGACTTGTGATATTGGTATAATTGGCATTCAGATTTGTCAAAATATTGGCCAATGAATTTTCGGCACACGATACCGGCGACGATTCTGCATAATAAGTTGTTGTCGTTGTAGGACTTACACTAAACGCCGCACCACTTGCTTTGGTTGCAAGCAATGTGCCGGCTGTAGCTGCTGTATACCATTTTATTTCATTATTGGTAGAAACCGCGCTTAAGTTCGAGCTGGCTCCCGATAAAATAGTTGCCGGACTTGCTGTTACGGATGTTGGAACGGGTAAACCGGCACTTACTGTTACGGTTGTGGTTACGCTTCTTGAACATTCGTTTGCATTGGTATAAGTATACGTTATAACCGAAGTTCCGGCTGCAACTGCTGTAACCACACCTGTGGTTGAATTTATCGTTGCCACATTGGTTGATGCGCTACTCCAGGTACCGCCTGCTGTACTATTCGATAATGTCGACTGATTTCCAACACACAACGAAGTTGTTCCGGTAATACCTGCTAATACGGGTAATGCGTATACGGTAATCGATTTTGATGCACTCACTGTACCACCGCAACCATTTGTAATGGTATATACAATATTGCATGTGCCTGCTGCTACGGCTGTAACAACACCTGTGCTTGAAACTACTGTTGCCACTGAAGAATTACTACTGCTCCATGCGCCTGTACCACCTGCCAACACTACTGTATTGGCCGTATAAGTAGATGTAGAACCTACACAAATACCTGCTGCACCTGTAACCGATGCTACGCTTGCACTTGTATTGATACCTACTGATACGGCAGTACGCGAAGCCGAAGTGCAACTTGCTGAACTGGCAACTGTCCACGAAATAATAACTTGACCGTTACCTGTTTGATAACCTGCAGTTTCGGTTTTACTTGTACCTGCATTGTAGGAGCCACCGCCACCACCAACACCATAATAAGTACCACCGCCACCGCCTGAGTAGCCACCACCACCACCGCCTCCGGTCATGGAATACCAGTCGCCGCCACCGCCGCCACCAAATCCACCATTACCACCGGAACCTGCTTTTGAACCACCAGCGCCACCGTTTGTGAACGATTGTCCGCCAGTAGCTATACCTGCGTTAGTTCCATTGCCGGTTAAGCCGGCACCACCGGCACCTGAAGTGCTCCAGGTAGACGATATGCCACCTCCATTACCTCCTGTGCCTCCTGTGCCACCTGATCCGCTATAGCCACCTATACCATTAACGCCATTACTGCTTGTTGTACCATTGGCGTAAGCAGCATTGGTTGAATACGAACCATAATATCCGCCACCGCCACCACCGGCAATAACCAACGGAGAATTAGTATTGGTAGTAACAAAAGAGCCACCACCGCCACCGCCCTGATAGCCTGTGCCGCCTTGTCCGCCCACCAATACTTTGAGAACCTGACCAGGAGTAACGGTTACAGTACCTTTAATATAAGCACCTCTTCCACCTTCATTTGTTCCCGAACCGTTGGATGTTCCGCCTTGAGCTCCTTTAGCTTCGATAACCAAACTTGTAACGCCGGCAGGCACTGTAAAATTATCAATTGAACCTGTATAATTAAATGTTTGTGTTCCACTGGATGTACTTATTGTTTGTGCTTCGGCATAATAGGTTGTTGGTTGTGTGGGATTTACCACAAAGTTTGCGCCGCTGGCACTCGAACCAATACTTGAACCTCCTGTTGCTGAGGTGTACCAATAAATCATATTTCCCGTCGATGTTGCATTCAGTGTTGCTGAGCTACCACTGCAAACCGAAGTAGGAGAAGCTGTTACAGAAGTTGGAACTGCCGGCAATGCCGTTACAGTTACTTTACCGGAAACATTACTTGTGCATGTGCCGCCATTCGAATTTGTAACAACACAATAGTAATAATAAGCCGATGCTGAAGCAGTTGGAGGAGTATACGAAGCTGAATTTGTTCCTACAGCTGTTCCTCCTGTATTGGCATTACTTGTATTCCGATACCACTGATAGCTTGAAATAGTTCCGCTTCCTGCCGATGCCGTAACGGTTAATGCAGTTGCAGTACTATTCTGACAAACATTTTGAACCGCTGTAGAAGGATGTGAACTGATGGTTGGCAATGCATTGACAGTCAATGATTGTTGTGCCGATACTGTACCACCGCATCCACCTGTGATTGTATAAATTATATTACAGGTTCCACCTGCTACGGCTGTAACCAATCCTGAACTTGCATTTACAGTTGCAACATTAGTATTGCTACTACTCCATGCACCTGTACCGCCACTCAAAACTGCCGAATTGGCTGTGTATGTTGCTGTTCCACCAATACTCAACGGGCTTGTTCCACTTACCGAAGCCACGCTTGCACTTGGCGATACGGTAACAGTAACCGCTGTGCGCGACGCTGAAGTGCACGATGATGCATTTGGAGAATTCCAACTAAAAATTACCTGACCATGTCCAGAACGTGATGCTGCTGTAGCTGAAGTGTTTGTTCCTGCATTGTACGAACCGCCACCACCACCGGGGCTGGCAGAGTTGTTACCACCACCACCGCCGGAGTAGCCACCGCCACCACCACCGCCGTGAGTTGAACCACCACCGCCGCCAAAACCGCCATTACCACCATACGATGAGTATCCTATACCTCCGGCAAACGAATTTGTACGTGATTTTCCACCATCATTACCCGGCGCCCCATTCGATGTGCCATCCGATTTCCAACCGGTACCACCACCACCTCCGTAGCTATTTGAAGTTCCGGCACCATATCCACCTGTTCCTCCGGCAGCACCATTGGTTGCAGCCACACCACTTGTACTTGTACTTGCCGAAAGCCCATTGGCACCGGGACTTGTTCCATAAGCACCACCACCACCACCGGCTACTATCATTGGTTCGGTAACAGATGATGATCTCCAAACAAATGTTCCACCACCGCCACCGCCGGCTGTACCCGATTGCGAGCCGTAGAACGTACCTTGTCCACCCACAACAACTGATAATACTTCGCCGGGTGTAACAGTAAATGTACCTCTGATATTTGCTCCCAAACCACCGGTATGACCACTTGAGCTTACTCCGCCCTGTGCTCCGTAAGCGTCTATTGTAACACTTGTAACGCCGGCAGGAACAGTCCAGGTTGTAGCGGAACCCGAATAACTAATGGTTTGTGAACCACTTGTTACCGTAGCGGCTTCGGCATAATAGGTTGTTGAACTACTTGGAGTTACAGCAAAATTCACCCCACTGGCGCTTGTGCCTAATAAAGTACCTCCTGTAGCTGCCGTGTACCAATTTATTGCATTGCCGGTAGATGTAGCATTCAAGTTTGATGTTGAATTTGCACAAACAGTGGAAGGTGTTGCCGTAACCGAACTTGGAGCTCCCGGCAATGCATTTACCGTTACTGTTGTTGTAACCGAATTTGTACAACCATTTCCATTGGTGTACGAATAGGTAATTACAGATGTGCCCTCTGAAACTCCTGTTACCACACCAGTCGATGGGTCTACAGTAGCCTTGGAAGTCGAAGCGCTGCTCCAGGTTCCACCGGCTTGAGAGTTTGCAAGGGTCGTTGTATTGCCTACGCAAACGCTTGTTGTGCCTGTAATGGCTGCTAAAGTTGGCAATGCGTTAACGGTAACTGTAGCAGATGCACATCCCGAACTGAAATTACCATTATAGTTTCGGGCATAATAAGTGGTAGTCGACGATGGACTAACAGTTAATGTGTTTCCTGTATTTATATATGTACCACCGCAACTTCCCGAGTACCAATATACTGTACCTGAAGCTCCGTTGGCTGTAAGAGTTGTGGATGTTCCGCTACAAACTGTAGAGTTTGTTACCGATACTGAAGTTGGATCGGATGGATAAGTTGTAAATGCCGATGAAGTAGTATAACCGGAAGAGCCACATGAATTGTATGCATAAACACGTAAATAATAAGTGGTATTTGGTGAAAGTCCGCTCACTGTTGTTGAAGTAGAAGCTGTATTTCCGTACCACGAACCTGTGCCATAAGTTGCCGTGTTGCTGGTACTTACTACCCAATAATAGCTTGATGCTCCCGACATTGAAGACCATGAAATATTGGCGCCCGTTGAAGATGTTGCAGATCCCGATGCAGAAGATGGAGCTGAAGGAGCTGATGTAACCGAAACAGTAGCTGATGCACAACTTGAGCTGAAATTACTATTGTTGTAATTGCGAGCATAATAGGTTGTAGTTGACGAAGGATATACTGTAATCGGATTACCTGTTGTATAATAACTCGAGCCACATCCACCTGTGTACCAATACACTGTACCAACTGCACCATTAGCCGTAAGTGTTGTTCCCGAACCATTACAAATACTACTGTTAGAAACAGATACTGATGAAGGGGAAGAAGGTGCTAAATTCTCCGACACATATGTTACTGTAACGTAAGCCGAATAGCTCGTCGTTGCATCGCAATTATATTTATTTAAAATTACCTTTACATGCGGATAGCTACTATTTCCGCTATAATCAATCGACGAAGCAGTTCCTGTACATGCCGGACCGTTATCATCATTATATCCTAATTGTGTATCTGTACTCCAATCCCGAAGCGTAAGTTGAGAGTCGAAACCACAGCCACAAGTTGAAACTCTGATATTTCTTCCTGAATATACATTTTCAATTACAAAATAGGTATTTGAGGTTACCCAGAAAGAAGTTGAGCTACCAACTCCTAAATTTGAACCAAGTATAACAGTATTGCCGTTTCTCGTAGCAGGTGTACTACATTGAGCACTAATTTCATTTAACGCTCCCAAAAATACAAATGCAATAATTAAATAAAGGCTTTTACTCAGCAAAAACGAACGAAGAGAATTCCGGGGTGTGATTGTTGCTTTCATATTCGTATCAGATTTAATATGACAATAAATTAGATGATTCAGTTTTGTTTTTTACAATGCTGACATTGCATTTTACAAAAGTAAAAGACTGAAAAGAAAGTCTTTGTAACCAAAACTGCAAAAATGATGTCGTAATTTATCGAAATCGTATGTCGCTTTTATTTTTTAATATGTGCTGTAAAGTGCAAATTCAGAATAGCTTAGGAGTTTTGTTGCTGATAGAAAAGCAGAGTGCAATCGATTTTGTATTCATAAAAAAAACAGGATTGCATTTTAAAAAATACAATCCTGTTTTAAAAATATTTTGAAAAAAAATAACGATAGAAATGACTTCTATGCCACTTTTATCTTTACAATTCTTTCGAAATTGTCATAGCCGCTATTGTTCCATCGGCAACAGCCGTAGTAATTTGGCGGTATTTTTTGCTGATAATATCGCCGGCGGCATATATATCAGGTAAGCTGGTTTGCATATCTGCATTGGTTTTAATATAACCCCAATTGTCTAATTCGGGCAATGTTTCTCCCAATATGGATACATTCGATTTGAAACCGATAAACACAAACACGCCGTCCGAATCAAGCTCTTTCAACTCCTTGGTTTTCAGGTCTTGTACGAGTGTAATCATTTTATCGCCGCGCTTTTCGAACTTACGGGGTTCATGTTCGTACATTACCGAAATTTTTTCATTTTTCTGCAATTCTTCCACAGCCGTTTGATTGGCTGTGAGCTTATCAAACTGATGAATCATAGTTATTTTGCTGGCAAATTTTGTTATAAACAAAGCTTCTTCCACCGCCGAATTTCCACCACCAATCACCGTAACTTCTTTATCTACAAAATACTTAGCATCGCATGTAGCACAATACGAAATTCCTTTACCTTTGAATTCCTTTTCGCCGGGTGCATTCATTGTGTTGGGCGTCGTACCGGTAGCAATAATAATTTTTTTAGCTTTAATAGTTTCAAAACCATCAATTACGATTTCTTTTTTCACTAAATCCACTGAAGTAATATCCACCGCCACTTTAAAATCAATTCCGGTTTGCTTTGCCTGTTCACCCATGTAGTGCGCCAGCATAAAGCCGGGCTGTGGCTTGTCAAAACCGGGATAATTGGAAACCTGATGCGTAATGCCCATATAGCCACCGGGTAAGGCAGGGTCAATTAATACCGTTTTGATTTTTGCCTGACCTAAGTAAATTCCGGCAGTTAATCCGGCAGGGCCACCGCCCAGAATAGCTACATCGTATTCCGAAACAGTAGTTTTTTGTTTCGATTTAATTATTGCAACTTCGTCGGCAGTAAGCATTTTATCCAAACGTTCCACTATTTCCGATTTTTTAATTCCTCCGCTTATTGTATCTAAAATCTGTTTTCCATTATCGAAAAACAAAAGCGTTGGCGATGAACTTACACCCAGCGATGTTGCTAACTCACGATTACCCTGGCGGAAAATTTTTACGAATTTGATTTTTTCGCCATACAATTCGGCCATAGCGTCAAACTTTGGTGCCAAAGCCTCACAAGGAGGACATTCGGTTGAATAAAAATCAACTACTACTTTGCTACCATTCAATACTTCTTGCTGAAAATCAGCTGCGTTTATTTCTTTCATAAATCTCTCCCCGACCCTCTCGACCTCTCCCTAAATCCCTCTCCAAAGAGAGAGGGACTTTTAAGAAAGAGAGGGAGTTACGGTTGTTTTTAAATTTTGGTAATTTATTATGTTACAATAATATGCACGTATTTTAATATTTACAGTCATTAGAAACTTTCAAATTTCTAATAAATCTATTCAAACGCCGTCTCCCTCTCCTTTGGAGAGGGTCGGGGTGAGGTAATACCCTGCTCCCAAACTTAATAATTCCTTTATCGGTCGGCAATCGGGTGAGTTGGGATGTCCGTTTTTGTTTTTTGCTACCGATGCACAACCACCGCCACAAGCCAGCGAAACGTCGCAGGTTTTGCATTTTTCAATGGTTGTTATATCGCGGTTTTGCCAACTTTCGATGGCTGCTTCATTTTTCGTAATTTCAGGATAAAAAGTGCCAAGCTCGTCGCCTTTGTTGCCTACCGTAGCCGTGCACGAATAAATGGTGCCGGTAAAGTCGAAAGCCCATTCAGTTTTACAGGCCGGACATGAATCGAACAGCGGAGCCGGTAGTTCTTCATTTTCAGCAATATATTTAGCTATCGAAAATGCTGGTTTGTAAAATTCAGCTATATAAGGATGCATTTTCAGCAATTCGTACAAATGCTGATAAAGTGTTGCACGGTCGAACAGTTTTTCGGGCGTGGAGTTGCAAAAATGCAATTCGTAATTCCGTCCGATTTGTGTTTTGAATAAAGGCGATTTTGTCCAACCGCGATCAATTGCAAAGCGTGAAAGTCCGGCTAAATTTTCAATATTTTCTTTGTCAATCACCATGCGCAGGTTAATATTCAGTCCGGCTGCCAGACAAGCATCAATGCCTTCCACTATTTTATCGAATGTAGGTTGATTTCCTTTTAAATATCGGCGACCATCATGCACTTCCTGCGTACCATCGAGCGTTACCTGAATTTCGCGAATGCTGGCCGTTTTCAGCAAATCCACATAAGTGGCTAATGTATAGCCATTTGTTACAAAAGCTAAATCGAGTTTTGCTTCGTTGGCACGCTGAACAAAATGCGTCAGCATTGCCCGATGATTTTCGCCCGGCAACAGTGGTTCGCCTCCAAAAACAGTAATGTATTTACGCCGGCCTGCAAATTCAGTTTTTATATAATTAAAAAAAGCATCAACAACATCATTATTCACCACTTTTTGCACCGGATTATAACCTTCCTGGTAGCAATACGAACAGGCAAAATTGCAGGAATAATTGGGCACAAAAAACAGCTGCGTTTCATCTTCTTCGCGTTTTTCTGTAAAATCAAGATAAGCAAGTTTAAAAGCCTTTTTCTCTTTAGCTTCGTCCACCAAATAGCCACGCTGCGCAAATTCACCCTTGAGGTCAAGTTTATTTTTCAGCATTTTTACTTCGTTAGCCGAAATAATATCAGCTGATTTGTGCAGCGGATTTACAATAAAAAATTCATCTGAATCAGTTATCGGAACGATAATGTTATGATTGGATAATGGCATTTTTTCTGTTTGAAGATTTGAAAATTTGAGAGTTAAAAGACTTTTCCAAAGCTGATTGCTTTGGAAAAGTCATACCATAGTTAGTCGTGACAACCAGCTACGATGTTCGAAACTTTAGCGCAACATTGTGCAACTTTAGCTTCTGATTTGGTGTTGCATGCGCAACTTTTCTTCACTACACTTTTCATAAAAACTTATTTTAGTTGGTGAATATTACTGCCCCTAACCCCTTTAAAGGGTTGAGGTCAGTTTTTCTTAATTACTTAATTTCTCACTTTCTTAATTTCTTATTTTCTTACTTTCTACCACCTATCGTCCAGCTCGCCACTTCGGCTTTTCCTTTGGCATAAGGCGCTGACTCTTCGAAGACAATCAAATTTTTAAATCCTGCATTCTCTAATGCGGTTAAATATTCTTCTTTGGTTATGGCACCCGCCCAACATTCAGCCACCGCCACCGGATCGTTCCGGTATTCGTCGGCTATCGGACTTGTGGCATAAATATCACTCACCACAAACCGTCCTTCGGGTTTCAAAATTCGAAATACCTCATTCCAAACCTGTTGCTTATCAGCTGCATGGTTAATCGTACAATTCGAAATAACCAGATTTGCCGAATTATTATCCAAAGGTAGTTTTTCTAATTCAGCCTGCAAAATATCAGCATTTTCCACCTCAAATTTCTCCAGATTTGCTTTCGCTTTCGCAATCATCCCTTCCGAAATATCAATGCCATACACATAGCCTGTTTCGCCCACTTCTTCGGCCAAACGGATAACATCATTTCCGCGTCCACTTCCTAAATCCACACACACTTCGCCGGTTTGCGGTTTAGCATGGTTTATCGCACCACCACACGAAAGGCAACAAGAGGTTTCACTTAGTTGTGTATAACGTTCGTTAATTGCTTCTGTAATCATATTTTCTATTCCTTTTTGGTTTGACGCTGCAAAGTTAAAACAATATTTTTAAATTACAATAATATCACCAATAAATTGTTTTGTTATCACTGAAAAATAATGTATCTTTGCATTGAAATTTCCACACGTAAATTCAAAAAACACTGATTTTCATGCTATTTAAAGAAGAAATTGCACCCGAAGCAGCAGCCGAACTTTTCGACGACAGCGAAAAAGTACTGAAATTTGTTGCCGACATAAAATGGAAAGATGGATTTACATGCCGTAGCTGCGGACATACAAACTATTGTGAGGGAAAAACACCGTCATCGCGCCGCTGTACGCGTTGCAAAAAGGAAGAATCGGCAGCAGCGCACACCATTTTTCACAATATTAAATTCCCCATCAACAAAGCATTTTACATAGCCTACAATGTATGTGTGTTGGGCAACGATTTTTCGTCGTACAACTATGCCGACCAACTCGGACTCAACCAAATGACCTGCTGGAAATTCCGCAAACGCATTCAGGATTGCATTATCAGTATTGGAAAAGAAAAAAAGGTGGAAATAAAAACGATATTAATGTCGAAAATGAAATAGGTATTAATCACTGAATTGATTTTATCCGTTTTGACTAATAAGATGTAAAGATTTTTTATTCAGGATTTCTATTTTTTTTCCGGTCATTTTTATAATACCATCTTTATCAAATTCGGTCAGCACGCGACTCACACTTTCACGACTGGTGTCCACTAAGTTAGCTAATTCGGACTGCGAAAGCGGAATAGTAAACGTGTCGGAATTAAATATCTTTTCTGAAAAATCAATCAGTGCGTCTGCCATATTTCCACGTATCTGCTTTTGGGTGCGATTGGCACACCTGCGAAACGACTCCAGCTCATTTTTACAAAGTTCAATTATTATTTCATTTGAAAATTCGCGGTTCTCATTAAGTATATTCTGAAATACTTTCACATCGATATAACAAACTTCTGTTTCCGAAACTGCTGTTACAGAATATTGATTAATTTTATCGCCAAAAGTAGTAGGTAGCCCCAGATAGGTAGGTGCTTTGACCACACGCACTATCTGTTCGTGATAAGGCCCCTGCAAGTGGATTTTAGCCAACCCGGTTCGCAGGAAAACAACATTGGTGGAGTACATTCCTTGTTTGATTATGGCATCGCCTTTTTTGAAACCGAGAACTAAATGATTTTCGGAGAGTTGTTCAAAACTCGTATCGCACAGGGTGGCTGCAGCTTTGGAGTTAAATGGACATTGTTTACAGTCGTTTTGCATGAGGCGTTATGTATTTTCAACGATGTTGTTTTTAGTAAATATCAGATCATCCACGGAAACCGGAAACAGCTTTCGTTAAACAGCGCATAATCGGCATTCCCGTTTACCGCAAATGTCTTTACTGTGGCAGCTTCCTTCAGAATTTCTTTAGCAACCACTATGGTTGAGCCGGATTTTATACGGTCATCTACCAAGAGTATTTTTTTGTTTTTAAATTCGAAATCAACCGGTTGTAATAATCTTGGTGTTTCGTAACGGGGACGTTGATTTTCGTCTTTAAAATTGATATGCAGTACTTTCACTTCCAACTGCAGGCGCTGATTAAGGATGCCAGCCGGCACCAACCCGCCGTTGGCAATAGCTACTATCAAATCAAACGCCTCGTCGATTTCAATGTCGGCGAAGCGCTTCATTATTTCTTCAAAAGTTCTTACATTCATATCTTTTGCAAAAAGTTTTTCGCTTGTCCAACTCTCCCTTTGGAGAGAGGTTAGGGGTGAGGTTTCATTTTTTCTCAATCAACTTTAGCAGCCCGTATCCTCCAAAAACCTGCAATAACATACCCGGAATACCAATTCGGAAATCCTGAACAGCAATCATAAAGTCGCGTAACAATGCCCACTCAAGTAAAGTGCCGGCTACCTGATAAAACAATACAGCCAATGCTAAATTGATAACTGTAACAGCATTGCTACGACGTGCTAAATACGAAGCTGCACCTGCCAAAAGTACCGACTTAACTAAAATAGCCGGTAAAACTGCCACAGGAGGCATGCCAAAAAGCAAATGATTGATAACCGGAGAAAGAATGGCAGTAAGCAGTCCAACTTTTAGACCGTATTTATAAGATGCAATAAGCGTAAAAAAGTAAATAGGCAGAAAAATAAATCCTCCCTGAGGAACAAAATGTGCTAATTGCGGAGCAATTATATTTCCGACAACAAAAAGTGTGGCAAAAAGATAGGTTTTAACCGAACTGAAATTATAACTGTAAAGTTTAACTGCGGAGCTCATAGTGTTTCTTTTTAATGTGTGTATTTGTTTTTTTTTCGAGGCACAAATCTATATAAAATAAAGCTATTATTCTACTAAAATTCTGTTTTTTTTTATTTTTTAACCGCAGCGTAGGTATCAATCGGTCAAATTAGATGTACTTTTGTATGATTTTTCCCAAAAACTGCTCTGGCTCAAACTTCTATAGTACATGAACAAAAATTATTTTACGAAAATTACTCCGCATCTTGTTGCATTTCTGTTGTTTACAATCATTTCATTCCTGTATTTCACACCTGTACTCGAAGGTAAACAACTTTTGGGGCACGACTCCGAAAGCTGGATGTGTATGGCTAAAGAAACGGTGGACTACAATAAATCGAATGATGATGTGGCACTTTGGACCAATTCGATGTTTGGTGGAATGCCTGCCTATCAGATTTCGATGACGCAGCCTTACAACATTGTGCAATATGTCGAAAGACTTATAATGCTCTTTCCGTCAACGGTTTACAATGTAATGCTTTATCTCATAGGTTTTTATATCCTGCTTTTAGCATTTCGGGTAAAACCATGGCTTGCTATGGTTGGCTCCATCGCCTTTACATTTGCATCGTACAATTTTATTATCATATTAGCAGGACACAATTCTAAAGCCATTGTAATTGCCTATATGGCGCCGCTTATTGGTGGAATTTACATGGCTTTCAGGGATAAAAAAATTGCCGGAACGCTGGTTACTACCTTATTCCTGAGTTTGGCAATTCGTGCAAATCACGTACAGATACTCTATTACACGCTGATAATTTTATTGTTTTTTGGAGTTGTTGAATTGATTTACAGTATCAAAGAAAAACAACTCAAATCGTTTTTTCAAACTGTAGGATTGTTGATGGCAGCGCTCATTATTGCAGCAGGAATGAACGCGACAAATTTGCTAACTACCTATGAGTATGGCGAATATACCATGCGTGGCAAATCAAACGGACTAACAAGCGATACACAAAACTCGCAACACGGACTTAATAAAGACTACATTACCAACTGGAGCTACGGCAAAGCCGAAACGCTAACCTTGCTTATCCCTAATTTCAGAGGTGGTGCAAGTGGTGGTACACTCGGAACTGATAGTCATACGGCCGAAAAAATCAAAAGTTTCAATGTGCCGAATGTGGAGAAAGTGATGAAAGAATTTCAGTTGCCACTCTATTGGGGCGATCAGCCGGGCACTTCGGGGCCTGTTTATTTGGGAGCAATTGTTATTTTCCTGTTTATTCTTGGCTTTTTTGTATTGGAAAAACGGCTGCTATGGTGGCTGTTGCCCATGATTTTACTTACCATGTTCCTTTCGTGGGGTAAAAATTTAATGTGGCTCACCGATTTCTTTATCGACTATGTGCCTTTGTATAATAAATTCCGTACGGTTTCCATGACTTTAGTTGCCACCGGTTTCGGAATTACGCTGATAGCAATTTTGGCGTTGAAAGAAGTGCTTACCACCGAAAATGCAAAAGAAAAATTGCTTCGCCCGGTACTTTACAGTGCCGGAATTACAGCCGGAATTGCATTGGTATTTGCATTAATTCCTTCGTTAGCCGGAAGTTTTGTTTCGCCTGCTGATGCGCAGTTTAGCGGCGACTATGCTTTTCTGAAAGAAACATTGCCGCTCGACCGCGAAGCGATGTTGCGCACGGATGCTTGGCGTTCGGTTGGATTTATTGTTGCTGCTGCTTTGCTCTTATGGCTTTTTATCAAAAATACGCTCAAAACCAATACGGTTATTATTCTTTTCGGTGTGTTGTTTTTGGCCGATCTGGCGCCCGTTGCCAAACGCTACCTGAACGACAGTAGTTTTGAGCGCAAACGCAAATTCGACAATCTGATTCAACCGTCGGCTGCCGATAATATGATTCTGCAGGATAAATCCTACTACCGTGTGTTGGATGCCTCTGTAAATATCTTTAACGATTCGAAACCGTCGTATTTTCATAAAAATATTGGTGGTTATCACGCTGCCAAACTGCGTCGCTATCAGGAATTGATAAATATGCAGATTGAAGGTGAAATCGGACAATTGTTTGGCGCATTCGGACGTGCCAAAACATTCGAAGAAATTGCTCCCACATTGGATTCGCTTGGTGTGCTGAATATGCTGAACATGAAGTATGTTATCTACAATAAAGATGCTGCACCGCTCGTTAATCCCAAAAGCAATGGCAATGCTTGGTTTGTGCAAAAAGTGCACATTGCCGCCAATGCCAACGAAGAAATGAAATTGGTAGGCGAAATCAATACAAAAACAGAATTAGTTGTGGATAAAGAATTTGCTTCGCTGATACCTGCATCGTTGGTTGCTGATAGTACAGCTCGTATTGCTCTGAAATCGTACAATCCGAATCGCATGATTTATGGCTTCAGCTCGGCAACTGATCAGATGGCTGTTTTCTCCGAAATTTATTACGATAAAGGCTGGAATGCTTATATCAATGGCGAAAAAGTTCCTTATTTGCGTGCCAATTACCTGCTGCGCGCCATGCCGCTCAAAAAAGGCACCTACGATGTTGAATTCCGTTTCGAACCCAATTCGTATAAATTTGGCAATATCGCTGCAATTGCCTCATCGGTTATATTTGTGCTGGCATTGATTGTTTTTGGGTTCGTTTCTTTTAAAAGAATAAAAAAATAAAAATCTGTTGTCTGTCGACCGTTGTTTGTCGTCTTTATAAAAAATGAAAAAGGTAAATAATATACATTTTGGCTCTACTATCAGCATGTCGCTGGTGCTGTTTTTAATCGGGTTGGTGAGTTTGCTGCTTTTTGTGGCGCACGACATGAGCGTGTATGTGCGCGAAAATATCAATCTTTCCATTATTCTGGACGATACTGCCGATAAATCGGAAACGAATCGGGTAGAAAACTTTCTGAACTCGGCTGGATATGCCAAAGAAATTGCGTTCATTTCGAAAGAAGATGCGTTGAAAGAACACATAGCTGCTTTGGGCGACGACCCACAGGATTTTCTGGGTTACAATCCACTCAAAGCATCACTCGAGGTAAAACTGAAAGCTGCTTTTGCGAACCCCGATAGTGTAAAAATGATTGAAACCAAACTGAAAACATTTGGTGCTATCGAACGCGTAACGTATCAAAAAGATTTAATCGGATTGGTAAATGATAATGTAAAAAAAATAAGTCTGGTGCTTCTCGGGCTTGCTTTGGTATTGCTGATTGTGGCTGTGGCATTGATAAATAATACGGTACGATTATCCATTTATTCGAACCGTTTTTTGATAAATACCATGCAAATGGTGGGCGCAACCAACTGGTTTATCCGTAAACCATACATTCGACAATCGGTTATGAATGGATTGGTGGCTGCAATTATTGCAATTCTAATTCTGGGATTAGTGGTTTATTACATACTTTACGAATTCGGATTAAGTGGTTTGTCAGTTAATACGCTTTCGGCAATTTGGGTTTCGGTAATCGTGTTACTTTCGGGAATTGTGCTTATGGGCATTTCAACCTACTTATCCATAGGTCGTTACCTGAAAATGAATTCCAACGAAATGTATTTGAGTTAAAATTTTTATTATATATATCATGGAAAAAAATAAACAGTTAGGTCTTGCTAAAATTAACTTAGTGCTTATTGCTATTGGGTTTGCTATTATTGTTGTCGGCTTTGCGCTAATGACCGGTTCGTCGACAGAAATTGAATTTAACCCCGACATATTCAGCGCCCGCCGTATTACTGTAGGTCCTATGATTTCGTTTTTCGGTTTCCTGTTTGTCATTTTTGCCGTTCTTTTTAAACCAAAAGCAAAATGAGTATTCTCGAAGCAATTATTATTGCCATAGTTGAAGGAATTACCGAATTTCTTCCCGTATCATCAACCGGACACATGATTATTACCCAAAGCTTATTGGGTATGAATAGTACTGAATTTGTAAAGGCATTTACCATTAATATTCAGTTTGGCGCTATTCTGTCGGTGATTGTACTGTATTGGAAACGTTTCTTTCAAACGGTCGATTTTTATGTAAAATTGCTTATCGCATTTCTGCCGGCTGCTGTTATAGGCTTTTTAGCCAGCGATTATATCGATGCTATGCTCGAAAGCGTATTTGTAGTGGCCTTAATGCTGGTAATAGGTGGAGTTTTTATGCTTTTTGTGGATAAATGGTTTAATAAACCCGACGAGAATCAGGAAATGGATTGGAAGCGAGCTCTTAAGATAGGTTTTTTTCAATGTATAGCAATGATTCCCGGAGTTTCGCGCTCTATGGCAACTATTGTGGGAGGTATGAGCACCAAACTTTCGCGGCAAAATGCTGCTGAGTTTTCGTTCTTTCTGGCTGTACCAACCATGGCGGCTGCCTCGGGTTACAAATTGATGAAACTGATAAGTGAGCCCTCTGGTGTAGAACTTCTTACAAACAATCTTACCATACTTGTTGTCGGAAATGTAGTAGCATTTATTGTTGCGCTGGCAGCCATTAAGTTTTTCATTGGTTTTGTAACAAAGTTCGGTTTCAAAGCATTTGGATATTACCGAATTGTGGTGGGTGTGTTATTATTGGTATTATTAGCAATGGGAGTGGATTTGAGTGTTATTTGAAGTTAGAAAGTTCGTAAAGTTATAAAGTTTGTAAGGTTATAAGGTTTCTAAAGTAAATCAGATTATACCATTTTCTTTATTTTCAAATTATCACATTATCACATCAACTCATTATCACATCATCACATCAAGAAAATGAATTTCATAGAAGGAGAAATCCTGTACGTAAATAAACCGTTGAACTGGACATCGTTCAATCTGGTGAGCAAACTTCGGTGGAAGTTGCAGAAGACACTGAAAATGAAAAAGCTGAAAGTGGGTCATGCCGGAACGCTCGATCCGCTTGCTACGGGAGTAATGATTATTTGCACCGGTAAAAAGACGAAGTTAATCGAAAGTTTTCAGTATCAGACCAAAGAATATATCGCCACTCTTGAATTAGGTGCTACAACGCCGAGTTTCGACAAGGAACTGCCTATAGATGCCACATTTCCGACTGAGCATATTACACGCGAATTGGTAGACAAGGTAATTCCCACATTTACTGGCGAAATATGGCAGGTGCCACCGGTATATTCGGCCGTAAAAGTAGATGGGAAACGGGCGTACGATTATGCCCGCGACGGACAGGAAGTGGAGCTAAAAGCTAAATTATTGGTTATTGACGAAATTGAAGTATTAGATTTTACAATGCCATTGCTCAAAATTCGTGTGGTGTGTAGTAAAGGTACGTACATCAGGGCATTGGCCCGCGATATTGGATTGGCACTCGGTAGCGGAGCTCATTTGGCAGCTTTGGAACGCACCCGCATTGGCGATATTACATTAAAAGACTGTTGGGAAATTGAAGCACTTACAAAACACGTAGAAAATGAAATTTTAAAAAACAACTAATTTCCTATTTTTCTTATTTTCTCAATTTCTTAATTTCTTACTAAAAAAAAGGTATAAAAAATAAATATATTGCATTATGAAGTTATCAAAATTTAAATTTAAATTGCCCGACGAGCTTATTGCTCAGTATCCTGCACGTCATCGCGACGAATCGCGCTTAATGGTTTTAGATAAAAATACCGGCAAAATTGAACATCGCATCTTCAAAGATGTGTTGGAGTATTTTAACGAACACGATTTATTTATATTCAACGACACAAAAGTTTTTCCTGCCCGCTTGTACGGAAATAAGGAAAAAACCGGTGCTCAGATTGAAGTTTTTCTGATGCGTGAACTGAACCATGACATGAAACTGTGGGATGTGCTTGTGGAACCTGCACGTAAAATACGTATCGGAAATAAATTGTATTTTGGTGATGACGATTCGGTGGTAGCTGAAGTAATTGATAATACGACTTCGCGTGGACGTACATTGCGTTTTTTGTTCGATGGTACGCACGAGGAGTTTAAAAAAGCTCTTTTCAACTTAGGCGAAACACCGCTCCCACGTACGATAACACGCGATGTTGAACCCGACGATGCTGAACGCTTTCAGACAATTTTTGCCAGGAAAGAAGGGGCTGTGGCCGTACCTGCTGCCGGAACTCACTTTAGTCGCGAATTGCTTAAACGTATGGAAATTAAAGGCATTGATTCTACTTTTATCACTTCGCACATGAGTTTGGGTAATTTCCGCGAAATTGATGTGGAAGATCTTACCAAACACAAGATGGACTCCGAACAGATGGAAATTACACGCGAAACTGCTGAATATGTAAACAAAAAGCGTGAAGAAGGTCGCAGCATTTGTGCCGTTGGAACTACTGTTATGCGTGCTCTCGAAACCGTTGTGGGTACCGAAGGAAAAATCAAGGCTTACGAAGGCTGGACAAACAAATTCATTTTTCCACCTTACGACTTTACAGTGGCAAACTCGATGATTACCAATTTCCACCTGCCTTATTCTACGCTGCTCATGCTTACTGCTGCATTTGGTGATTACGATAGGGTGATGAATGCTTACGATGTAGCAATTAAAGAAGGGTATCGTTTCGGAGTATATGGTGATGCCATGTTGATTATTTAACCGAAAGGTTTAGATATATATTCAAAAAAAGTTGTCTTCTTAACAGGAGACAACTTTTTTTATGTTGGGATATGTACAGCTCGAAATTAAAATGTCTGCATATCCACTAATCGTTTATAATAACCATTCATTTCAAGTAGCTCTTCATGTCGACCACGCTCTACAATGCGACCTTCGTGGAGTACACAAATTTCGTCTGCACGCTTAATTGTCGATAACCGGTGAGCAACAACAAGCGTTGTACGGCTTTTCATCAGGTTTTCGAGGGCTTCCTGTACTAATTTTTCGGATTCGGTATCAAGAGCCGAAGTAGCTTCGTCGAGGATAAGAATCGGCGGATTTTTCAGAATGGCACGGGCAATACTAATGCGTTGACGCTGACCTCCTGATAGTTTGGAACCACGGTCGCCAATGGTTGTTTCGTAGCCGGCTTCGGTCGCCATTATAAAATCGTGTGCATTGGCAATGCGGGCTGCTTCCATCACTTGTTCCATGGTAGCATTTTCCACGCCGAAGGTAATATTGTTGTAAAACGAATCGTTAAACAAAATGGCTTCCTGATTCACATTGCCCAAATGTACCCGAATGTCGTGCGTGCGGAAGTTTTTGATATTCACGCCATCGATGCATATTTCACCTTGTTCCACATCATAATAACGCGGCACTAAATCAACCAAAGTCGATTTTCCGGAACCAGATTGCCCCACAAAAGCCACTGTTTTACCTTTGGGAATGGTCAGATTTATATCGCGCAATACCCAGTCGGTTTGGTAGCGGAAACTCACTTTCTTAAATTCAATGGCCGTGTTAAACGATGGCAGTGGTTGCGGGTTTTCAGGCTCCTTTATCGTATTTTCGGTATTCAAAATCATATCCACCCTTTCGAGTGAGGCCATACCTTTACGAATACTATAACTTGCTCTGCTTAAATCTTTTGCAGGTTGAATGATGCTGTAAAAAATCAGGATATAATAGATAAATTCGGCAGCACCAATACTGCTTGTGTGATTTAAAATGAGCGAACCGCCAAACCACATCAAAATTGCAATAACCACTGTACCAATAAATTCACCCACCGGATGTGCCAGATTATGGCGGTTGTTCATGCGGGTAAAAGTATGGCGGATATTTTCATTTATTTTGGCAAAACGATTCTGAACTTTATGCTCGGCATTAAAGGCTTTTACAATGCGTAAACCACTCAGCGTTTCTTCAATTTGCGAAAGCATTTCGCCGGTTTGTTGTTGGCCCACTTGCGAGCGAGCTTTGAGCGAACGTCCGATACGACCAATAAGCCAACCGCTGAAAGGCAATAATAGCAACACAAAAATGGTAAGCTCCCAGCTCATAGCGAACATTACGCCCAGATAAATCAGAATCAGAATCGGATTTTTAAAAACCAATTCCAATGAACTCATTATCGAAACCTCAATCTCATTTACATCGCCCAGCATACGCGACATAATATCGCCTTTACGTTCCTCGGAGAAAAAACCAAGTGGAAGTGAAACTATTTTTTTATAAAGCGCGTTTCTCAAATCGCGTACTACGCCGGTACGTATCGGCACAGTGCAAAAAGTAGCCATATAGGCACTTCCTACTTTAAATGCCGTAGTAAAAATCAGAAAAATGCCCAAATACATCAACGCCATTTGCGGACCAACATACGCTACCATCTGTTCAACCCAATAATACACATTGTTTTTCAGAGCAGCGCCAATATTGCTCAATCCATCGCTCCACTCCCAATGCATATAAGTTGATTTGGATGTTTCCATTCCAAACAAAATCTGCAAAATAGGAATAATTGCTGCAAACGAAAATAAACTCGACACAGCAGCCAACAAATTGAACATCAAACTAAAACCAACATATTTCTTATATGGCGGTACAAACCTCTTCAGTAAAACCCAAAAATTATTCATTTATTGATGTGATAATATGGTGATGTGGTGATGTGATGATAAGTTGATTAGAAATTAAGAAAATGAGAAAATAAGAAAATGAGAAAATAAGTAATTCCTTAATTTCTCATTTTCAATTTTCCTATATTCCCGTATAATTCCTTGGTGTTATGCGCTTTAATTCCTGCTTAACTGTATCTTCCACCGCTAATGTGTCAATAAATTCGTGAATGGAGCGCTCGGTAATGCCTTCGTTGGTGCGGGTAAGTGCTTTTAGCGCTTCGTAGGGTTGCGGATAACCTTCGCGACGAAGAATGGTTTGGATTCCTTCGGCAACTACTGCCCAGGTATTATCTAAATCGCGGTAAATAGCAGTTTCGTTGAGCAACAATTTGCCCAAACCTTTGCGAATACTTTGTGTAGCGATTAATGTATGCGCAAAGGGCACACCCACATTGCGAAGTACTGTGCTGTCAGTCAGGTCGCGCTGTAAACGCGAAACGGGTAATTTGGATGCTAAATATTCCAGAATTGCGTTTGCCATTCCCAGATTTCCTTCTGCATTTTCGAAATCAATCGGGTTTACTTTGTGTGGCATTGCCGACGAACCAACTTCGCCTGCTTTGATGCGCTGTTTGAAATATTCCATCGACACATACGTCCAAATATCGCGACAAAAATCCACCAAAATCGTGTTTATGCGTTTCATGGCATCAAACTGAGCTGCCAGATTGTCGTAATTCGAAATTTGCGTAGTCCATTGTTCACGCTCCAACCCTAATTTTTCGGACAAAAATGTGTTGCCAAAATTTTTCCAGTCGATAGCCGGATATGTTACTTTATGCGCATTGAAATTACCGGTTGCTCCACCAAATTTTGCCGAAACAGGTACATTTTTCAATTGCGAAAGCTGTTGCTCTAACCGATACACAAAAACCATAATCTCTTTTCCCAGACGGGTTGGCGAAGCCGGCTGACCGTGCGTTTTTGCCAACATCGATACATCGCGCCATTCGTCGGCATTGTGTTGCAATTCCTGCACCAATGCTTCCATTTCGGGCAAATATACCTGATTAATAGCTTCTTTAACGGATAACGGAACTGAAGTGTTATTAATATCCTGCGAAGTCAGTCCAAAATGGATAAACTCTTTAAAATCAACCAAATTCAATGCATCAAATTTTTCTTTCAGAAAATATTCCACCGCTTTTACATCGTGGTTGGTTACTTTTTCGATATCCTTTATACGTTGTGCATCTTTTTCATCGAATTTTTGATAAATCGAACGTAATTTCGGGAAAATATCTCCCGGAACCTTTTTTAACTGTGGCAACGGGATTTCGCACAAGGCAATAAAATACTCCACTTCTACCTGCACACGGTAACGAATTAGTGCATATTCCGAAAAATACTGAGCGTAATCAGCTGATTTTGTGCGATAACGACCATCTACTGGCGATATTGCACTGAGCAAAGATAAGTCCATTTTATTATTTTAAATTGAAGTGCAAAGGTACGATTTTTTGATGGATTTTTAAAGTTTCAAGCCGTGTTTGCATTAGTAGAAAAAAACCTTTATCTTTGTTTGTTGAATTCGCTATTAGAATCACCTATTCAAGTTAAAATTTTAAACCTTTGTGAAACTTCGTGTTGAAACTTTGAGTAACTTTGTGTTACAGCTTATTCTATAACACAAAAAACACAAAACAGACACAAAAAACACAAAGCAATTTATGATTGAATATAAAATATATTTTCAATGAGATATATCAAAATTCACAAAGAAGGCAGGCAAATTTTATTAAGTTTACTATTTATTCTTTTTGTGCTTAACCTCTTTATTTACCTGCGTTTCCCAACAGTTGCATTAGCAATTACCACTACTTTATCGGCAGGCATTCTGGTGTTTTTCGGCTATTTTTTCCGAAATCCATCCCGTCGTATAAAAATTGACGATACCGGTCTTGTGGTGGCCCCTGCTGATGGAACTATAGTGGTGGTTGAGCCAACTGATGAAACGGAGTATTTTGGCGATAAGCGGATACAGGTGTCAATATTTATGTCTGTTTTTAATGTTCATGCCAACTGGTATCCCATACAAGGCAAAGTATTGAAAGCAGTGCACCACAATGGTAGACACATGGCTGCATATTTACCCAAATCCAGTCACGAAAATGAACGTTCAACCGTAGTTATCGAAAGCGAAGGTGGTACGCAAATCCTACTTCGTCAGATTGCCGGTGCTTTAGCCCGACGTATTGTAACGTATGCCCATGCTGGTAAAGCCTGCCACTTGAATGAACATCTTGGCTTTATAAAATTTGGCTCACGTGTGGATTTATTTTTTCCGCCCGATACCGAAATTTTTGTGGAAGTGGGCGACAAAACCACAGGAAACGAAACCATTATTGCTCGCTTGAATGAATAATGAACTAACATTGCAACAAGCTCAACAGCAGGTAGATGTGTGGATAAAGCAATATGGAGTGCGCTATTTCAGCGAATTAACCAATATGGCTATTCTCACCGAAGAAGTGGGCGAACTCGCACGCATTATGGCACGTACTTATGGCGATCAATCCTTCAAAAAAGCAGATTTAGAGAAAAACCTTGCCGACGAAATGGCTGATGTGCTTTGGGTGTTAATATGTTTAGCCAATCAAACAGGTGTAAATCTGACCGACGCATTCGAAAAAAATATGCAAAAGAAAACACTGCGCGACACCACCAGGCATAAGGAAAATGAGAAGCTTCGCTGACGACAGACGACAGACAACAGACTGCGGACAGTCTAATATCTAAATGAAATAATAACAAATAATAACGCGAAGCAAATAACGGCTTTAGCCTAAATAACACGAAGTAAATAACGCACGTAGTGCCAAATAACGCCCAAAGGGCAGAAGAATATGGGTAAAATAGACGAACTTTTTAAAAAATACAACACAAACCTCAACGACGAGGATGTGAAAGCTAATATTGAGCAAATTATTAATGATGAATTTGCAGCAAACAATAATATTGATGTATATAAAACTTGTCTGAGTTTAATCGACCTGACATCGCTGAATAGCACCGACACAACTGCCGATATTGTTGGGTTGACAAATAAGGTTAATAACTTTAATGCCTCATTTCCACAACTTCCGAATGTAGGAGCTATCTGTGTTTCACCAGCGCTTGTAAGTGCTGTACGTGGACGTCTGACTGTTCCGGGCATTGGAATAGCTTCCGTAGCAGCAGGATTTCCCATGTCGCAAACCTTTATCGAAGTAAAAATAGCCGAAACTGCCATGGCGGTAATGGAAGGTGCAACCGAAATTGATGTGGTTATTTCGATTGGAAAATTTTTAGAGGAAAATTACGAGGAAGTACTCGAGGAACTAAGCGAAATTAAATCGGCCTGTCGCAATGCACATTTAAAGGTAATTATTGAAAGTGGTGCTCTACAATCGGCTTCAAACATCAAAAAGGCATCATTGCTGGCAATAGCTTCCGGTGCCGATTTTATCAAAACATCAACGGGTAAAATTCCGGTTGCGGCTACTTTGGAAGCTACCTACGTAATGTGCTCGACCATAAAGGAATGGTACGAAAAAACCGGCGAGAAAGTATGCTACAAACCTGCCGGAGGCATTGTAACTACCGAAGATGCGGTAAAACATTATACCATCGTTAAACATATTCTGGGCAATGAATGGCTCAACAATAAGATGTTCCGCATTGGCGCCAGCCGTTTAGCCAACAATTTGCTTACTTCCATCGAAGGAAAAGAAGTGAAGTATTTCTAAAAATTATTCATTCTTAATCAGGGCTTTATCACCCCGTATCGTTGCAAATCCATTTTGCTGCGTTACGGGGCGTTTTTTTTATTGTTATTCTATATCAATAAACTTTTTTATTTTAAATTTTGTTTGTATAGTGTATAATAATCATATTTGTATATATTACAATCTAAAATTACTCTTAATCAACATAAAAAACAATTTAAAATTCAGTTGCTTATGAAAAGAACTACACTTTTGGCAATTATCTCATTTGTTGCTGCTACAATGAGTTTTTCGCAAACACCTGTACGGTTAAATTCATGGGGATTTATGGATTCACCACCGGCTCCCCAAAAAACAATTCACACCGATTTTGGCACATTTTATCTTAATTACCAGTATCCTACGGGTAAAATTTTGAAAATAGAACCAAATGGAGCACTTACGCCACTTATAAATATTGGAGGAAAATCTTCAACGGAATATAAATTAGCGAGGATGAAACAAAACAGCAATTTTGCTGTCATTTCCATTCTGTCGGGCGATAGTGCATTTTTCTACAAAACAGATGGAACAGCAGCTAATACTTCGCTTGCGTTCAAGTATGGAAAAAATCCAAACACGCAAACACACGAAACTGATTTTGCGTTGCTAAATAATAAATTGTATGTCATTGCCCTCTATTATGGAGCAGCCGGTAAATTTTCAGGGCTTGTGGAGGTTGATTTGACCACCAATGCCAGTACGGTATTGGTCAATTATGGAACAAACATTTATGATGAAAGTCGTTTCTACAGAATACTTTCCGACAATCAGGATATTTATTTTTATACCAAAACTAACGGACAGTATTGCTTTTCGAAATTGGACCCTGTACAAAAAACACCACAGGTAATTGCGCCCGATATGAGCTACTGGACCACATCCGACCTTATGCTTATCGACGGAAAACCGGCTTACTGGGCGGTAAAAGACACTACAGTACTGATGAATGGTAGTAGTTTTATTACCAAAAGATTGTACCTGAAACAGTATTTTCCGGCCGATAATTCTTCGAAAAATTTGATGAATGCCGGTTATTTTCAGAGCTATCCTCCTTCGTATCTGGGCAAAATAAATGATAAATATTATTTTTACTCGTCCGGGAATTTCGATTTATCATCTTGTAATGCAGTAACTTGTAGTGGCGTAGTTGGTGCAAATTTATTCGAAGTAAGTGCTTCGGGCTCACGACTTGTAAAATCGGTTGCGGAAGCAGGGAACACCTACACTTTTGAAGAGAAGTTTGTGCAGGCAAGCGATAAAATTTTAGTTGAATTAAAAACCAAAAATCAGGGAAAAGAGTTATGGGTAGCAACACCGAATGATTTTTACATGATTAACGACCATAACGCCAACGAAACAACCAAAGATTATGGAATGCGAATTGATGAGGCAGCTGTTTGTGGTGGAAAAATAATTATTCCGGGTTCTGTTTCGCTGGTATATGCAAAAGCCGATAACGAAATATTTATAACTGACGGTAATCAAGGGGCATTTAGCAAAATTGACATTTTACCAACTGCTCAGTCAAATGCAAAATTCGCTGCCAACGTAAATAATAAAATTTTGTTTTTAGCGACTGATTCAATAAAAGACCAATTCAATCTTGGTAAAACTACCTTATTCTCCATCGATGTTTGCAGTCCGACAGCAATTTCATTAGTCAACGAAAGGGCTGATTTTTCGCCTAAACTAATCGATGATAAAATTCAATTCGCGAATCCTGTTTTGGAAATCAGTATTTTTACGGTAAACGGGACAAATGTACTACGTTCCTCGACCACGCAAAGCGAATTGAATGTCAGCAGCTTACGCCAAGGCTATTATATTATAAAAGTAAGAGACGCCAATAAATGGCTATACGGACGATTTATTAAACGCTAAAAAAAAGAGCTTGCAATTGAAACTGCAAGCTCTTTTTTTATTATTCTACCGAGAATTTATAAATACACCATTCGTCGTATTTTTGTCCCGGTCTTAAAAGCGAGCTCGGGAAATGAGCGATATTGGGTGAATTTGGGAACCCTTGTGTTTCCATACAAACAGCATCCTGGCGGTCGTAGGTTTTACCATCTTTAGCAATTTGTTTTTCAACCCAGTTTGCCGTATAAACCTGCATGCCGGGCTGTGTGGTCAACACTTCCATTTTACGTCCGCTTACAGGTTCGTAAACATAACCGGCCAACACACAGTCGCCCTGTTGCTCTTTGCGTAAGCACCAGTTGTTGTCAATCCCCCAACCCGGAACAAAAGCCTCGTCATCGACACGCTCACCAATTAATACCGGTTTACGGAAATCAAACGAAGTTCCATCCACCGGACGAATTTCACCCGAAGGGGCAAACGATTCGTCGAGTACAGTATAGAAATCGGCATTCACCTGCAAAATATGATCTTTTACGGTTCCGTTTCCGACGCCTTTCAGGTTGAAATACGAATGGTTCGTCAGTCCGATTACTGTTGGCTTGTCAGTTGTTGCTTCGTAGTGAATACTGAGCGCATTATCGGCTGTCAACTCATAAGTAAGCGTGATTTTCAGATTTCCGGGATAGCCTTCCTCACCATCGGGTGATAGTAATCCGAGAACGATTTTCGACTCCGAAGTTGAAATCACATCCCAAACTTTGGTATTGAAAGCATCTACGCCACCGTGTAAAGCATTGGTTCCATTGTTGATAGCCAGATTATATTCTGTGCCATCAATACTGAATTTACCATCCTTAATGCGGTTTGCAAATCGTCCGCATACAGCACCGAAATACTCTTCTTTTTCTATAATTTCGTCAAGTGTATCGTAAGCCATTACCACGTCGTCGAATTTTTTGTTTCGGTCGGGAACAAGCAAACGAATCACTTTAGCACCGTAATTTGTGATGTCGCACGACATGCCGTTAGCGTTCACAATGGTATAAAGCGATACGGGTTTACCGTCAATTAGTTTTTCCATATTTAGTCAATTTTACAAGCACCATCGCCAATTTCGGCAATGTAGAACTCGGGTTTGATACCGATTTTAGCTTCGTAAGCAGCACCCACTTCTTTAATGAAAGTGTCGATAGCCTCGTCTTTAACCAACGAAACGGTGCAACCACCAAAACCACCACCTGTCATACGTGAGCCAATAACGCCATCAATTTTCCACGCTTCGGCAGCCATGCAATCCAATTCAGGGCCTGTAACTTCGTAGTCGTCACGCAGAGAAACGTGCGAAGCATTCATTAATTTACCGAACAAGGTTAAATCGCCTGATTTGAGTGCTTTCACTGCATCGCTTGTGCGTTGAACTTCACCCACAACGTGGCGGGCACGTTTCAGAGCAACAGGATCGGTGATAGCTGATTCGATTGATTTGAAATCAGCTTCGGTCAGTTCTGCTAAGTATTTCAATGGACGAACAGTATTGAGTTGTTCAACCGCTTTTTTACATTCGGCAACACGTTGGTTGTAAGCGCCCGAATCTAATTTATGAGGAGAGTGAGTGTTCGAAATCAGGATTTTAACGCCTTCGAGTTTTACCGGAACTAATTCAAATTCCAACGTATCGCAATTCAGGTGAATAGCGTGGTCTTTTGCTCCGTTAGCTGAAGCAAACTGGTCCATGATGCCGCAATTTACCAACGCAAATTCGTGTTCCGATTTTTGACCAATCTGAGCTAAAACAGTGCGATTGAAGCCTGTTCCAAGTTGATCGTTAAATGCATAAGCAGTAACCACTTCCAATGCTGCTGACGAAGATAAGCCTGCACCATTTGGTACATTTCCCCAAATTAAAATGTCGTAACCCTGTGTAATGGCAATGCCACGTTTAACAAACTGCGCAATAACGCCCAGCGGATAATTAACCCACGATTTCTGGAGTGGAGTGGTAAGCTGGTCGAAGCCCAGCGATATAATTTCAGGCTGATTCAACGATTTGAATTTCATTACTTTCTCATCGTTTTTTGCCAATAAAAGGTAAGTTCCAAAGCTCAAAGCACAAGGAAATACCGAACCTCCGTTGTAGTCGGTGTGTTCGCCAATCAGGTTAACACGTCCCGGTGAGAAATAAACTGCCTCAGCAGTTTTACTGTAAGCGGCTTCGAAAGCTGCTTTTAATTCTGTTACTGTCATACTCTTTTTTATGTGTTGGTGTTTGAAAATTTAACCCGCAAAGTAACTAAAAAAACGGCGTATTTCGGAAAAAAAATGCATGTTGTAAAGCAGATTTTTCAGGCAAATTTTCGTTTTATAATTTGATAAAAATCTTCTGCAGCTTCGTTAGCACTTTCCCAGCCATATTTTGATTTCAAAAACGACATGGCTTCGTCGAGCGTAGCAAGTTGATTCAGATAGGTAAGTGTTTTGTTCATGTCTTCACCGTTCGATTTAAAAAGTTCACGCTGAAAACGAAAACGGTCGCCAATACTGATAGCTTGTTTAATGTCGCTGATTTTTTTGTTTGCAATAGAGGCACTTAAAGAATTATCAACATGCGATAGCTTTTCATTGCGCGAGGTGGACTGATTTGCCATTTTATCGGCAATGGTAATTTTTTTAAGCTCTTCGGAATGTGTTTTTACCTCTGTAACAAGTGTTTCGGTAGTTTGCGTTGTTTCCACCACTTCTCCAATTCCTTCAATTTCAGTTGTTTGTGTTATGGTTGTTTCTTGCTCAACGATAGTTTCCAGTTCAACAATAGTTTCAATTTGGTCTAAGGTAATTTCAACAATGGGTGTTTCTTCTACTTCGGGCAAGCTTTGAATAGATTCTTCCGGTGTTGGTTCTTCTTCTTTTTCTTCAATTAAAACGACTGTTTCTTCTATCTCAACCTGCGGTTCGGCCTTAATGCTTTCGGTTGCTGCATTTGCCTGTTCAACACTATCCTTGTTTGTCGCTAATTCGTCGATTATGGTTTGGATATCTTCTGTTTTGCGTTTAGCCAACTGAATAATGGCTTGCGGATACTCATTCATTTCCATAAAGCCTTCGGTAATCATACCGAGCTCTTCAATATTTTTGCGAAGCAGCGTAACTAATAATTTTCTGTTCATTTTTGTATAAAAAATAGATTATAAGCGTGATATTTTTTACCTTTGCAGTCCTGTTTTTCAAAATCGGGTGTAAAGTTACAATTTTCATTAGATTAACGAAAAAAAGACAAACTTATTTTGAGCCGATAAAAATGATTTATTCTGAAAAAAACCATCCGATACAACAAAAGCGCGGAAGCATTGAAGTTATTTGCGGCTCTATGTTTTCGGGCAAAACCGAAGAGCTAATCCGCCGTCTGAAACGGGCGCAGTTTGCCAAGCAGCGTGTCGAAATTTTCAAACCAAAAATTGATACCCGTTACTCTGAAGACGAAGTGGTGTCGCACGATCGAACTGCTATTCGTTCCACACCGGTGGAGTCATCGGGCAGTATTTTGCTTTTTTCAGGCGAAGTGGATGTTATCGGAATTGATGAAGCACAGTTTTTCGACGATGGTTTGGTGGATGTATGTACAAAATTAGCCGATCAGGGCATAAGGGTGATTATTGCCGGTTTGGATATGGATTTCCGTGGCGTACCTTTTGGTCCTATGCCTGCTTTGTGTGCAGTAGCCGAGGATGTATTTAAAGTACATGCCATTTGCGTACGGTGTGGTGCTTTAGCCTACGTTTCACACCGATTGGTAGCCAGTGAAAAACGAGTTTTGCTCGGCGAAATGTCGGAGTACGAGCCTATTTGCAGAGACTGTTATAATGCCACCAAAAAATAAAAAATCCACTCATAATTTAGCTGCCGACAGTATCGGAAAGTTACTCTGGACGTACACTTTGCCTGCTATGATTGGCACAGTGGTCATGTCGTTGTATAATATTGTCGACCGCATTTTTATCGGTCAGGGTGTTGGTCCGTTAGCCATTTCCGGCTTGGCACTTACTTTTCCGTTTATGATTGTGTTGATGGCATTTGGGATGCTGATTGGTGCAGGATCCGCTTCGCGAATTTCCATTACGCTGGGCGAAAATAACAAAGAAAAAGCTGAAAAAATTCTCGGTAATGCCGTTACGCTTACTTTTCTGATTTCGGGCTTTGTGGTGATGCTTTCGCTTATTTTTATGAACGATTTACTTCGTTTTTTTGGCGGAACCGAGAATACCATTCAGTATGCCTACGATTACATGATAATCATTGTACCTGCCGGAGTGCTAACTGCCTTGTATTTCGGGTTGAATAATATTATGCGTGCTTCGGGACATCCGCGAAAAGCTATGTTTAATATTTTGCTCGGCGCAGTAGTTAATCTTATTCTCGATCCAATTTTTATATTCGTTTTTGATTGGGGCATTCAGGGTGCTGCTATTGCTACGGTTATTTCGTATCTGATAGGCACAATTAACGGCGCCACTCATTTTTTACTCAAAACCACACCCATTCGTTTTCATTTTCGCAATTTAAAACTCGAAGGTGAAATTATCCGATCGATTATCAGCATTGGCATGTCGCCGTTCAGCATGCAAATAGGTACCAGCTTTGTAGTAGTGCTTATTAATAGTACCTTACTAAAATATGGTGGCGATTTGGCTATTGGTGCTTATGGAATAATCAACAGTATCAATATGTTGGTGGTTATGTTTATTATTGGACTCAATCAGGGGTCGCAGCCCATTATTGGTTTTAATTATGGTGCTAAAAATTACCACCGCATGTTTCGGACTTTAAAATATGCGGCAATTGCAGGTACAATTATTTCAACAGCAGGTTTTGTAATCGGAACATTTTTTCCACATCAGATTGTTTCGCTTTTCACACGCGACCAGGCATTAATTGAAATAGCAGCCGAAGCGCAACGAATTTCAGTAATGTTGTTCCCGATAATTGGTTTTCAGATTGTTGTGTCCAACTTTTTTCAATCCATTGGTAAGGCCAAACTATCAATTGCACTCAGCCTGACGCGTCAGTTTATTTTTCTGATACCTGCTATTTTTATTTTACCACCCATATTCGGACTACATGGAGCTTGGGCGGTAATGCCTGTTTCGGATGGTTTGTCGTCGATAGTGTCGGCAGTAACATTTATGTGGTTTTACAAAAAGTTTAAAACTACGATGACGTAGATTTTTTATACTGCTCTTTTAAAACTTTAAACCATCTAAAATCCGAACATACAAGTCAATAGCTTCTTCTATTTCCGAAATAAGAATAAATTCGTCGGCTGTATGTGAGCGTTCCGATTTTCCTGGTCCCATTTTTACACTTGCAAAAGGCATCAAGGCCTGATCCGAAAGCGTTGGTGAGCCATAAATGATGCGATTCAGTTCACAGGCTTTTTTCACAAAAGGATGTTCCAATGGCGTGGCTGTTGAACTTAGTCGGGTCGATCGGGCTGTAACTTCGCAGGAAACATGCTGTTTGACGATTTGAAGTATTTCTTCGTTGCTGTAAAGTTCGTTACTGCGCACATCCACCACAAAACTGCATTTATCGGGCACCACATTGTGTTGCGTGCCTGCATTGACCTGCGTTACCGACATTTTAACCGGCCCGAGCAGATCTGATATTTTTTCAAAAGCAAAATTCTGAAACCATTGAATATCCGTAAGTGCTTTGTAAATAGCATTTTCACCTTCATTTCGGGCAGCATGTCCTGCCTTTCCGTACGCAACACAATCGAGCACCATCAATCCTTTTTCGGCTACGGCGGCATGCATTTCGGTAGGTTCACCCACAATGGCAAAATCAATTTTTGGTAATTCCTTTAATAAACTTTCAATGCCGTTTTTCCCCGAAATCTCTTCTTCGGCAGTAGCCGCAAAAATCAGATTGTAACTTTGTGGCTGCGCCGAAAGATGCATAAAAGCATACAACAAACTTACCACACTTGCACCTGCATCGTTGCTGCCTAAACCGTACAATCGGCCATTTTCAATAATTGGCGAAAATGGATTGCGCTGCCAACCGGCTACCGGTTTTACCGTATCGATATGTGAGTTTAGCAGAATTGTTGGTCGTGAGCTATCGAATCCCGGACTCATTAGCCATATATTATTTCCGCTACGCGAAACAATGTAGCCGCGCTCTTCCAGAAAACGTTCCAGAAAATCAGCTGCTTTTTTTTCTTCGCGGCTAAGCGATTCAATAGCAATGAGTTCGCTTAATAATTGTACGGCTTCGCTCATAAAACAGTTACCATTTTTTCATTTACCATTTACCATTTCTTCATCTTCACATCATCTCATCATCACATCTTCTCATCACCACATCATCACATCATCACATCACCACATCATCACATCAAATAATCCCCATCTCTTTCAACCAGCTTTTCAGTTCATTAGGCCAGTTGTCGGCAGGAATGCCTCGTGGACGCATGCCAAATCCGTGTCCGCCTTTTTCATAAATTACTAATTTTACGGGAACTTTCTTCGCTTCGAGTGCTTTTTTCAAATTTTCGCTGTTGGCGATAGGTACTGCAGGATCGTCAATGGCATGAATAATAAATGTAGGAGGCGTTTTTTTTGTTACCTGTAATTCATTTGAGTAGAGTTTTACTAATTCATCGCTTGGATTATTACCCAATAAATTGTAGCGCGATCCTCCATGAGTAACAGCTTTGTCCATTGTTACAACCGGATATCCCAGCAACATAAAGGCGGGACGCTGAGCTTTATTTTTGAAATGCGTTCCGAAAGTGGAAGCCAAATGACCACCGGCAGAAAATCCCATTATTCCGATTTTATTTTTATTGATTTTCCATTCTTTGGCACGGCTGCGAATAATGGAAAATGCCGTTTGCGCATCTTTCAGAGGAATGGCGTGATGTCCGTTGGGCATTCGATAATAAAGTACAAAAGCTGAAATGCCCATTTCGTTGAACCATTTAGCAAATTCGGAACCTTCTTTAATTTGCGAAACGCCTCCATATCCACCACCCGGGCAAATCAAAACTGCATACCCGTTTGCTTTCGATTTATCGGCAATAAAAGCTTCCATGCGTGGTTCGCTTATATTCATGATAAACTCCTTATCGCGAAAACTTTCGGCCACTTTCAGTTCATTGCTTTCAGCCGGACCGTTCGGATAAAGCATAATTTTTTCCTGACTCATTGCTGATAAAGTAATTAAAAAGCTTGCTAATAATGTGTTGATTTTCATTGCTGTATTTTGTTTTAAAGATTATCGGATAGTTACCATGGTAGCGCCAAAACCGTATTCGCGAAACGATGCATCCTGAAAATAATAGCTTTTGTAGCGGCTGCGGAGTTGTTTCTCAATTTCGCTTCGAAGTACACCTTCGCCTTTCCCGTGAATAAAAACAATTTTTTGTCCTTTTTTATTTTTGTTCTCGCCCAGTATTTTGTGGAATGTATCCATTTGCAACTGGAGCATATCGGCATTACTCATGCCTGCAGTGCTGTCAACAAGTTCGTTGATGTGCAAATCTACTTCCAATACATCGGGGCGTTGCGGAGCTGCTTTTTTAATAATCCGCGGACGTTGGGATTGCTCTTTTTCAAACAAAGCCTGCTTAATGTCGCCGGGGGTAACTTCGGCTAATTTGCTTTTTTGTTGTGCTGCCACAATATCCACCAGCATGGCAGGTTCATCGAAATAATCGTTTTCGGTAAAACTGTGTAATTTAAAAAACCGTATTACGTTCAGTTTAATTTCGGCATCAACGGGTGCCTGAGGAATATATGCTTTTTGCTTAAAGGGTAAAAGTTGTACGCGAATTTCCTCCCAACTATTCAATTGATCCTTAGTAATAGAGCAAAGTTCCTCTTGCGTATTTGGTTCAATTACGCCTGTGGCAACTATTTTCCGGTTGCCTTCATTGTTATTTATAAGGTTGTAATACAAAAAATAATTGCTATCGTTTACCAAATAGCAATCGTAGGGCGTAGTTTGAAGTTGTTTAATTTCGACAGGGAAAAATGCCAGAAAAGCTTTTAAAGTGTCGCCATCGGGTGTTTCTATCACCTCACCCCGACCCTCACCTTGAGGAGAGGGAGTAGCCTGTTTTGAATCAGTATTTGGTTGCGAGTTAAACGTTTGATGGTTTGATGGTTGAGTGTTTGAGACTGCTTCTTTACGTGGAAAGTTAGTTTCTTTGCTTACAGCACCGATAACCACACAGTCGCGCATAAGCGTAGGGATTTCGAAACCATCTTCATCCTCCACATACACCATGTTGGAAGCGGTGTCGATGCGGGTAATTTTTCCGCCACCCACAGCATTCAAAAATCGTACGGTATCGCCTGTCTTCATGAGTTTTTGCATTTCAGTACCCTCGCCGGGAATCGAACCCGAATCTAAAGTTTAGGAAACTTTCGTTCTATCCATTGAACTACAAGGGCAAATTTTGAGGTTTGCAAAAGTACTATTTTTTTTGAAATTGCGAAAATGAAACAGAAGTACGTTTGTAGCTGCTTTTTTTTGTAACTTTGCCGTTTAGTTAGAATACACTAACCCAAACTTAAAATTCATAACTTATAACTCGTAACTCAAAACTTATTACAATTCATAATGTTCAAATTTTACTACGCTCTGCTTTACCTCGTTACACTTTTGCCGCTCAGGGTGCTTTATGTGATTTCGGATGTGCTGTTTCCTGTTGTTTACCATGTTGTGCGTTACCGCCGCAAAGTGGTTCGTCAAAACTTAACCCGCTCATTCCCCGACAAAAATGAAAAGGAAATTTTAAAAATTGAACGTAAATTTTACCATTATTTTTGCGATGTATTTATCGAAGCCATGTATCGCATCAATATGTCGGCCGATGAAGTAAAAAAACGTATAACGTTTGAAAATGTGGAATTAATAGAACAAATTTACGCCCAAAACAAAAGTGCCATGCTTCTAATGGCGCACTATGGCAATTGGGAATGGGTATCGGCAATGTCGCTGCATTTACCAAAAGAAAGTCCGCTGTATGGTGTTTACAAACAACTGAAAAATGCCGAATTCGATGCCATGACTTATCGTCTGCGCCTGAAATACAATATGGGTAATATCGAAATGCGCGATTTATTCAAAACCATGCTCCGAATGAGTAAGGCAGGCGAAAAGGGCGTTTTTGCTATGGTTGGCGACCAGCGTCCACCACGCAACAGCATTCGGTTTAGCATGAAGTTTCTGAATCAACCTACTCCGGTAATTGTGGGCACCGAAGTGTTGGCACGTAAGTTTAATTACCCGGTACTTATCTTATCCATTACGCGTCCCAAGCGAGGTTATTATCACTGCAAAATAGAGATGCTCTCCGAAAATCCGCAAACCGAACCCGAATTTGCCATCTCGGAAAAATACATGCGCTGCTTAGAAACCGATATTACACAACATCCCGAACTGTGGCTGTGGACGCACAAACGATGGAAGTTTGATATTACACTTTAGTTTATTTTTGCATAATAAATTATTTGCTTCTTTTCCCAACCAACTATTATTCGAAAGCTTGAAATCGCAAATTGCGACATCATAACCAATCGTTAGCCGAACTGCGTAACGACAAAAAAACGGATTGAAAAACCTCGAAATAGGATTGGGTTTATTAAGGAATAGACTAAGTGAGAGTACGACTCCAAGTCGTGCCCTCACTAACAGTTTAGCTAATTCCTGATTTTTTTCAGCATTTACAACTTTTATCTAAAAAATATTTATACATTTGCATTCAGATATTCATAATTGAGCCTTAGGGCTTTTTTTTGTATCTTTTTTCGTCAATTGTAGCGACAATAAATTAACCTGTTTTTTGAAAAATTGCTCGCTTTAAAATATAAAAACCAATTTCACTCGAATGATTTATGACTGAAGATTTACAACTCCAACCTGCTGATATTCAAAATAAAATCTATATATTCAGAAGTCAACGCGTAATGCTCGACGCAGATTTGGCTGAGCTATATGGAGTTGAAAATAAACGTCTTAAAGAGGCTGTTCGTCGCAATATTGAACGATTTGAAGGTGAAGATTTTATGTTTCAGCTTTCGGCTAATGAAATTGCTGAACTTTCAAGGACGCAATTTGCGACCTTGAACAAAACAAGAGGTTATAATATAAAATATGCTCCTTTTGTTTTTACAGAACTTGGTGTTGCAATGCTTAGTAGTGTGTTGAATTCAAAAACGGCCATTGAAATTAACAGAAGCATTATGAGAGCATTTGTGGTAATTAGACAAACACTTTCCAATAAACCAGTATATTCTGTAGCCGAACTTCAAACCGAACTCAACCAACTCAAAGCCTATGTCGAAGAGGCGTTTACAGATTACAACGACATAAACGAAGATACCCGTATGCAAATTGATCTTATAAATCAATCGTTAGCCGAACTGCATACCGACAAAAAACGGATTGAAAAACCACGAAATAGAATTGGGTTTATTAAGGAATAGACTAAGTGAGAGTACGACTCCAAGTCGTGCCCTCACTAACAGTTTAGCTAATTCCTGATTTTTTTCAGCATTTACAACTTTTATCTAAAAAATATTTATACATTTGCATTCAGATATTCATAATTGAGCCTTAGGGCTTTTTTTTGTATCTTTTTTCGTCAATTGTAGCGACAATAAATTAACCTGTTTTTTGAAAAATTGCTCGCTTTAAAATATAAAAACCAATTTCACTCGAATGATTTATGACTGAAGATTTACAACTCCAACCTGCTGATATTCAAAATAAAATCTATATATTCAGAAGTCAACGCGTAATGCTCGACGCAGATTTGGCTGAGCTATATGGAGTTGAAAATAAACGTCTTAAAGAGGCTGTTCGTCGCAATATTGAACGATTTGAAGGTGAAGATTTTATGTTTCAGCTTTCGGCTAATGAAATTGCTGAACTTTCAAGGACGCAATTTGCGACCTTGAACAAAACAAGAGGTTATAATATAAAATATGCTCCTTTTGTTTTTACAGAACTTGGTGTTGCAATGCTTAGTAGTGTGTTGAATTCAAAAACGGCCATTGAAATTAACAGAAGCATTATGAGAGCATTTGTGGTCATTAGACAAACACTTTCCAATAAACCAGTATATACTGTAGCCGAACTTCAAACCGAACTCAACCAACTCAAAGCCTATATCGAAGAGGTATTTACAGATTACAATGACATTAACGAAGATACCCGTATGCAAATTGATCTTATAAATCAATCACTTGCTGAATTGCATACCGATAAAAAACGGATTGAAAAACCACGAAATCGGATTGGGTTTGTTAAAGAATAAGGTCAGCAACTCAAGTGATGACGTCTTTTTAAAAGACACCCTCACTAACAGTTTAGCTAATTCCTGATTTTTTTCTACATTTACATCTTTTATTAAAAAAATATCTCTATTTTTGTATTTCAATGAATTTCAACACCGATTGTAACGACAATCCGTTGAAAATTCACATTACATTTTAAAAAATAACGAAAGCGTTTTAGATATTATCCTGTCTTGAAATCTCGACAATTACAACACCAAGGATGATAGCAACAAAGCGCTCCATGTCTAAGTATTTAGGCGTGGGGCTGTTGTCTATCATTTGGTGTAGGGTGTCGAGACCCTCAAGACAGTGATAAGTTTAACAGTTCCCACGCTTTTTTTATGTCTAATACTGAACTTGGGGAGCGGGGAGAAGATAAAAATTTAAAAAATGGACAATTCAAAAGAAAAAAAGAATGTGAGAATAACAAAGAGTGACTTAAAAAGCATGCTTGATTTTTTTAAAAACGATAATAGTCAAAGAATAAAAAACATGGAGGCAATTAATGAGTTTGGACAAGCATTTATAATTAAATGGAATGAATTAGAGATTTCATTAAAATTAAATTATTATGACCATTTAGGAATATATCCTTTGGAAATCAGAACGGTATTAGATTGTGAAGCAAAATGTATGACTGATTTAATTCAAGAAATCAAGTCATCTCAAAATTATAGTGTAATATTTGGAAGAAAACAAGCCAGTGGACCTTTAAAATTAAGAAACAAAATTGTCCATTATTCTTATACCCCAAGCGAGAATGAATATAAAAATGCTACAAACCAGACAGTTGAATTAGTTAAAATTATCAAAATGAGTGGTATTAACATACAAAATATCTCTTACAAAAGTAACAATTCAAAAATCAAAGCTACAAAATCAACTAAAACCATCAAATTATGAAAACTTATTCCAAAATATTGTTGTGTTTAATTTTGACAAATGGATTTAATTTACTATCAGCCAAAACCATACGTTACGTAAAAGTTGATGGCACGGGTGACGGTACTTCATGGGCTAATGCTTCAAATAGCATTCAAACAATGCTAGATAATTCAGCCTCTGGCGATGAAGTCTGGGTTGCCAAAGGAACTTATTATCCCACTACCGAATCAATTGCCAGAGATAATCGTTCTCGAAGTTTTGTCGTTAAAGAAGGTGTGAATTTTTATGGAGGCTTTGCTGGTAACGAAACTGAAATAACTCAACGAGTTTTGGCCGATTTAAATGCAGATGGAGAAATAGATGCTTATGAGTTAACAAATAAAACCTTATTAAGTGGTGATATTGATGGAGTTGCAGATATTTGGACTAAAACTACAAATACTAATGGTACATGGAGATGGACAATAACCGGAAATGAATCCAATTGCTACAGAGTTGTAACTTCTTCTGGCTATAATAGAATCGATGGTTTCACTGTGATCGGAGGCAATGCAAATACTTCCAATATTAACACCGGAGGCGGAATTTATTGTTATTATTATTTTTCTTCTATTGCCAACTGCACAATAAGCAATTGTTCTGCAACTAAAGACGGAGGTGGAATATATTCTTTTTTTTCTTCACCTTCTTCTTCAAATTATGCTCTAACTGGAATTAACAACTGCACAATTAGTAATTGTGCTGCAAGTAATAATGGTGGTGGAATATATTGTTATACTACTTATAATTCATATTACTCTTCTCCTATGTCCAACTGCACGGTGAGCAATTGTTCTGCAGGCAGTGACGGAGGTGGAATATATTCATCTTCTTTGTCCGCATCAAATTATTCCTCTCGAATTGACAATTGCACAGTGAGAAATTGTTCCGCAGGCGGTAAAGGTGGTGGAATATATTATAATTCTTCTTCTTCATCTTATTCATCCCTTATTAATAACTGCGCTGTCAGCAATTGTTCCTCAAGTAATTTTGGTGGTGGAATATATTCTTTTACTGCTACTTCTCGTGCTGTTGCCAACTGCACGGTGAGCAATTGTTTTGCAAACAGCGCTGGAGGAATACTTTCTTCAACCACTAATACCTCTATTCCTTCTGTTATCAACTGCACGGTGAACAATTGTTCAGCAAGCAGTGAAGGTGGTGGAATATCATCTTCTTCTGTTACTAACTGTGCAGTAAGTAACAACAAGATCGGTAATACTGTCTCAAATATTATAGGAAGCTCACTAGTTAGCAACATCAGTCCAGATATCACAACAGCATATGTCAATCCGACCAGTTTTGTTGGAGTAGCAACTACCGAAGCACAAGAGCTGGAATTAAAAAATGCCAATTGGAGATTAAAAGAAGGCTCTCCTTGTATTAATGCCGGTACTTCTACAAATATTTCAAGCATTTTATCCGAAAAAGATATAGATAATAATCCACGAGTTGCATTAGGTAGTATCGATATAGGTGCTTATGAATATCAAATTCAGACACTTACAATGCCTGCTAAAGAAGACTTTAACAACCTATCTGATTGGAATAGTAGTAATGTGTTTTACAAATCTACACAACTAAATGGTAGTCAAGATATAAAATGGAGCATAACCAATCAGAAGGTACAGTTTAGTTGGCAAACAAACTTAACTTCCACATATTCTCATCCATTTTTTAGCTATCAGGTAGATGCAACCAATTCAACAAAAGTATATCTCCGCTACGATATGTTTTATCAAGCTTATGCAGGCACAATTAGTCCTTTAGGTACTGAAAAATTAAATATTGAATACTCTAATGATTTTGTAATATGGTCGAACATTGCCACATACACAAATGCCAATGGTACTATAGCAAATCAAACATATAAACACGACTTAAGCAATCAACTCGCGGGTAAGAAATTCTTTATTCGTTTTAATGCAAAAGGAGAAAATAGCAATCGTATTGAGAAATGGGAGATTGATAATGTAATTATTGATGCCGATGGGTTAAGTGCAGTGGATAATGTTCAAGGAGAAAAATACAAGTACTCGGTTAATAATGGGGTATTGAGTATTGGCAATTTGGAGCATGGGGTTGGTATACAAATGTATGATATAAATGGAAGACTCATAAAAACGATAAAATCAGAATCAAATACAGCTCATTTGGCGTTACCTGTTAAAGGGGTTTATTTGGTAAAGGTTTCGTCAGTTTCGGGAGTTGAGAATAAAAAAATGGTTTGGTAATAAAATATTCAAAATAAAAATGACAAATTATGAACAATTTAAGCAGAAAACTATTAAAGAATGCTATGGAAGTAATTCCTGAAACTAAGAGAACGTTAAATCCCTCTATATTTCATTTAACTGAACAAAAAGCTTTGTTGAGATTAGCAATTAATTTACTTGAGAACAATGACACTATTACTTTAGGCGATATTAAATCAGTGTGTGAAGAAATTGGTGGTGATAAATATAACTTGCTGATTAAAAATGAGTTTTTTGAAGATAATTTCGCATATCCAGTTTCCAGCAGAGTTGACGATATGAAAAACATAATTGATTTATACCGTAGAATTATACATGAATAGTTAGTTTTCATATCGGCAAATACAACCCTAACTGAGTGAACCTTTCGCTTCGTCCGGCTAAATGCAAACCCTCGCTGCTTGCTTGTATCGTATAATCTCGTACTGGCAGCTGTCCGTAGTTTCTTTAACTACGAACGGTGGAAAGTTAGGCTCTGCCTTACATATTTAAAATCACGGCTGAATTTCATGCAATTGAAGTTCAGCCGTGATTGTATATATTGAGCGGGTGACTCAAAGTCACCCGCTCAATACTGTTAAAGCAATAATCTTGTGCGTTTTGTTATGCTTTCAGAAAGAAGTTTTGTATATTTGCACATTCAACAAATAACAGGGAAATTTTATGATACACACAGTAAAAATAAGCGACGACACGCCTAACGGTAAACGCATTATTGAAGAATTGCGCAACAATTATAAAGAGGTAGAATTTGTTAATTCGACGGTGAGCTCAATTATTCCTGAAGGTTATACGACTGCTGATGATTTTCGAAAGAATGTGAAGTCAAAAATTCAGAAACATTATCAGGAAAATGGTCTTATTTAGTCTTTTAGCCGAAAATGATTTGTCGGACATATTTATCGGACTTTCGCTATGGAAAAAACAACCATTAGAATTCGAACACGCGAAGCAATATGTGGATGATATTGTAGATGTTTGTGAAAATCTTGATAAAACAAATTATCATGCCAATGCACAATTTGAAGTTCATAAAAAGTATGGTAAGAAAGTGATGAATTATATTCGAAACAAAAACACAACCTGGTATATAATTTACGATATAGATTTAACTTCGAACACCATTTATATTCAGCATATTACATCCAATCATATTACTATTACCGAAAGTGAGTAATCTTCGTTCCCTCGCTGTTTGTAGACTCATTTGCTCTGCATTGGTTCTTTGCATATGTCACAATAAAACAGATTTCTAAACTTGCATATTAAACAAATCACGGCTGAATTTCAATAATTTGAAGTTCAGCCGTGATTTTTTCTTATTTGACAAACTAATTGTTTTTAGCTCTTTTTTATTCCAAACTCTTTGTCAACTTTAATAATTGCTACAACTGCAAATGTAAAAATTGAACAAGTAAACACCCAAATAAAGAAGTGCTGATAACCCATAATTTTTTCTAAAACACCGCCAATCCAATTTGCTAACGATACGCCAAGTGCCATGAATCCGGTGCTTATTGCATAATGCGAAGTTTTGTATTTGCCTTCAGCAAAATACATAAGATATACCATAAATGCTGTAAATCCAAACCCGAATCCAAATTGCTCAATAGCCACACAAATATTTATAATCAGAAAGTCATGCGGTTGAGCATAAGCCAGATATACGTATGCCAGGTGTGGAATACTCAAAGCAAAAGCCATTGGCCATAACCAGTATTTCAATCCGTTTCGCGAAATGGCTATACCACCAATTATGCCACCCAAAAGTAGCGACACTACTCCTATGGTGCCATGTAGTAATCCCACTTGTTCGGCAGTTAATCCCAATCCGCCCTTATCAATAGGGTCTAACATAAATAATTTACTGAGTACGCTCAACTGATTTTCGGAAAAGCGATACAGCAAAATAAATAATAATGTGGCGATAATATTTTTCTTTTTGAAAAAGGTGATAATTGTTTCTACAAGTTCTTTTTGAATATAGTTGAATGATGTGTTTGTGGTAAGTGAATCGCTCGATGGCTTTGGAAGAAAAAAGCGATGATAAATGTATAAAGTTATAAATAATGTAGCCATTAAATAGAATACATAACTCCACGATTGATAAATATCGCCCGAACTTCGAGCCCAATAGCCTGCCAGCATTACCAATAATCCCGACCCAAAAATGACAGCTAAACGATAAGCTGTATTTCGAATTCCAACAAAAAATGCTTGTTTTTCGGTAGGGAGGCCTAGCATGTAAAACCCATCACAGGCAATATCGTGTGTAGCAGAACTGAATGCTAGCAAAAACAAAAATGCTAAACTCAATTGCAAATAGTAAGTTGTGTGTATACTAAAAGCAACACCGGCAAAGCAAGCACCTATGATAACCTGCATTGTCAGTATCCACCAGCGTTTGGTTTTTATAATATCAACAAATGGACTCCAAAGAGGCTTTATAATCCATGGAATACCCAACCAAGCTACGTATAACGTAATTTCATCGTTTCCTAAGCCCATCAGTTTGTACATAATGCTTGCCATTACCATTACTGCTACATAAGGCAATCCTTCGGCAAAATAAAGCGTTGGAATCCATGTCCATGGTGATTTTTTCTTAACGTCCATAGCTTAATATATTTTTTTTAATTCTGAATTTCGGAAATAATGCATCAAAATTTCGTTGTAAAGATAGCCTTTTTCGCCCATAACGGCGGCGCCAATCTGACAAAGACCAACTCCATGTCCCCAGCCTGCACCGGTAAGGACAAATCTTTGCGGAAAGCCGTTGATAAAATCCAATTTATCAACCACAAAAGCTGAACTGTACAAGTGCGAGTTCGAGAGCCATTTACGGATTTCGAGTTCTTTGCCTACAGTTATGGTTTGTTTCGTGCCAACAATTTTTAATTCAATCAATCGGGCTGATTCACCGCGCTTTACTGGAATTAAATCTACGATTTTTCCAAAATCAATCCCCGAACGTCGCGCCAGTAATTCCGAAATTTCAGCATGTGTGTATTCCACTTTCCAGCGGTAAAAATCGGTTGTTTCCTGGTCGTAATTATTTAGTACCTGTGCCAATACTTTTTTGTCGGTGGTGTTGCAAAAGGCTTCGGGCGATTGGCGAATCCAGCGTTCTGCATTTTCTTCTATGGTCAAATCCAGCTCAAAACCTTCGGGTTCTACAGTATTATCAATTACTTTGGTGAGGTAGGAGTGAGGCTCGGGCGCCCAGCAGTTTTCGAAGGTTTCGGAAGCACCACCGCATGATTTGGAAAAGCGTGCATCGCATATTTCACCATTCGCCCACAATACTTCGCCGCGAGTAGCTTCAATGGCTTTTCGGACAGCTTCGGTGGAAGCGCGCGTAATGCCCTGATAGCGTTGGCAATGGTCGTCGGCACAAACATCAAAATGCGTATGGGCATCGCGTTCGTACCATTTTACAACACCCCTCCCTACCTCCCCAAAGGGGAGGGGTTGAGCATCATTTGAAACTTTCATTGAATCTTGTAGAGTCCGCATCTCCCTCTCCTTTGGAGAGGGTTGGGGAGAGGCCAATATCGGCTTCAGCAACCAACTCCGCGAAATGACCGCATGTGCTTTCAGCAATTCGTCGGATGCTGTGGCGCTCATCTCGCTCGAAATAACGCTTGTCAGGTAATCTTCAACGCCAATGCGATTGATGGCTGTAAGCATCGGGGCATGCCCCGATGTTACAGCATGCCCGGATGTTACAGCATACCCGGATGTTACAGCATGCCCCGTGTCAACGATAATTTTCAATTCCCCTTTAAATCGCTGATTTTCTTTGCGTTCCCAATGAAAATTAATGCCAATTACTACATCAATTAAATCGAAAGAGGCATCGGGCGAAAGTGGTTCGAGATTTAATTCGTCACACAAAACACCGCTAAATCGGATTTTCTCATTCTCAAGCCTTGCAATTTGTTGTCCTGAAAATTCGTTTCCGTTTTTGTCAAAAAAAACACCGTTCAGCACAAATTCAATTGTTGGGGCTGATAAAATGCCGACATGTATGATTGGTTCGGTGGGCGTCATAAAATGGTAAATTGTAAATTGTTAAATGGTAAATATCATAAAGAGACTTGTTCCAGAATACTCACTACATCTTCCTTTGTAATTCGTTCAAAATGAGCCTCGATTGGCGTAATAAAAATGCCACACATTTCGACAGTTGCCGGACTTACCAACAATTGTTTGTTGTCTTCGGCGGTATATTGCCAGGGACGAAATGCTTTGCGTGGAAGCACAAAAATATACCATTTATTATTTTCAAAAAGGCAAACGATATTCATCAGAGGCTCTGTTCCTCTCTCCCCAGGGAGATGGGTTAGGGGTGAGGTGAAATGAAAATACAATTTTTCAAACGCATCTTTTGCACTTTCAATATCCATGGTTTCGATGCAATAAACGGTTCGCATGTAGTTTTTCATTTGTAATAACTGCATTCTTTCAGTTGTTACCAGTAAATCGGTATGCGTCGCTTTCAATCGCTTATAGTCGTTCACCAACGGCAGAAAATCTTTTGTTCCGGCCTGAAAATGCATGTGATCGGGAGCTGAAGCGCCACATTTTGGACCATTGTAAAATAGCAAGTAATCGTCCATTGCTTTTGCAAGCTCCAGCATATCAGCAAAATACGGCATTATCTGCTGGTCGACATGTTCTTTGCGCGGAATGGTGAAATGTTCGGGAAAAATAGGAAAAGGATTCACCAAAATTTCGTAATCGCCAAAATCAATTCCCTTTTGTTCATCTGGCCGATTTTCGGCACAAAGAAAACATTTACGTTCGGCAATGGTTTTAGCATCCACCTTTGCTCCGGACGACACAATTCGAGCCGGATTAAACTGCACCTTCACCTCGAAATCGTCAAACGAAAATGATTTTGTTTGAACGGTTTTGAGACCGGCGAAATTGGTGCGGGCTAACTCCCAATTTTCAATTTGGGTGTTAATGAGGTTTTTTATATTGGGATTTAATTTCATTTCTTTCTCGCCTTCAACTCAATCGTTCTGATTTTATCCTTATACAAATTATGTCCGTTCATTTTTACTACATCGAGTGCTGCATCGGAGTTTTCGTCCCAGCGGCGGCACATATATACAGAATCGTAAATGCGCCCGATCTGATACTCGCGACTAATGCGCAATCCGAGTGCGTAATCTTCGCCATAACTAGTGTTTGGCACTTTTATTTCGCGCAATACAGGAGTGTAAAATGCACGTGGAGCACCTAAACCGTTGATTCGCAAAGCGTTATTTCGTCCGTTTTCGGGAGTCCATTCTTTGTGGTCGATTAACCCCGGTGGAATGGTTTCCATGGCAAAATTCGTCATGGTATACGACCCAATTACCATAGCACAGTTTTGTACGTAGAAAGCGTCCACAATTTTTTGCAAGGTATTTTCGTCCTGATAAATATCATCGCTATCAAGTTGTATGGCAAATTTCCCACAAAGTTCAGAATCAACACCCACATTCCAGCATCCTCCAATACCCAAATCGTTTCGTTCGGGAATAATGTGAATTAATCGTGGATCCGTTTTAGCAATTTCTTCGATAATTTCGGAAGTTCCATCGTTCGAAAAATTATCAACCACTATCAAGTTAAATTCAAAGTTTGCTTTTTGCGAAAGCACCGAGCGAATAGCATCGTCGATGGTTTTTACGCGGTTACGAACCGGAATAATTACTGATGCTTCGACAGGGAAATTCGATTCGCTGAATTCAATTTTTGTAAATTGAGGCTCCAGAAATGCCCCGATTTTTTTCAGATGAGCCGTGCATGCCTGTTCCATTTCAATTTGTACAGCGCGGTTTTTCGGGTCCACATAATCAAATTGTTTTTCGCCACTTTTGCGCGTGTCGGTTTCAACTTCGGCATATAAGTATTCGTTGATATGAAACAATTCTGCTTTGCGCGAAACTTTCAACCGTAAATCGTATAATCCCGCAAACTGATATTCCACACTCATTTTGTCAATAGCCTTGCGCAGTCGTTTTGAATTATAAAACAACACCGAACCAAAGTTAAAATCGTCGCGTAGTGAGCCTTCCTGATAATCGATGACCGGATGATTTGAGCGTACACCATCAACTACCTGATAATAATCGGAATACACCAAACCAGCTTCGGTGTCGGTGGCAATTTTAGCAAAACGCTCCAAAGCATACTGACCCATTTCCAGGGTTGTATTTTTGGTATAAATCAGCGAATACTTCGCATCTGCTTTTTCGGCAATTTTTCGAATGGTAGCCGTACTTTGCAACGAATCGATTTGAATAAATTCGCAGCCATTTGCGTTAGTAACTTCTTTTTCTTTCGAGAGTAAAAAAACCTTGTTAACCAACGGCGATGCAAGTAAGCTGCTGATGGTTGTTTCTGAGTTTTCAGAACTATTGTAAGCTATAAAACAATTGATTATCTTCATTATAACTGAATTTGAATTGATGATGTTTGTAAAATGCAGTCCAAAAGTAATCATTTTTTTATTTTTAAAAAAGTATCTTTCCACAATGTATCCGTACTTTTGTTTGGCCGAATCGGGGTTTTTTGTTTATTTTGTAGAAATAATATTTAAACACAAGTATGATACTTATTGCTGATAGTGGTTCTACAAAAACACATTGGACGGTTGTAAATGGTGGAGTGATTGAAAATGAGGTGTTTACTGAGGGGATAAATCCTTTTTATCAAACTGAGACTGAAATTTTGCATCTTCTTCAATCGCAACTAGTGTTTTGTATTGATGTTGGCACGGTTAGTCAAATATATTTTTACGGTGCCGGTTGTTCGTTTGACGAAAAAAAAGCCATGGTGCGTAATGCTTTATCAGTTTGCTTTGGTAAAATTATAATCGAAGTTGAAAGTGATTTACTGGGTGCTGCCCGAGGACTTTTTCAGTATAAAAGTGGCATTGCTTGTATACTTGGAACCGGTTCAAATTCATGTAATTATGATGGTAAAACCATAGTGAATAATGTGTCTCCTTTAGGATTTATTTTAGGTGACGAAGGAAGTGGAGCCGTTTTATCAAAAGTTTTTGTTGCCGATTGCCTTAAGAATCAAATTTCGGAAGAAATTATAACTGCTTTTTTTGAAAGATACAAATTAACGCCCGCTCTCATTCTCGAAAATGTTTATAAAAAGCCATTTCCTAATCGCTATTTGGCGCAATTTGCTCCGTTCTTGTCCGAAAATATCGAATTGCCTGCTGTACAAACGATTGTAAAAAATGGTTTTGCTGCTTTCTTCGAGCGGAATATTTCACAATACCCCATAAATCTTGAAATTGGTTTTGTGGGTTCTGTTGCTTACCATCTTTCGGATGTATTGAAAAACGTTGCCGATGAGCAAAATTACAAAGTTTCGACTATTGTGAAAAGTCCAATGGAAGGATTGATTCAGTACCACACACAATTTCAATAATGGAAAAATTCGAGAAAATAACGGAACAAAATTCGCTTCATGCCGATTTAGATAGAAAATCGGTACATGAGCTACTTTTGGAAATGAACGAAGAGGACTGCAAAGTTCCACAGGCGGTCACCCGGGTTATTCCACAAATTGAATTATTGGTAACTAAAATTGTGGAGCGAATGAAGCGGGGCGGACGTATGTTTTATATCGGAGCCGGCACAAGCGGACGTTTGGGCGTACTGGATGCATCGGAAATTCCTCCAACTTTTGGCATGTCGCCTCATTTTGTGAACGGACTGATTGCCGGTGGCGATTTAGCACTTCGTAATGCGGTGGAGAATGCCGAGGATAATATGGAGCAGGGTTGGGAAGATTTGAAAGAGAATAATATTAATAGCAATGATGTTGTTATCGGAATAGCAGCTTCGGGCACAACACCTTATGTGATTGGAGCTTTGCGCAAAGCAAGGGAAAACGGTATACTCACTGCTTCGATAAGTTGCAATCCGAATTCGCCTGTTTCCAACGAAGCCGACATAAAAATTGAAGTTATTGTTGGCCCTGAATTCGTAACCGGAAGCACCCGACTTAAATCAGGAACGGCTCAAAAAATGGTGCTGAATATGATTTCCACCACTACAATGATACAGCTTGGACGGGTAAAAGGCAACAAAATGGTGAATATGCAGCTTTCGAATTCCAAGTTGGTTGACCGTGGAACCCGTATGATTGTAGATGAACTTGGATTAGATTACGAACAAGCCAAAAATATTTTACTGATTCACGGCTCTGTGAAAAATGCAATTCAAGCCTTTAAAAGCAGGATTAAATAGATAAGTCAATTTCCATAATAATTCTCAAATTTTACTTATCAGCTGGTTTTTTATCTGTGGAACCAATTGGTCGATATCACCTGCTCCAAATGTAACCAATACCTCCGGCGTTTTTTCTTTTAGCAACTCCAATAGGTTTTCTTTGCTGCATAATGTTTTGTGTTCGATAGTTACATTCCGAAATATTATTTCTGAGCTAACTCCTTCGATAGGCAGTTCGCGGGCAGGATAAATATCAAGCAAAATAAGTTCGTCTAACTGCGATAAAGCGGCTGCAAAATCGGTAGCAAAGTCGCGTGTGCGGCTGTATAGATGGGGCTGAAAAATGCCGGTAATTTTCCGTTCGGGGTAGAGCGCTTTAATCGACGAAATGCTGGCTTTCAGTTCGCTCGGGTGATGGGCATAATCGTCCATGTAAATCACTTTTTCCGATTTGTAAACAATATTAAACCGTCGATAAATGCCTGAAAATGAAGAAATACCTACGCGTAGTTCTTCGGCCGTAACTCCGTTGAGCCATGCCAAAGCCATTGCTGCCACACTATTTTCCACATTAATCATTACCGGTACGCCAAGTCGCACATCGGCAATGCGATCGGTAGGTGTTACAAAGTCGAAGTGGATTTCACCTTTAGTAACCCTTATATTTTCGGCTCTGAAATCGCCTCCATCATTCATTGAGTATGTAAAAAGTTTTACGCCTTTCTGAAGTTTGGGCTTTATATCAATTCCTTTGCGCATTATCAAAGCGCCACCAGGCCGAATAAGCGAAGTGAAATGTTCGAAACTTTCGCGAAATGCTTCCGCTGTGTCGTAGATATCTAAATGGTCGGCATCGGCAGAGGTGATTACCGCCATATAAGGCGAAAGTTGGTGAAACGAACGGTCGTATTCGTCGGCCTCTATTACTACAAAGTTACTGTCTTTCGAAAGTAATAAATTGGTGTTATAATTATTGGCAATACCGCCCAAAAAGGCGCTACAAGTAACCTGCGATTGGTAAAGTAAATGTGCAGTAATAGTCGATGTCGTAGTTTTTCCATGTGTTCCGGCAACGCAAATTCCTTTGCTTGTGCGGGTAATTTCGCCCAATACCTGAGCGCGTTTCTGAATATTATAATTGTTTTCTCTGAAATATTGCAACTGTGGATGCGAATCGGGTATGGCAGGTGTTACAATAACCAAGGTTGTTTTAGGATTCAGGTAAGTTGCGGGAATTGCATTTACGTCCTGCTGGTACGTAATTGTTATTCCTTCGGAACTTAAATCAGTTGTTAGTTTGGTTTGCGTGCGGTCATAACCAGCTACTTCATAGCCTTTTATCCTGAAATAGCGGGCTAATGCACTCATGCCAATGCCGCCTATGCCGAGTAAATAATATCGGTTGTATTTGTTCATATTTATTTAATTGCCTGAATATCAATTTTTAATATATAATTATGCATTATGAATTATTTTCTCTATTTCGTCAACAATGCGTTTAGCTGAATCCTTTTCTGCTAATTTTAATATATTTTCTGCCAATTTTTTTAATTCAATATCATTTTGAATTAATTGTAATGCCTTGTCAATCAGTTGCATTTTGGCATCTGCATCTTTAACCATTACAGCTGCATTTTTTCGTACAAGTGCAAGCGCATTTTGGGTTTGATGATCTTCGGCTACATTCGGCGAAGGTACTAAAATAGTTGGTTTGGCCAATAAGCAAAGTTCGGAAATGGAACTTGCTCCGGCGCGCGAAATCACCAAATCGGCAATAGCGTAGGCATAATCCATGCGCGAAACAAAATCGGTTACCAAAAAGCTTTTAGAAATATAGTTTTTGGCAGCTGCTTGAGCGTCGTTGATATAAAACTTTCCGGTTTGCCATATTACCTGTATACCAGCTTTGCTTAATGCATCTAATTCAGCAATCATGCTTTGATTAATGGTTCGAGCGCCCAGACTGCCACCAACAATAAGTAAAGTTTTTTTATCCGGCGTAAACCCAAAGAACTGGTAGGCTTCGGCAGCTTTAGGTTCAACTAAAAATAAATCCTGACGAACAGGATTACCCGTTTTTACAATTTTATCGGCAGGAAAAAACTTTTCCATTCCATCATAAGCCACACAAATTTTGGAGGCTTTTTTGGCCAACAACTTATTGGTAACTCCGGCATACGAATTTTGCTCCTGAAGCAAAGTGGGTACTCCAAAGCCGGAAGCTGCTTTCAATAATGGTCCGCTGGCATATCCGCCTACACCTATAGCAATATCGGGCTTAAAGGTGCGAACAATTTTTCGTGCTTTCAGAATGCTAATGGCCAGATTTATAAGCACTTTTACATTGCGAAGCATATTTTTACGGTCGAATCCACTTACAGGAAGTCCTTCAATTTTGTATCCGGCTGCCGGAACCCGCTCCATTTCCATACGTCCTTTTGCACCAACAAAAAGAATTTCGGCATCTGCAAATCGCTTTTTCAATTCGTTTGCAATGCTTATGGCCGGAAAAATATGTCCTCCGGTACCACCACCACTTACAATAAATTTATGTTTCATATTTCCTCCAAATTAACAACCGGTATAGCCGATTCGGGTGTTGTGTCCATTTCTTTATCACGGGGTTGTCCTTCTTCTTTTATCTGACGGGTTACTCCCAGAATTACGCCGAAATAAATACAGGTAATCAAAATGGATGTACCACCACGACTGATTAATGGCAGCGGTTGTCCGGTTACAGGCCCCAGACTTGTAGCTACTGCCATGTTTACAAATGCCTGAATAACAATCATTAACGATAGTCCAATAACGACAATGGCCGGAAATACGGTTGGACTTTGCATCGCTATTCGACCTGCCCGATAGAGCAAAATCATGTACATTAGCATTACTACAAATCCACCGAAGAGGCCGGTTTCTTCTACAATAATAGCATAAATAAAGTCGGAATATGCCTGTGGCAAATAATCGCGCTCTACACTATTTCCGGGCATTACACCGAATATTCCGCCTCTTGCAATGGCAATTTTACCATGTTGAACCTGTAAATTATCGTCGGTTATGGCGTATTTATCTTCTTTACTTTCCTTATCATCAACAAAAAATTTGTCGATTCGGCTGGTCCATGTGTAGGCACGTTTTAATGGCTTTGGCATACTTTCGCTCGGTATTGCCTTTACTGCTCCGTAGCCTAAAATCCCGGCCAGAACTAATCCTCCGGCTATTACGCCCAATTTTTTCAACGATATTTTTCCAATAAACATCATTAAAAAAACCACGCCAAATAATATTCCTGCTGTCGAAAAATTTTCGATAAGAATCAGAGGACACACTATAATAAGCATAAGCATTATAATGTAAAAATAGCGATTTTCGTCGGTTGCCGGATTTTTGATACGCGATATAAAATCGGCTGCCACAATGATAACCGATAATTTAGCTAATTCGGAAGGCTGAAACTGCACGCCACCTATTACTAACCAACGTGTTGCATCGTTTTCGCTTTGCCCCATAAATTGTACCAATACTAACAACACAATTGACAGAATAAGGCCAAGATACGACATAAGCCGAATGAAACGATAGGGGATAAGGTGAACAATGATGGCTATAAGTGCGCCTCCGGCCAAAAATCCCACGTGGCGCAACATCGGCGCTGTGTGGTTGGATGCTTTAAATGCCAGCGTACTCGATGCGCTGTACATTTCGATAATCGAAACCACACATAGCATAATAAATGCTATCCAAAGTGTAGCATCGCCACGTAGATATTTTTTTAATAAACTGTCCATTTATTTTTCGTGTTTTGCGTTTCGTGTTTCGCGTTTCGTGCTTCGCGTTTTTGCACAACATGAAACACGAAACAAGGAACGTGAAACGTTAAAGATTTCTTACACAAGCCTTAAACTGACGACCACGGTCTTCGTAATTCTGAAATAAATCGAAGCTGGCACAACAGGGTGATAATAAAACAGTTTCGCCCATTTTTGCCATGTTGTAAGCTGCGTTTACGGCATCTTCCATAGATTTTACATCAATAATATTCGCTATTTTTCCATCAAAAAACTTGTGTAAAGGAGCGTTATCCACACCCATAAAAATCAATCCCGTAACTTTTTTACGCACTAATTCTTCTATTTCGCTGTAATCATTGCCTTTATCAGTTCCACCTAAAATAAGCACTACCGGTGTTTTCATGCTTTGCAATGCGTACCAGCACGAGTTCACATTAGTGGCTTTCGAATCGTTGATATAGCGCACATTACGTACTGTAGCCACATATTCGAGGCGATGCTCAACACCCTGAAAATCCATTAACGACTCGCGAATGCGTTCTTTTTTTACATTCAAAACGGTGGCAGTAAGTCCGGCTGCCATGGAATTGTAGGTGTTGTGAAGTCCCTGAATGGCAAGTGCTGATTGTGGCATAGTAAATAATGTTTTTAATGTCTTGATTATTAATTCGTCTTTTTCAATAAATGCTTTTGTTTTTTCGCTGCGCTCAATGGCAAACGGATACAGAGTAGATTGAATGTTTCGTTTGGCTAATTCGGCTTTTATAACCGGATCGTTTTCCCAAAAAATAAAGGCATCGTCCTTGGTTTGATTTTGGGTAATACGAAATTTTGAATCCACGTAATTTTGAAAATTATAATCGTATCTGTCCAAATGATCTGGCGTAATATTCAATAAAATAGCAATGTCTGCTTTAAATTCCGTCATTCCATCCAATTGAAAACTACTGAGTTCTACTACATAGTAATCAAAATTTTCGGTAGCAACCTGTAGCGCCAGACTATTTCCCACATTTCCGGCCAATCCCACATTAAATCCTGCATTTTTCAGAATGTGATAGGTGAGCATGGTAGTAGTGGTTTTTCCGTTACTTCCGGTTATACATATCATTTTTGCAGAAGTATAACGTCCTGCAAATTCAATTTCCGAAATTACGGGTGTGCCCTGTGCATGTAATTTCTTGATTAATGGTGCTTTATCAGGAATGCCCGGACTTTTAATAATTTCAGTTGCGTTCAGAATTTTTTCTTCGGTATGTTGTTTTTCTTCCCATGCAATGCTGTATTGGTCCAACATGGCTTTGTACTTAGGTTTTATTTCCGATAAATCAGACAAAAACACTTCAAAACCCTGTTTTTTTGCTAAAATGGCTGCTCCTGCACCACTCTCGCCACCTCCTAAAATTACAATACGAAAAGCCCCTCCAACCTCCCCATTAGGGAGGCTTTTTGAGTTAGTATTGTTATGAATTTTTCTATCTTCCATTCTTTATAATCTTTATGATCCCCAATAAGGTTCGGGACGCTCTTTCCCATCGCCTTTTGGAGAGGGGTCAGGGGTGAGGTGTTTATCTTATTTTCAGTGTTATAATCGTTATTGCTGCTAAAATAATTCCTACAATCCAAAAGCGGATGACAATTTTCGATTCGGGCATTGCCTGCAACGGACTTTGGAAATAAGCCTGGATACCTGCATTGCCGGGTTTCTGAAAATGGTGATGCAGTGGGGCCATTTTAAATATTCTACGACCTTCGCCATAGCGTTTTTTAGTATATTTAAAATAACTTACCTGCATCATTACCGATAGATTTTCGACCAAGAAAATGCCACAGAGAATCGGAATCAATAATTCTTTGTGAATAACGATGGCAAATACGGCTATAATTCCACCAAGTGTGAGACTTCCGGTATCGCCCATAAATACCTGCGCCGGAAATGCATTGTACCACAAAAATCCGATAGTGGCGCCAATAAACGAGCCGGCGTATATAAGAAGTTCACCGGTGCCGGGTAAATACATGATATTCAGATAGCCGGCATAGTTTACGTTACCCGAAACGTAGGCGAAAATACCGAGAATAACCCCTATAATAGCCGACGAGCCTGTTGCTAAACCATCCAATCCATCTGTCATGTTAGCTCCGTTCGAAACGGCTGTTACAATAAAAATTACGACTAATACAAAGAAAATCCAGCCGTATTGTTGTGCTTTTTCGCCTGCCCACGTAAATGCATCGGCATAATCGAGGTTGTTGTTCTTGAAAAACGGAATAGTGGTGTTGGTCGATTTAATATCGTGTTTGGCATAAGTAACGCCTTCAACACGTGTGTTTATGCCTTTTATTTCGCTGTTTTCGCGTATCACAATGTCCGGACTTAAATACATGGTTAGTCCAACAATTAGCCCTAAGCCTACCTGACCAACAATTTTAAATTTTCCTTTTAGTCCTTCTTTATTTTTACGAAAAACTTTAATATAATCGTCCAAGAAACCAATCAATCCCATCCATACAGTGGTGATTATCATTAAAATAACGTATATATTATTAAGCGCAGCCAACAACAATGTAGGGATTAAAATGGCAATAATAATAATAACGCCACCCATAGTAGGGGTGCCTTTTTTACTCATCTGACCTTCCAGCCCCAAATCGCGAATGGTTTCACCAATTTGCATTTTTTGCAAATAGTCAATTATCCTACGTCCAAAAAGTGTTGAAAGCAATAATGCCAAAATAAATGCTACGCCCGTTCGAAACGAAATGAAGTTGAACATACCCGCTCCGGGAATATCAAAATACTTGTCTAAGTAGGTAAATAAATGGTACAGCATAATTATTTATTGTTTCGTGTTTCTCGTTTCTTGTTATTTTCTTAATTTTTTATTTTCTTATTTTCTAATTTGCACATTATCACATCATCACATCATCACATCATCACATCAACACATCAACACATCAAAAACATTTCCTCACTTCCTCCCTGTCATCAAAATGATATTTCACACCTTTTATTATTTGATAATCTTCGTGTCCTTTTCCGGCAACAAGCACCACATCGCCGGCTTGTGCCAATGCGCAGGCGGTTTTTATGGCTTCGCGGCGGTCAATTATGGTCAGACTTTTCGATTTTTGCGTAACATCCAATCCTTCAACCATATCGTTCAAAATATCCTGTGGCTCTTCGTTTCGTGGATTGTCCGAAGTTAGTATTGCTTTCCAGCTCCCATCTACGGCTTCGCGAGCCATCATGGGGCGTTTACCTTTGTCGCGGTTACCTCCACAGCCAACTACCGTTATCAGCCGGCCATTTCCCTGCAAAATCTGATTGATGGTTGTAATTACATTGTTCAATGCATCGGGCGTATGTGCATAATCCACTATGGCCGTAAATCCCTGAGGTGCACGCAAAGTTTCGAATCGACCAGAAACGGAACTGAGCGAACTGATGATTCGAAGCACTTCCAGTTCGTCTTCGCCCAGCAATACAGCTGCTCCAAAAACTGCCGAAAGATTACTGGCATTGAATTTTCCGATAAACGACACATTTACTTCGCGGTCGTTCATATCTAATAACATACCATCAAATCCGTGTTCCAGAATTTTGGTTTTAAAATCGGCCATGCCGCGTAATGAATAAGTATATTTGCGGGCTTTTGAGTTTTGAAGCATAACCAATCCGTTTTTGTCATCGGCATTGGTAAGCGCAAAAGCTTCGGACGATAATTCGTCGAAAAATCCTTTTTTTGCTTTTAAATAATTTTCGAAAGTCTGGTGATAATCAATATGATCGCGGGTGATATTGGTAAAAATTCCGCCGTCAAATTCCAATCCGGCAATGCGACGTTGATCTACCGAATGCGAGCTTACTTCCATAAAAGTATATTCGCAGCCTGCATCCACCATGCGGGCTAATAATTCGTTGAGCGCCAACGAATCGGGCGTAGTGTGCGTGGCTTCTATGGCTTCATCGTTCACGTAATTGCAAACTGTAGAAAGCAATCCGGCTTTGTAACCTAATTCACGAAATAATTTATAAAGCAATGTGGCAATTGTCGTTTTTCCGTTGGTGCCGGTTACGCCAACTAATGTTAGTTGCGACGATGGATAACCGTACCAGGCTGAAGCCATTTTGCCCAATGCATCCGAACTGTTTTCTACAACGATATAGCAAATATTATCTAAAATATCAGATGGAAGTTTCTGGCAAACAATGGCCGTAGCTCCTTTTTCGATGGCCATGCCAATAAATTCGTGTCCATCCACAGCCGAACCGCAGGTAGCAACAAATACCGAGTTCGCCTCAACTTTTCGCGAATCGAACTGAATGCCCGAAACTTCAATTTCGGTATTCCCCGAAATTGAAATTACTTTTATGTACTGAATTAAGTCGCTTAAAACCATCTTTTTATGATTTACTATTTGTTCATTTACTATTTACCATTTAAATTATCTTCATATCATTTCATCATCTCATCATCACATCATCTCATCATCACATCATCACATCATCACATCATCACATCATCACATCATCGCATCACCACATTATCACATCAGTCCAATCTTATCTGTATTACCTGCCCTTTTTTTACCACCGAGCCGGCCGAAATATTTTGCGAAATTACTTTTCCTCTTCCCGAAACCTGTGTTCGCAATCCCATTTGACCAAGCAGAAACAGCGCATCTTTTGCACCCATGCCGTGCAAGTCGGGCAGTCGGTTGCTGTATACTTTGAGTGGCTCAATGTGCATGGTGCTGTCCTGGGCCTTTGGTTTTATCCAGTTTGAACTCAAATTTGGTATGCCCAGATGCAATCCCGATGCTACTGAATTTACTGCTTTGGCGTATCCGGCTTTTATTTCGGGCATGTAGGGGAAAATTTTTGTTGAATCTAATTTCAGACTTTCAGGTTTCAGATTCGATTTCAGAGCCATAATTTCTTCAGCTATACTTTTAAATACCGAACCGGCCATTAAACCACCTGATGGATATCCTTTTTTGGGCTCGCGAATTACGACGATACATGTGTAAAGCGGGTCATCTGCCGGAAAATAACCGCAAAACGAAACCTGATAGCTTTTTCCACCTGCTTTGTAACCGGCTGTACCTTTTGAAATTTGGGCAGTTCCGGTTTTTCCGGCAATACGTACAAACTTCGAACGAACGTTTTTGGCTGTTCCTCGTGGTGCTTCCAATACCCCAAGCAGTGTTTCGTGAACAATCTGACGGGTAGATGGTCTGCAAATCTGTTTGCGTACGGTTTCGGTTTTAAATTCTTTGATAACTACCCCGTTTCGCATAATGGCTTTTACAAAAAATGGTCGGATTAGTTTGCCATTATTAGCTATAGCATTGTAATAGGCTAATGTGTAAATAGGAGGTATTTGTGTTTCGTAACCAATTGACATCCATGGTAATTTTGTTGCCGACCAGTAATGTGCTTTGTCTTTCGGATGACGAATAATAGGGCCTGAATTACCCGGAATTTCCAGGTCGAATTTTTCGTTCATGCCCATTTCGTAGAGTTTTTCCACATATCCCGAAGGATTGTCGCCCCAGGCATTGACTACTGCCATCGAAATTCCCACATTGGAAGAACCATGCATTGCTTCGGCCAATGTTATACTTCCGAAACCTCCTTTTTTGGCATTGTGGTCGTTCATATTTCGTCCGGCAAATTGATGAACGCCACCTCCGGTATGCATTACGTCGGTTATTTTGGCTTTGTCTTCGTCGAGTAACGCAATAAGCGAGAACGTTTTAAAGGTTGATCCCGGCTCAGCCTGGTCGGAAACTGCGCCGTTTTTATTTTCGCTATACGAACCATCAGGGTTTTGGTACATATTTACAATTGCCTTCACTTCACCCGTTTTCACTTCCATAACGATGGCATATCCGTTTCCGGCATCGAACGAGCGCATGCTGTCGACCAATGCTTTTTCGGCTATATCCTGCATGTTCAGGTCAATGGTAGTTAAGATGTCCAATCCATTTATGGGCTCAACTGTTACAGTTTCTTCGTATCGATTGGCTATTTTTTGTCGTACCGAAACGCCGGGAGTTCCTAACAATTCGCGATTACAGAACAATTCCAATCCGTTTTTGCCACCTTTTGCTTCATCGGCATAAATATCGCCAATTGTGCGTGAAGCCAATGAACCAAACGGTTTTTCGCGTCGTAGCATCTCTTTGGTAATCAAACCACTTTTGTTACGTCCGAGTTTGAAGAGTGGCATCTGCTTCACTGCCTTTAATTGTTCGTATGTAATACGTTTTGGATACAATCTCACTTCCCCCTTCTTCTCCCGATAGGCCTTTTTGAGCATCATTCGGTAATCCAACGCAGAGCGATCGCCAAAATAGGCAGCTAAACTGTTGGCCAACGAATCCACTTTTTCTTTAAAAAGAGCTCCATTTTTTTCGCGTAAAGCTTCTACGCGTGTATCCATGTAAATATAATAAGTAGGAATTGAGCTTGCCATCAGGCGTCCGTCGCAGGCAAAAATATTTCCACGACTTGGCTTAACCAAAATATCCGTTTTCTTACTTTTAGCAGCTACAGCCAGCCATTCGTCTTTTTCTACGGTTTGTAAATAAATAATACGGATAATTACAGCCACAAACAGGAGTATTATACCGAAATATACTATCCCGAATCGTGTTACTATGCTATCGCGTTTACCTGCCATTTTTTTTATTTAGAAAATAAGAAATTGGAAAATAAGAAATTGGAAAATAAGAAATTATGTTAATTAATTCATTTTTAAATCATCACATCACCACATCACCACATCACCACATTTATTAATTCTCAGGGGTTACTTTCATCTCTAAAACCACCGGAGGCGTGTTCGATTCCGAGAGGGTGAGTCCACGCTCTTTAATCATTTTCCGGACATTCGACTGCCGGCTTATTTCCATTAGTTCAGCCGAAATAGTGAGCGACTCGTATTTAATATCCTGTATCTCACGTTTAAGTTTTAGTACTTTCGATAATTGTGTTTCACTATAATAGCGGTTGTCAACATACAAAAATGCCAGAAATGCAATTAATATCATTAGCGGATATTGTTTTTTCAGGAAATTCTTTGTCAGAATATTTCCGTTGATAATATCGCGCAAAGTGCTCGACTTCAAGTCGTTGAAATCTTCATTCCCGCGTATCGCTTCTGCTATTTTTCGTATCCAACTCACCGTATTTATTTACTATTTACTCATTTACTATTTACCATCTCATTCTCATATCATCACATCATTACATTATCACATCACCACATCATTTCTCTGCTATCCGAAGCTTCGCACTTCGTGCTCTCGGGTTTCTATTAATTTCTTCATCCGAAGCAATAATTACCTTATTATTAACCGGTTTAAGCGGTGCAATTATATTTCCGTAAAAATCTTTTTCCAATTTACCTTCAAAATTTCCGCTTCGGAAGTAGTTTTTCACTAATCTGTCTTCTAATGAATGATAAGTCAGAATTGCTATGCGTCCACCTTTATTTAGTACATCCAAACTTTGTATCAATAATTCTTCAAGTACTTCCATTTCCTTGTTCACTTCAATGCGCAGGGCCTGAAAAACCCGCGCCATGTCTTTTTTCTCCTTTTCGCGTCCGAAGTAAGGTTTCAATATTTCGATAAACTGAAAAATGCGCTCAATGGGCTCTTTTGCTCGGCTTTGTGCAATGGTTCGTGCAATTTTTCGGGAATTATGCAGCTCGCCGTACAGGTAAAAAACAGTTGCTAACTGTTCCTCGCTGTAAGTATTCAAAACGGTAGCAGCCGTCAGTTTCGATTCGGTATTCATGCGCATGTCCAGTGCACCATCGAAGCGGAATGAAAACCCGCGTTCGGCTTCGTCGAAGTGGTGCGACGAAACGCCCAAATCGGCCAAAATACCATCCACTTTTTCAATATTATGATATTTCAAAAAGTTTTTCAAAAACCTGAAATTGCTTCTTACAAATGTAAAGCGCTTATCATCAATGATATTTCCCAATGCATCTAAATCCTGGTCAAATCCAAACAAGCGACCGTTGGGGCCTAGCTGTTTTAAAATCTCGCGGGAATGACCGCCACCTCCAAATGTAACATCCACATAAACGCCATCGGGTTTAATGTTCATGCCTTCGATGGTTTCCGACAAAAGTGCAGGGATATGATAGGGTGTTTCGTTCATGCGTTTTTTAATTATTCCGCAGTAGGAGTTAGAGGCTCTTTTCGCATCATTTTGCTTTTCAGACGGGCTGAAAAATCAGTTTTAGCCTGCATCGAAACTTCGTATCGGTTTTTGCTCCATACGGCTATGCGGTCGAGCAGGCCTACAAAAAGCATGTCGTTGCCTTCTACGGCAATGCTTTGCAAGTGACGTTTCGAAAGCAGAATGCGTCCCTGCGAGTCGATATCCAACCATTCGGCATCAGATACAAACTGCATCAACAATAATTGATCGTCCGGATTCCATTCGTCGAGATTCGATTTCAGTTGCTGTACCATTTCGTTCCATACCGGCACGGGATACAATACTAAATAATCGTTTTCGGGATCGCGACGCATCACTACGCGTTCTTTTTCGCCGGATGGCAATAGCTTGCGGTAAGCCGATGGAATGAATACTCTTCCCTTTACATCGGCTTTTGCGTCGTATTTACCTATAAAATTATACATATCTTCCGGCTTGCATTATTTGGATGGTAAAAGTATAAAAACTTTTTCAATTTCCCCACATTTCCCCACTAAAATTTTTTCAACAGTCTTTTGAGCCTTTTAATGTTAAATATAAACAGTTTATCAACAATTTTTCAACAGGAGCAAAACATTATTTGTGTTTTGTAAGTATCAATAAAACAATTATATAGTATGAATTTAAATAGAATATTCTAATTTGTAGAGTAGAGTGGGGGATAATATTTTGAATATAGTCAAATAAAAACAAAAAAAGAGAGAAGCAACGAATGACTTCTCTCTCTTTGTTACTCCCCCATACTTTAGTGGTTGGGGGTTATACTTAAAATTTATTTCTGCACAACTAAGTATTTGGATACGCTCCAGAATTTGTCTGCATTTTTAATAGTAATAGTTACATTCTTGTCTTCTTTTACATCTAAACTGTAGCTGTCTTTTGGATGGCTCGAAATGAGTTTAACTTTCTTTGCCTGTGTTGGTATAGTTGTCAATTCGCGACGGTCGGCGGAAGTAAATACCGATTTGTTGAAGTTTCCGGCTAATACCGATTTTGGTTGAAATAAACCATTGCTGGCTACAATACCGGCATCTTTAAGCGATTTTGAAGAAGCAACAGTATAGTATACTGTATTTAATGCTGTTTCCTGTTCCTTAATGGTTGTCTTTTGTTTGCTGGTTTCTTCGCTCAAACTTTTTACATTCGTATTTAATGTATTTACAGTGGTGTTAAGCTCAGCAATTTGTACATCTTTTTTCTCCAATTGTAGTTTCAGATCTTCTAACGATGCCGTTTTTTCGGCAAGTTCTGTTTCCAAACGTTTGATTGTTTCGGCTAATTTTGCATTTTTATTGCCCGAAGCAGCAAGCAGAGCCTGTAGTTTGCTTACTTTCGATTTGTTTTCGGCCAAAACGGTTTTGAGTTGTTCGAAACGGGCAGCCATTTCCTGTTTGCGGGCGGCGCTGTTTCCTTCGAGTCCGAGTTCCATTTTCAGGCTTTTTTCAGTTTCGCTAATGGCAGCAAAGCCTGAATCCACGGCGCTCAATAAATCAATAGATTGATTGTACGATTCCTGAACAACCTGCATGTTCATTTGAATAGAATCACGCTCGGCAAGTAATGCCTTGTACTTTTTCGAACTTTCGACGCAAGATGTAGAAATCAGGATAATGATTGCCGTTAAAAAACCAAATTTAATTGTTTTCATACTGATTGTTTTTAAGTGTTATAAATAGAATTACTTTTGACTTGTTTGAAATCTGAGCGGATATAGAGGTCAAAAGTAATTCATTTATGCCGAAAATATTCATTTTTGAGGCATATTTTTTAGAATATGTAAGAAAAAGCGCTAATCTACAACTATTTTGGTACTTTCATACTTGCTATCTATTGTTTTTATTTTAATAATATAAACACCTTGCGGCAAATTCAAATCGATTGCTTTTGTTTGAGATTTGGTTGGTTGCAAATTCGAAATTTGAACCCCGTTCAGACCAAACAATTTTATTTCGCTTATTTTCGACCAATCGGTACTAATAAGTTTACCGCTGCTATAGTGTACAATTGAGCCGGGTATTCCGGTGGTAATTCCTGCCGAAGTCAGAATCTTAAAACGGGGTGCTGACGAGGTGTTAGTCATGCTAAAGAAATACTCGGTTTGAGGCTGACTAATATCCACTAAGTCCATAGTTACCAAATCGAGCAGGTAAAGACTATTATACTTCGAAAGCATATTTTCGTTGGTAATTTTCAATTTGTAATTACTGTCGTTTGCGCCCCTTCTTGCCCATAGTTCTGTTTCATTTACATTAGGTACGGTGTTTATTTGAAACCAGTTATCTCCTTCCACCATTTGTATTCGGGCGGTACCTGCATCTCCAGCCATTTTGTAGGCATCCCAGCCATTATCAAAACCACGTGAAGTGCCTTCGTGACTGAATAACCACATCACATCATTGTCCATTTTTTCGCCAATCAGGTTAAAGCGTAAACTCGACAATTCTTCCTTCTTTGAGCGCTGAACAGAGAAATTTTTCTGCTTAACGGCATTGTAATTTACCGTAACCGATCCCTCGGCAGTTCCTTTTGTGCGTACCAAAAATGCTTGCATAGCCGGTATTTGGCGTGGCAATGTGCTGCTTCCCGCTAATCGCTGAGGAATTGCTGTGTATTGTCCGGGTGTTGAAGCCGTACTATCAGCACTTGAGTTTGCCTTATATGTATCCCAACTACTGAATGTGCCGGTATTGTACAGATATACGGTTGAATCGGTTGTTGAACTAAATTCGATTTCTTTAATGTCGATAGCAGCGGTATACGGATTTCCTATCAGGTGCTGACCGGGATAATCGGCTCCGGATGTATACGATAGCGTTTTTTGGATTGACTGATTGTAAAGCATACCCGGAAATTCATACTTTTTAGCTGTGGGTTGCACAATTTCATAGCCTGCCAGCGCTTCCATTGCATCGTATTCGCGAAGCTGAATCCAGCGATTGGTTTCTAGATAACCATATCCTATGCCTGCTTCGTTGTAACGACGGACATAGCCACCGTAGAATGTTGGTAGTACATTCAAACTCTGAACAGGAATGCCTATAAACTGCCATTTGTACTTAGCATTTATAGCCTGATTTGTATCCCAATTTGCTTTGCTATACATTTCTACTGTGGCTTGAATAGCTGCATTTTCACTGTTGTTAAAAATCAACGTTCCTGATGGTTGGCCATTTTCGCTCTTTATCCGTATTCCTCCTGCTCCTGCATTGTTAAGCACAGTATTCGCATTTACCGAACGTCCGGTACCAATTTCCAACTTCGAACCAATTTTTATTTCGAGCGTTCCGTTGGCAACGACATTTGCTCCTGCCGCCATTACTACTCCTTGCGGATTGTCCACTATCACATCGTTGTATGTGCCGGCAAATAATGTTTGCTGAGTTGATCCGTTGAATTGTATGGTACCCGAGTTTGCATAATTTGAAGATGCAGGAAGTGGTTGAGCTGAAGCATTTTTAGTTTCGATTAATCCTGTATTTTCAATAATTGTATTTTGGGCAATAGTTAACGTGCCAATATCCATCGAAATTGTTCCGGCATTGGTAATATTGCCGCTTACATTAAATTCGTAAGCACCATTAACGCTTACCGAAGCACCATTTTCAATAATAATCGAATGAACATATCCTGTTCCTGTTTCACTTATCAAAGGTTGATTTTCGGGAGCAGCCGGAATCAACACATTATCGGTAGTTGTAGGTACGCCACCACACCAGTTTGTGGCTGTTTTCCAGTCGCGTTTAGTAGCTTCAGTATCGCCTGTACCACCTATCCAGGTTATATAAGGATTAACACTAACAGTTGCTGAGCCTTGTGTGAAACCTGAACTGCGTGTGCAACTAGCATTAGCCACCGACACCAACGTATATGTCGTATTTGCGATTAATGTGCCAACTGAAAATGGAGTTCCCGAGATTACATTGTTTACTGTTTGATTGCCAGCACCAGCATTGTAAACCACTGTAAACGGACCCGTTCCTGCAGTTGCAGTCCAGGTTAAAAATCCTTCTTCACCTTTACATATTGAATTGGCAGATAACGAACCTTGTGGTTGTGGATTAACAGTAAGCACTGCACCATCCGAAGTAGTACTTCCACCGCAATCGCGGGTTGCTACAACCCGGTAGGCATAACCATTCATACTGTAAGGCGGATTGGCAATGGTTAAAGTAGCCGTTGTTACATTGGAATAAATAGCATCATTGCTAATGTCGGCGTAAGTTCCACCGGTTCCTGAAGTGCTCACTTGCCATTGGTAAGTAGGAGAATCGCTTGCTGAAACAGTAAATTCGGCTATGCCATTCAATTCGAATGTGGCATCAGCTACGGGTTGTGTGCTGATAGTTGGTGGTAAGCATTCCGAACCTAAAGTAAAGTCACTGAACGAACTTACACCTGTTGCAGTTGTATAATTTGGCGTTGTCGAAACGATTTTTGTCAGTGTATTTTCTGAGCTTCCGTTACCTTTCAGGATAACAGCAGTGCCAGCGGGTGTAAATCCGGTTCCATCTATCTGAATAGTATATGTTTCGCCTCCTGTAGGTTGTGTAATAGTCCAGTATCGATCGCCAAATGCAGAGGCGTTAGCTGGTAAAACTCCTGCAATGGTTGATTCAAATTGTTCGCTTTGAATAGTAGTTGTTCCGGATTCGCCGGTTGTACGGGCAATAGTTAGCGGACGGTAATTGCCACCTTTTCCGATAGGGAAAAATTTGGAACTTATTCCACAATAGTCGCGTGCTAATTTTCCGTTTACATATTTTGTTTCATCTTCTCCTGTTGTACTAGCATCGCAACCCAATGTAAGCAGATTACTGCCTGTTGAAATTAGTCCGCTTGTAAATGTAAGCGTACCATTTACGGTTTGGCTTTTCGTTAATGTCAAACCGTTGGTATTATTCAGCGTTACATTGTTAAGTGCCGAAGAGGATGAACCACTAAGGGTTTGGGTGGAAGTGCCATTGAAAACAATTGTATTTGAAGTAGCTGTAAATGGAGCACTTAAATCCAGGTTTCCTAAAATATTGACCGAAGCGGCAGGTAATGTTTTTGTGCCTGCACCTGAAAGTTCCAAATGATAATAATCGGCATCGACTACATCCTGTGCCAATGAACCGTTATATGCAAAAGTAGTGGGTCCGTTGAAATTGGTATTTAAAGTGCCGGAATTTGTAAATGTTCCTGATACATTAATTTCTGAACCTGACACCATGTTTAATGTTTTTGACGATGCAATAGAAAGATTATAATAATCGGTTGAGCCGGTTATTGCTGCATTTGCACCTGTAAAATTCACTGTACTTGTTCCGGCATTGAATGTTCCCTGATTGCTCCACGAAGCTGTTCCGTTATTAGCTGCTAAATCTCCATTTACGGTTATTGTACTACCTGCTCCGGCTGTAAGGCTTGCGCCGGAATTTATTGTGATTGATTTGACTTCTTTTGATTCACTGTCTGCAATTATAGGACTTCTTCCATTTGCAGGATAAATTATAAGAATATTACTTGTAGCTGTTGGTAAACCACCTGTCCAATTCGAAGGCTCGTTCCATTCTGTACTTAAAGCGCCTATCCATATATTTTCCGCAGCAGTTTGTTTGCCGGAAATCATCCATATTTTTTGTTTGCCTGCATTTTCGGGATGAGCGGCATCGTAAGCTGCCTCGCCGGAATATTCCTCCCACGCTAAATATTTAATATCATGACCGGATAATGTAAGCCAATTGTTTGTTTGATCATGATCTGTTTTGCCATGTTCGTGAGGAGAAGTACCGCTGTATGTTACATGGTGATCCCAGTACACAAGTCTCGACTCAGTAATTGTGTCTAATTCGGACTGTAAATAATGCAGTTTTAAGTTAAATCTCACATTGGTACCACCTCCTGATTTTACAATTTGATAATAGCGTTGAACGGTATTGTTTTTTACCGAATGCCGTGTGCCAATGCGTGAAATAAAAGTGATCTGTGATGGCATATTATCCTGAATGTCATTAAAGAACTCAATTTCGTTCAGGGCATTTGCAAATGTGAGTTTCGTTTCTTTTGGTATAGAGGTGCGTATAACACGACCTGTAACATCACCTACACCAACCGTAGTTGCATTTGTTCCCATATATAAGTTGTTGCAGCTTGTCAATACATCGCTTGAATAAACAGGCTCTAAATCCAATGCGCCTATCGTTGCCGAAGCATTAGCCGAAGCCAAACTAAGCACTCCATTTACTGTTAAATTACTTTTTCCAATTACTCCAGCGGTGTTATTTACAGTCAGATTATTGAATGTGGTAACACCTGTAATATCCTGCGTTGCAGAGCCATTAAAAACCACTGTGCCACTGTTGTTGGTAAAGGTACCATTATTAGTCCAATCGCCGGTTATATTCATGGTAGCGCTACTACCTGTAAGGGTCATTGTCTCATCGATTGTAAGATGATGAAATGTAGTTGTTGAACTTCCGCTAATGGCTGCATTTGCTTTAAATGCAAGTGTACTTGTTGCAGGTGTAAATGTGCCATTATTTACGAAATTTCCATAAATGTTGAAGTTGTACGCGCCATCCATTGTTACGGATGCACCAGTTGCAATATTAATCGATTTACACACAGCTCCTGCCGAGCCAACCACCGGAAATCTATTGCCAACAGGTGATGTTGGTATCAAAACATCAGATGATGAAGTAGGAACGCCACCACACCAGTTGCTTGCTGTGTTCCAATCGGTGCTTGTTGTTCCGAGCCACTCGCCCATTGCGTTTACAGTTACAGTTTTCGATACACAAGCAGTTGTATTACAATCGCCTTCGGCTCGTGCATAGTATGTAGTTGTAACTGAAGGTGTAATGGTGAGTGTGCGACCGCCATTGGTGATTACTTCCGTAATTTCGTTTGTGCCACAAGCGCCAGAGTACCATTTCCAGGAAGCATTAGTGCCTAATGTTCCGCCTGCAATAGTTAGCGTTATCTCAGTATTTGGACAAACTCTACTCACTCCCGAAATTGAATCGGCTACTGTTGAAATTTCACCATTCGAAGCCACTACAAAATCACCAGAGTTTGAAGTACAACCTAAAAATGTAGCTGCCAAATTGTAGGTTCCGGTTGGTAATGCACTGATATTTTTGGTAGATGCACTAAATCCGCCACTTGCTCTTGTCCAACTGTATGTAAATAAATCAGTCCAGGTTGATACGGTTGTACCCGCAAATGTTCCATTTGTGCCGGTTGGTGTTTTGGCTAAAGTAGTGCCACTACCTTCGTAAAAGTTATAACCTGCTATTAAATTGGTTTCGCCGGTATAATAGCCATGAGGTGTAGAAGCCAATGCTGCTATTTGTGTATTTGTTAAAGCTGTATCCCAAAATCCAACTTTTAAAATTTGTCCATTGTGATAATTTGGTGTTGTAGCATCCCACACATATCCGCCTATCATTGCATTGTAGGTTGATGAGCCGTATTTATTGGTTGGCAAAGAGGCATGTGCTTTATTAGCAATTAATTCACCATCAATATATATTTTCATAGTTGTACCATCTCCCGTGCCGGCTATGTGGTGCCATTGCCCATCGGTAGGGAATGCAGTTGGCGAATAAACATTGGTATACAATCCTTCCGACCAAAGTTCGACTAATCCATTCGAAGTCAAACCAATTTCAATTGCATTGTTTTGTCCAAAAAAACTATTTCGGTTAAAAGTAGTAGCTTTAACCCAACCTTCGAGTGTAAACGCACTTAAATTATTCAACTGCGAAACTCCCAGGTTTATATATTGCGCTTTGGTATAGTCAAAATTTACGGCAATCGGAATATTGTTAGGTGATACTTCACCATCGGTAGATGCTGGGCAGGTAGTATTGGTAATATTGGCCGTAGGAATTTCGGGTGTTTTAATCAAAAACGGCTTTTTGCTTTCGAGAATAAAACCATTGGTGTTGACGTGTATAAAACCGGGAGTTGCTGCTGTTGGCAATGTGGCTGTCAGCTGATTTGCCGATACAAAATTAGTGGTGGCTGCTGTTCCGTTAAAATCAACAACCGAACCAGATGTAAAACCTTCTCCATTGATTGTAACTACCTGTTCGCTGCCTTTGCAAGCCGATTCAGGACTAAAACTATTAATTACCGCCACTTTAAATGTAGCTACTGCGCCCGACCAATAGGTTGAACTGCTTACAGTACCACCGGTTGAAGCAGTACCAACAGTTGATACCACTCGTTGGAATGCATTCACTTTGGCATTGTTCGAAGCTATAGAACTTGTTGAATTAGCAGTTGCAATCGATGTGAACGAATTTAATATTGCGCTTATGGTATGTGTGCTGTTTCTTAAACCAATACCTCCTATCCACAATTCATCGCTCGAGGTAGTTGTAGCAGTAGTGCCGGTAGTTGCAGAAGTGCTTGTTGTTGTATTGTAATTCGATGTTGTTTTGTCTAATGGTGCACCATATACCAATCCACTGTATTCCATTATTACAGCAGCAGATCGAGCCGAACCCTGAGCTATGGTTATGCTTGTAGCAGCACCCGATACGGCCGTTGTATACCAAATTTCAGTGGTTGTATTATTCGTAGAGTTGCCTGTTGATGATATTGCTCTTGTCCAGGTTGCACCTGTTTGTGTAATACTTGTTAAATTATTTGTTGTGTTACTGCGGGTTGATATTACGGCAATCAGCGTATTTCCGGTAGTGGGAGTTGAACTTAGCGTTACATTAAAAGATGTAGCAGTACTTGTGCCGGTATTTCCGGTGGCTGTTTGAATAAGGTTTTGAGAATTAACACTCATGACAGCCAAACATCCAAGAAGATATAGTATAAACTTTTTCATTTGCTAATTATTGAATTATTATTGATGTGATTTTATCAAAAAAAATCAATACAAATGTAAGTTATTTATCCCTTGAGTATTTATTACAGCACTTGTAATAACTACTGCCACGGTATTTTATAATTGTGCGCTTAGTCTGCTTTATGCTCATTTAGGTTTTTAGGAAAAAGGACTAACGTCGCTGTTTGTAGTCGAAAATAATAATTGTGGTTAATCAATTTATGCAGTAAAGTCGTTCTATGTAGTAAAATCAACTACATATAATTGTATTAATTACAATTTATAGATTTAACAGTCTTAAATGAAGCCTGAATTATAGGCCGAAATTGATATTATATAACAATTTCGCCCTATAAATTTAATGTTATTTTACAATTAATTGTCCGTCACTTTCTCCTTTTCATAATTAATATTTGTTATCAATCGGAGCGAAGTGTCTTTGGTGAAATAGCTCCATGCCCAGTTGAAAAACACGATTAATTTGTTGCGAACGCTCAGAATTAACATCAAGTGCAAAAACATCCACACGTACCACGCCAACGGTCCTTTAAACTTAACGAACGGAAACTCAACAACGGCTTTGTGTTTGCCTATGGTGGCCATCATGCCTAAATCGTTATATTCATATTCGGAAAGATTTACATTTCCTTTTAGTGTTTTCAAAATGTTTTTTCCTAAATTTTTAGCCTGATTAATAGCCACGTTAGCCACTTGCGGGTGTCCTGTGGGGTATTTTTGGGTTTCCATATAAGCCACATCGCCCAGAGCATAAATATTATCGTAGCTCACTAATTTGTTATACCTGTCCACCTTGTAGCGGTTGCGAACCACATCGTCAGGGTTTAATCCTTCAATCACATTTCCGGTAACGCCCGCTGCCCAAATCACATTTTTAGTGGGAATTTCTTCGCCGGTATTCAACACGGCCATTTTTCCATCAAAAGAGCTTAAAATTGTGTTTGTCTTTACAATTACACCTAATTTTTCGAGGTATTCGCGGGTAGCTATGCGCGATGCTTCGCTCATGTTATTCAATGCATTAGGGCTTCCTTCGAGCAATATGATGTTGAATTTAGAAAGGTCGATATTGTGATAATCTTTTGAAATAACATTGTTTTTAAGTTCGGCAAATGCACCCGAAAGCTCCACGCCTGTTGGACCGGCACCCACAATTACGATATTCATCCAGGCTTGTTTTTCTTCGGGGCGGGCAAAAATTTCCTTCTCTAAACTAAAAAGTATTTTATTTCTGATATCAATGGCTTCCTGCGTGGTTTTCATCGAAAAAGCATTTTCGCTGATTTGTTTGTTGCCGAAAAAGTTGGTGCGGCATCCGGTAGCAATAATCAGATGGTCGTAGCTTACAGTGCGATTATAGGCAGTCATTAATTTATTTTCGTCGGGTATAATTTTTACTATATCTGCCATTCGAAAATCGATGTTTTTATTGCTTTGAAAAATTTTCCGAAACGGAAACGAAATACTTGAAGGCTCGAGACGGGCACTTGCCACCTGATAAAACAGTGGTTGAAACTGATGATGGTTCTGTTTATCCACCAATACTACATTTACATCTGCATTTCGCAATGTTTTGGCAAGCTGCAATCCCGCAAATCCTCCACCAATAATGACAACTCTGTCTCCTTTTTTAATGCCTTTTATTCCCATTAATAGATTTACAATTTAATTATTTACGATTTGGAATATTTACCTTTTAAACAAAGATACGCTAAAATTGTTGATTAATAAAAGAAATTTTTCTTTAATTGAATAAATATACAGATGATGGATTGTATCGTATTTTTATTTATTTTTGTGGCTATTCTCATTTTATTTCCTATTATATATGATTTTATTCTTTCGCTCAACGCTTATTCTTCTTATAATTTTCAATGCTTTATTATTAAAAGCTCAGCCAAATACAACTGAAAAACACAGCGTGGTAACCCTCTATATTATGCCCACTATGCATCCACTGGATTGGAGTAGTCCTGCAGCTTTGTACGAAACAATGAAAGACTGCTACGTGAAAACCATTGGTTTACCCGATAATTACCTGCTTGGACATTTGGCTGTAAGGCTCGAATCGCCGGTGTTGGATAGGCCGGTTTTGATTGCTCAGACTTCGGGCAGTGTGCAGGAAAAAACGGATTTAATACTGAAACAAAAAGTGGGTTTTGGTATTATCGGAGCGGCACTTACCGGACGAATTGAAACTGAAAAGGAACTCGAACATAAATTAAATGTGTATGCCAAACGCAATAAATTAGCATTTCTGAAATACAAAATAAGCGACAAAGCTATGCAACGTATACTTACATTTATTGATAAATACAAACAAAAAATAAACGATAAAAATGCTGCCTGCGATTTTTATGGAGGTGCGTTTTGGCCTCGTTACCAGAATGAAGGAGGCGGTTGTACCACTTTTGGTTTTGCACTTCTCGATTTGGTAAATGCACTTACACCCGAAACTGAATTTTGGAGAATGGAGCTTAAAATTCCAACCGAAATTATTGGTGGTGAGTTTAATAATGGTAAAAAAGTCAGGGTCTCAACCATCAAAAAAACAAAATCGTGGTTTAATAAAGTAGGTGTAGCAAATGAAGATTATGTGAAATACCTTGTGTATGAGCCAAGTATAATGTTCGATTGGATAATTGAAACTAAATCGGTAGCAAGAACGGGATATGAATTTGTAGTAGAGCAGGGTATTCCGGGTGTAATAATTGATAAACGTGATGCTGTGTTCGACGAGAATGAACCACTCTTTATTCCACGCCCGGAACCAAATAGGTTTATTGATGTATATTATAAGAAGTTAGGGCTTTGATGGCTGATAGTGTATCGGATAATGCCACAAATATATAGGTATTTACCTGATAGAATAATAGTTTTTAACCTGTTTACTTGTTTATTCAAATAATTGTCTTTAGCTTTGTAGTCGCTTCGGATAATTATAAAATTTCGTTTATACCTATGAAACTCGACCCCAAAACACAGCGTTCTCTCTTTCCTGAGGAATGTTTGCTTCGCGAAATTGCCCGTCAACCTCGTTTATCCATAGGCATTCCGAAAGAAGATAAAGCTATTGAAACACGTCTTCCACTTACTCCCGAAGGGGTAGCCATTATTACCGAAGAGGGCCATAGTGTATATATCGAACGTGGAGCCGGTGAACCCATGGCGTATTCAGATTTGCAATTCAGCGAAGCTGGCGCATTTTTGGTCGATACCCCTGCTGATGTTTTTTCGGCTGATATTGTTTTGAAAATCAGTCCCCCTACTTTGTCCGAAATACAACTAATGAATGACCGTTCTACCGTTTTTTCGATGTTACAACTCAACAACCTGACGGCTGATTGCATTACACTTCTTATGAAAAAGAAAATGAATGCTTTTGCTTATGAATTAATCAAAGACGAACAAAAAGCATTTCCGGTGGTGAGTTCTGTTTCCGAAATTGAGGGAAGTACGGCAATTGCAGTGGCTGCCGAACTGATGAGTAACGAGCGAGGAGGAAAGGGAATTTTATTAGGCGGTGTTGCCGGAATTTCGCCCACCGAAGTGCTGATTCTTGGAGCCGGAATTACGGGCACTGTGGCGGCACGTACAGCATTGGCATTGGGCGCTCAGGTTAAAATTTTTGATCACGATATTAGTAAACTACGCAAAATTCAACATTATCTCGGTCAACAGGTTTTTACATCTGTAATTCATCCATCTGTATTGTTTAAAGCTTTAGCTTCGGCTGATGCTGTTATCGGAAATCTGCGCTACATTTATGGCTCGGAGCGCTTTATGGTTTCCGAAGATTTAGTAAAAACCATGAAACAGGGAGCTGTTATTATCGACTTGAGTGTTGACCAGGGTGGTTGTTTTGAAACATCGAAAGTTCGCACTTTGAAAAATCCTTCTTTCGAAAAACATGGTGTTATTCACTATTGTGTTCCAAATATTTCGGCAAGGGTTGCACGTACTACTTCTATGGCTCTTAGCAATATTTTTGCTCCAATGCTTCTTAAAATAGCCAATTCGGGAAGCGTAAAACAAGCAATAAGTGAAAGTAATGGGTTCAGAAATGGAGCATATATCTATAGTGGTATTTTGGTAAATCGTTTGATAGGAGAATATTACGGCATTTCGTCGAACGATATTGGTTTGTTACTTGCCGGCTATTAAAGCTTCTTTAGTGGGTTGGTTCAGAATTTTTAAACCGGCTTACTTCTACTAAAAATTGCTCAATTTTGGCAGTAACCTCTTTCGAGCTACCGTTGGCATTATTTACCAATACTGCAAATGCTAAGGTGCGACCTTTCAGTTCGATATAGCCTGTATAGCTTTTTACGCGTGTTATTGTGCCGCTTTTGGCATGTACTTTTCCTTTTAGGGGAGTGTTAATCAGAAAATTCTTAAGCGTTCCGTTTGTACCCGAAACTGGTAAGCTATTGTAGAATGCTTCATTATTTTTACCTGACGTTTTCATGTACGATAATATATCCACAAAAAAGTTTGCCGACACAGCGTTTGTGGGCGAAAGTCCCGAGCCATCGTATTGAAACAATTCGCTCACAGATAAATTATTAGCCTTCCAAAACTTTTCAATTTTTACTTTCGACCCATCGTTGGAGCCTTGAAGTTTATCCGAAACGCTTAATTGTTTGAAAACATGTTCAGCATAATGATTGTTGCTGTTTTCGTTTATTTCTTTAATAATGTCGGATAATGCTGGCGATAAATGGGTGTAAATAATGTACTTGTTACAAACATCATTATAGATAACTTCAGAAAAGCCAGTTATAATAATCCCTGCATTTTCCAACCCCTTGCGGAAATCGCTTAGTAAAATGAGTGCCGGATGTGGCAAGTCACATTTCACGACAAACTCAGTTCTGTTGGCCGGAATTTCGCCAAAAACTGTTCGCTCGTAGCTAAAGGGAGCACCGTAGAAGTAAGCGTTATCCGATTTTGTGTCGGTGCTTCTCAGGTAATTCGAGAATTTCAATCCTTCAATCACAGGTTCGGTACGCATTATTTCGGGTGTTGAACCAATTTTACCTGAAATAAAAAAAACTTTCAGTGTATTATCCAAATACGAAATACTGTGAATGCCCGGCGCATAATAATTTCCCATATCTTCCCACGTCCAGCCCGGGTTGATTACCTGTTTTTCGTATATGTTTTCGCAGGCAATTATTTTTCCGTTTATTTTTTTAATACCTATAGCACGAACAGCATCTACCCATTTTTGCATAAACGCAGTGTCGCCTGTTTTGGCAGAGCCCAAGGTTGGGTCGCCTCCACCTTTTATGTAAATATTACCGTTTAAAGTTCCATCTTTTGTAATTTCGCCATCCAACTCAATAGTTGTTTTAAAACGAAAATCAGTGCCAAGTAATTCGAGTGCACTGGCTGTTGTTACTACTTTCATGGTCGATGCCGGCACTACAGAATTATGCGGATTATAGGAGTCGATAATTTTACCAGTATTTAAATCCTTTACCAACAGGCTTATGTTGGCATGTTGCAACAATGGATTTTTTCGAAAATTATCCGATGGGCGTTGGGCAAAAATGGAAAATGTGAAGATTATTAAGAGGAAGAATATGAATTTTCTCATGTTAAATACTATTTTAAGAACTACAAATGTAAGCAGTTTTTCTACAATTTCAAATAAAAATCCTTTACCAAAGCAATAAATTCGTTGGTGTAGCAATGCCTGTCGGGAGATTCTATGGTGATTTCGGACTCAAAGCAAGTAGCTTTTTGCTTCGAAAACTCTATTAATAGTCGTTTAGCTTCACTATTGGGTTTTGGAAAAACTGTAATTTTTTTTGAGCAATTCAAACCATTTCTTTGGGCGAAACGGATACATTCATTGCCTTCATTTACAGGCAATATCAGACATAATTTACCATCGTTGGTCAGTAATTTATTAGCCGAATTTATTATTTCGTTGTGAAAATCAGAAGTTGCATGCCGGGCAATTGTACGTGCCAATTCGGGTGTTTCGAGCGAATTTTTGAAAAACGGAGGATTGGATACAATTAAGTCAAACCGATGGTTTGAAGTGTTGCAAAATTCTTTTAAATCAGACTCAATAATGTTGATTCTGTTAGCCCATATCGAATTTTCGGTATTGATTTTAGCCTGAATTACAGCATTTTTATCAATGTCGATACCTGTGATGTCGGCCTTACATCGTTGCGCAAGCATGAGTGCAATTAAGCCGGAACCTGTTCCAATATCTAAGATTTGTGTTGTCTGTTGCGCATCTGCCCAGGCACCAAGCAATACACCGTCGGTACCTACTTTCATGGCACATTTATCATGAAAAACGGTGAACTGCTTAAAACTGAACGAAGGTGCTCCCATAGTTTATCTTCGTCCGCCTGATGATTGGCTTGAAGAGCCCGAACTTCGAACAGCACTTTGCCCCGATGAAGATCGGGGAGTTGAATTAACCGATGGTGCTGCTGAACGAACCGATGAGCTTCTGCTTTCGGTGGAGTTTCGATAGGTTGAACGGGTATTATCCAATACGCCCGGGCGTGTTGTAACCGGTTGGCGATTTGTTCCGGATTGTGATTCGGAACGTTGAATTGTACCTGTTGTTGCTGAACGATTGGTCTGATTCTGATAATCAAAAGGTTGACGAACAGTTGGATTGGATTGCCTGCCTTCGGATGATTGAAATGAGGAACGTTCGTATCGTTTGTTTTGCAGCACCGATTGTTGTTGCTCATTGAGCACACGCGAAAGTTCTACTTCCTTGTCTTTAATACGCTGAATTGCATCCATGCGTGTGTTCGATACTTTGCGGGCACGGGCATATTTCAGGTTTATTTCGTGTACTTGTCGCGCTTGCTCTGTCGATAGATTGAGCTCCTGTTGTAGTTTTTCAGTCTGTTTTGCAGCTTCCTGTTCTGGAGTTCGTTCGGGTATAACGATGGCTTCCTGTCCGAAGATTGCTGTGGGACACAAAAATAAAAATGCTAATATGATGATATTCAATAACTTCATTGATGCTCAGAAAGATAAAATCTCTTCACGTTTTAACAATCACCGTGCCATAAAGTGTTAAATGAGAGCTTTTTATTATTCTTAAGTACAAATTGTTTGTTCGAAAAAACAAATACTCAAATTAAATCGTTTTTGTCTGAACACGGTATAACTGCTCCAAAAAAGTAACTACCCGTTTTGTCTGAACGGAAACCAAATTTGCATCAAAAGAAACATCACAATCTGCTACTGAAATTGTCATAGAAACACGAAGTGCTGTATTGCGGAACGTTATCGTTGCATTTCTACTTTTTTTGTAGCTTCCATGCTTTGGTTTCGTTCATCAATTTTTTGAACGAGCTGAATCGCTAAATTGTGAAAGGCTTGTCCCATAATGGTATCTGCGTCGCAGGCTATAGGTCGGCCTGCATCACCATGTTCGCGAATGCTTTGAACGATTGGTATTTGTCCGAGTAATGGAATGTTTAATTCTTCAGCCAAACGTTTTCCGCCTTCTTTCCCAAAAATATAATATTTGTTTTCTGGTAATTCGGCAGGAGTAAACCAGGCCATGTTTTCAATCAATCCGAGAACGGGGACATTAATTTTATCGTTGGTAAACATATTTGCTCCCTTACGGGCATCGGCAAGTGCAACATCCTGTGGAGTAGTTACAATAACCGAACCTGTGATACCCATAGTTTGTACCAACGTAAGGTGAATATCGCCTGTTCCGGGTGGCAGGTCCATCACAAAATAATCTAAATCGCCCCAATAAGCATCTGTTATCAGTTGTTTCAGTGCATTGCTGGCCATACTTCCACGCCATACGAGTGCATTATTCGGGTCTACAAAGAAACCAATTGAAAGCATTTTTACACCATATTTTTCAATCGGAATCAGGTATTGTTTTCCTTCGATATCTTCCATGAGTGGACGGGCATCTTCTACGCCAAACATTTTGGGCATCGAAGGTCCATGAATATCGGCATCGAGCAATCCAACTTTATAACCCAATGATGCTAACGAAATGGCTAAGTTCGACGAGATGGTTGATTTTCCAACGCCACCTTTTCCGGAGAAAACAGCAATAATATTTTTTACCTGCGGAAGTACCGATACTGTTTTAGGCTTGGGTGCTTCTTTCATTTCAATACTGATATTGCCTTTAATGTCAATATCTTCGCTTATGTAAGTCAAAATTGCCTGTTCGGCCGCTTTTACAACTGATTTTGCAAAGGGGTCGTTCATTTTTTCGAATACCAACGTGAACGAAATTTTGTTTCCTTCAATGCGGAGGTCGTCTTTTATCATGCCCGACGAAACGATGTCTTTTCCGGTGCCCGGGTAACGAACATGCTCCAATGCATCGAAAATTAATTTTGGATATAAAGTCATACTAATTTACTATTTACAATTTATCAATTTACTATTTACAACTACTGTTTAAAGCTAATATTTGTCGTTTTGTTCATTCATTCGAATAAAAATAACAATAATTAATTGCGTTTAAAGGGGCAATCCTATCAATCCATTGGTAGCAATTATCTCTTTGCCAAACAGATAGTTTGTGCCACCTTTGTAATCGGTTACTTTTCCGCCGGCTTCGGTTACAAGTAATGAGCCGGCAGCTACATCCCAGGGTTTGAGGTCGTATTCCCAAAAAGCATCGAATCGTCCGGCTGCTACATAAGCCAAATCGGCTGCAGCAGAACCTAATCGTCGTACACCACGTGCGTTCGTCATAGCCCATTTAAACATGTCGATATACGAATCCATACGACTAAAATCGGAATATGGAAATCCGGTTGCCAAAAGTGCATTTCCGGTTTCGGCGCGGTTCGAAACATGTATGGGTTTGCCATTAAGGTACGTACCGCCATTTTTCCAGGCATAAAAACATTCGTCGTGTCCCACCTCGTACACCACACCCGATACAAGTTCATTTCCGTCGATTAAAGCAATGCTTACCGAATAAATTGGTAAACCGTGAATATAGTTGGTTGTACCATCTAATGGGTCGATTATCCAGTTAAAGCGTTCACCACGTGTGTTGTTTGTACCTTCTTCGGCAATAAATCCGGCTTCGGGAAGTAGTTTTTGCAGCTCTGAAATGATTTTTATCTCAGCTGTTTTATCTACATAACTCACCAAATCGTGTACACCTTTGGTCTCAATTTTACTCTCGTCGAAGGTTTTGCGCTCTTCGGCCATAAAATGACCGACAGATTGTGCGATATTACAAACGTCGGTCGTAAGCTTTTTATAATCTATTTTCATTGTGTTAATTTGTTTGCATTTCTTCAATACTATTTATGCCATCGCGATTAAAACCCACACGATAGCGTCTGAATTTTTCTTCTTCATCGTGTTTGTATTGCAAAATAATATTGAGATAATAGTTTTTTATTCCCATAATATTTTCCACCGTGCTATCATCGTTCAGCACAAACAAGGGCACTTCGGGATTGTCGGTTTTGCGCATAAATGTGAGTAAATTCAAACGTACAATTTCTACAATGCCATCTATGTCGTAATTAGTGCTTTTGTCAATCACTGTTCGGTTCAACTGAACTGTTTTACGATACAAAATAATTTTTTCTTTGGAATAACGGTTATCAGCTTCGATAAGCGGAATGCGATTCCTGACACGCATTATATCGCGTGGAGTATTTTCTTCCAAAATAAAATCGAATGATTCCTTACTGAAACCAAACTCTTTATCCTTTACACTAACTGTTGTTTTATTGTCGTAATATTTTGTGCTGATTTTCTGAGCAAAATAATAGCGCGAATACTCTTTTATTCTGTCTTTGAGCATATAACTCACCACCAGGGCAACAAAAAATGGCATGGTAAAGTTTCCATACGTTTGTTGAAACGAAAAGGCTACAGCAGTAGCAAAAACCATGGATAAACCTGCGGCCAAACTCAAATAAATCTGTTCGGCTAATAAGCCATCCCGCTTTTTACGGGTATTTATAAATAAATCACTTTCGACGTATTTTTTAAGTGCACTGAGTCTGAAAATTAAATCTTTATTCTTATTCGGACTATTTGCATCAACAGATAAATACTTTGAAGCTGCTTTATGGGCTTGCTCTCGTTCCAATAATTTTAATACAAATGACTCAATTTTATTCCGAAGTTCCGTTTCGTGTTTAAGTTTTTGTAACATGCCAAAAAGTTCCTTTTCGGTCAGATTGGTCATAAATTCATCGCCAAAACTATAATAGTTATACACCATTTTACTTACTGTAGGTGCTTTTATTATCGGAGCTAAGTTTCTGTATTTTTGCAAAATAATTGTTATCTCATCTATGAAATCAATAATCAACTGTTCTTTGTCATCCGGTTGAGCAATATTGTATATATAAGCCAATTGGTCGCGTATAGCGCTTTTAAATATTGCCGAAAACATTTTCAGTTGATACTCGTATTCTGCAATGTTTAGTTGTGTCGGATTAGTTGCCAATTGACGCATTGAGTTCTCCAGGTTATTTAGAGGTATGGCTTCGCCCGAAGCAATTTCGCGAACAAGAAATACAGGAGTAATCAAACGGATATTAGTGCGAATGTCTTTGTAAAAGTCAGTCCTTGAATAAGTTGATGGATTAACATCTAAACTATTAGGGACAAAAATCCATGTGTTGAGCGAAAAATTATTCAACTCCTTATTTTGGCGGGCTTTGTATGAGATTTTAAACTCAAGCGAAAATTTATCGTGTATTTTTGTATTTATTCCAATCATTTTTTAGTTTACCATTTTGTAAAAGGCTGTTTCGAAAGTGCTGAATTATAGTATCTGTTATCGCCTGTAACTTCGGTACCTATCCATTCGGGGAGTTCGAAAGAATCATTTTCGCTTTTTAATTCAATTTCAGCTATTACTAGGCCTTCATTCTCATCCATAAATTCATCTACCTCGAATGTAAACTCACCGTTAGGAACTTCGTATCTTTTTTTGGCAATAAAACCTTCTTCGCAAAGTAAAAATAATTCATCTGCTTCCTTTAAATCAATCTCCTTTTCCCATTCGAAGCGGGAAGTTCCGTTTGCATTGCTTTTTCCTTTAATGGTAATAAATGCCCGTTTGCCATATATGCGAATACGCACTGTATGTGAAGGATTTGAAGATAAATATGCTTGCTTAACGAACGTTACTTTTGTGGCTGCATTTTTATAGTCGTCCGAAATTACAAGAAATTTTCGTTCAATTTCAATAGCCATTTTTACACTGTTTTAAATTTGAATTATTACCGACTACAAATGTAACGAAACATTCAGAGATATTAAAATGTTATGACAGTAAATTTGTTCAGTGTTGGAAGTGAAGTGTTGCAAGATCCAAAACTAATATTTATCGAAAAACAATAAATAAATTTTGTTTTCTGAAAAATTATACTTTACTTTGTCGCACTAATAAAAATTTTATCAACTTAAAAAACTTTACAGAATATGAGAATTAGTAAACCTTTCATTTTTAGTCTGTTGTTGTTGCTTGTTACAGCATTGCATGCTCAACCTACACAACAAGTCCCTATGGACCCCAAAGTACGTTATGGTAAATTGCCTAACGGGTTAACGTATTATATCAGGGCTAATAATTTACCCAAAAACAGAGCTGAATTTTATATTGCCCAAAATGTGGGTGCTATTTTGGAAAATGATGATCAGAATGGCTTGGCGCATTTTCTGGAACACATGGCTTTTAATGGTACAAAAAATTATCCCGGTAAAGGTATAATCAATTATTTAGAAACTATTGGTGTTAAATTCGGTACGAATATAAATGCCTACACTTCGCTCGACGAAACAGTGTATAACCTTTCGGATGTACCTACTACCCGCGAAAGCATTATCGATAGCGCATTGTTGGTGTTGCACGATTGGTCGGGTTTTATATCGCTCGAAGGAAAAGAAATTGATGCTGAGCGTGGTGTTATTCGTGAGGAATGGCGCACAGGCGCAGGTTCTGAACGTCGCATGTGGAAAGAGGCCAACAAGCAAAAATATCCGGGGTCGCAATATGCCAAACGTGATGTGATTGGTGATACGGCTGTTATCAATAATTTTGCACACAAAACAATCCGCGATTTTTATCAAAAATGGTATCGACCCGATTTGCAGGCTATACTGGTAGTTGGTGATGTAGATGTGGATAAAGTGGAAGCCAAAATCAAAACGATGTTTGCTGATATTCCTGCCAAAGCTAATGCCGGCGAACGACCCATTTATGAAATTCAGAATAATATTGAACCAATTATTTCTTACGTAAAAGATCCGGAGGCGAAATTTACGCGCATCGATTTGGAATACAAACATGATGTTATGCCTGCTGATATGCGTTTGTCCTTCAATGGATATATGGTTGGTGTGGTCAATCAATTGATTTCGGCTATGCTTAGTGAGCGCTTCGAAGAGATTACTCAACAGGCAAATGCACCGTTTGTTGCAGGTTTTGCCGGATACAGCGATATCGTAAAATCGAAAGATGCTTTTCAATTAATAGCTATTCCAAACGAAGGTCGTGAATTGGAAGGTTTGAAAGCACTATTGCTGGAGGCCGAAAAAGTAAAACGTTTTGGATTTACCAATTCAGAACTCGAACGTGCCAAAACAAACTTACTGAAAGGAGTTGAAACCGCTTATAACGACCGCGAAAACCAAAAAAATAATGCGTTGGTGCGTGAGTATGTTCGAAACTTTTTAGATTCGGAGCCTATTCCGGGTATCGAATGGGAATATCAAACCCTGCAGATGATTTTGCCAAAGCTGAATGCTGTAAATGTAAATCAGATGGCTAAACAATATGTGACCGACGAAAATCTGATTGTTTCATTTCAATCGCCAGAAAAGGCAGCTGTGAAAATCCCAACCAAAGAAGAAGTGATAGCTGCTATTGCCGATTCGAAAAATGCCAAATTAGAGGCAAAAGCAGAAGAAAATGTAAATAAGCCATTGATTGAAAAAGCGCCTGCAGCCGGAAAGATTAAAAAGATTTCGAAAAATGCGGCTTATGGCACTACAGAATGGGTTCTGAACAATGGTATAAAAGTCGTTATTAAGCCAACTAAATTTAAAGAAGACGAAGTGTTGATGTCGGCTTTCAGCGAAGGTGGAAGTTCGAAAGTGAAAAGCAATGCTGATGCTTATTCTGCACTCGTAGCAGCAGGAGTTGTCGCCAATAATGGTTTGGCAAATTATTCTTCGGTTGAACTGGGTAAATTACTAACGGGTAAAATTGCCAATGTTAATCCCAATATTGCCCTGTATGAAGAAGGCTTCACCGGTAGTTCGTCGGTTAAAGATTTCGAAACTATGATGCAGTTGGTGTATTTGTATTTCACAGCACCCCGTAAAGATGATAATGCTTTCGGTGCTATGATGAACATGTACAAAGCAAGTTTGGCAAATGCGGCTACCGACCCGCGTAAGGCATTCAGCGATTCAATTTCGATGATGATGTCGAACCGTCATCCACGTACTGTATTAATGAATCTGGCAGCGTTGGACAAAATAAATCAGGATAAAGCATTGGAAATTTACAAAGATCGTTTTGCTGTTCCGGCTGATTTTACCTTTGTGTTTGTAGGAAATATTAATCCTGAAAATGCGGATGTTCAAAAGGCAATTACAACTTACCTGGGTGGATTGAAGTCGAAAAAAGGCGGAGAGAAATTTACCGACCTGCAAATCCGTAAACCTCAGGGTAAGGTGAATAATACTTTTGCACGCGAAATGAAAGTCAACAAAGCGTCGAACTTTATTCTTTACAGTGCAAAAATGCCGTATTCTGTACAAAACAGAACAGTAATGAATGCCATTGGAAGCGTGCTGAATATGCGCTATTTGGAAAGTATCCGCGAAAAAGAAGGTGGCTCGTATGGAGTAGGTGTACGTGGAAGCCTGAGCAATACGCCGATAAGCGAAGCAACGCTGATGATGCAGTTCGATACCGACCCTGAAAAACAAGCACGATTGTTAGGAATTATTCATGCAGAAGTTGACGAAATTGTTAAAAACGGACCGCGTGCCGACGATTTGCAAAAAGTGAAAGAAAATCTGTTGAAAAAATATACCGAGGATATTGAAAACAATAACTGGTGGCAGGCGAGTGTGGTACGTTTTTATCAGGATAAAATTGACTTGTTGAAAGATTACAAAGCTTCGGTTGAAGCGCTTTCGCCTGAATTAATTCAGAAAACATTAAAATCAATTGTTGAACAAGGCAATGTAATTGAAGTGGTTATGAAACCTGAAGTTAAATAATAGTAGTTATAAACTAACAAAAATGGCTGTTCGTAAAACTTCGAACAGCCATTTTTATAGCCAATAATCTTCAAACCATCAAACCCTCAAATCTTCAAATCAAAATCGTTATTTAATCTTTTTCAACACCTGAGCCGTACGAGCCGGTATATACAATTTGAGCCATTCTTTGCCCGAAGGATGTTTTGGTTCAGGAATTGTAATGTGTTCAATGCTGTCGTCGGCAAGTCCAAATCCGCCAAACTCAGGATTATCTGAATTTAAAATAACTTTGTATGTTCCTTTGGGTAATAAAATACCATAATCTTCGAACGATTTGGTGCCATTGAAGTTGTATACAAATACTAAATTTCCACGACGATAAGCCATCACCTGATCGCCTTCATTGTCCCATACCTGTTCAACAGGAACTTTGTTAAATTCGGGTACAGTTCGGATTAAAGCTATCATAGCGCGGTCAAATTCTCCCAGCGAATGGTAATAGAAGTTTTTATTATCAACTAATTCCCACTGGCGGCGGGCATATTTATGCGACCAACCATTTCCCTGACGCGGAAAGTCTATCCATTCCGGATGGCCAAATTCATTGCCCATAAAGTTGAGATAACCTCCGTTAATTGTGGTAGAAGTAACCAAACGTATCATTTTGTGCAAAGCCACTCCGCGGTCGACTAATAAAGTGCTGTCGCCTTTTTGCATGTGCCAATACATATCGGCATCTATCAGTCTGAAAATGATAGTTTTATCTCCAACTAATGCCTGGTCGTGACTTTCGGCATAACTGATAGTACGTTCTTCGGCACGTCGGTTGGTTAGTTCCCAAAGTATATGTCCGGGTTTCCAATCTTCGTCCTTTACTTCTTTAATATACTTTATCCAAAAATCGGGAATTCCCATTGCCATGCGATAGTCGAATCCAATACCACCATCTTCCACTTTGGTGGCCAGACCGGGCATTCCACTCATTTCCTCGGCTACAGTTATGGCGTTCGGTTTTACTTCGTGAATTAACTGATTGGCCAACGTAAGATAACAAATAGCATCGCCATCCTGATTCAGATTGTAATATGAATCGTATCCGTTGAAGTCTTCGCCCAACCCATGGCTACGGTAAAGCATCGAAGTTACACCATCAAAACGGAAGCCGTCGAAATTATATTCCTCGAGCCAGAATTTGCAATTCGAAAGTAAAAAGTGCAGAACTGCCGGTTTTGCATAATCAAAACAAAGCGAATCCCACGCCGGATGCTCCCTGCGTGAACCGCCGTGGAAATATTGGTATGGAGTGCCATCGAGGCGACCGAGGCCTTCGGTTTCATTTTTTACAGCATGTGAGTGTACAATATCCATTATTACTGAAATATTGTTGGCATGCGCTTCGTCAATTAGTTTCTTTAATTCCTCAGGGGTGCCAAAGCGCGAAGAGGCTGCAAAGAAATTGGATACATGGTATCCGAACGAACCGTAATACGGATGTTCCTGAATAGCCATTATCTGAATACAATTGTAACCGGCCTTAATTATTCGGGGTAAAGTATTGATTCGAAATTCTTCGTAAGTTGAAACTTTTTCCTCTGACCCCGACATGCCTATATGACATTCGTAAATCAAAAGAGGGTCTTTCGTTGGAACGAATTTTTTAACTTTAAACTGATATGGATTGATCGGGTTCCAAACCTGTGCGCTGAAAATCTTGGTATGTTCGTCCTGCACCACGCGACGTACCCATGCCGGTATGCGCTCACCGGAGCCGCCTTCCCATTCAACAAGCAGTTTATATAGCTGTAAATGCGTCATGGCGTATTCAGGAAGTTTAATTTCCCATACGCCATTCGGCATTTTTTTGAGTTGATATTCGGGTAGGCGTTGCCAGTTGTTGAAATCGCCAATCAGAAAAATTGCCGATGCATTTGGTGCCCACTCTCTGAAAACCCAGCCCTCGCTCAAATGATGTAATCCAAAATAAAGATAGCCTGTTGCAAAATTCGATAAGGATTTATTATCGCCAATAAGCTTTTTTTCTACTTCTTTAAAGTAGTCGTATCTACCGGTAATAGCACCTGAATAAGGTTCTAAATACGGATCGGATTTAATCAACGGGAGTACACTCATAAGTTCGATAAGGGGTTTTATTTACAAAGATAATAAAAGTTTGGAACAATTAGTATTTATTCACCAACGAATTTACTTCATCGGTTACTAACTTAGCAAATTCGTCTACTTTCATCACGCCTTTGTCGCCTTCGCCCTGACGACGAACAGCTACTTCGCCGTTTTCGGCTTCTTTTTCGCCCACAATCAGCATAAACGGAATACGTTTCAATTCGTTATCGCGGATTTTACGGCCGATTTTTTCGTTACGGTCGTCCACCTGCACACGTACATCCTGCGCATTCAGCTGTTTGGCAACTTCAAAAGCATACTCGTTGAATTTTTCGCTAATTGGAAGCACCACAACCTGATCGGGAGTTAACCACAACGGGAATTTTCCGGCAGTATGCTCAATAAGCACAGCAACAAATCGTTCCATAGAACCAAACGGAGCACGGTGTATCATTACCGGACGGTGTTTGGCGTTATCTTCGCCGGTGTATTCCAGTTCGAAACGTTCGGGAAGGTTGTAATCCACCTGAATGGTTCCCAACTGCCAGCGACGACCAATGGCATCTTTCACCATAAAGTCGAGTTTAGGACCATAGAATGCGGCTTCACCCAATTCTACTTTGGCTTTTAAACCTTTTACTTCACACGCTTTGATAATGGCATTCTCGGCTTTTTCCCAGTTTTCGTCCGAGCCAATGTATTTTTCCTTGTTGTTAGGGTCGCGGAGCGAAATCTGTGCTTCGAAGTTTTCGAATTCCAACGCATTGAAAATAATAAAGATAATATCCATTACTTTCAGAAATTCCTCTTCAATCTGGTCGGGACGACAGAAAATATGTGCATCATCCTGCGTAAAGCTGCGTACACGGGTCAAACCGTGAAGTTCACCGCTTTGTTCGTAACGATATACGGTTCCAAACTCAGCCATGCGCACCGGAAGATCGCGGTAGGAGCGGGGTTTGAACTTATAGATTTCGCAGTGGTGCGGACAGTTCATTGGTTTCAACAGGTATTCTTCACCTTCTTCGGGCGTATGAATAGGCTGGAACGAATCTTTTCCGTATTTGGCATAGTGACCCGAAGTTACGTACAACTGTTTGTTACCGATATGCGGGGTCATTACCTGCTGATAATCGAAACGGCGTTGAATCTTTTTCAAAAAATCTTCGAGTCGCAAACGTAAAGCGGTACCACGTGGCAACCACAATGGCAAACCTTTACCCACCATTTCGGAGAAAGTGAAAAGTTCCAGTTCACGTCCTATTTTGCGGTGGTCGCGTTTTTTAGCTTCTTCCAAAAGCACTAAATACTCATCGAGCATTTTCTTTTTCGGGAAAGTAATACCGTAAATACGCGTCAGCATTTTGCGTTTTTCGTCGCCACGCCAGTAAGCACCGGCAACGCTGAGTAATTTTATGGCTTTAATTTCGCCGGTATTGGGTAAGTGCGGTCCGCGGCAAAGATCGGTAAAGTTACCCTGCGAATACAGGGTTATTGTTCCGTCTTCGAGGGCACTAATAAGTTCCACTTTGTATTCGTCGCCTTTATCTTCGAATTTTTTGAGCGCTTCAGCTTTACTGATATCTGTGCGAACAATTGCTTCTTTGCGTGCAGCCAGTTCCACCATCTTGGCTTCGATGGTTGGCAGGTCGCCTTCTTTAATCACTGCTGTGCCTGGGTCTACATCGTAGTAGAAACCGTTTTCGATAGCTGGCCCAATACCGAATTTAATGCCCGGATACAACTCCTGAAGGGCTTCGGCCATAAGGTGAGCCGACGAGTGCCAGTATGCATGTTTGGCTTCTTCATCGTCCCATTTATGCAACTTTATGGCAGCGTCGGTTTCGATAGGACGGCTAAGGTCCCAGATTTGTTCGTTTACTGTGATGGCAAGCACCTCTTGTGCAAGTCGTGAGCTGATACTTTCAGCTAATTGAAGTCCGGTAATGCCTTTGGCAAATTCGCGTACCGAACCGTCGGGGAATGTTACTTTAATCATGTTTTTTGAACCTTACAAATGGTTTTTTAATTTTGAAATGCAAAGATAGTGAATTTTAGTTTATAAGGTTTGTAAAGTTTGTAAAGTTCGTAAAGTTTTTAGAGTGACGTATCCCTTACAATTTCTACAAATCTTGTATAAATATTTAGGTTTCTGCCATTTTTCACTATATTTGTGCCGAAATAAAAAATTAACACTCAAATTAAACAAATTATTTATGCTTAAAAATCATCCGAAAGGACTTATACCGGCTGCCCTTGCCAATATGGGCGAACGATTTGGTTTTTACACCATGATGGCTATTCTGACATTGTTCTTAATGTCGAAATTTAATATTACCGGCACCGAAGCAGGAAGTTTGTATTCAATATTTTACGGAGCTATTTACATTTTAGCTTTAGTTGGTGGAACTATTGCCGATAGATTGCAAAATTACAAGGGAACTATTATTGCCGGACTGATAATTATGTCGGTGGGTTATTTATTTCTTGCCATGCCGGCGCTTATCACTACCAAATACGTGGCGCTGGCTGCTTTACTGGTAATTGCTTTTGGTAACGGATTGTTCAAAGGAAACTTACAGGCACTTGTAGGGCAAATGTACGACAACGATGAATACCGCAGCAAACGCGATTCGGGTTTTCAGATTTTTTATATGTTTATTAATATTGGTGCCATGTTTGCACCGTTTCTGGCAACATGGGTGCGAAATACTTTTGTGAAAATGCAGGGTTTCGAGTACAATGCCGAATTACCCGATCTTTGTCACCAGTTTTTAGATAATAAAATGGCAGCCGATGTGGTAAGCGGACGCTTTACTGAACTT
>Ga0209398_1000035_pt1 | contig 116674 bp, 92 predicted proteins | sample AshMeaBigSpring_FD_184125 | JGI IMG/M metagenome (GOLD analysis project Ga0209398, IMG submission 184125) | Groundwater microbial communities from Big Spring, Nevada to study Microbial Dark Matter (Phase II) - Ash Meadows Big Spring (SPAdes)... | ecosystem: Environmental > Aquatic > Deep...
AATACCGCCTGTTTATGCGCTATGCCGGTGGCTCCGGACGCCCCACACAGGCACCTATCGACATCAACTACGCCGACGGGGTGAAAAGCACCACTATCGACCAAAGCATCAATGGGGGTATTTGGAATTATCTGGGGCAATACAGCTTCAATGCCGGCACAAGTGGCTATGTGAAATTGTATGCAGATGCAGTAGGGTCTACCATTGCCGATGCGGTGATGTTTGAGAAACAACAAACAACAGAGATTTCATCGGCTGAGAACTCTTCAAACCTGTTAAAAATTAACCAATTGTCCAACGAAGAGATACAATTTGTATTAAATACAAAAGCCAATTCGATTGTTTCATTATCTTTGTACTCAGTATATGGAAATGAAGTCAATCGTCTAATCAACAATCATCTATCAACCGGCTCTATTCTATCGGGCACAATTTCAGGCTCAACTCTGTCGAAAGGAGTATATATTGCCAGACTTTCGATAAACGGACAGATTACCTCCTGCCTGAAATTTATCCATAAGTAATCCTGTTGATGCAAGTTAGATAAAATTAATTCTATCCATTCAATTCCCAACAGAATCGGGATTTATAAAACAAAAACTTAACCCAAATAGATGAAAACACAAATCTTACTCAAATCTATCACTTTAGCTCTGTTTCTTCTCTGTGCAAAAGTAGCATCTGCACAAACCGTACTGATTGAAGCTGAGTCGTTTAAAACCAAAGGCGGCTGGGTGCTCGACCAGCAATTTATGGAAGAGATGGGATCGCCCTATCTGCTGGCTCACGGACTGGGCACGCCTGTTGCCGATGCCTCAACGACTATTACACTACCCTCTACCGGCAAATACCGCGTGTGGGTGCGCACCAAAGACTGGGTGGCCCAATGGAAAAAGAAGGGTGCACCGGGTAAATTCAAACTCGAAATCAACTCCGTAGCTCTCGATACGATATTCGGCACAAAAAATGCCGACTGGAGCTGGCAGAATGGTGGTACCATCACCATCAATCAGGTGGATGCGACACTGAAGTTGAAAGATTTGACCGGATACGAAGGCCGTTGCGATGCTATTGTACTGACCAATGATCTTGCATTTACCCCTCCGGCAGAAGCCAAAGCCTTAGCCATCTGGCGAAGCAGCTACCTCAACAACTCAGTGGCCCGCGATGCGGGAAAATACGATCTTGTGGTAATTGGTGGCGGTATAGCTGGTATCACGGCCAGTGTATCGGCAGCGCGACTGGGACTTAAAGTAGCCCTCATACAGGATCGCCCCGTGGTAGGCGGCAACAACAGTACCGAAGTGCGGGTAATGCTGGGTGGTGCCACTAAAGTTAAACCCTTCGTTAATCTGGGAAAAATAGTAGACGAACTGAAAGTACCGGCTAATCCGCTCTACCCGCCCAAAAACGGGGGCGACAGCATCTTCAACGACGAAATACGGATGAAAATGGTAAAGGCAGAAGAGAACATTACCACTTTTTTCAACTACCGGGCCAACGAGGTAACCGTAAACAATGCGCTGATTAAATCGGTTATTGCTCAAAACACCGAAACAGCTGAACGAATCGAGATTTTTGGCACCTATTTCTCGGATTGTACAGGAGATGGCTCTATAGGAGCGCTTGCCGGAGCCGATTTCGAAGTAATCATGACCGGACACATGGGCAACAGCAACCTCTGGAACCTGAAACAATATGCTACACCACAGCCATTCCCCCGCTGTCCCTGGGCACTGGATTTAACCCCAATCAAATTCCCCGGTCGGCCGGGCATAACCGGTGCCTACAACACCAAAGGCATTGATGCTTTGGGAGGCTGGTACTGGGAGTCGGGATTCAGCAAAGACCCACTGAAACAGGTGGAATATGTACGCGACTACAACTTCCTGGCCATGTATGGCGCATGGGATTGCGTAAAAAATGTGGATAGCATTTATCCGAACTACAGACTAAACTGGGCAGCCTACGTCACCGGCAAACGGGAGTCGCGCCGACTGATGGGCGACATCCTGCTTACCAAAGAGGATTGCCTGGGAGGCACAAAATTCCCCGATGGATTTGTAGGTATCGGCTGGAATATGGACGTGCATATCCCCAACACCAAATATTCGAAGGGTTTCGAAGGTGAAGAGTTTATCTCGCACGATGTTCAAACAAGCTTCCCGCGACCATTCTATATCCCCTATCGCTGTATGTATTCGCGCAATGTAAATAACCTCTTTATGGCCGGCCGCAATATCAGCGTTACGCAGGCTGCGCTGGGAACCGTTCGTGTAATGCAGACCACCGGCATGATGGGCGAACTGGTGGGATTAGCCACCTATGTAGCCAGCAAAAAACAGGCTCTTCCGCGCGAAGTTTACACCAACTACCTCGATGTGCTGACAGCAGTGGTAAACGTAGGGGTACCGGCACATGGCGACACCATTAAATATGTGGTCACCCCGCTTCCTCCGGTAGATACGACCTCGATGCCTGTGCCCAATGCCAATAATCCAAAGATGATAATTGACAATCTCGACGCGGGCTGTACATTCGACTCCACCTGGACAAGCAGCAAATACAACCCCGGCTTTTACGGCACCGACTACACCAACGATGGAACCGGCACTGCCGATTCTGCCCGCTGGGTAAAATGGACTCCCGCAATAACCAAAGCCGGAAAATACCGTATTTATATGCGCTGGACATCGGGTACAAACCGTCCTGACGCTGCTCCGGTGGAAATACAGCATGCCGATAGCATATCGCACACCACAGTCAATCAGATCAATACAAAATACAACGGCATTTGGTACTATCTGGGCGAATACAAGCTCAATACCGGAACCAACAACTACGTGAAACTACTCGCTTCCGATGCCGGATACACCGTTGCCGACGCGGTTTTGTTTGAACAGATGCCGGGCTCTGCAACAGCTATTGACGAAAGTACGATTACCAACACCAACTTCTATTCGTTTACCAACAAAGCCGATGGCACACAGCAACTGGTGGTGGATCTCCCCCGGGAGGCTGATGTAAAACTGGAGCTGTTTACCCTTTCGGGCTCGCTTTGCAAAACCATCGTGAGCAACAGACTGGCAGCAGACCGCTACTACTTCCCCGTAAAGCCAGGTGAATTAAACAGAGGGTTCTATCTGGCCAAACTAACAATAAACGGAAAAACAGCAGGCTGTAAAAAAATCACCTTATAAAGATGAAATTCAGAAATACAATCGTACTATGCCTTGCATTCTTCGGGATGCAGGGCATTGTTGCGCAAGAGCGCGCAACTGTTTCGCAAACATGGGTTGCCGACCAGGGAGATGGCACCTACAAAAATCCGGTATTACACGCCGACTACTCCGACCCCGACGCCATTCGCGTGGGCAACGACTACTACATAACAGCTTCGAGTTTTCAGTGTACTCCGGGTTTACCCATTCTTCATTCGAAGGATTTGGTAAACTGGAAACTGATCGGTCATGTTTTTGACAAGCAGCCGCCCTACGATCATTTCGACAAACCCCAACCCGGCGGAGGTGCCTGGGCGCCATCCATCCGTTTTCATAACGGGGAGTTTTACATCTATTACCCCGACCCCGACAAAGGTATATATATGGTAAAGGCCAAAAATCCGGCCGGTCCATGGAGCAATCCTTTCCTCGTGAGGGAGGCCAAAGGGTGGATAGACCCCTGCCCGCTGTGGGACGACAACGGCAGGGCCTACCTGATATCGGCCCGCGCCAGTAGCCGCGCAGGCATGAAAGATATCCTCGTACTGCACGAGATGAGCGCCGATGGCACCCGGCTTTTGGGAGACGGAGTAATGGTATTTGATGGTTCTGTTTCGCACCCCGTGGTAGAGGGTCCAAAGCTCTATAAACGTAACGGCTATTACTACATCTTCGCACCCGCCGGCAGCGTAAGCAAAGGCTGGCAACTGGTGCTTCGTTCCAAAAACATCTTTGGGCCCTACGAAGAGAAGATAACTCTGGCACAGGGCAAAACAAACATAAACGGCCCACACCAGGGCGCCTGGGTGGATACACAAACCGGAGAGCATTGGTTTTTGCATTTTCAGGACAAAGATGCTTTCGGACGGGTAGTGCATCTGCAACCTATGCGCTGGGTAAACGATTGGCCCGTGATGGGCAACAACGGTGAGCCGGTACTGAGTTACAAAAAACCGAATGTAGGAGCCGTATATCCGCGCTGCACGCCGGCAGAATCGGATGAGTTCGACAGCCAGAAACTGGGCCTGCAATGGCAATGGATGGCTAACCCGAAAGACAATGTGATGCTGTTGGGGGGTCACTATGGGTTTATGCGACTGTTTGCCACACCCGTTCCCGAAGGGTACAGAAATCTGATGAATCTGCCAACCCTGCTGGCACAGAAATTTCCGGCACCACAATTCTCTGCCACAACGAAACTCACATTTGTTTCGAAGACAGAGGGAGAAAGAGTGGGACTAACGATCTTTGGACTCGATTATGCAACGGTTGCCATTACCTCAAAAAGCGATGGACTCTACGTCAGTCAGCTCATTTGCAATAATGCCGACAAGGGAGAAGCGGAAACAGAAAGCAATGCGGTGAAACTATCCGGAAACACCATCTACCTCAAAGCCACCGTGAAAGAGGGAGGCGCCTGCACCTTTTCGTACAGCGAAAACGGAACTGAATTCACCACCATTGGCCAGCCATTTACAGCAAAAGTAGGCAAATGGATTGGGGCCAAAGTGGGTATTTACGCCTACCGCAAAGAGAAAACCTACCAAAACGGATGGGCCGACTTTGACTGGTTTCGGATGGAGAGATAATTTTTTCAAATTATTCCGTAAATATCTATCTGTCAAATTAAAAAAAAGATAACTTTGCGGCCTAAAAAGCCAATAATATGATCGAATTATTATCCTTAGTATTTGTTGTAGGCTACGCGGCAATAGCCTTCGAGCACAACATCAAGCTAAACAAAGCAGCGACAGCTTTGCTTACCGGCATTATTTGCTGGACGCTTTACATCTCCTTTGCCACAGACAAAGAGTTAATAAACGAGCAGCTGGCCGAACACCTGAGCAGCATATCGGGCATACTCTTCTTCCTGATGGGCGCCATGACCATCGTGGAACTCGTGGATGCTCACGACGGTTTTGTGGTGATTACGGACAAAATTTCGCAAACGAAAAAGACTTCGCTGATTTGGGTGGTCGGTTTTATCACCTTCTTTCTATCTGCCGTATTAGATAATCTAACAACCACCATTGTGATGATTTCGCTGCTGCGCAAACTGATAAAGAACGATCAGGACCGGTTATTCTTTGCCGGAATTGTTATTATCGCTGCCAATGCCGGTGGTGCCTGGACTCCGATTGGCGACGTTACCACCACCATGCTCTGGATTGGTAATCAGATATCTACGGGCGCAATTATCACAAAACTATTTCTGCCCAGTATAGCCTGCCTGCTGGTACCGTTGCTTTTTCTCTCTTTCCGACTCAAAGGAAATGTAGAGCGAAACGATACATTATCAGAGAATAAGAAGCAGCATCTGCCCCGTAAGCACCAAAACCTGGTATTCTTTGTGGGCATCGGCGCTCTGGTATTCACCCCCGTATTTAAAACAATTACTCACCTCCCACCCTACATGGGTATGTTGCTGGGACTGGCTGTACTTTGGGTAGTCACCGAATTTATGCATGCCTCCAAAGAGGAAGAAGTAAAGCACAGCTATACCGTTATCAGCGCTCTGAAGCGGGTGGATATTCCGAGTATTCTCTTCTTTATGGGAATTCTGCTGGCCATTGCTGCACTGGAGGCATCGGGAATACTGGTAATGCTGGCCGAAAGCATGACCAAAGCAATCGGCAACGAAAGTATAATTGTAGTGACTATTGGTCTTCTATCGTCCATTGTAGACAATGTGCCTCTTGTAGCAGCCACACAGGGGATGTACGACCTGACAGTCTATCCGCAGGATCACTTCTTCTGGGAGTTTCTGGCCTATTGCGCCGGCACAGGCGGTAGTATTCTGATTATTGGCTCTGCGGCGGGTGTTGCTGCGATGGGGATGGAGAAGATTAACTTCTTCTGGTATATGAAAAAGATTAGTCTGCTGGCATTGCTGGGTTATTTTGCCGGTGTAGCGGTCTATTTGTTGCAACACTGGTTGCTGGGATTGTAATAAATTATAAGAAAAATAAAATGGCGCAGAGATTTGATTGATCTTTGCGCCATTTTTATTTATATTCTAAGCTACGAAAATTTACACTGAGGTAAATTGAGGGAATATGAGTTGCACTGAGGTTTCTCATCTTCGCTCAGTGAATCCTCATCTTCGCTCAGTGTAAATTCTTTTGCTTCAAAACAATCAGCCCACATTCCGGGATACTATTTACACTGAGGTGAATTGAGTAAAAATGAGTTACACTGAGGTTTTACAAGAAAAATATTTCGGGTCTCCTACCCTTAGAGAGGCTGGTTTTATATCTTTTCAACAAATATCCCGGGGCGCTGCCCCTAATTCACACCATTGAAATATCTACATTTTTCAATAACCCCGATGGTGCAGAGCACCGATATATTTGTAGAAATAAAACAACGTCACTTCCACAAAGGTGCAGAGCATCGAAATATTTGTAGACACTAAGGTTGCTCAGAGTGTTTCTCAGTGAATTCTCATCTTCGCTCAGTGTAATTATCAAAAGCTGCAACAGAATCCAGCATTATGGAATAAGTGGTTTACGTTTATTTCCGGGCAGACGCCTTGCATTCAGATCTTCAGAAGAAAGTTTCTTTCCAACGAGAGTACCAATTAAGCTAAAGCTTGAAGAAGAATTGTCCAATACAGACCAATTCAAACGCTCCCCTTTACTTTTCTTTATATTTGAAGTCCCCATACCTGAATTATTAATAGTAATACAGTGCAAAATTAATCACATTTTCAGCAAATCAAACTTTTCCACACGTTAATGTTTTTCAAATATATGAATTTACTTAAACTCAGAACAAAGTATACGACCAACAAACCCCTACTCCGGGACAACCCCCTGCTTCGCCAGCAAATCGAGAGCCACATCCCTGAGCTTGTATTTCTGAATTTTGCCGCTACCCGTCATGGGGTAAGTATCGACAAAGAATACGTATTTCGGAATTTTGTGGCGAGAGATCTGTCCCTTGCAGAAATCCTTCACATCGCTTTCGTGCATAGTTACACCCTCTTTGAGAATGATAAAGGCACCCACCTCTTCTCCATATTTTTTGGAAGGCACAGCAGCCACCTGCACATCCTTTACCCCTTCGAGCTTATAGAGATACTCCTCCACCTCACGCGGATAGATATTTTCGCCCCCGCGGATTATCATATCTTTGATTCGGCCGGTGATTTTAAAATTCCCTTCGGGCGCTTCGATACCCAAATCGCCGGAGTGCAGAAAGCCGTTTGCGTCGATTATTGCCGCCGTAGCCTCCGGCATTTTGTAATACCCCTTCATGATGTTGTATCCGCGGCAACACATTTCGCCCTGCACGCCGGGAGGGCATACCTCTCCCGTTTCGGGGTCGATTACCCGCACATCGATAAACGGCAAAGGGCCCCCCACGGTAGTGGTACGCACAGAAACAGGATCGTCGGTGCGACTTTGCGTCATACCCGGCGAAGTTTCGGTAAGTCCGTACACGCTGGTAATCTCGGTCATATTCATCTTTTCGGTCACCTGCTCCAGCAACCATTGCGGACAAAGCGCTCCCGCCATAATGCCGGTACGCAGCGAGCTCATATCAAACAAATCGAACATCGGATGATTGAGTTCGGCTATAAACATGGTAGGCACGCCATACAGAGCGGTACACTTCTCTTTGTGCACCGAGGCCAGCACCATCAGCGGGTCGAAGCGTTCGAGCAAAACTGCCGTAGCACCGTGAGTAACCACCGCCATCATACCCAGCACAATGCCAAAGCAGTGAAACAGGGGAACCGGCAGACAGACTCGCTCTTTTTGGGTAAACTTCATACACTCACCGATACAATAGCCGTTGTTGGCAATGTTGTAATGGCTGAGCATCACCCCTTTGGGAAAACCGGTTGTGCCCGAGGTATATTGCATATTGATAACATCGTGCGCACTGAGTCCCGCTTTCGCTTTTGCATAAACCTCATCCGAAATGCTTTTTCCCAACAACAGCAATTCGGGTATATTAAACATACCCCGATGTTTCTCCGGACCAATATATGCCACATTCTTCAGGAAAGGGAAACGTTTTGCATCCAACCTCCCCCGTTGCTGCTCTTTCAGCTCCGGCACCATGGTGTAGGACATTTGCACATAGTCGCTATCAAAGGTACCTTCGGAAAGAAACAATGTATGCAAATCGGCATTCTCCACCAGGTACTCCAGCTCACTCTGCTTGTAGTTTGTATTTACAGTGACGGTAACAGCCCCGATTTTGGCCGCAGCAAACATAATGCTATTCCAGTCGGGTACATTTTGAGCCCAGATGCCCACGTGCGAATTTCTACGCACACCAATGGCCAGTAAACCTTTGGCCAGTAAATCTACACGTTCGTTGAAGGCGCGATAGCTGAAACGAAGATTTCGGTCGGCATACACAAGAAAGTCCTGATCGGGAGTAATCTCAGCCCAGTATTCGAGCCAGTCGCCCAGAGTTTTGTCGAATAGTTGCATGGTGAATCTCAGAGAATAAGGAGTTGTGGGTAGAAACAAATGCGACAAACGGAGACGCAACCTGTGTGGGGTTAAACCTCGACGTTTGTCGCACGAATGTATTTAAAAAATATGAATTACGCAGTCAAATTCAGAAAGGGGTATAAATAACAGCCAGAATTTTAGCAGCCGCGCCACACTCAGCATGAACATGGTGCGAAACTATGGCATCGTAGTAGATGCTGTCGCCTGCCTGCAGCTGGTAGGTATCCTGACCATAATTAATTTCCACAGCCCCATCGAGCACATAGATAAACTCTTCGCCCTCGTGAGAAGAGAGAACAAAGTCCAGCTCGGCACAAGGCTCGAAACGAATGATAAACGACTCCATGTGTCTTCCGGCCTTAGACTGAGACAGCGAGAAATACTGCATCTGACGTTTGGTAGTTGCAGCACCGCCGGGGTTAAATCCGGCCTCAATCTCCTGATGCGTAATGTGCACCGGCCCCAACTCCTCCTGATCGTCGAGGAATGTGCCCAGACGAACCCCCAGCGCACGGGCCACTTTGATTAAAACGGCCAGAGAAGGCAGGTTTTGACTCTCCTCTATTTTTTGCAGCGCCTGCTTTTCTATACCTGCACTTTCGGCCAGGGCCTCTATAGCAATTCCTTTGGTTTCGCGAATGGTTTTGACACGCTCTCCGGCGTAAATTCTGGTTTCCATAGTTTTATCGTATGAATAAAATGTTAGTATTGGAGCTGTCCGAATCACCTGTAAATGATAAATTAATTCAGCCGCAACAACAGAGGAGCATTCCCCGGCTGTCAAAACTTTCAGATTCGAACTTACGGGGCAAAAATAGTTATATTTATCAATAGTAAGCCAAAAAAGACAACTATTTTCAAAAAAAAATCAGATAACCGCGTCGCCAAGCAGGGTTGCAGAACTGGCTTCGCGGATTTTGACCTGCACCAGCTGCCCAATCCGGAAGTTATGTTTGTCGAACACCACCACCTTATTCTGCTGAGTACGACCAAAAAGCTGCTCGCGCGACCGTTTTGAAAAGCCCTCGACCAATACTTCGAAGACCTGACCAATATCCTGCTGATTGCTTTTGTGCGATAGCTGATTCTGCAAATCGATTATCTCCTGCAAACGCATCACTTTTACATCTTCGGGCACATCATCCCTCAGGTGTTTGTGTGCATAAGTGCCCGGTCGCTCAGAGTATTTGAACATAAACGAAGCATCGAATCCCACCTCTTTCATGAGCGAAAGAGTATACTGATGATCCTGTTCTGTTTCGCTGTGGAAACCGGAGAAGACATCGGTAGATATACCACAACCGGGGATAATGCGGCGGATAGCCTCTATGCGACCAAGATACCACTCGCGGTCGTAGCGGCGGTTCATCAGTTTGAGAATGCGACTGCTACCCGACTGCACCGGCAGGTGTATGTGGTTGCAAATATTGGGATACGCAGCAATGGTTTGCAGCGTTTCGTCGTTCATATCTTTGGGGTGCGAGGTACTGAAGCGAATGCGCACATCGGGGGCAAATTCGGCTACCATCTTTAACAGTTGCGAGAAATCAATTCGCGCCTCTCCTTCTTCGAAGAGATACGAGTTGACATTCTGCCCCAGCAGGGTAACCTCTTTGTAGTTTTTCGCCCGCAAATCGGCCAGTTCGTTGAGAATGCTCTCCGGGTCGCGGCTACGCTCGCGGCCACGGGTATAGGGCACTATGCAATACGAACAAAAGTTGTTGCAACCACGCATGATGGAGATAAAGCCCGAGATGCGATTGCCGCCAATACGCGACGGGATAATTTCGCGGTAGGTTTCGTCGGTAGAGAGTTTGACGTTGATCGCCTTTTCTCCGTGCTCCACGGCTCCCACCAGATTGGGCAAATCGAGGTAGGCATCGGGGCCCACCACCAAATCGACTTTGTGGTCGTTGATCAATTCATCCTGCACACGCTCGGCCATGCAGCCCAATACGCCCACCACCAGATTTTTTCGCGCTTTGCGCAAAGTATTGAAATACTTCAACCGCTGCACAATTTTCTGTTCCGCATTGTCGCGGATAGAGCAGGTGTTCACAAAAATAGCATCGGCCTCTTTCACCGAATCGGTCAGTTCAAAGCCATCCATCTCCATAATAGATGCCACTACTTCGCTGTCGGCCACATTCATCTGGCAGCCATAGGTCTCAATAAACAGTTTTCGGCTGTTTGTTTCAGTTGCGGATTTAAAGTCCGTTCCTGCGTTCTTTTCTGTCATTTTTTTTATTTTAGTTACGGGTTACTAGTTACGAGTTACGAGTTACAAGTTACGGGTTACGGGTTTGGATTATGGGTTATGGGTTATGGGTTACAAGTAGACGAGTAAACTAGTAAACTAGTAGACAGTTACAAAGTGCAAACAACTCGTAACTTGTAACCAGCAACTCGTAACTAACAAGCATGATAGCTACTTCTCACCAATGGTCCGCTCTCCACGTGCGCAAAGCCCATCGACAAAGCCATCTCTTTGTAAGCGGCAAACCTGTCGGGATGTATATATTCGGCTACCGGCCAATGCTTTCGTGTCGGTTGCAGATACTGCCCCAGGGTAAGTCGGCGGCATCCGGTTTGGGCAATTTCACGCAAAGCCTCCAGCAACTCCGGCTCTGTTTCGCCCAGACCAAGCATCAAACCGGTCTTCGACTCGAAACCCCGTTCAGAGATATGCCTCAGCACCGAGAGCGAAATATCGAATTGAGCCGCGCTGCGCACCTCCGGGGTGAGTCGTCTCACGGTCTCCATATTATGCCCCACCACATCGGGCTTTGCCAGCAACACCACATCCAGGAGCTCCTTTCGCCCCCGGAAATCGGGAATCAACACCTCAATCACTGTTTCCGGATTTACACGTCGAATGGTGGCAAGGGTGTCTGCCCAATGCTGCGCGCCCAAATCGGGCAAATCATCCCTGTCTACAGAGGTAATCACCGCATATTTCAGCGACATCTCCCGAATCGCGTCTGCCACCCGTTGCGGCTCTCCGGCATCGGGAGGCATTGGCTTACCGGTTTTGGTATTGCAGAATTTGCAGGAACGGGTACAGATATCCCCCCCAATCATTAGCGTAGCTGTTCCCCTCCCCCAGCAATCGCCGAGATTGGGACAGCGTCCGCTGCTGCAAATGGTGTGCAGTCCGTTGGAATCCAACAACCCTTTGGTGTGAGAAAATTGGCGGTTATCACCCAACTTAACTTTCAACCACTCCGGTTTTTTCACTCTTTCCATGCCAATTCATTAGTAAGTCGGCGGCAAAGATACTTCTTTCCACAATAAGAGTGCCGTTGTTCCGTTTTTTTAATATTTTTGTGCCCGATAGTACAAACAATTAAGAAATAGTCATTTAAATAAGCAGACAAAACATGGAACACAAAGAAGAGCCCATAGCCGGGTTACCCGAAAACGCATTTCGTGAATTGAAAGAGGGAGAAAATTACGAGCCACTAATGCCTGCGCAAAAAACCGTACCTGAGGTGACACTCTGGTCGGTACTCTGGGGCGTACTTATGGCCGTACTCTTTTCGGCAGCATCGGCCTATCTGGGGCTGAAGGTGGGTCAGGTATTCGAGGCCGCCATACCTATCGCGATTATCGCGGTGGGACTTTCGTCGGGGTTGAAACGCAAAAACGCATTGGGCGAAAATGTGATTATCCAGTCCATCGGTGCCAGCTCGGGCGTGATTGTGGCCGGTGCTATATTTACCCTGCCCGCGCTCTATATTTTACAGGCCAAATACCCCGATCTGACCGTAAGCTTTATGGAGGTATTTCTCAGTTCGCTACTGGGCGGCATACTCGGCATCCTGTTTCTGATTCCATTCCGCAAATATTTCGTCTCCGATATGCACGGTCAGTTTCCGTTTCCCGAAGCCACAGCCACCACTCAGGTATTGGTTTCGGGCGAAAAGGGGGGCAATCAGGCCCGTCCGCTCATATTTGCAGGGCTCATTGGCGGATTGTACGACTTTGCGGTGGCTACTTTTGGCTGGTGGAACGAAAACATCACCACCCGCATGGCCGAATGGGGCGTGCTGGTAGCCGACAAAGCCAAAATTGTATTGAAGGTAAACAGTGGCTCGGCAGTGCTGGGGCTCGGATACATCATCGGATTGCGTTACTCAGCCATTATCACTGCCGGGTCGTTGCTGGTATGGCTGATAATTGTTCCGCTTTTTGCTATGTTTTTTGGCGACCAGGTGCTTACGCTGGGCAATCCCGACATGATTAAAACGGTAGCAGAGCTTTCGCCCGAACAGATATTTCGCGCTTATGCCCGCCACATCGGCATCGGTGGCATTGCGATGGCCGGTATCATCGGCATCATCCGCTCTTGGGGCATAATAAAAAGTGCGGTAGGTCTGGCTTCAAAAGAGTTTAAGTCGAAAGATAAAACTGCCGGAGCAAAAGTATTGCGTACCCAACGCGATTTGCCCATGAAAATAGTCGCCATTGGCAGCATCGCCACACTGCTTGCCATTTTTCTGTTTTTCTATTTCGGCGTATTGCATAACCTCACCCACGCCATTGTCGGACTGCTGGTGGTCACCATCATCGCCTTTCTGTTCACCACCGTGGCGGCCAATGCCATCGCCATTGTGGGTACCAATCCGGTGTCGGGTATGACGCTCATGACACTCATATTATCGTCGGTAGTGATGGTTTCTGTCGGACTCACCGGCACTTCTGGCATGACCGCCGCCCTGATTATCGGGGGCGTGGTATGCACCGCACTCTCTATGGCCGGAGGTTTTATCACCGACCTTAAAATCGGCTACTGGCTGGGCACCACTCCCGCCAAACAGCAGGGCTGGAAGTTTCTGGGCACGCTGGTTTCCGCCGCGACAGTGGGTGGAGTTATTCTGATACTCAACAAAACGTATGGATTTACCAGTGGCGCACTGGCAGCACCACAGGCCAATGCGATGGCCGCTGTAATTGAGCCGCTGATGTCGGGCGCCGGCGCACCGTGGTTGCTCTATGGAGTGGGCGCGCTGCTGGCTCTGTTGCTCACCTACTTCAATATTCCGGCTTTGGCCTTTGCGCTCGGTATGTTTATCCCATTGGAGCTCAACACACCGCTGTTGATTGGTGGTTTGGTAAACTGGTATGTGGGCTCGCGCAGCAAAGAGGCCTCTATCAACTCGCAAAGAGTGGAAAAAGGGACGCTTATCGCCTCCGGGTTTATTGCCGGTGGCGCGCTGATGGGCGTGGTGAGTGCCACCATGCGATTTGGCGGACTCAATTTTGTGAACGAAGAGTGGCTGGCCAATCCGGCCTCTGAATGGGTGGCCGTGGCCGTATATCTGCTATTGATCGTCTATCTGGCAAAGGCGGCTATGCGCACCGATTCTATAAATAAAAACTAAAACTTCTGCGGAGCACAGTTTAAGAGCATTTATTTTAAATAAAAGATTAATTTTGCGACACAAAACTAACAAAGGAATTACATGCGTCTGTCGGAAGTAGTAGAGATAATAGGAGGAACAGTCGTTTGCGGCGAGAATCCGGAAGAACAACAGGTAGATAAAGCATTTGCAACAGACCTGATGAGTGACGTACTGACGCTGGAGGCAGGGAGGATATTGCTGATAACCGGATTAAACCATCTGCAAACCCTGCGTACCGCGGAAATGGCAGAGATTAGTCACATCGTGATTGTCAGAAACAAAAAACCGTCGAAAGAATTTCTGGCTTTGGCCAAAAGAGAGAAGATGACGATTATCCTGTCGGAGAAGTCGCTCTATTCGGTAAGCGGAGCGTTGTATAAAAACGGATTAGAACCAGTCTATTGATTATGAACCTGAAATTTGAAATAATCGGGGATGACTTCAGCCAGGCCGGACAAGCATCGAGCCAGGTCAAAAAAGTGCTGAAACAGCTCAACATCGCGCCACATCTGGTGCGAAAAATTGCCGTGGCCATGTACGAAGCCGAAGTGAACATTGTGGCTCATGCCTACAGAGGCACCATGCATGTGGAGATCGACTCGTCGAAGGTCTATCTCCGGTTTGAAGACGAAGGCCCCGGCATTTCCGACATCGACCTGGCCATGCAGCAGGGCTACTCGACAGCCTCCGAAGCTGTGCGGCAAATGGGGTTTGGCGCTGGCATGGGACTACCCAACATCAAGAAAAACAGCGATGAATTGAAAATTGCATCAGAAGTAGGAAAAGGTACAACGGTTGAAATAACAACCTATTTAAAATAGAGACAGAGATGGTAGAACAACAAAATTTTCATCACGCCCTGACCATCAGGGAGGAGGTATGCTACGGCTGCACACACTGCATCAAGGTGTGTCCGACCGAGGCTCTTCGCGTCAAAGGCGGGAAGGCCAAACTGATTGCCAACAAATGCATCGATTGCGGCAATTGCATGAATGTATGTCCGGTAAACGCGATTATTGTGGAACAGGACGACTTCAGCAACATTTTCAAATACAAAGCCCGGGTAGCACTGGTTCCATCGGTGCTTATCGGCCAGTTCCCCCGCGATTTTCGTCCGCGCAAAATCTACAGCGGCATACTCGAGCAGGGATTTACACACGTGTACGAGGCCGAACACGGTGCCGGCATTCTCATCGAAGAGATAAACAAATATGTGGAGCAAAACCCCGATATTCGTCCGGTTATCTCCTCCTTTTGCCCTTCAATAGTCCGGCTGATACAGGTTCGTTTCCCCAGCCTGACCGAGCATATCATGCAACTCAAGGCCCCTCTCGACCTGGCGGCTATCTCCTTTAAAGAAGAACTAAAAGAGAGGGGATACGCAGAAGAGGAAATCGGAATCTTTTATGTCACCCCCTGCGCCGCCAAAATTGCCGCGGTAAAAAGCCCTGTAGGTGAGCCACACTCGCCTATCGACGGAGTTATCAATCTCGATTTGTTGTTCAACAAAGTGTATGGCAGCTTCAAAAAAGAGACCAACGCTACCTGCATTGTTCCCGAAAAGGAGCAGCTACACGAAGACGAAATTGCCTGGGGCCTGACCGGTGGCGAGTCGAAACATATACACGGCCGCTGCATAGCCATTGACGGCATACAGAATGTAATCGATTTTCTGGAACAGATAGAGAACGGCTCTGTAAACAATTTCGATTTTATCGAACTCAGGGCCTGCGACGAGAGTTGCGCCGGAGGTATCCTCACGCCATCCAACCGCTTCCTCACCAGCGAACGCCTCAACGACCGTATTCTGAAGTACAAATCCAATCAGATAGAGGGCAAACTTCGGTTCAATAAAACCATATACAAGCACTACGACTACCTGCGTTCCCGTGTTTTTATCGACAGAATAGAGCCGCGCTCTACCCTGAAATTAGATGAGGATATGGATGCCGCCATGCACAAAATGGAGAAAATAGCCCGCATCAACAAGTATCTGCCCGGCATCGATTGCGGTGCGTGTGGCTCACCTTCGTGCAAAACGCTGGCCGAAGATATTGCTCAGGGCGAGGCGCATACGGCCAATTGCATATTTATGCAAAGCGAGCTGAACACGCTGCCCGGAAAAGAGAACCGCGCTGAACGCATCTGGGGAAAAGGCAGATTTAAAAACATTATCGGATAATAACTATGACACTTTCAGAACTTTTTGACAAGATAGAACTTGAAGTTGTTTGCGGAAGCGAACTTTTGGACAGAACAATCACGGGCGGATTCCTCTCCGATTTACTGAGCGATGTAATGGGAAATGCCAAAGAGGGCAATCTCTGGGCCACCATTCAGGTACACAAAAACATCATTGCCGTAGCCTCACTCAAGGAGCTTTCGGCCATCGTGCTGGTCAACAACCTGCAACCGGCCACCGATACCATCGAGCTGGCCAAAGAGGAAGAGGTCGTTATTCTGCGCACCCCTCTTTCAGCATTCGAATTCGCCGGTAAGTTATACTGCCTTTTACAAGCCGAAAAATGAGCCTGTTTCGTGCCGATCTGCATATTCACTCTGTGGTGTCGCCTTGTGCCAATTTAGACATGAGCCCCACCAACATTATTAATTATGCAGTTCGGCACGGAATCAATATTCTCGGTATTACCGACCACAACTCTACCCGGCATAGCCGCTTGATGGTGGAGCTGGGGCGCGAAAACGACATACTCGTGTTGCCCGGAGTAGAGATAAACACACAGGAGGAGGTACATTGTCTGGCTTTCTTCGAAACGGTAGAAATCGCCGATAAATTTCAGATATTCCTCGACAAACACCTCCCCTTCATAGAAAATGACACCGACAAATTTGGCTTCCAGCTGGTGGTAGATCGCGACGAAAACATTGTGGATGAGATTGAAGTTTCGCTTTTTTCGGCTCTGACAGCAGATATTGAAACTGTCGCGCGGGCAGTTCATCGGCTCAACGGCATTTTCATACCCGCTCACATAGACCGCCCCTATTACGGACTCTATTCTCAGCTCGGGTTTTTACCCAAAGATTTACAGACGGATGCACTGGAACTATCTGCAAACGCAAACCGGGAGAGTTATATTGCCAGCAAGCCTGAACTTCAGAACAAAACGATTATCAGAAATTCAGACGCCCATTCTCTCGAAAAAATCGGTACCAACAACCTTTGGTTCGACATAGAAAATCCCACATTCAACGAAATAAAACTGGCACTCAGTCTGTCAAACGGCCGAAATATCCTGCTGAAATGAAAGAACTATCGCTTCACATTCTCGACATTGTACAAAACTCGGTACACGCCGGTGCTACCGAAATCGAAATCGATATTACCGAATCCTTATCCGACAATCAGTACGTTATCCGCATAGCCGATAATGGGAAGGGAATGGATAATGAAACCCTGCAGTCGTTGTCGAATCCCTTTTTTACCACCAAAAACAAAAAAACCGGGCTGGGCATTCCCCTGCTGCAACAACACGCCGAAATGACCGGCGGAACCGTCAATATCTGGTCTGAACCCGGCAAAGGCACTGTCATAACGGCTGTTTTCACACACAACCACTTCGATCGTCAACCCATGGGAGACATGGCTTCTACCTTTATCAGCCTCGTTGTGGCCTATCCTCAGATTGAATTCATATATAAACACACCACAGAAACTAACGAAGCAGAGATTAACACTTTTAAAATAAAAGAAATTTTAGATGGCGTCCCCATCACCAGCGCAGAAGTTTTGGAATATATCCGAAGCATCATTAAATCAATCAGTTAAACAGAAAATCCATTTTCTACTTTGCTCTTTTTTTCGTATTTTTGCTGCATCTTTCAGTGAAAATAAATCCATTAATACTATAAAATAATGAAAAAAGTAGCAAATCTCGACGATTTGAGACGGCTTCGCGACGAGCTGAAATCCAAAACATCGCTGAGAGAAAAAAGCGAGAAATCTGACGAGTTGATTCAGGTAAGAGTGGGCATGGCAACCTGCTGTATTACATCGGGTTCACGCGAAATTATGACCTTTCTGGCAGAGGAGTTAGACAAACGAAAAATCGAAGCGGTAGTCACCCAAACCGGCTGCATGGGATACTGCTACGCAGAGCCCACCGTGGAAGTATTAGTCCCCGGCAAAGAACCAATCGTATTTGGGTACGTCAATAAGGCCAAAGCGGATGAAATCATCGAGAAATACATCAAAACGGGTGAATTGGTCGAGGGTATTATCCCAAAAAACTATAAAAATTTCGACGAAACAGAAAAATAAATATATAATGTCTGACTATAAAATTCACGTTTTAGTTTGCGGAGGTACAGGATGCCGGGCCTCCGAAAGTGATCAGGTTTTTGACAATCTTACCTCCGAAATCAAAAACCAGGGATTGGATAAATTTGCCAAGGTTGTAAAAACCGGCTGCTTCGGCTTTTGCGAAAAAGGGCCGATTGTAAAATTTATCCCCGACAACACCTTCTATACGCAGGTTACACCAACCGATGCTATAGAAATTGTGGAAGAACACATCGTTAAGGGCAGAAAAGTAGAGAGACTTCTCTACAAAAATCCTGAAACAGAAGAGTATATCTCCGACTCAAAAAGTATGGAGTTCTACAAAAAACAGTACCGTATCGCTCTGCGCAACTGCGGTATTATCGACCCCGAAAACATTGCCGAATACATCGCACGCGATGGCTACCAGGCTTTAGGTAAGGTGCTCACAGAAATGACACCCGAAGAGGTCATCAAAGAAATTATGGCATCCGGCCTGCGTGGCCGTGGGGGTGGTGGTTTCCCTACCGGCCTCAAATGGGATATTACCCGCAAAGTACAAAACGACACTAAATATGTGGTTTGTAATGCCGACGAGGGCGACCCGGGTGCATTTATGGACCGCTCAATCCTCGAAGGAGACCCCCACTCTGTCATTGAGGCAATGGCAATCAATGCTTTTTGCATCGGAGCGAAAAACGGATTGGTGTACATTCGTGCCGAATATCCTCTGGCAATCGATCGCCTCAAAACCGCTATCAACCAGGCCCGCGAGTGCGGATTGCTGGGCGAAAACATACTGGGAACCGATTTCTCATTTGATATAGAACTGCGCTACGGTGCCGGTGCCTTCGTGTGTGGCGAAGAGACTGCCCTGATTCACTCTATGGAGGGTAGCCGTGGCGAACCCACTCTGAAACCGCCATTCCCCAGCGTGGAAGGTTATCTGAAAAAACCAACCAACGTAAACAACGTAGAGACATACGCCAACATCCCGGCCATCATCAACAAAGGTGCAGCCTGGTTTAGCGCTATCGGTACCGAAAAATCAAAAGGAACCAAAGTTTTCGCGCTGGCTGGCAAAATCAACAATGTGGGTCTGATTGAAGTACCCATGGGTATCACCCTGAGAGAGGTTATCTTCGAAATTGGTGGTGGCATCAAAAACGGCAAAAAATTCAAAGCAGTACAAACCGGTGGCCCGTCGGGTGGTTGTCTTACCGAAAAAGACCTGGATACCCCTATCGACTACGACAATCTGATTGCATCTGGTTCTATGATGGGCTCGGGTGGTATGATTGTGATGGACGAAGACGACTGTATGGTGGATGTGGCCAAATTCTTCCTCGAGTTTACCGTAGAAGAGTCGTGTGGAAAATGTGCGCCCTGCCGCATCGGCAACAAGCGTCTGCACGAAATTCTGGAGAAGATATCGGAAGGCAAAGGCACAAAAGAAGACCTGGATCGTCTGGTAAATCTGGGTAACGTCATCAAAGACACATCGTTGTGCGGATTGGGACAAACCTCTCCAAACCCCATCCTGTCTACATTAAAAGCATTCAAGGGCGAATATCTGGCTCACGTTATCGACAAGAAGTGTCCCGCCGGTGTTTGCAAATCGCTGATGGCATATTCCATCATCGAAGAGAATTGTATCGGATGTACAGCCTGCGCCAGAGTGTGCCCGGTTGGTGCAATCAGCGGACAACGCAAAGAGCTGCACACCATCAACACATCTCTTTGTATCAAATGTGGAGCTTGTATCGACAAATGTAAATTTAATGCTGTAATTGTAAATTAAGATGAGTAACGTAAAACTGACCATAGATAATAAAACAATAGAAGTTCCACAGGGAACCACGATATTCAAGGCTGCAAAACAGCTCAATATCGAGATTCCCAGCCTGTGCTATATGAACCTCGAAGCCCTCAGCATCGAACACAAACCGGCTGGTTGCCGCATTTGTGTGGTAGAAGTGGAAGGACGACGCAATCTTGCCCCTTCGTGCTCTACCGAGGTAGCCGAAGGAATGGTGGTAAGAACGCACAATATGCGTGTGTTAAATGCGCGTAAAACGGTGATGGAACTGATCCTGTCCGATCACCCCAAAGAGTGCCTTTCGTGTGCCAAATCGGGCAATTGCGATTTGCAAATGTTGGCACAAAAACTGGGCATCCGCGAAATCCCCGATCAGGATACAGTGGCCATGTCAACCTACAGAAAAGACTTTTCTCCCTCCATCATCCGCGAAATGGATAAGTGTATCATGTGTCGCCGTTGCGAAACCATGTGCAACGACTTCCAGACCGTAGGCGCTCTCTCTGCCGTTAATCGCGGTTTTGACGCGGTAGTGGCACCGGCTTTCGAAATGGATCTGCAAGACTCACCCTGTACCTATTGCGGACAGTGTGTGGCTGTTTGTCCTACCGGCGCTCTCACCGAAACAGACCACACCAACCGTCTGATTGCCGACCTTTCGAACCCCGAAAAAACAGTTATTGTACAAACAGCTCCTGCTGTGCGTGCCGCTTTGGGCGAAGAGTTCGGAATGGAACCGGGCACAAGCGTAACCGGAGAGATGGCAACAGCACTGCGCCAACTCGGGTTCGATTATGTTTTCGACACCGATTTCGCAGCCGACCTTACCATCATGGAAGAAGGCTCTGAACTTCTCGACAGACTAACCAGACACTTGTCAGGCGACACCTCTGTAAAGCTGCCTATGCTCACATCCTGCTGTCCGGGTTGGGTAAACTTCTTCGAACATCAGTTCCCCGATATGCTCGATATTCCTTCTACAGCACGTTCTCCACAACAGATGTTTGGAGCTATCGCCAAAACCTATTTTGCCGATAAAATAAAGGTAAAAAGAGAGGATATGATTGTTGTATCTATCATGCCTTGCCTGGCCAAGAAATACGAATGTCAACGCGACGAATTCAAGGTAGATGGCAACCCGGATGTGGACTACTCTATCTCTACACGCGAACTGGCATCGCTCATCAAACGGGCCAATATGGATTTGTCGAATATGCCGAAAAGCGATTTCGACAACCCGCTGGGAGAGTCTACCGGTGCTGCCGTTATCTTCGGCGTGACAGGTGGTGTAATAGAAGCAGCTGTGCGTACAGCCTACGAGGTGCAAACCGGCAAAACACTCGAACGCGTGGAGTTTGAACAGCTTCGCGGACTCGAAGGCATCCGTCAGGCTACCATCGACTTCAACGGACTGCCCATCAACATCGGTATTGCACACGGATTGGGTAACGCCCGCAAACTGCTCGAAGACATTCGCGCCGGCAAAAGCCAGTTCCACGCCATCGAAATCATGGCCTGCCCCGGCGGATGTATCGGCGGTGGAGGTCAGCCTCTGCACCACGGTAATGCCGAGATACTCAAAAAACGAACCAAAGCCATCTTCACCGAAGACGAGGGCAAAACGCTGCGTAAATCGCACGAAAACCCACACATCATTAAGCTGTACGAAGAGTTTCTGGGCAAACCATTGAGTCATCTGGCACATTCACTGTTGCACACTCATTACACCACCAAAAGCAAAAAGACAATCATTATCAAATAGTAAATGCAGAATATGTCAACAATCAAGATAGAATTAAGACCCGATCAGATAGATAAGATCAAAGAGATCTGCCTGTCGTTCAACAACAACCCCGGAGAGCTCATCAATGTGCTGCACGCTATTCAGGGCACATTCGGCTATCTTCCGGCAGAAGTGCAGGAAGTTGTGGCTCAATCGTTGAATATATCTTCGGCTAAGGTGTATGGAGTTGTTACTTTCTACAGCTTCTTCACCATGACTCCCAAAGGAAAGCACCCCATCTCTATCTGTACCGGTACCGCCTGCTATGTGCGTGGTGCCGAGAAAATACTCGATGAATTCAAGAAAGAACTCAACCTCAAAGTGGGCGAAACCACTCCCGACGGCAAGTTCTCTATCTCGTGCCTGCGCTGCGTAGGTGCCTGCGGACTGGCACCGGTGGTGATGGTGGGCAACAAGACTTATGGCCGCGTATCGCCCGATATGGTGAAAGGAATTATTGAGGAATACAACAAACCCTGTTGCGAAGAGGCTTAAGCCCGGGCAACCATGCATAAAGTAGAGAGGCTGCTTCCGGAAACGGGAACAGCCTCTTTTTTTTAGTTGCTTTTAAAATATCACTCAAAGAAATTAAAACAAGTATTGCAAGACAGATGCATCAACCAGGTCTCTTGTTGTTTTTATACAACAACACAACAAGATACACGATAAGCGCACAAATTGATGCAACAACAAAAACTTCCTGAAAGGGCAAATGTAAAATCTTTAAAACGGTACTAATCAAAATGAGCAATACAACTATCAAAATGAAATTAATTAAACCTTTTATCATGACTCAACAATATTACTTAATATTTTTATAACTACCCGAAACGCCATTACCATTTACATTAACAACCCAATCTGTAAGAGTAGTAAACGAAAAATTATTATTTTTATACGATACTATATTAGTCTGAGAAGTCCTTGATTCTATTTTAATTGAAGCAACCAAAGGGTAAATATATTCAGTATAGATAATTTCAAACACATCAGAAGTTGAACCGTATTGTGCCATATATTGTTTAGCATTATAACATTTACCATTTGATGTATTATATATTACTGTAATATTCATATCTGAATCGCCATCATAGTTTTGAAAATCCAATTTTGCGCTCACTCTATAAACAGTCTCAGTATTATTTGATTTCAACCTTGAGTTGATGCTTCTACCTGAACCAGATTGAATTTGTGAAACAAAAGCACCTGAGCTATATCGCATCTTTTCAAGATACAACTCCAAATCCTTAGCAGTTTCGAATCTTTTGTCAATATTCGCCTTTTTATCAGTTGGAACCAGCCCATATTTACTTATAACATCTTGTATCTCTTTACCTTGAACAAGCGTCTCTTTTTCACAAGAATAAAATAGAAAAGAAAGCATTAGTACTGCAAGCAAACCTAAATAGAAATAATTTTTATTTTTTATCATTTTAATTTATTTATCAATTAACATATTCTCTTAAAAAAAGCCATCTTTATCATTTCAACAGCAAAAGCTCATGAGCTTTACAATAAATACTCTATCTTCGCCGGATCCTCCTTTCTTTTTATCAAACAATTAATCTGTACCATATATGATTCTTTCCAAAAATCTCCCTTTTCTTTATTATTGCTATCTCGAAGAAAAAATGTCTTATATTCAAACCCTAATCAATAGACCAATATCTTTTGTTTAGCAACAGACAAATCGCTCGTTATACAAACAATATAAACGCCATCAGGCAAATCGCGGATAAAGCTTTGCTCATTGATATATCTGTCCTGACATATTATTTTGCCTAACGAGTCATATATACGCAATCGATATTGTTGTCTCGGATCCAAACCGACAAAACTGATCGAGCGGGTTTCCGGCTTATAGGCAGCTCTGAAAGCCGTTTCATTTGTGGCACTATCGACATTCGCTTGCTCAATATCTGCACCCGGATGTATAATCGGATCAATCCATAGCGAAGTAAATAGCGGATTATCCAGCTTGTTTGATGCTATCCACCCTTTACCACCCCGATTCACATATGCAGAACTAAAAAAACTGCTTCTATCCGCTGCATTGAAAATCCTAAAGGTATCAACAGATGAAGAGACTTTGCAACTGACAAAAAAACTGTAATCTACCTTTACCGGGATAGTAAAGCGGACAAAAACATCTATCGCGGTCGAATTGGGCTTGGTGGCATAATAAAACCCACTACTTTTCGTAAAATTCAGATAGCTCAACTGAACAGTTTTGGTGGCTAAGGGTAATGAGTCGGGTTGATTATAACCCTTATATAAGTTAACGGACAAGCGACCGTTCATAGTTGTTTTCCAGGCAGGAATCACCAGATGGACACCGTAAACCGTGGTGCTTTTCTTCGTAATATAACGTTCGGCAATCTCGCTGACCTGCAAAGAATTTTTACTGAAAACAGGTCCGGTTTCGGGAGATCTCAGGTAACTTATCTCCGGCACTTCATTTGCCCCGACATTGCTGATTCGCCTGCATGAAGTGGCAGCGTAAGGATCAAAACCGTCAATTTGACTGATGCCCCTGTTCTTAGGATCTAACCAATGCTTTAGCTGACGCAACGGATCGGAATAGAAACTCCAGACTTTGGCCAATGAATAGTAATAGTCATCGGCCGGACTTTCGCAATCAGAAGCTCCGCCGGTTAATGCCCCAATGAGATTCTTATTGGAATCGAAAAGAGGCGAACCGGATGAACCGCCTTCGGTTACACCCTCTTCCCAGGAGGGTATCCTCCAATGAATGCCGTACTCGAAGAGGTAAGGCAGACCACTATCCACCAAACTGGTCAGGGATAATTTATGTCGTTCAATCGCAATTTTTTTTGTTTTGCCCATTGGATGATGTACACTGAAGTAGGGCGGACTGGCCGGATAGCCGGCATTAAACCCGGCATAGTAAGGGCGGTAATAAACCGGTGGAGCCTGCGCCAGCCGGAGCAGAGCGACATCTAACGACTGCTCGAAAAGAAGCAAATTGGCAGAAGCCAGGCTATAATCTTCAGAACCGACTACCACACTGGAGCAAGACGGATTCTGATAATTGAAAAAAATGACGGTATTCTGGGCTTTCCTGGCGGATGTGGTCGTTCCTTCGTTCAGGAAACAGTGGGCAGCTGACAACAGATAGGGAGTGCCATCCTGCTCCGCATTATTTACCAGACAGCCGGTACAATATTCATTCCCATTGATAATAAGCAGGGTAGTGGCCTGAGCCACATCGGCATACGCCGGGAAGCAGGCTACATCCCTGTGACAGGTGGCAGTAGAGGCCAACGCGCCGGGGCGGGAGCGTAACGTAAGACCACGGTAATCGTGGTTTACCTCACCAATGGTAAGCAATCCGCTAAATTCGGCATCGGCAGGTTCCTGATACTCCACAATTATTTCATCGCCATAGACCGGGGCAGTTGGTAGCTGCATGTGCTCGTTGTTGTTGAGCTCGGTAAATGCCCCGATTTTTGACGTTCGATCGCTGTTGTAAATAAATAGCCGGGCCCCCTTGGGCAGATAATACCGGGTGAATAGCAGATTGAGAGAATAGGCTCCCTGCGACCGGATACCGCATTGCCATACTTTAGTGCCATCAGCCAGTGTAAAGCGAACACCCGAGTTAACCGGACTTATGTCGGTATAAAACTTCTTTGCAAAGCGAGCGGCCCCCTTTAGCTTCGACCTCACAGAATCTTCCCGGATCATCCGTTGGGCATCGAATGACTCCATATCTACAAAAAAACCGGAGGTGGCACTCCTGAGCATGGAGGAGGGCAATGGATCACCTCCTTGGCTGAGTTGGGAAAAAGCTGATGTGCAATTGAAAAGAAATAAAATCATTAATAGGACGCTGTACTTGTGCATGTTTTTTAAAATAAAAAATAAAGTAATATGAGAATAATCTTCTGCCCTTCATAGCGATTGGAAAAGCAGAAGATGTTTTTAACTCGATCATTTTGATAACTTTGTTTTTCCGAAACGCATGTATTTCAGCCTGCAAAATCCTAAGGCAGTTCCTTTTAACTTCGATTTCACAGAATCCCCCCGTACCATTACCTGGAGCATCGAACGACTCCATCTCTACAAAGGCGCCGGAGGTGGCACTTCTGAGCATAAAGGGAGGCAACAGATCGCCTCCCTGTCTAAGGTGTGCAGTGACAGATAATCCACCAAACTGAAAAGAAATAAAGTACTCAAACCAAAGCTTTCTTTGTTATGTCAAAACACAAATAATTATCAAACATAATCACTAATGAAATTTATCTTAATGAACTTTTAACACTTAAACCAGAATTAATAAATCTAAAGACACATCTATCAATCCTGATACTAGTGGAATAAATACATCCAAAATCAACAGCATACAAACTATAAAGTTAATTTAAATCTTAATAATACCATAATTGCCTACATACTGTTTATCAATAAACTCATATTAGATCATTAGCCCTTTCGTTTGTTAATTTTACACAACAAAACAATAAGATACACTACAAAAAAACAAGATGCGATTACAATAAAAATTTCTAAACCAGGAATTCCTGTAAATTTAAATATTGAAGTTATAATAAAAAAAATAATTATAAGGATCACCGTATTAACCAATTCTTTCATTTTATACATATTATATATTTTAATAAATAATAAAACATTTCATTATTACTAATATAGTCCCCCATGGCTTATATATGAGCATATAACTTTATCTTTACTAACTATTGTCTCCCAATCAGTTACGGTCGTATTAGTCAGATTAAATTCTTTGACTATATAATACATAGTCTGAGTAGTACGCGCTGTAATTTTAATAGTACCTCCGACAAGATTAGTATATTCAAGATTTTCGATTGTAAAAACATCGCTTTTAATACCTGACTGTGTCATAATTTGCTTAGGGCCGAATAATCTACCATTAGAATAATAACATGTCACTAAAATATTCATATCCGTTTTTCTATCATAATCATCAATGAAAATAGTTCCAGTTAATTTTAGAGCATTCTCAATATTACCTTCTTTTAATCTTAAATTCCCATTTCGGATAAAAGAAACTTCTGCTTTTTGATTCTTTAAATGTGAACTACGCTCTAGTTTAGACAAATATAATTCAAGATCCTTAAATGAATCAAAGCGTTTATCACATTTGATATTACCATCAACGCGAACCAATCCATATTTAAGCATTATATTATTTTCATTTGAATCTTGAACGACATCCTTTTTATCACAAGAAAAAAACAGACAAATTACAAAAGAAAAAACCATTATATCCACACACTTAAAAAATATCCGCTTGCTAACACTCATTTGATTTATTTTATCAATCATCTTATTATTTATTTATTTATTTTTTAACACTATACAATAAACACCTATCACTTCAACAGCCCAAAGCCATTAAGCTTAAAAAAAAACCATATCTACATCATACACCTCCTTTCTTTTTCACATATCAATTCCAGACAAAGAAGCGAACCAAATCCAACAGACAGTTCTCTATAAAATAAGAACACCTCTTTTTTCTTCACCAAAATTAACAATTCAAATAAACACCTAATGTGAATCTTTTGCATTATTGCGCTGCTTCGCATAATTCCTTTCACCTTCATCTCACCAACTCCTTCATCTCCGCCTTAATACTCATCACCTCGGGCGACATTATTTTGATGGGCTTCCGAATGATTACTCCAGCCAGAGCCCGCGCCCGGTTTGGCCGCCCGGTTTCTTTGTAGAGCAAAGCCAGACGGTAGAGCGGTATAAATCGGTTCGGAATCATTTGGTGCGCCAATAGGAGGCATCGCTCTGCCTGCCTAAACTGCCCTTGCTGTTGATAATTATCTGCCAGTATAAGTTGTAAATCAATATCATTATAGAGTAGGGCGCATTTCTGCAAAAGGATATTACTCTTTTCCCACTCCCCGATATAATTAAGCTCCGCACCGTAGTTGTAAACAAAGAGTGCATTGCGTCTCATCGTTTTGTATAACCGGGAATAGTCCGGCATCACCTGCTGTGTCTCTCCCGCCAGAGAGCGGTGAGCAATATCGCACCAACGGTACTCATCGTAGCACATCTTACCGCTTACAGCTAACAAACCAAGGCATAGCACGATGGCCGCAGACTTTACAATACCGGATATCGACCGGGAGATAGTCCACCACAGCCCTTCATCCCGCATAATCACAGCAGCACAAAAGACAGCCATCATCCGTACAAATGGATAATTCATCGGGTAGGAAAAGCAGGCAAACAGACCAACCCCAATCAGGCTAAGTGCGGCATATCTCTTTTCTGTACCCGGTTTTCTTCGATACACCTTAACCAACAAATAGATAAAAGCGCCGAATAATAAAGCTCCGGTTATCCCCTGCTCCACCAACAGAAGCAGATATTCGTTGAACGGATGCTTTACAATATCCGCCAGCATGGCCAACGAACTATCTGTATGATGTCTGAAAAAATCCGCCTGATAAAGCATATACTCCCGCTGAAAACCGCCAACCCCGTGACCCAACAGTGGCTTATCGATAATCATACGGGCAGAGCTTTGCCAGATCAGCAAACGACCGTTGGCCGAATCTTTCTTCAGGAAATAGAGCCCGGCTACCAACGCTATAATTGCGATTGCACTAACTGTTATCTTCAGCCCGCGCCTCCATTGCCTTAAACGATTACCTCCAAAGCAGAGGTAGCCCCAAATCCCGGTCACGACCGCGATTGCAATCATCCCGGATCTGGACTGAGATAAGACAATGGCCGCAATCATCATCAGCGCTCCCAATACCCCTAATCCCTTCCGGTAATACGGCTTCTCCCCAATCAACTGCAATGCAAAGGGAAACAATACAACCAACGAAGCGGCAAATCCTGCCGGATTATCGAAGCTCCCGCAAATATCGAAAATATCGTTATAGCTTGGCAACCAGTGCAGATATTGCCCTAACCCATAAGCCGCCTGCACGATACCCAATAGGGTAAAACCTGTAGGCAACCAACTCCTGTTTATTTCTATTCTTCTGACAACCGCATATAGCAAGAACAAGCTTATCCCGGACAGAAAATATTCCGGAGATACATTCTCTTGGAAGGAGCTTATCACCAGGAATAGCGTCAGAAATAATATAAATATGCCTTCTGACTTTGAGAAACCAATCGTTGGCCTTTTGACCCTTTGGGCAATAAGCAATACCCCACCGAATATACATCCAATGAAAGAGATATAGAGTGACGGCGTTGTAGGAGTAACGAATGATTGGGAAAATGAGAAAATACTCAGAGAAAATAGGATCGCTAGTAATATTGTTTTATTCATTAAGAAGAGAATAGTAACTTAAAAATTCCATTTCTGTTTTTTTAACACAACAGGAAAAGACATTTTACCATGTCTTTTCCCCAGCCTTCATTTTGCGAATCACTTCCTGAAACTCGTTGTATTGTTTATCATTTTTGCTTACGCGACCTAATGCCTCATTTTCGTATTTCAGAGCCTCCTTTTTGCGCCCTACTTTATAAAGTAAATTTGCATAGGTATCATAATTTCCGGCTATTTCCGGTATAATTTCTATGGATCGCTTTGACCAGGAAAGAGCATCCTGTAAAATATTTTGATCAGAACATTTAATAAAAGCATCCCATGCCATCTCATTAAGAGATTGGCTTATTTTTGCCTTTGCCATATTTTTGAATACAAATCTAAACTTGGAAATTTCCGAAGAATCCATTAATACAAAATGTCCTAATTTCAATTTTTCTTCAAATTTCTGGCAAGCTATATTATCGACTCCTTTCAATGAATCCACTGACATTTTCATCAGGTAATTATTGCAGTAACCGGATGCGTGTTTGAAATATTTATCCGATTCTCCGGTTATCTTATAATAGCTCATATACAATTCATCTTTTTGAATAATCGCTTTTAGATTGGGGATTTGGTCAAAAATGTTTATTGCCTCAGTGAGTAATTGTTGATTTTTGGTTTTTGAAGCATCATTGATTGAATTATTTATTCCATCATGCAGATATTTAAAAATCTGACCAAACATAGAACATACAAATTTACCCTTATTTGCTAACAGGTTTTGGTAGGCAAATGAATTTATTCTCAGAGAACTTCCTTCTTTCGAATATAAATCGACAACTTTTTCTGATGTACGTTCGTTTTCAGGAATCAGTTTTAGGTATTCATCAAAAAGTGAAGCGTTGGATAATCCTAGTTTTACGCGTTTCTCCATATAAGATAATAGGAACGCCGGATCTTCTTTCTTTACCAGATATTCTTTATCCCAGGCAGAAAGAGGCTTGGGATCATTCATTTCCAAAAGAGCTGATTTTGAGAGAGTAATAAAATTCTGAGCATCACGGGCTCCCACATCATTGTAAAAAAGTTCGCCATTGGGCTTTACAAACAAATAGGTTGGATACATCTTAACCTGATATTTTTTGGCCACTTCAATGCCATCTCCCTTTTCTGCATCGATTTTACAACAGATAAAGTTAGCATTATACGTCTGGCCTACCTTTTCCTGCGAAAAAACTTCATTGCTCATCTTGCGACAGGGACCACACCATGCGGTATATACATCCACAAATATCGGCTTGCCGGTTTGTTGAGCTTTTGCTATTATCTCTTTCCAGGTGCCATACTCGAATACAATGCCTTGCGAATTGGAGGCTAATGAGATAATAATGAATGATAGAGAAAACAGATACTTTTTCATAATATAGTTGATCAATTGAGTTGAGATAGAATGATTATGACGGGAAATCAATACCTGAAATGGAGGTCGATTATAAGTCTTATCCGATGGTAAATTTCATACGGTTTAAATAAGACGAAACGAAGATCATGGATTTGTCCCATACATTTAATTCATATCAATCTGCTCTGAAATGATTTTGTCTGCACTTTCAATATCACCCCGAAAGACTAATTGTCCTTGCATATCAAAAATGACTACAGTTGGAAATCCTGTTATTTTTAATGTTTCCAGTACTGGTTTATCTTTACATATAAGCACGGGGAAAGAATAGTTGTTTTTTTTGATTATATTGAAAGCGTCACCATCTTTGTCATAATCTTTTAGAAACCAATTTACTGCATAAATCTGAACATTGGGATTGTTTTTATACTTATTATACAGTTTTTCTACTTCAGGGAATTTTTCGAAACATATTCCACAAGCAGAATGCCAGAAATCTAATACAACAATCTTGTCTTTATATTGGGATATTTTTACGTTATTATTACTATAGTCTTTAAATATCATAGTATCCGATTGTTGTTCTTTTATTTTACCTGTGAAAGTGCCATAATTCAACTTGTGTAGCCAAAATTCCCATCCAATGGTTGCGTAAAACAAACATAAACCCAATGAAAGTGTCAAAATAAACCATCGAAATAATGAACTTAATTTGTAAAACAAGTAACCTGAAACAATGCCTAATAAATGAAACCCAAATTCTGGTAATGTACCTAAAGATGAAGAGATGGAAAGAACTCTAATTGGAACTTGAAAGAATGAAGCGCCCAGAATTATCAAAGTGGCTATTTGGGCTGAAGATAGATATGCTGAATATTTTTTGATTAAATAGAGCGTTGTGATTAAATATATACCATAACTTAGAAGCGATGCTAAGTCGATTTTGCTATGCAATAATCGTAGAGGAGTGATGAATAAGCTGATGACAATTGATAATCCAAGGATCAATAATGAGTATTTTGTTGATATTTTCATAGTTAAAAGATATAAAGGTTATTACGAAATTGCGATTTGGATAATTGATATTTTCTCAAAGAGAGTCTTTTTAGAACTCTCTTTGAGAAAATGATTTTACTAAGATCTATTACAACGGCCGTCGCAGCTTTCGAGCAGTAAGATACCACATCCTTTATCTAATTCATTGCATTTACTATTTGATGGGTTCGTGCATTGTTCATATTTATCACAAAAATCGTGGGTTCTGTTACAATGACAATTAAGTTTTGTTTCCGTTATTTCTGTAGTAGTTTTTAATCTTGTAGATTTAAAAGATTTATCAGTGATTTCAATCAATGTTCCTTTTGTATCTAATAATTGATTGCCTGACATAATAATGGACCCTATTTGTTGTTTGTTCCAACCTAAATTCATCTTAGCGTATTCGGACCAAATATAACAGAATTTTTCAACCTCAGAGAAATCTTCACTTTTGCTAAAATTATCTTCGAACCATTGTGGATTTTCATTGACCTTATCATATAAAGCTTTTATATGTATTTTTTCGTTAGTATTCCAATTAAGGGTCAAAGTTTCACTTAGTTTATCTTTCCAAAAATTCCATTTCTCGCTAGCGTTAAATACTCTGTAGGTTGCCTGTTTCTTATTTTCGGTTAGCTTAAGCCATTCAGATCTACTCATATCATGTATTTCAGATCTATTCGATTTAGCCCATGCATTAACAGCTGAATCACAACTGTAATTTATATCTTCACTATTTTTGTTACATGATGAAAACAACAAAATACTTAAACATACAATTGATAATAACTTTTTCATAATTAATAATTATTGGTTTTAAATTTGAACTAATCGGATAATTTAGATGATCTCCCCTTTGATATGCAAGACCGTAACCCTTTCATCTGTATTAGAATTGACAAAAAGACTTTTCATGATTTTCCCTTGCTTATTTTTCATTTTAAATAGAACAAAGACAAAATCTTTTGATCCAGCTTTTATCGGATGTTTTGTCCAAGTTGGAACGGTACAACCGCAGGATGCATCTACTTTTCGAATAACCAAAGGTAATTCCCCTGTATTTTTAAAATAAAATTTGATTCTTATCACTGAGTTTGGCTTGTATTTAATCGTTCCAAAATCAATAGATTTTTTATCAAAACTTATAAAAGGTTTTTCTTGCCCAAAGCATAAAATCGGAAATAAAAGCAATACTAATCCTAATAGATGACTTTTCATTTTGGTTGATTTTTTTTAATTACACACTATAATTTCCTGGCAAAGCAATATAAATTGCGATCCATTCAAAATGGTTAATTTCTTTCTAGAATCTACACCTCCTTTCTTTATTACAGAGTGAAGCGAGGCAAAGGGGCGGGGGCTATCTTTCATGCTAAAAGCGAAAAAACAGCACCCCCCTTAATTATACACCACACTTGTTTATCATTCTCTAAAATCACAATCACGTCCAACACCTCCACTATAGTCGATAAGAACGTCTAAAACACAACACGAAAATAAACCTAAAGATGACAATATAAACGGACTAGCGCACCGCTAAATAAGTTTCAAATACCCGAATCTATTTCATATCACACGAATCAAAACAATCCATTTCTCACAGACATACTAACTTTCCGGGTTTGAATATCTACAGTACCGTCTACCACAAGACGATACATAACAGACAAAGAGTTGTTACGAGACACCGTTCTAATTTCATATTTTCCAGTGCATATAAAATGAATTTCATTTTTGTTTTTTCTTTGCAAGAAAGACGAAACCTGCTGATACGAAGCACCTCTCGGCAATACCCGCACAAAAGTCAATAATTTATCTTCATCAACTCCACCACCCCACTGTACACTAACAGTCATTTTCACACCACTTATTCCCGTATCACTTTGCCGGACAAAATGCCCAAAAGCTGGTGTACACTCCGCTACGCTATCAATATTTACATTACTCAACAATCGATTTTCCAAACGAATAAGTTTATCTAACCGTTTATCACCGGATTTCGTCTCAACTGGCCTTAAATGCTTTGATTTCAGACTCTTATTAATTTGACCAACACCCCCTACATTTTCATTACCGCGCTTCACTTTCTCTCTGTATGCATTAGTCACAGTCTCAAATTCATTGAGTTCTGAATCACTATCCCAGACTAAGGATTGCCCCCATTTCAACTGAAGCAATGTGTCATTACAAAAATACAACCAATATCTATCACCACAATCAAATAATTTATTGTATTTTTTATTAACTACCATTTTGGCATATCCCTTATTCAAAACAGGATTATTTCCATATTCAAGTATCACAATTTTAGAATCCTCCCTAACCAATCCGGATTTTTCGAACAAAAAGTTTCGTTTATGACCCATTATATACTTTACCTCATCAACTGTCATCCCTGTAGTAATTTTACCAAGATCAATATCTCGATAAGCTGCACATCCCGATAAAATTAGTGCAAATAAAAAAAATATGAAACACAAAAAACAAAATGAGAGATAAAAACGATTAATCATAGAATAAATCATTAAAAAATTAATAAACAAGATATTATACCAACAAACAAATAGAATATCGCTTTTATAAACAAATTAAATAAGCACAAAACTATCTCTTACTCCTCAATAAAATATCTCCCTGGTTAAATATGTCGCAAATATATAAATTACTATTTAATACTATGTATAAAAAACTAATAAAACACATAAATAAACTCTACAAGTATTTCAACACCGAATAATCAAAGCACGTTAAAAGCCCGTTTGCGATATTTCAAAACAGATGCATCAACCAGGTCTCTTGTTGTTTTTATACAACAACACAACAAGATACACGATAAGCGCACACATTGATGCAACAATAAAAACTTCCTGAAACGGCAAATTTAAGATCCTTGTAACCGTACTAATCAAATAGAGCAATACAACTATCAAAATGAATTAATTAAACCTTTTATCATGACTTAATTCATTAAACTATTTGCAAATGGGAACTATCTTTTTTTCTTAAACAAAAACCATAAAAATAAGAAAAGCGGAACAAAATACCACATCACCAATGATGAATACAGATATACTGAGCGTAAAAAATCAGACAAAGAAGCGCTTGATTCAGTGCCGGATATATCAGCCAACATAAATATGAAGATTGGAGCAAGTATCACAAACGAAGCAAAAAAAATAAACTTATTTTTCCCTGCATTTAATAAAAACTGCGACACAGGCACCAGTATATAACCAATTATGATGTAAAACAGGGCAACAACAAAAATCAATTGATTGCCCACATGCACATCCCCGCCTCTTTGATTCCTGGCGAACAGAACCTCTATTGCATTCATCAAAAACAAACCTGAAACAAAGACGAGTGCACTAAGTACAGGGGCAAACCATTTGAAGAAACTAAATTTTCGGGATTTCATTGTTTTTATTGATTTAAAAATAACATCGGAATTTAATCATCTATCTCGCTTAAGACACGTTACACCAGGCATAAATGAGCAGAAGAACAGAAACTACCCCTATGCTATATTTAATTCTTTTATCTGGCATTGTAGCCGAAAAGGCACTCACTCCACCCACAGTAGATATAATCACAAATGTTGAATAAGCCGGAAATTTATGAATTGAAGTGAGTACAATAATTACTTCTGCAACAATCAGGAGAAACAGACCCAAAATAGCATTTGTTTTCATGGTTATATAATTAGAGTTTCTGTAGATTCCGTACTACCCGATCAGACTCAATCAGGGTCAGAATCATCAATCTTTTGGAATCGCCCGATAGATAAATAAAGAACCGCCCCGAGCAGAGGAAGTAGTATAACCACCAGTGTCCACACAATTTTATCGTAACCTTTAAATTCATGCGTCAATATATCTATCAACGCAACTACCGGAAATAAAAAAATAAGAATAGCTATTAAAATCATTAAAATTACTAACATACTACGTCAAAAAATGAATTTATATTTCGATTCGTCAAAAGATCCATTCTTTAGATCATTGATTATTTTATCCAATAAAAGAGTTGTTTTCTTTTGGTAATCAGAATCCTTTAAATCGACATCAATTTTCACATATTCGTGTTCGTTCTGTAAGAATACTTCAAATTCAAAAACAGTCCCATCGAATAGGCAAACAACGCCTTCCGGAATCTTTTTTTTCGTGAAGGTCGATATTGTTTTTCGGAATGTATTGAGCAGACTATCTTTGAATGACGTGCTTATCTGCCCGGAATAAACAGACGTATTTATATCTATTGGTTTCTGTTTCCCTCGGCTTATCTTAGCCAATTCGTCCGAAAGATTCTTTTCCAGAATGCGTGCTCTGATATAGTATTTGTTGTTAACTTCTACCACGCTTAGCGAATACTCAGGCACAACAAAAGAAGGACAGGCTATAAAGAATGCTATTTCAACGGTATTTTGTAGCCTTTCTCCCGGATGCAATCTTTTCCCTATTTCGGTAGTGTAATCATACGTTGGTAATGGTTGCGCGTTGCCCCTGGTTATCGACAAAACAAATAGCAACAGACCTATCAATCTGTATTTACGGATAAAACAAAGAGAGATGTTTTTCATAGGTGACACCCTGGTTAAATTCTTTCGGATGCAAATATAAATGAATTTTCATAACCACGCATTAAAAACACCTGAAATTTACAAAAAGAACACGCAAAAAAAATCACAACAAGCAACCACACCCTACCACAGGGTACCAGAATATTCTTTTATCAATTTTTTTACCGGAAAATAAAACGCTGAGCCCCCTGCAATAACAATTTTCCCTGAATAATTTGTATCAACACCCCCTACAACTAAAAACTTCCCTGAATAATTTCAATAACACCCCCTGCAACAACAATCTTCCCTGAATAATTTGCATTGTCACCCCCTGCAACTAAAATTATTTAAGGATAATTCTAATAACACCCCCTGCAACTGCAATTATTAAAGAATAATTTCAATTGCACCCCCTACAACTAAATTTATTTAAGGATAATTTCAATTGCACCCCCTACAACTGCAACATTCCGGCATAAATTGCAGATATTTTAATTATTTACATTTACTTTCACCACCGACAATAAGTCGCTCGTCCATTTTTCCATCAAAATCGAAGCTATGAAATAAGTGAGTTCGCAATTGTTAGCATTTAGTATGTTTTACTACATGATTGGGCTTTCGTTGAGTTTCATAAAACCCGTAACTTACCATTTCAAAATTCGATTTACACTGAGTTGAAAATGAGATAATATGAGTTGCACTGAGTTTTCTCAGGATATTTCTCAGTGAATTCTCATCTTAACTCAGTGTAAATTCTTTTCAACAGACCCTTTCGGTTTGTACTTGCAGTGAATACCTATTTTTTAAACCAAAGACTTATCATTCACCCAATTTGCCTATTTCGGGCGGGGTGATGCCATTTATACCCTTGCATACATATTTTTTTCTTATCTTTGCAGCTTGAGAAATCAACAGACCCAACTATGACATCGCAAGACCATTCCAATATAATTACCGCAACGGTAGGAAAGTTGTCGGAAGCCGAATCTTACAAAAGGCTTTGCCACCAACACCGGGAGGGCGAACCACTACCATCGAGCGATGTGCTCACCGAAATAATTGGCCTGACAAGATCGATTCTTTTTCCGGGCTTTTTCGGCAACTCATCCATCAACTCCCGCACTCTCAACTACCACATCGGCGTGAAAACAGAGCGATTGTACGAACTGCTGGCCGACCAGATAATGGCCGGGCTGTGCTACGATTGCCCCGAAAGAAACAGCGAAAACGTAACACAATCGAAGGTGGAAGCCATGGACCTGGCCGCCTCATTTATCGAAAAGCTGCCCGAACTGCGCCGGCTGCTGGCTACTGATGTAGAGGCTGCCTACAACGGCGACCCTGCTGCACAGAGCTTTGGCGAGGTGATACTCTGCTATCCGGCTATCAGGGCTATATCCAATTTCAGAATGGCACACGCGCTGCACGAATTGGGTGTTCCGCTCATTCCGCGCATCATCACCGAAATGGCCCATTCCGAAACCGGGATAGATATTCACCCGGCTGCCACCATTGGCGAATATTTCACCATCGACCACGGCACAGGGGTAGTTATAGGCGCGACAGCCATTATTGGTAAAAATGTAAAACTCTATCAGGGAGTAACACTTGGCGCCAAGAGTTTCCCACTCGACGAAGAGGGAAACCCCATCAAGGGAATTCCGCGTCACCCGATACTCGAAGACAATGTAATCATATACTCCAATGCCACCATTCTGGGACGTATCACCGTAGGCGAAGGTGCCACCATTGGAGGCAATATCTGGGTAACAGAAGATGTACCACAGGGAGCAAAAATAGTACAACCGAAAAGAAAAAATGAAAGAACAATTTGAAATGATTGCCAAAACATTCCAGGGACTGGAAGATGTTTTGGCCGAAGAGCTTATCAATCTGGGTGCCGATCAGGTGGAAATCGGACGTCGCGCTGTGGCTTTTGCCGGCGACAAAGAGCTGCTATACAAAGCCAATCTGCACTGTCGCACAGCCCTGCGCATACTGAAACCGATCTTTACATTCAAAGCTACCGGCACCGACGAGGTGTACGACAAAGTGAAAGCAATGCCCTGGGCGGATATACTGGATGTCGACCAGACTTTTTCGATAGACGCGGTGGTATTTTCCGACAACTTTCGCCACTCTAAATTTCTCACCTACAAGGTGAAAGACGCGATAGTCGATTATTTCAACGAAAAATACAAAAAACGGCCATCTGTACGGCTCACCAATCCCGATATTTCGCTCAACATACACGTGGCCGGCGATAAGTGCACCATCTCGCTCGACAGTTCGGGCGAATCGCTGCACAAGCGCGGCTACCGTCTCGACCAGACCGAAGCTCCGCTGAGCGAAGTGCTGGCTGCCGGCATGATCCTGAAAACAGGCTGGCGCGGCGAAACAAATCTGGTAGATCCGATGTGTGGCTCGGGTACAATCCTCATCGAGGCAGCCATGATTGCCCTGAACATCCCACCGGGCATACACCGCAAGGAGTTTGCGTTCGAAAAATGGAAGGATTTCGACGAAGAGCTGTTCGACAGGGTTTACAACGACGACTCGCGCGAGAAAAGTTTCGACTTCAAGGTGTATGGTTCCGATATTTCGCCACTGGCCATTGGCATTGCCGAGAAAAACATCAAACGTGCCGGCCTCAGCAAATACATCGACCTGAAAGTGATGCCTTTGCAGCAAATAACGGAAGTTCCCGAAGCGGGTATCGTGGTCACCAATCCGCCTTACGGCGAGCGCATATCAACCCGCGATTTGCTCGGCTTGTACGAAATGATTGGCGAAAGAATGAAACACGCCTTTACCGGCTACAAATGCTGGATATTGAGCTATCGCGAAGAGTGTTTCGACAAAATAGCCCTGAAACCAACGCGAAGAATCAGCCTTATGAATGGCTCTCTCGAATGCGAATACCGCTGCTACGAGATTTTCAGCGGAAAGCACAAAGAGTTTAAGAAGGCTAAAAACATAGCTTCTGCTACTACATCTGACGAACAACAAGATCAACAACTGTAACTAAAAACAAAAAACATACCACAATGAATATTCTTTTATTAGGTTCGGGAGGCCGCGAGCACGCTTTGGCCTGGAAAATCAAACAGAGTAAACGGGTCGAAAACCTCTTTATTGCACCCGGTAATGCAGGCACGGGGCAGGTGGGCACCAATGTGGCCATTTCGGCAACCGATTTCCCGAAATTGAAAGAGTTTGTTTTGAACAATGGTGTTACAATGGTGGTAGTAGGCCCCGAAGACCCTTTGGTGAAGGGTGTTTACGACTTTTTCCGTCAGGATACCGAGCTGCAACATGTAGGCGTGGTGGGACCGTCGAAAAACGGTGCTCAACTCGAAGGCAGCAAAGATTTTGCCAAAGCATTTATGCTGCGCCACAACATACCGACTGCCGCATACAAAAGCTTTACGGCCGAAACGCTCAACGAAGCATACGCGTTTCTCGAAACATTGCAGGCACCTTATGTACTGAAAGCCGACGGACTGGCAGCGGGCAAGGGTGTGCTGATTATATCGGACATCGATGAAGCGAAAAAAGAGCTGGCCGAAATGCTGAACGGTATGTTTGGCGAGGCAAGCCGCACCGTGGTGATCGAGGAGTTTTTGTCGGGTATCGAGTGCTCGGTATTCGTCATGACCGACGGCAAATCGTACAAGATTCTGCCCGAAGCCAAAGACTACAAACGCATTGGCGAAGGAGACACCGGCCTCAACACGGGCGGTATGGGAGCAGTATCTCCCGTTTCGTTTGCCGATGAGGTATTTATGAAGAAGGTAGAGGAGCGCATTGTTATCCCAACCATTCGCGGACTTGAGGCTGAAAAGATTGAATACAAAGGATTTGTTTTCCTTGGATTGATAAAAGTAAACAACGAACCGGTAGTGATTGAATACAACGTCAGAATGGGCGATCCCGAAACAGAAGCGGTGATGCTGCGCATAGAATCTGACTTTGTAGATCTGCTCGAAGGCGTGGTGGACGGAAATCTGAACGAAAAGGTATTGGTGGCCGACCCGCGTAGCGCAGTGACAGTGATGCTGGTTTCGGGTGGCTATCCCGGCGACTACGAAAAGGGCAAAGTAATATCGGGCCTCGATAAAACAGAAAACAGCATTCTGTTTCATGCCGGCACCGCTACTGCGGACGGAAAGATTGTAACCAACGGCGGACGGGTAATCGCCATCAGCTCATACGGAAACAGCAAAGAGGAGGCACTGGCAACCTCATTTGCCAATGCTCAACGGGTTGATTTTGAGGGCAAATATTTCCGCAAAGATATCGGATTCGATTTGTAGATAGATTTTTTTAATAAAGCATTATTGCACAATGAGAAACAAAAGCATTATTGATAACATTGCTACCGGACGGGCAAGCGTATTACTCACTCTGACAATTGTCATTTCGATGATTGTTGTCAGAGGCCTGTTTTTTGCTCAGACTATCGTGTTGAAACCCGATTACGGCCTTTTTTCAGAGATAATACGACCGTATGCAGAGCACCCGTTGACACGAACAATTGTTGAAGGCATATTCATTCTGGTCTTTGCTTTTGTGTTGAATCATGCCGATACCCGCTACAACATCATCCGGATTCGCACCTCGCTGCCCTTCTTTATCACTTCGCTGCTTTTGACTACAAACAGCTTCTTGCTGGGCAATCTGGTTCAGAGCATAGGAGCCATACTGATGCTGTTGGCTATCTCTTCTCTTTTCGAGTCGTATCAGGAGCCCCGGGCCGAGAAGAATGCTTTCGACATTGCTCTTTTGCTCTCTCTGGCAAGCTTGTTCTGGATAAAAACAATCTACTTCCTTCCCATTTTCTGGTTTGGTCTTTACACCATGAAGACGCTCTCCTTTAAGAGTTGGATGGCTTCCATTGTGGGCATACTGGCACCCTATTGGTTTGCATTTTTCTACTTTGCGTATCAGAATAATTACGATCCGCTTATCAATTACGGTTTATCCATCATCGATTTCAGTTTTATAGATTTTAGCCAGACGAAACTTTTCACCTGGATACACCTGGGCATTACCATTGTCACTACATTTTTTGCACTGAGCCATGCCATGTTTAGCAGCCTGTCTGATAAAATCAGAACACGTTCGTATCTGATCTTCCTGATAGTGCTTTTGTTTTCATCTTTTGTACTCACCTTCGTCGATTTTGAGCACAGTGGGTCAGCGCTTTATCTGAGTTATCTGATATCCGCGTTTCTGATTGCCCACCTCTTTGCATCGGTGAAAGGCCGTTTTACCAGCTTTCTTTTCCACATCATGCTCTACTCCTATTTATTGGTCTATCTATGGAGTTTATCCTGAGATTTGCAGAGTGGGGCTATTTTGGCCTGTTTCTGGCAGCTTTTCTGGCAGCTACAATACTTCCGTTCAGCTCCGAAGTGGTATTCAGCGCTTTGGTTTTGGCCGGTCTCGATTTGTGGGTTTGTACTATTGCGGCCACGGCCGGGAATTTTCTGGGTGGAATGAGTTGCTATTATCTGGGTTATCTCGGAAAACTCGAATGGATAGAAAAGTACCTCAAGATTAAGAAAGAAAAAATAGACAAATTGCACCTGTGGCTTCAGGGCAAAGGTGGCGCTATGGCATTTTTTGTTTTCCTGCCGGGCATCGGAGATATTATTGCGGTGGCACTGGGTTACTTACGTGCCAATGTATGGATTGTCTCGTTCTGGATGTTTCTGGGTAAACTGATACGCTACATCGTGTGGATGGAAATGGTGTATGGTGTGAAAAATTTAATCTGAATTTGTTCACAAAAACAATAGGGTAAAGCTGCCGTCAATCGGTTATAAACAAAGCGGAGTGATGCTTATTGTATTTCAGCATTCAAAGAAATCTTCTTTGGACACGGGCATGAAACAGGGCATATCTTCCTAATTTACGTTAAGTAAATCCAAAAGAACATTTTACACCTGTATAATTTACATTTCAGCCCTACATAGCTGCTTGTGTTATTGTATATTTGCACTATAATATCATCAGATAAAACACGAAAACACAAATCTAAACTCAATCTCTAATTAATTAACATCACAAACCAACACATTATCATGAAATTTAAATTTACACTGTTATTCGCTTTTCTTCTTCTTCTGAATGTGCAGGCACAGCAAAAGAAGTTTGGTTATGTCGCCATTGGAGGTGGCGGATACGTTACCTCAATTATTGCCAGTACAACCGAAGAAAATGTTTTCTATGCCAAAACCGATGTGGGTGGCATTTTCCGCTGGAACGAAACAACCAGAGACTGGTCTCCCCTCTTCAGCTGGGTGAGTCCTGCGCAAACCAGTTATATGGGAACTGAGGCCTTTTGTATCGATAAGGGGTCGCCCAACATTGTTTACGCTTTAGGCGGTACATCGTATTGGAATGGTGGCATCACAGCCGTTATGCGCTCGACAGACTACGGAAGCACCTACAACGTGACTGATGTAACATCTCAGTTTAAAGCAAACGGAAACGGTAGCGATCGTCAGAAGGGCGAAACCATGATTGTAGACCCGGCCAATCCCAGTATTCTCTATTGTGGTACACGGTACAACAACGGACTGTTTAAAAGCACAAACTCGGGTGCCTCGTGGAGCAAAATCACTACTTTTCCGGATAGTATCGGGTTGAAGGCAAGTTTTAGCTTTGTGGCTTTGGATGAAAACTCGGCAACAACAGATGGTTGCAAAACCATTTATGTTGGGATGAATAAAAGATATAACAATCTGTTTGTCAGTAAAGATGGTGGTGCTACATGGAAATCTCTCACAATAAACACCGTTGGCAGACCTCAAAGATACGCTATGACTTCCGACGGCAAATTTATGTATATCAGCTATCTGAGTACACAAATTGGCACGTCTTACTTAGGCGGAGGAGTTTACAAGCTGAATTTAGCAACAGAAGCCGGAACAAACATAACACCATCAGCAGGCAAAGGCTATTCCGGCATAGATGTGGATTTGAACAATCCGCTCAAAGTGGTCTGCTCCACCTACAATTTCTGGCAAAACCAGCAACCCTGGGGCTGGGCAGATGCGATCTACTACAGTGCAGACGGTGGAACAACCTGGACTGAAAAAACCAACAAAAATGTAGCCATAATGGATGCAAACGGTATACCCTGGATAAATGGCAAGGCTATTCACTGGGTTGGATGTGTCACATTCAGTCCGAACAAAGCCGGATGGGTATGGGCAGTATCGGGTAACGGTATTTTTGCATGCGAAGATATAACAGCTGCCAGACCAATCTGGAAATTTATGGCCAAAGGGCTCGAAGAGACAGTGCCGGTGGCCTGGGGTATGATGAGTGTGCCGGGTGGTCCGCTTATGACAGCCGTGGGCGACCAGGGTGGATTCGTCCATACAGACATTACCAAGGCTCCTACCAAAAACATTTTCCAGTCGGATGCTTTTGCTTTCGCCGGACAAAAAACCAATGTAATGGTGGCAACTACTGATTTAACAGATGTTATTGGATCAATTAAACGCGATCAGTCGCACGTTCAGTTAAGCCAGGATTATGGAACAACCTGGACATCGCTGCCGGCAGCTGATACCATTAAAAACGGTGTTCCCTGCGTATCAGCCGATGGCAAAATCATTATGTGGCAGGGCACGAACTCAAAAGTTACACCCAGTAACCGTGTGTATTGGACTACAGACAAGGGGAAAACATGGACAATGTCCACCAATGCAAACTTCACGTCGAATATAGTATCTGACCCGGTAGACACACTTACATTTTTCGCCTACAACCGCACAAACGGATACCTGATGAAAAGTACAGATGGCGGTAAATCATTTGTGAGTGTACGCTTCATCGGCGAAAATGCCAGCAACAGAATTAAGACGGCACACGGCATTAAAAACAGTGTGTGGTTGAACTACGGCACCCATCTGAAATATACAGACAACGGAGGCAAAACCGATCCTGTAATTATTCCGGTAGCCTCTTGTGCCGCTTTTGCGTTAGGCAAAGCTGCACCCGACTCCACCTACCCGACCCTCTATATCTGGGGTAAACCAAAATCTACCGACATAGAGGGTATGTACCGGTCTGAAAACAAAGGTAAGACCTGGACAAGAGCCAACGACGACAACAACGAATCGGGAAGCTTAGCCAACGCCGGGGCTATTGAAGGCGACTGGAATGTGTACAGCCGTGTGTATAAGAGTACTGCCGGAATGGGTATTCATTACATGCAGCTCGATTTGCCAAATGCCATCGATCAAACTGTTACAGAAGGGACTTCGGCATCGGCAACTCTTTATCCGAATCCGTTCAAAACAACGGTTACACTGAAACTAAACAGCACAACTGCCAAATCGGTAAGTGTATTCAACCTGCAGGGAGTTCTGGTGAAGAAATTCAAAGCAGAGGAGTTGAGCAACGGTGTTGCGGTATTCGGTCAGGATTTTGTAGCCGGTGTATATCTGGTACAGGTAGTGGATGCAAACGGAAGCAAAGGGTATAAGGTAATAAAGCAATAATATTACACAACAGAAAAAAAATGCAATGAGAGGCATCGTCTGGACGATTGCCTCTCATTTTGCTATAACAAAACAGCAATATTTATAAAATTATTGTATATTTGCACGGAAGAATACATTTGCATTTCATTTACCGACTATTACCATCTATTATCAGCTATCTAACAAAATAAATCTACTAATTATCACTATAAGACATCAGGCTTGTTCTATTGCGAATGATGATTAATTTCATTTTCTTCACCAACAGCACACCCTGCTTTATTATCTGTTATTACTATACTTTTAGCAGCAAACCGTATGAGACACACAAATCATTTATTTTATTTTCGGGAATAGAAGAATGCCATACTGAATTGCCCGACAACAATTAACATCTAATCTATCTATTAATAATATCAAAATCACACATTATCATGAAAATTAAATTTTCATTGCTTCTTGCATTTATTTTTTCTCTTCTCGTTCAGGCACAGCAAAAAAAGTATGGATACGTCGCAATGGGGGGTGGAGGATATGTCACCTCCATTATTGCAAGTCCGTTTGAATTGAACACATTTTACGCAAAAACTGATGTTGGAGGTATTTTCCGTTGGAACGAAACAACCCAAAGCTGGTCTCCTCTATTCAGTTGGGTAAGCCCGGCACAGACCAGTTATTTGGGAACCGAAGCCTTTTGTATTGACAAAGGTTCTCCAAATATTATTTACACATTGGGCGGAACAAACTACTGGAATGGTGGTATTACGGCAGTTATGCGCTCTACAAACTATGGCAATACGTTCAGCGTAACAGATGTAACAGCTCAATTCAGAGCAAACGGAAACGGAAGCGACCGGCAAAAAGGGGAAACGATGGTTGTAGACCCGGCCAAACCCAACGTTCTCTATTGCGGAACAAGGTATAGCAACGGGCTGTACAAAAGCACAAACTCGGGTGCATCGTGGAGCAAAGTGACCACTTTTCCCGACAGTATTGGCTTAAAAGCCAGCTTTAGTTTTGTCGCACTGGATGATAATTCTGCAACCGCTGACGGATGCAAGACCATCTACGTAGGAATGAACAAGACAGAAAATAATCTCTTTGTTAGTAAAGATGGTGGAATAACCTGGAAATCACTAACCGTAAACACCAAAGGCAGACCGCAAAGATGTGCAATTTCAGCAGAGGGCATTATGTATATCACCTATCTTGGTGGCTCGGTTAATGGTGTGTATAAGCTGGATATTGCGACCGGAATCGCAACAAATATTACTCCGTTGAAAACAACAGACAGAGGATTCTCGGGAATTGATGTCGATATGAATGACCCCAAAAAACTGGTTTGCTCGACCTACAATAACTGGACCAACAGGCAACCCTGGGGCTGGTCTGAGTTTATCTATTACAGTCCGGATGGAGGCGCCACATGGATTGAAAAAGCGAACAGAAACGTTGCTACCATGGATGTGAATGGTATCCCCTGGATAAATGGAAAAGCGATGCACTGGGTGGGTTGTGTTACCTTCAGCCCCAATAAACAGGGTTGGGTATGGGTTGTTTCGGGCAATGGAGTGTTTGCAACTGAAAACATTGCGAGCGAGAAACCGGTTTGGAAGTTTATGGCTAAAGGACTCGAAGAGACAGTACCCTGGGGATGGGGAATGATGAGCGTACCCGGCGGACCGCTGATGAGCTCTGTGGGTGATCAGGGCGGTTTTATACATACTGATATAACCAAAGCCCCGAATAAAAATATTTTCCAATCGGATGCATTTAGCTTTGCCGGCGCAAAAACGAGTGTAATGGTGGCTTCAAACAATCAAACGGATGCGGTTGGATTTAAGAAAGATGCCAACGGAAACTATATCCTCGATGCGAACGGAAATCTGATACAGATTAAGCGTACTCAGTCGCACATTCAGTTAAGCGAAGATTATGGCACAACATGGACATCACTGCCGGCAGCTGACACAATCAAAAACGGTATTCCCTGTGTATCTGCCAATGGCAAAATCATCATGTGGCAGGGCACTAATTCGAAAGTTACACCCAGCAATCGCGTGTATTGGACTACCGACAAAGGCAAAACCTGGACGATGAGCAATAATGCCAACTTTACATCCAATATTGTTTCGGATCCGATAGACACACTCACTTTTTTTGCTTACAACCGCACAACCGGGTTTCTGTTGAAAAGCACAGATGGTGGAAAATCATTTGTGGGTGCACGCTACATTGGCGAAAATGCCAGCAACAGAATAAGAACTGCACATGGCATCAAAAACAGCGTTTGGTTAAACTTTGGAACATCACTCCAATACACTGACAATGGTGGAAAAACAGCATTGGTTGTAATTCCGGTAGCCAGTTGCGCTTCTTTTGCATTGGGCAAAGCCGCTCCAAATGCCAACTATCCATCAATCTTTATTTGGGGAAAACCTAAATCGACTGATATCTATGGCATGTATCGTTCAGATAACAAGGGCCTAACCTGGACCAGAGCCAACGACGACGACAACGAATCGGGAGATCTGGCCAATGCAGGTACTATCGAAGGCGATTGGAATGTCTACAGCCGTGTATATAAGAGTACTGCCGGAATGGGTATTCATTACATGCAGCTCGATTTGCCCGATGCCATCGACCACACTATTGCAGAGAACGCTTCGGCAACTCTTTATCCGAATCCGTTCAAAACAGCGGTTACACTTAAGCTCAACACCACAACTGTAAAATCGGTAAGTGTATTCAACCTACAGGGTATTCTGGTTAAGAAGTTTAAGGCCGAAGAGTTGAGCAACGGCGTTGTTGCATTCGGACAGGATTTTGCAACCGGAGTGTATATGGTTCAGGTTGTAGACGCCAACGGAAGCAAAGGATACAAAATTATTAAACAATAAATAAGCCTTATTTATTCTTATTCAGAGGGGTTTCGTTTAAGCGGGACCCCTCTTTGTTTTCAGCAACAAACAGGAGAACAGCCTTCATGTGTAACCTCAGGGCAACCTCAGGAACAGATTTTACGTAATAAAAGCTCAATTCAGACACACAACAAAAACACTACATCCTTCATAGTTATCATCACCACATAAAAACAGTTTCCCGGAATGAATCTGCACAATTGGTCGTTACAGATGATAGTTATTTGATTTAAAAATCACTATTTTTGCATCCGAAAATCTCATTTATAAATTAATACATATGAAAAAAACATTCCGGTTATTTAATCTTCTGTTATTGGTATTTACATCTACGGCAATGGGGGTTTCGCAGACCAAAACAATCCATATAGACCTCAAAAAGCCCAAAACAGCGATCTCCCCTACCATGTACGGTATTTTTTTCGAAGATATCAACTTTGGGGCAGATGGCGGCCTGTATGCCGAACTGATAAAAAACCGCTCGTTTGAGTTTTACAACCACCTGCTGGGATGGCTACCTGTCGGGGGAGTCGAAATAAAGAGCACGAATCCCTGCTTCGACAGAAATCCGAACTACGTACAACTGACTTTCGATGACCAGCTGACCGGCACCGGTCTCGAAAACGAAGGATTCAAAGGTATGGGCGTAAAAGAGGGCGAAAATTACCTGTTTTCGTTTTACAGCAGAAACAACCGAAAAACAGCATTGAAAATCAAGGTTGAGTTGATTGGCTCGAACAACGACATCATAGCAAGTAAGACAATCGAGGTATCAGGCGAAAAATGGACAAAGTATTCAACAAACCTCGTATCCAAAAAGAGTGATAAACAGGCCAGACTGCGCATGATGCTGACACAAACCGGTTGCGCCGATTTCGACCATATTTCTCTCTTCCCGGAGAAAACCTATAAAAACAGGCCCTGCGGACTTCGCGAAGATCTGGCCAAAGCGCTCGAAGAGCTTAAACCGGGACTTTTCCGGTTCCCCGGTGGATGTATCGTGGAAGGCACAACACTGGCTACCCGCTACCAGTGGAAAAACACCATCGGTGCGGTCGAAAACAGACCGGTCAATATCAACCGCTGGAATTACACCTTCGACCACCGCAGGTTCCCCGATTATTACCAATCTTACGGACTTGGATTCTTCGAATATTTTCAGCTGAGTGAAGATATTGGTGCTGAGCCATTGCCGGTACTCAACTGCGGCTTGTCGTGCCAATTCGAAAACAAAGATGACAAACAACACTGCCCGGCAGACGCGTTGCAACCGTATATTGACGATGCGCTGGACCTGATTGAATTTGCCAACGGCGACACAACCACAAAATGGGGAAAAATGCGGGCAGAACTGGGACACCCCAAACCTTTTAACCTCAAATATCTGGCTGTGGGCAACGAGCAATGGGGCGAACCTTATGCCCTGCGCATTGGCTCTTTTGTAAAAGCTATTCGTGCCAAATATCCGAAAATCAGGTTCGTGGGAAGCTCTGGCCCCTACCCCGATGGAAAAGATTTTGAGTTTGGATGGAACGAAATGCGACGCCTGAAAGCCGATTTGGTGGATGAGCATTACTACCGCAGTCCCGACTGGTTTCTGAAAAATGCCACACGCTACGACAACTACGACCGCAAAGGACCAAAAGTGTTTGCCGGTGAGTATGCCTGCCACGTAAAAACGAAAAAGAACAGTTTCGAAGCGGCCCTCTGCGAAGCTGCCTTTATGACCGGGCTCGAACGCAACGCCGATATAGTAGAGATGACGGCCTACGCTCCCCTGTTTGCTCACGTGGAGAACTGGCAGTGGAGACCCGATTTGATCTGGTTCGACAACCTCAACTGCGTGCGTACTCCCAGCTATTATGTGCAACAAATGTATGCCAGTCATGTGGGTACGCATGCACTCAACACGCTGTGCAACGGTGCGCCACTTACCGGACAGGACAGCCTCTATGCCTCATCGGCAACTGATAAAAAAAGAGGGCAACTGATTCTTCGGATTGCAAACACGGCAAAAAGCAAACAGGCTGTAAGATATGAAATTGAAGGACTGAAATTCGGTAACTATAAGGCCAGAATAATTGAATTGAGCCAGGCGGCGCCGGATGCGGAAAATACAATTGACAATCCGAATGCGGTTGTACCAAAGGAGCAATTGATTGATATTGACAATAAAAATCTGTCATTCGACCTAAAACCGCAATCGTTTCTGACTATCATCATTGAAACGGGAAAGAAATAGAAAATAAAAACGGCTGTCTTGGAAAAACCCGAAGACAGCCGTTTATTATTTATCACAAAACCTATTTTCTATTCGATAAACGCGATAATCTCACCTTTTTGCACCACATCACCCTGTTTTGCGAAAGTTTCGATAATTTTTCCGCTGAAAGGTGCGTTGATTGGCTCAACCCCGTAGAAGGTTTGAACAAAGCAGACCGGTGAACCCTCTTTGACCGCATCGCCAATATTTGGCGCGCAAGATGTATCAATTAAATCATATTCCCAGATGATTGAACCTCGCGCCGGTGCATGTACCGCTTTGGCATTGGGGTGATTGGCTATCACGGTATTGATATCAAACTTCGGCATTTCGAGAACCGGACGTGTAATTATAATCGGTGTGCCAGCTTTCTGTTTTTCGGCCTCCAACTCCTGCTCGAAACGCTGTTTGGCTTTTCCACTCCGGTAATCGCGGTATTGACGGTCGTGCATGGCCAGCTCGAAAAGCTCCTCGTTGTCGGGACCCAAATCCCAGCCATTGCCCACCATTTCGGCGATGTATTTTTCGAGTTCGTTCGGATAAGCATCCTGTGGATTTCCTTCGTAAAACTCAAGCCCTTTTTCTTTCACGATTTCGAGAATTTCGGGTGCCAGCGGACCAGGCAGTTTTCCGGTTTTTCCGAGAATCATATCCCAGGCTGTTTTATCGATAGTGCTCCAGCGGGGCTCGCCTTTGAGTATGTGCATCACATTCATCAGAGCAATGTTTTTCACATACTGACTGAATGGTGTCACCAACGGTGGATAACCCAGTTTAGGCCATATATACTCCACCTCCTGAAACAAGAGAACAACCAGCTCATTGAGTGTCAGCTCTTTCTTATTTTGGTTGCGCATAGACATATTGATGGCATTGTGCATACCTTTGAGGTCGGCCATCATAGAGCCCATCATACCACCGGGCAGACCACAGCCAACCAACAGAGAGGTCATGTGTTTGTTGCCCTTATCAATGAAGTAGCCCAGGAAATCGTCCATAAACGACTGAGTCAGCTGTCGGGCCTCCATATAAGCCTTCATATTGATATCCGGAACTTTGAAGCCGGCATCTTTGAGCATCGCCTGAATGGTAATCACATCGGGATGCACCATACCCCACGACAGAGGTTCGATAGCCACATCCAGATAATCGGCTCCGGCGCGCGCCACTTCGAGCATCGAAGCCACTGAGAAACCGGGGCCTGTATGTCCGTGATACTGAATAACCAGGTGAGGATATTTCTTTTTGATGGCTGAAGTCAGGCTACCCAAAAAAGCAGGGCGACCAATACCGGCCATATCTTTGAGACAGATTTCGTCGCAACCAAACTCAACCACTTTATCCACTACACCCATGTAGTATTCGACTGTATGAATAGGTGAATTGGTAATACAAAGGGCAACCTGCGAAATCATACCGGCTTTCTTGGCATATTTAACAGACAGTTCGAGGTTACGCACATCATTCAAACCGCAAAACGAACGGGAGATATCTGTTCCCTGCGCTTTTTTAACGGCGAAAAAGAGTTCGCGCACATCGGCAGGTACCGGATACATACGCAAACCATTCAACCCGCGCTCCAGCATGTGCGTTTGGATGCCGGCCTCTTTAAATGGTTTTGTCCACTCCCTGACAGCTTTATTCGGATTCTCACCAAAAAGCAGATTCACCTGCTCAAAGGCACCACCATTGGTTTCTACCCGGGCAAAACAACCCATTTCAACAATAACCGGGGCAATCTGTACAAGCTGATCAACTCGGGGCACATACTTCCCCGACGCTTGCCACATATCGCGATAGACAAGACTGAATTTTATTTCGCGTGACATACTAAATGTGTTTGATTTCACGTCAAAATTAGAGAAAATAAATCAATGCCGAAAAGCTTTTTACCGAATTTATGATATTATTTTATTTCGGAACAAAAAACTGCACACAACAAGCAATGATGTGCATAATCATTTGGTAATAAACGATTTGAAGCTGCACATTTTTATCAAATTTGTGTCATAATCAATACCACTTAAAGATTTTCAGACCAATAACAAAAGTAACCACACCGGTAACGGCAAGGGTGAGCACCTCCCTCCAAACCTCCAGCAGTCCGGCCCCTTCGTTGAAAACACTCCTCACACCATCGGCCAACATCGTGAGTGGCATGTAGCGAATGACCGGTACAATCCATTCGGGAAAATGCTGATAACTGAAAAAGATGCCGGAAACCACCATCATCGGTGTTACGACCGCGTTTATCAGGCCGTTACCAATTTCGGGATTAGCTGTGCGCGAAGAGATAAGCACCGAAATACCGGCAAAGACCATGTTACCAGACAGGAACAGAGCCAAAAGAGCCAAAAGACTACCCTGAATTTCGATATCGAAATAGAGCCAGGCGAAGAGAAAAAGCAAAAGAGACTCGATCACATTCATCAGAAAACGAGCCGTAATAAGCGCCAACAACAGGTTGGACTTCTTCATGGGTGTAGCCACCATGCGGCGAAGCAGTTTTTTGGAACGCCTCTCGATGATGGTATAGCTAATACCCCACGAACAGGACATCATGATGCCCATTGCCAAAAGTCCCGGCACCAAAAAGTCGATGTAACGGGTTCCCCTGATATCGAGTGGTTTTATTTCGGCCTGATGAGCCGCATAGTAGTCGCGGCCATTGAGTTCTACCCCCTTCACCAACTGATAGAGCAGCTGCGCCTCGGCATTGGCAGGATCGAACCGGTAGAGCAGGTTTTTGCCATTGCCCTCAACAATCAGGGCTACTGTACCTTTTTTTAGCAAAACCAGAGCCTCGTCGGAACTACACCGGCGAAAATGCAGATGGACATTGCCCAGTTTCGCATTTTTCAGATGGACAGAAAAGGTATCGCGAACCGGCGAAAAACCAGCTCCGAAAATGGCGGATGTATGCGCATAAAGCCCGGTGGTATCTCCGACGGAAGAGACAAAAGCCACTTCACGTTTCATATCCGATTTGTTGGTGAAAGCGACACCCAGCCCCCAGGCCATAAGGATCGGGAAAACAATTCCCCAGAAAAGAACAGCCGGTTCGCGCACAATCTCTTTGAGATGCGCAGCAACAAGCCGGTATAACTGATGATTCTGTATAGATTTCATTTTCATTTATTTACAAATAATAAATGCTATTCGTAGAGGTGACGACCTGTCATATTTATAAACAACTCATCGAGATTGCGTGCTCCGTTGAAATCGAGCAACAATTGCGGAATGGTGCCATCGGCCAGCACTGTGCCGTGGTCGAGAATAATGATGCGTTCGCACAGAAACTCGGCCTCCTCCATGTAGTGGGTGGTGAGAATAAGCGATGTATTCATCTCCTCTTTGAGGTTTTTGAGGATGGTCCAGATTTCGCGCCGGGCATGGGGGTCGAGTCCGGTCGTAGGTTCGTCGAGCAAAAGTACCGCCGGCTTGTTGAGCACCGCAATGCCCAGAGCCAACCGCTGACGCTGACCGCCCGACAGATTATTGACATACGCTTTGCGCTTCTCCTGCAAGCCCACCAGCTCGATAATCTCATTGACCCGCGTATCGCCCAGTTTGTAGAAACTGGCAAAAAGCTGAGCCGTTTCGAAAACCGTGAGCCGGTCGATAAAATGAGTCTCCTGCAACGAGAGCCCGATGAGCTGATGCAACTCTTTGGGGTTGTTTTTCCACGATTTTCCGGCAATGCGAATCTCCCCCTCATCGGGGTTTTGCAGACCTTCGATCATCTCTACCAGCGTGGTTTTGCCGGCTCCATTGGGGCCAAGAAGTCCGACAAACTCCCCTGGTTTTATGCCAAAAGAGACACCTTTGACAGCCTGAACATCTTTAAATGATTTTTTGACGCCACTTACTTCGACGATATATTCCATAATTCGGGGCAATTTCAGAAAGATTGAATTGAACTTAAATTAAAACCAAACGAGGTGAAAAATGTTCGGACGACCACCCCCTGTAAAACAGAAAAGCCACCCGAATTTTATTTCCGTAGTGGCTTTCCTCCTGTTATTAATACGTAAATGCTGGTTCGTCCCATTCAAGTCCCGAGGGCAGATTCTTACCCCTCTTCACTCCATACGCATTGATGTCGGCATCGGGATGATTTACGGGTGTAAACGATATATCCGCACGCGGACGATCTGCCAGACAAACCTCCTCCCCTGCCTTCAGGTCGATAGAAAACTCGCCATTGCCGAGGGGAGCAATCTTAAACTTCCGTTTGCCTTTGATCTGGACTATGGTCTGCCAGTCGGTTGTTTTGAGCACACAGGGCTCGCCGGCCAGACTTTTGAGCCACACCCACTGAGTTCTACTCTGGCTTCGTGAAGCACTCACCAGAAAACCGCCCTGTGCACGCAGTTGCAGGAAAGAGGCCTCTTTCCACTTATCGGGCACGGCCGGAAATACCCGGATTTTGTTGCCCCAGCTTTGCAGCAACAGTTCGAGTGTAGCCGAAGCGCAACTCATGGGGGTCTCTATCACTGGATTTTTACCAAAAGATTCGAGATAAAAGGTGTTGGGAGTAAGCATACTCATTCCGATTTTGCCATTCAGGAAGGTATAAAGAATATCGTAGGCATCGTTGCCACGCCCCAAAGCGGCATAAAGCGAACCGGCACCGGTAAACGAATAGCCGCAAAGCTCTTTGCCCCCGCCAATTTTGTGCCAGTGGGTGACAGACTTGTCCACCAGCTCGCGGTCGGCGGCATCATCCGGATTCAACTGAAACAACGGATAGAGCGCCAGCAGGTGCGAATAGTGGCGGTGCGACATATCCACAGGTTGTGTACTGCCAATCATCAGACCATTTTTATCGGTAGGAAACGGTATCAGGTCGGCCAGTTTCTTTTTCCACTGAGCCACTTCGTCCGGATAGGTACCTGACTTCTCACAGCTTTGAACCAGCGTATTGAGCAACCAGCGTAGTATGGCCAGGTTGTAATTGGTATTGGGGTAAGGTTTAAATCCATTGTACTCGGGCGAGCCCATAGGCACCAGCTGAATGCGACCGGTAGAGTCGCGAAACTGAAACGCCTCATAGGCTTTCGCAATTTTCATCGCTTTGGGAACCCATTTTTGCTCTATCGATTTCCAGTCGCCGGCATAGCTGTATTGCAGCCAGTAGTTGTGCATAGCCCAGGCAAAATCGCCGAGTTTTGTATTTTTGTGCATTTTGAGCAATCCGTCAAATCGCTCATCAATCAGCGTAATCAGATTCTCTCCCATCTCCAAATGGTTCGACGGATAGACAGGCCAATAGGTAAGCTGCACGTTGAGATTCCACCAAAGCCCCGGCCACTGATTGATACGGAATTGGGGCCCGAAAAGGTCGATTGCCGGCCCGTCGGGTCGCGATGCGTTGGCCAGCTTGTAGAGCTGAATCCAGTAAAAGGACTCCATTTTGGTGTCGGGTATAGAGATAAACGACTGCCTGTAGTAGTTGTGCCACCAGTCGCGGCTCTCTTCGATCAGCTTCGACGACTTGCGGGCAGCGGCATCCCGCACAGCTTGCAACGCCACACGCGCCGAAACGCCCGATGCGGGAACTTCGTTGGCCGTGGTTATATAGAGGGTGGAAGTTTTTTTGTTCCGCTTTTCAAGCCATGCTGTTGCATAATCTCCACCAGCCAGAAGCGACTGCACGCAAAGTCCGGCATCCCCCTCGCGCGAAACCACCGGCTTGGGGTTATTTTCATAGTTATCTTTTACCGACCACGGAAAAACCTGACCACGGGGCGTCATCGGATTGCCGGCTTTGAAACTCCACTGTGCCGCCCGGGGCTCGGTAGACGATACCTCTACCAGACTCACCATGCGATTGCGCAGCGTGAGCGCACGCAACTCAATGGTTCCCGAATCGGTCACCACTGTGGCCGTCACCTCGGCATTCCACAGGTGCTGACGAAAAGTACCGGATATAATCTTGCCGACAGGACGCAAAAAGAGGCGTCCCACATCGAGGCGCGGAAAATCAAACATCACCGTGGCACCGTCTGCTCCAAGCGAACTCTTCTGATTGGGCGCTTTGCGGTGGTCCGTCACATCCTGACGTCCCAGGTGAAAGACAATGCTGTTCTCTTTTTGAGAAATATAGACCATCATCCCCACCTGCCCATTGCCCACAAATGCGCCCTCGTTCCATTGCAGAGGCATCTGCTCCCAGACCAAATCGTGTTTGGAGAGATAGCGTGACCAGTCCGGGTCTGACATTTTGGGTTGTGCAAAAATTAACGAGGAGAATAAGAGAGAGAATAGAGAAACAATTAGCTTATTGGCTTTCATTAGATTAGAGCAGATTAGAGTTAGTGAATCAGATTTCAGTCGTTGTGTGATTCGAAAATATTCTTTGAATATAAATATTGCCGTGAGGATCGACATTATAGATAATGTACCAGCAGGTCTGACGATTTCGCCTGTAAGTAAACACTTTATCGCCAAATCTCTTGTGTCCGGGAAAATGCGCATTAAAATGAAAAGATTTGCTATCGAGAGAGTCGCAAATATCCAATATATCTGCATGATATTCAACCACATGCTTATATTCAAGATTATGCTTTGGCCAGCTCAACAGTCCGTCGAAAATATTTTTCAGATCCTCTTTTGCTGTAAGGCTATAAAATACCATGTTTTTTGCAGATTTGGTCTAAATCTTTTCGGGACTCAACTCTGAAATCGACAGAAGAAACATACCCTTCAGGAACAATACCCGTATCGGCAGGGTTTTCGAACTCTACACCTTTGCGGTAACGACGAAGATCAGACAGGATTTTCTTCCCATTTCGGGTTGTATCATCAATGCGGACTGTATGTATCATAAGATTCGCAGGTTTTGATTTTTGACAAATGTTTGCTCTACAAATATACAAATTTTAGCCGAAAGAGCCGTATAAGGGGGCTAAATTTTTGATTGAATGGGTGTTATAATTAGAAAAAGCAGCACAAAGAAAGCGACGAAATAAGGGAGTAACCTCAGCGAGAGGGATAGAAGCGGTTACCCCGCAGCCGGCCACTAATGCCCGAAAATGAGCAAAAAAGTGAACCGGCGAGGAGTATGAGCGGATAGCCCGACCCGAGTGAGCGAGGGGCTCGCCCTGATGAAAAAAAATATTATTTTTCGCTTTTCAGGAGTTGCTTGACCGCAGATTCGGGGACTACGATAATTGTTCCGTGTTGCGCTTTGGCCGGAAACGATTTGTCTTTTACAAACGTCCAGGTTTTCAAATCGTCTGAAGTTGCCATTTGCATGCCATCTCCGGCAGGTTCATCCCAATACAACCACCATTTATTCTGGTAATTAAGCAAGCATTGACCTTCGGCCATTGATTTATTCAACTCCGGATTGCTGAACATAGGCGAGTGGGTGCCGGCAATGGGTGCAGAAGCGGGTGTAAAATGGGGATTATCGAGGTCGGGACCGGTGAAAGTGAGAAATAAGTTTCGGCCGGGACGAACTTTTAAATCGGCATTGCGGGATACTTTTCCGACGTAAACCCAGCGTTTGTTTTGGGCATCGAATCGCATAACGCCATCGATGGTGCTGAAGCCCTGATCGAAGAAGAGCTTACCCGGGGTGAAGGTTTTTCCGTCTTTTGTGCGGGTAATGAAGACGCGGTTGTCGTATTGAGAAGCGTTTCTGCCGCTGTTGTCGCTGCTATCGCGGTCGGTTCGTTCGCGGACCGTGGTAGAGGCGTAGAGGATGAAGTAATCTTTCTTTTTGGCATCCCAATGAATTTCGGGAGCCCAAACATTATCGGGCAAATCGAGCGAATCGGTAACACCGGAAAAGGGAGATACCATGACTGGTTTTGACCAATTTATCAAATCTTTTGACTCCGCATAGCCAAAGACCTTGCCAGTCCAGTGCGAAGTCCAAACGATACGAAAAAGGCCATCGCGGTAAATGATGGATGGATCGCGCGTTAGATTCTGCCCTTTCCAGTCGGCGGGAGCCATGATGGGTTTGCCGTTGTTGGCAGTTTGAAAATGACGGCCATCGGTACTTGTGGCGAGAAAAACCCCTTCAACACCGTTGTTGCGAAAGTAGGTGAACAGGAAGATGTTTTTTGATTTCGCCTGGGCAGATGCCAGGCAAAGAGTGATGATAAGAAAGCAAAATGTTCGTTTCATGTTTGTGTGTGTTTGAATGTGGCTGCAAAAGTAGCAAAAAATCCAACAAACTACTGAATAAACCGACGATGTAACCTGGTGCCATCTTCCAAAACAAGCTCACACAAATAGACCCCGGTAGCAAATGCCGGCAGAGTGAGTACTGTCTTGGTATCGGCAAGAGGAATACGCGAAGCGTACACCAAAGCGCCACCAATGGTGTAAACCCGCAAATTGGCATCGGCAGATGACAATCCGGAGATGGCTACAGAGAGCGGTTGCCCCCCTCTGTTTGGTACAGGATAGATGGAGATATGGCTGTTGTTGGCATCACTTTCGTTGAGCCGGATAGCAGATGGAGCTGATGTTTTTAGCAGGATTTTTGAGGAATAAGGGTCGATTGTGATAATGCCCGTATAGATTTTCCCGAAAACATCTTTGTAATAAAGGGCACCCAAATCAATCTGTTTTGCAATGCTGGTCGAATTAACCTCGAAACGCATAACATTAGCTGGTGACTCCTGTGTAACAGGCACTTTTTGAAGCGAAATATTATCCAGCCAAATCACTTTTCCCTTGTCGTGCAGCGTAAAGTAGATGGATTGAGAAGTAAGATTCTGACTGAAGCAAATCGGAACGACGTACTCCTTCCGGGTTGTACTTACGGTGTACATTTTGGGCGTACTCATCGAGCTGGAAGCATTGATGTGAAGTGTTGCTATGTTGGAATTTGATTTCATGGAGAATTTCAACAGGTAGACATCGCCCTGACTGACAGTCCCGATCGAACGTATCAGCCTCACACTGGAAAGCTTGTTTGCCGTAGTGGAGGCCAACGACAGCGTAACACTTCCACCATCGAGGCCTGCGGAAGTCCAGTAACATGGATTCGTGGCATTTTCGGAATCGAAAGTCCAACCCGTCAGATCGGTATCGAAAGTGGAATTTGAGGCAAAGAGATTTGTGCCCGGTGTGCCGTAGGTAAATGGAACTTCCCCCGCTTTAAACACGGCATTGGGTTCGTATTTTTTCCATTGATTGGGGCCATAGACGATTTTTCGGGTTTTGGTATAACCGCTATCGTTCAACGCTGTAATCATGGTATCCAATGCAAAAGGCTGCCAATAATAATTACTGTCTAACTTACTGAAATACTGTGGGTAATTCTTTATTGAATAATCGGCATTCATGGGCAAATGGCGGTAATACTTCGACGAAAACACTATGTTTTGTGTATTCCGGTGTCCATGATTGGTAAAGGGTGGCACTGTATCCACACTACGCCCTACATTATAGCCGGTATAAGGGTTATAATCAACATTATTGCTCACATTAAAGAGGGTGTTTTGGGTGACTGTTTGAAACGAGCCCGACGTTAGTCCGGCACCGCCAATACCGGCAATGCCGGGATGAAGATTCTCAAAAGCATCGCTGTTGTAAATGGTGTTTTCGATTGCCGTGTGATGATGCGTATTGTTGTTGAACACAATCCCGTTGGTATTGTACAAAATATTGCGACGTGCAATATTTCGCTCGCTCAGATTATCAAAATAGATACCGGGCTGTCGGTTGAAACCATCGCCCGAGTTAGTTCCGGTACGATAACCAATACCATCATGCAAATAGTTGTATTCTACGATATTTTTCCCATAGACATTGCCCATACCCGACACGGCCGACCAGGTACCAAAGCTGTAAACAGCCGCGCCATCGAACTGGCGCATATTGAAATTGCTGATCTCGTTGTGGTGAATTTTATTTCCATACCCTTCGAAACGAATGCCGATGTAGGAACAGCTATCAATTCGGTTGTAAGATATATTGGCATTGGCACAATAAATCGCCATTGCATTGTTTCCGACCGAACTTCCATCGCCGCCAAAACCGGGGATAAGCGCATTCCACTTAATCAGGTTATTGGTGATAACCAAACCAGTACTCATAGGCGAAGTAGTGATAGAGGTATTAAAAATATCGTAAAACTTATTGTTGTTGATGGTTATATTAGTACTGGTGTTGCAACGAACACCGTTGTAGGCATACTGAAAATCACAATCGGAAATGGTGATATTATTGCCCGATGTCATTTCAACGGCACTACCATTAGCATGCCGGAAGGACAGATTCTTGATTACTATACTTGCCATTGATGAGGCAAAAAGCACACAATTTGCGGTTCCGCTTGCCTGCACTTTGAACGTTGATGGATTTGTGGTACTAAACAAATAGACTTTTTTGGTGGCCTTGTCAAAAAACCATTCTCCCTGCCTGGTCAGCGTAGCCAAATGCCCCTGAATAAAATAACCGTAACCATTATAAAGATTGTAAGCCGTATTTTTCCCAAGAGTGAGGGTATCTTTCGAATGCTTTGAAATCGGACAAACATTTATACTATAAGGCGTTGCGTAAACGACACAAGTAGCTCCGGTCCAATCGCGGGTAGCGGAATTGAGAGCGGCATCCCGAATTTTATTGTTTGCCCAACACTGGTCGAAATACAAAAAGCCATCATTGGCGGCATTCGTGTCCGGATAACGTCCAATTTGCTGAATTTTATCATTAATAGTCAGATACTTAAAATCGGTCAGCGCACCTGTATAATCGGCTACCCATATAAGCGGATTGGCAGCTGTCGCCGTCCAACCGGTAACCGTTACGGCTGTATTGATAATGGGTTTTGCCCCTGATCCATAACTGGCGTAGACTATGGGTTTGGATACAATTCCTATCTTGGTGATATTGAGCGTTTCGGTGAAGGTATCGCCACACTTAAAAAGGACTGAATCGCCAATGGTGATGGTGGCTGTCATGCTGTTTACTTTGGAAATGCTTTTCCACGGAGTCGCTGTGGAAAGACCGTCGTTTGAATCGCTTCCGGCAGAAGAAGAGACGTAATAGTTTTTGGCATTCAGGCAGATAAATGTGCTTAAAATAAAAAATAGAGAGCCGAGTTTTTTCATGATTGACCGATTAGGATATACAATACAAAAATAGCACAATCTATCCGACAATAATCGTATCGGATGTTGCATTTGCTTGTCTGAAGTGGTCAGAATAGACTTTTGTGTGGATAATCAATTGATATATAATACAATTCTCAACAAATAGTCACTTTTGTAACAAGGGTTACATTTCGAAAGCGAAGACAACTATACCTTTGCATCATCAACTAAAAAAAAGAAAGATATGACACCATTTCAGTATGCACCGAAGAGAGAGAACAAGACGTTCCCAACCTCCGAAAAATTCAGTATGACCGACAAAATTGAATATGCCGAAGGGGCAGTTGTGAGTAAAATAATTATCCGTAATGAGCGCGGCAATGTGACGCTTTTTGCCTTCGACAAAGGCGAATTTCTGAGTGAGCACACGGCACCCTTCGATGCAATTGTGCAAATACTCGATGGCGTGGGTGAGGTGGTTATTGACGGCACATCGTTTGTGCTGAACAGGGGCGAAAGCATCATTATGCCGGCAAATGTGCGCCATGCCGTGAATGCGGTTGAGCGGTTTAAGATGCTGCTGACTATGATCAAATAGGTTTCACACAATGTAGAATCCGGGTGCGATGAAAAGTGTTTGGTATTGAATGACCCGGATTTTTTTTGAAATAAGATAATTGTTTCAGCACAATTAGTATTACTTTTGTAGACAGAACGTGTAAGTAATTGCAAGATAGCACTATGAACAGAATTTTATCCGACAAAATAGAAGAATTGAAACAACTCTGTATAACATACGGGGTTAAGTCGATGTATGTATTTGGTTCGGTGTGTACGGAAGATTTTAATGACGCCAGTGACATTGATTTTCTGATATCGTTTGAGAACCTAAGCGTAGAAGAATATACAAACAATTATTTTGACTTGCATTATAAACTGGAAGCCCTGTTTGAACGCGAGATAGATTTATTGACAGAACGGTCTATTACCAATCCATACTTTATTAAAAGTATAGAACAGACAAAATCATTGATTTATGCAGCTTGAAATATTAACCTATTTGTTTGATATTCGTTGTTCGATAGATTCAATAAATGATTATATCGGTGAAGAGAAGAACTTTAATAATTATCTCGAAAACAAATTGCTTCGCAGAGGTGTAGAACGGGAGCTGGAGATTATTGGCGAAGCAGCCAATCGGATATTGAGAATTGATCCGGACATCAATATTGACAATGCCCGAAAAATTGTGGATTTACGCAATTGGGTAATTCATGGTTACGACAAAGTGGACGATGTAATTATCTGGGGGATAGTCTGTCGACAATTACCCGTATTGAAAGAACAGGTCGAAAAACTACTTGCTGACAACAAATAGCGGTAGAAGTACCCCCAACAAACTCAAACATCAACACGACAAATAAAGCAGATGAATTGGGCTAAATGATGACGGGAAGAAGGCGACGATATGAGTTGGTAACTTTTTTGCGCGAAGGATAGAAGTGAAGAGCCCGCAGCCGGCCACCAAAGCTGTGTGTAGCACACAAAGGTGAACCGGCGAGGACTCGTAACGGATAGCCTGACCCGAGTGGGCGAGGGGCGCGCCCTGATTCTCTATTTTTTATAAATCAAAAACAACTTTTCCGTCGCGAACCAGTTTCACTTTGGTGCGGCCGTTTTCGCCTTTCGAGAAGAAGAATTCATCTTTTTGGTTGCTCCACTCTACTTTCAGGCGGGTGCGTTCGCTGTTCCAGGTGGTTGTGGGTTGCTCTTCGCCTTGTAAATAGGGGAATAACAGCACTTTGAAGTTCGGTTCGGCCGAACGCGACGGAATAACCAGGCGTTTTCCAATATCCATGGTGCGCAGGTAGAACTGGTGCATGTCTTCGGTTTTCAGCTTTTCGATGACTTCGAGGCGTGGGTTCGGCTCGAGATTGGGGCGTGGAGCAGGAGTACGTTCCAGCACACGAACGAGCAATTGCGGATCGCCTTTTTTCGGTGTGAAACGTCCGGCTTCGCATTTTTCGCCGTTGATGTTGTCCACCTCTTTCATGTTGCGCTCCATGCGTTTATCGCCCAACACAATGTCGTATTCGCCCGAAACACCTTTACCCGAAAAGCTATTGAAGCCAATATTAAGCGCGGCTGCTCCCTGAGTTACTTCCACCAATTGCCTGATGGCCACTACCTCCACATCGAGAGGCATGGGCATGTTCCATTCGTATAGTCGCTCCTGATTGTCTTTTTTCAAATCGTCTACAATGAGCATGTAATTGTGCGCCCCTTTAACTAAGCCGGCAGTGCGGAAAGCGTGTTCCACTTTGCAATTGGGCAGGCGCATGGGCCAGGTATCTTCTTTCCAAATCAATGGATTGGTGGCTATATTTCCGCCAAAATAGTCGGCCACTTTGCGCAGTGGGTCGCGCTCGGGTTTTACGCCGGGGTAATATTGCATCAGCTTTTTGGCCGATTCGCCATAAACACCGTTTTGCCATTTATCGACCACTTTTTTGCCCGACATGATATCGGCCACGGGCGATTTCAACCACATCCAGTCGAATGCATATTTGTAGTCGATAACGCCGAAAGTTGCATCGGACTTATCCACATAATCGAGCCATTGCGCCGGCACAGCAAAATATCCTTGTCCGCGACCGTCGATGGTGATGGCCGAGTGGTATTTGGTTTCGGTGCTTCGCCAGCCATCCACCACCCACGGGCGACCGTTGGCAAAAAGCATAAAGTTCCCTCTATCGGCATGGTCGTGAGACTGATACAACATATCTTGGCGGCCATCGAACTGAAACATGACTCCTTCGCGACTCCATTTATCGCGGGCAATAAAGGTACCACGCTCGGGCGAGAAAAAGGTAGTTGGCAACTTCACCGGTGGAACGCCGTTGTATTCAGCAGCCGTTTTGGCCGGATCGTTCACCACCAAAAACGCACTGACATCGGGCACTTCGTCAATTTTGGCAGGAAGTGCATTGGCCAACAGATAATCGAGACGGGTATCGTTGGGGAAATAATATTTCATGTACATAAGCATGTACCAATTGAGGCGGGTATTGCTGCCCGTGTCGCCGTGTGAACTCCACAGTGCATCGGGGTTGGGGGCAAGCACATAAATCAACCAATCGGGAATGGCGCGAAAATGGGGATTGGCAAACAGATTGACTTTACCGCGACGCGAAACGGCAGTCATATATTGCAACACATCGTAAAACGGACCAAAAGTGTAGGTCAATCCCTCTGGACTCATCCCCTCCTGCGTGAAAGTGTAGGTCAGATAGTCGTGCGCTACCTCCACGCCGCGGTCGTAAATGCGTTTGTCGTAGCCCGGTTGACCTTCGGCAGACAAGACCGCCAACGGATAGGCAATAGAGGAAGCGATGTGATTCCAACGACGCCAATGGGTGGGCAACTGCATTCCGTCGCCGAATTTACCCTTGGTCTGGCGTACCATAAAGTCGATAAATATTTTTTTATCGACCTCCGACATGCCCGCAGCCGTAAAGTCGAATAGTTTTGATAAACGGGCATTGACGTACACAGCTTCTTTGACCATAGCTTCGAGTCCCGGCACCTGAGGTGTGGCATCGATGTGATGCATCATGGATTTGAGCAGACCTACCGAAACGGTAGCGGTCTCCTTCAACAGAGCTTTATCGTTAAATAGCTGCGCCAAAAGTCCCTGCACAGATAGAATGTTGGCCAGATTGCGCAGATTTACTTCGGTTTCGGCTGCAACGGATTCACCCGCCAACAACTTAGCATAAAGCTTGCCGGAGGCACCTTTACCGGCACGCATTTCGGCAATTTGAGCATGGGCAGCTTTCAACATTTGCTTACCGGTTTCGGTCGTTTCGAGGCGGGATTTAATCTGTTGAAAATCGGTCGGTGAGCAGAGAAGTCTCGGATAGACTCCCGGTTTGGGTGTTTTGCCTACCTTCGAAAAGTCGAAACCGGCAGTAGACGTATTTTTTACTGTTGGGTAAGTATTCTTCCATTTGATGGACCCATTGAGCACCTCTTCGGCGGTAAAGGTCCGGATGGGCTGTTCGGCCATGCGTGGGTCGTTGCGCTGCAGGGTATCGTTGGCCCATTGCTTCGGGAACTGATAATTTGCGGATGTTTGCGCAAAGAGCATGGTGGAAGATGCAAAAAGGCTGATAACAGAGAGAAAAGTTTTCGTTTTCATGAAATTGGGTTTATCGGTATTGCAGACAATCTGCTTTGAATAAATAATAATGACGGTACAAAAATAGCAAACGCCTGCAACAATTTGTCATCTGAATGTTGCAGGCGTTTGGTTGAATGGGTCAAAATCGGGAAATTGGTCACCCCAAAAAGTGCGCCGCATGAATGGCGATGGTTTTTTCGTCGAAATATTTTGTCTCAACGTCGTTTGACAGCAGAAATGCCTTTTTAACCGGTTTGTCCAATATCTCCTCCAGATCGAAGAGATGTTTGGCGTCGGTTCGGCTGACCCTTTCGGCCATTTTTATTTCGAAAGCATAGTAGAAATTCGGGTATTCGAGTAACAAATCAACCTCCCGCCCATCGTGGGTACGCAGGAAACTAAACTGAACAGGCAGATCTATGCTTTTTGCCTGTTTGTAGATTTCGGAAACAATCGCGCTTTCGTACTCATTGCCGGTAAGACCTCCCCGTTTGTTTAACACGGCATGAATCACACCCAAATCCATGTAATGCACTTTGGATGACTTGATCAGTCGTTTGTTGGCATTGCGCGACCACGACGGCAATACAATGGCCTGATAGCTCATTTCGAAATACTTGATGTAGCGCTGAACCGTTTTTATAGTGATGCCCAACTGCTTGCCTATGGAAGAGGCATTGGTAAGCGACGATGTATTGAGCGCCAGATATTGCTGCAATTTGACAAAAGGCTCCAAATCGCGAAACGATGCCAAATCGCGCACATCCCTCTCTAAATAGGTGCGAACATAATTCATCAGCCACTCCGTTTTTTCGTCGGGCGTGGTATCTGTGCCACTTACAGCCGGATAGCCCCCAAAAGCAAGGTAATGATTATAGGCCGTTAACTTCGGCATATAGTTTCTGTCCAACAAAAATGAAGGCAAATAATCGCCCTCCAACTGTTGCTGAACCTCCTGCTGAAAGAGAGATAAAACAACAGGATCGTCCCAACCGTTTGTCTTCAGCTCAGGGAGAGTGAGCGGAAATATTTCGATAATAGTACATCTTCCGGCCAAACTCTCACGCACTTTTTCCATCAGCAACAACTGACTCGAGCCCAATAAAATATAGCGAGGCTCTTCCCACTGATCGTAAGTCGATTTTATACTTTCGATCAACTGAGGCTCTTTTTGCACCTCGTCGAGAATGGCTTTGGGGTAAATGGATTTCCATTGCTGAGCCGTCAGATTGCTGAATGTGCTGCGCATCACAGGGTCTTCGACCGAGATATAGGTATAATCAGGAAACAGACGACGCACCAGGGTTGTCTTGCCCGTTTGCCGCGCGCCCGTCAAAACCAGAATTCTGCCAAAGCGGGATTTGCTCTTCCTGAGTAATGCCTGCGAATATTGCCTGTTTATCATGTCGGTTGCCTATTGAGTTCATCAATCATTATTACAACACAAAGATAGTACAATTTATCGCCAATTCCATATATTACGCCAAAAACTGGAATACAACTCCAATATTTACGCCAATATATGGAATACAAGTACAAATATTACGCCATAAAGTGGAATAGAGAGATCCGACAGCACTCAAAAAATTCAATACGATGTGAGAATATATTGCAAAATTCAAGCTGTAAATGCAACTTGAATTTTGCAATATTAAAGTTGATTTTTTCCGAAACTGGATTTTATCTGCAAATTACAGATTGACTTCTCCAATACCAACCAACTTCACAGGCCCAACCAAACCGGCAGGTTGCAGCGGACTGTTATCGCGGTGATAGTACCAAACAGTGAAAGCCTTACGACCCTGCGATGGACGAGGCTCGTTTTTCAGAAACCAATCGGGATAAGCTTTCATGGCACGTCCCAGTTTTGCGCCACGATCCTTACCCCATTCAAAATCTGCCGGTTCTTTTTCGTCTCCGATTAATCGGTTTGCCCAGTTATTGGTCACGGCTATTTCGATAAGGTTATCGCCATTTTTAAGCACATCGGTAATATCTACGTCAAATGGTGGATACCACAACGTGCCAACTAATTGATTATTAATCTTAACCTGTGCCAAATCGTTCATTTCACCCAAATCGAGTACAATGTGTTTGCCTTTAGCAAATTCTTTTTTATTGATTTTTACTGTTTTAGTATAAGTGGCAGTTCCGGCAAAATACATTATCTCCTTATCGGTATGTTTGCTAAAGTCAATCAATTCAGTGAATTTTCGTTGAAAAGGTGTTCCCAGTTTGGGCACAAAAGTGACATTCCACTCACCTGTAATTATTTTACTTGCTGCCGGTTTAATCGTAGTCGCTTTTTCTTTCCCCGAAGCATAAACAGCTGTTGCACTGAGGGTATCGGCAGAACGCATTGTTGCTATTCCATTAGCATCCGTTGTAACACACCAATTGGCAGTTGCATTTTCGGATTTGACATCAATTAAATGATCGGCCGCAGTACCCGGTTTTTGGAACACAACAAAAACAGTTTGCAATCCACGCAGGTTCAAATTTACAGTGGTTCGGCCAGCCTTCTCGTTCCAAACAGCGGCTTTTTGCATCGTGCCATCCTCGGCTTGCCACAACTCGGGCATTTTTCCGGTTATGCGGAATGAAACGGCCAGTTGCTGAGGTGTTTGACCCAAATTGGCCACGTAATAAATATCGGCACCATCTGCAATCCGGTGTATAAGTCTTATATCTTTTTCATTGGCAGATTTCTCGATTGTGTAGTCGGGTGTAATATTGAATTTTGATTTAGCATCTGCCAGTCTTTTGTAGATAAACCCTTTACCGTAAGCCTTCACATTGGCATTACCCCATATCTGTGTGCTATATGTTTTCAAAAGTTCATCGCAGGCAGGATAGTTTTGCAGGCTTGGGGACTTTACGGGTTTGGGACAAACGACCGAAGCACCCGCCGACACCAATCCAACAATTTTTGTGACCACTTCGGGAGTTATAATACTATCAGCCACCACCAAAAAAGGATATTTTCGTCCTGATGGCAAAACGATAGTAGCATTTTCTACTTTTATATTTCCGGTTAAAAAATCAGCGGTAGAAATTACATCGGCATATCCATTCAATTTATCAAGACATAAATAATCGGCAACCCCCTCGCCGGCTTGCAAAAGCACCTGACAACGACCTAAATAATCGAAATAAGCTTTACCGGATTGTGCCCAGGTCTGGAATCGTCCGAAATGTGTTCCCCACCATCCCATGCCCATACCGGGTTGGTATTTGTCGTCGAAAGGTTGATGTACCCAATGGTGCAGTACAATTCTGTTTAATCCCGACGCAAAAGCACCATTGGTTGAGTACTTCAGGAATGCGGGATCTTCGGTATATTGACTCACTTCGGGACGACCTGTATATGCCTCGGCTCCTACTATCCTTTTTCCTGCAGCGCGGGCAGCGGCTGGAATATTGCCATTAATCATACCATTGCTCGTTGTCCAGAATTCGCCCATGGGTAGATCCGAAATAGCGACACCTTGTTGCGTATTAAACGGGCCGCCATAAGGTTCCCATTGCAATGCTAATTTATTTTCATTCAGCATCTTCTTTGCAATGGAGAACCCATTTTCCATGTAGAGTTGATTCACCACATCACGATAATCCCATTCAAAGCGGTTGGTTTTATCATCGCTATCGAGAATTCTGCGATTTACATTTTTCACATCTCTAGTAATGGGTTGCCCAAGGGTAACCAACCAGGGGGTCGGATCATAGCCTTTACGTTTGATAAATTCGGCTGTGAAGTTTGGTGTCCAGGTTTGAATTCCGGCTTCGTAACTATCAATCAGCATGTGTTTGAATGATTTACCCAAATACTCACCTAAATATTTCTTTATAGGATCTAATACCGCGTTCCAATGATAAGTACTTTGTTCAACACTCATTTTATCGGCTTCCAGCGTTTTTCCAAGCAAATCATCGGGGATTGGATGTGGCGCTCTGGTGGTAGAAGTATGCCCCATGCGGTAAACAATCCATTTTTCACCTTTGGGGATTTTCCATTGCAGCCCTTTTACAGCATCGAATTGCGAAGTAAGATTTAATACATTAGTTGTCGATAAATCTTTTTTATCGGCAGGAATAGCCAATACAACCACATCTTTATAGAATGAAAATTTACGACCTGTTCCACCCCAACTTTCATCGGGAATGAGTTTTGGAGCACTCAGCTGAATTGGAGCTTTATTATCATTGCCCACGAGGATAGTATCGCTCCACACCAGCCGCTGCATACTGCGCGGTTCGTCAATCCAGGGTCCACCTGTGGTAGAATAACCCACCGTATTGTGCATTCCGATTTCCATGCCCAAACGTTGTGCTTCGGAAGCGGCAAACGTCAATGCATCCCAATATGCAGGGCTCCGATAAGTTTGTTCCGGCCATGGATTATTTTGAGTGGGCGCATGAGTTTCCTGCACAGCTGAAGTAAGATTAAAGATGGTAGCTCCTCCAATACCCATAGCCTTCATGGCTTCAAGGTCTTTGGTAATACCCGATTTCGAAAAATTAGAGCCCATCCAATGCCACCACACATAGGGTTTGGCAGCAGTGGGCGGATTTATAAAGTCTGATTCCAACTTAGTTTTCTGACTAAATACTGAAAATGAAAGCAATATAAAAATAGATAAGATTAGGTTTTTCATCCGAATAAAATGTTTTTTCATCACTGATCAATTAAAGTCCAATTTTTTTGGTTACACAATTCCCTTTTTCGTTGGTCACCTGAAGTATCAAGACCTTTCCGGAAGATAAATCGGGCATTGTTACCGTATTTTTCCCTTCCGAAAAACCGACTTTTTGTTGATACAAAACAGCTCCTTTTGCATCGACCAACCGAACTGTCGCTTTTACAGGGTCGTGACTATCAATCGTGGCTATCAGAGAATGTCCATTCGGACTCTTCGTCACAGAATCTATAGAAAATGGTGATTTACTTTCCATAACAGGCGATTCAATTCCGGTTTCCAGTTTTCCGTTCAGCTTGAGCAGTTCGGTATAATTTTGAAATCCGCGTCCCAAATCGGCCGGATCGTTAGTCGAGACCAGCAAAATCTGCTCGTTGGCCGGAATGGAATAGGTAGAGCCAGTGATTCGAACAGGCAGATTGATCATTGAATCGAGTCGTGAAAAGTGGATCTCGTTTGTATTGCCCGGAATAATGGCAGCCGAAAGATCGGCAGTTTGCGGAATGACACTCATGTTCTTAAATGAGGCATAGCATTTGCCATTTAGTTTCACAATGAGGGCCTTTATGTTGCCATTGATTACCCGCGAAACCTGCGCATCGGATTTCGAAGCTGAATCGCGAATTTCGATGATAAAATATTTCTTGAATGAAGACGAATATGTTTTTTTGGTTGTTCCTCCTCCCGACTCGTCGAAACGGAAGATGATCTCTTCGGCCTGTTTCACATCATCGCGAATCACGCCGGCAGTGTCGGTATAGATAGTCTGAAAATCGTGTCCATGAATAAATGCACGGTATTTACCATAAGCATATTGTTTCTGATCAATCTCCTTTTTGATGCTTTTGGGATACATTGTTCCGGAACGACCGTAGGTGAATCTCACCCGACCATCGACCTGATAGGCAGCAGCTGATGAACCTGTAGGATAGACCTCGAAAAAACCGATGATACGATCCGGCAAAGTAACCCATTGTTGGTAAGAACTCCAATCGGTATTGCGACCAGTAGGACCTGCTCCCTGATATTGTAATGTACCCGATGCCGTAACCGCAGATGCCGTTTGACCGACACAAACTTTTGATTTTACATTCGACAACATATAAGCCCACTTGTCCCACTCGGTAGTATTTCCTGCATTCACATGCACTTTATTGTGCATACACATTACGGCGCCATCCAGATTATCTTTGGTGGTGCTTGTGCCATAAGGACGGGTTTGCATGGTTCCCATTACGGTTTGTAGACCCGGCTGATTCGTACTTCCTGTACCAGCCACATTGCGCGTTGTGGCCGAATAGGAAAACCGGCCATACCTGCCCCGTGGTCCCTGAATATTGCGGTCGTAAACCAGACAATTATCCGGAATAGGTTTAGCCACAATATCGGTACGATAAAATGGAATATTGTAAGGAGCAGTACTTCCGGTACGGTAGTTATCAAACTTTGTTTTCAGCCAGGGATTACCGGTAATGCCCAGTAGTGGTTCGCCCGAAAAACCGGGGATGCCGTTCCAGGTAGTTTTCCAGGCCGGAACAGTGTAATACTCCGGCACACCGCTACCTTCGATGGTCATCAACTCGTAGTTGGCCCCTTTGGCCAGACAATCCCACGCATTTTGGTACTCGCTTACTGCCCAGATTTTTGCCAAAGATGTGTTATTACCGGCATGGTAACTGCCCGATTCGTTTTGATGCCAGATATAAGAATGAGCACCATCGGGGTAGAGATTAGCCATCAACATCGAATCGACAATCTGTTTTGAAAAGTCGATCCATTTTTGGTTGTTGAGAAACATCCCTGTATGCATTAACACCTCGGCATACGACACATCGCGGTTGGCATAATTACCTGAGAAAATTGCCGGTGCCAGAGTTTCGTAATGCAACTTACCAGCAACCAAAGCAGCATCTTTCATTTGTTGCAATAGGGTGGCCGGCAAAAACTGACCAAACGACACACTGGCAATGCGCCAGTCATAGCTTAACTCTGAAATCGCAAACCAATCGTTCAGGGCATTGGATGTACCACCCGGTAAAACGCTTCCACCCACAGCATAGCAGTAGGTCTTGTAATCGTCGGAGGTAGCATACACCAGATGCAGAAAGCGACGGAACAACTCGGGGTCGTAGCGGTAATTGCTGAGCGGCGAAACCAGAAGCCAGTGCAAGCGTTGCAACAACTCGCCTACTTCGCGCGAATCGTTGTATTTATCGCCGGTATAAATCGTATCTTTTCCGATTTTGGATTTGGGAATATTCGTATTGTTCGGTTCAGACGATGGATATACCGAAAGAGGTTTTGTCAGGTAGGTCGCAGCCCAGGCATGCAGTGCATTGATGTGAATATTGTTGGTAATCACCTTCACCGGAGGATTAAATCCAATAGCCTTGTCAGGCACTGCGGGCAATTGGGGCGATGAGCTGAGCAACGTATTGATATCGGTCTGTAAGGAGGCTGCTTCGGAAGCAAATCCTGCATTTTTCGACAAAACCATCCGTTCCATAGCCACACCTATTGCCACCTCTTTGAGTTCGACAAGCGGATCGATGGTTTTCACAGAGATATCGTCTATCCAGCAAATCTTAGGAAAAGGACCGGCAGGCAATGTGCTGCCAACCACCGTATTGGGGCGAATTGAGATGCGCATATTGTTGCGCTCGGCAGCCGTCCAGCCGGTCACATCGACATACATTTTGAATTGTTTCCAGCTTTTGTTCGCATTAAACTGAACAGCAAAGGGCGCAACCGCCACAGAAGGATAACCAAAAGTCGATTTGAGCACATCCACAGAAACGGGCATATCTGCCTGATTGGATTTGAGATAAAACGTAATCACATATTTATCGGCCGCTACCGCCGGCATCGACTGAAACAGCCGGATCGCCCACTGCGTGCTCTGTTTTTTGATGGTAAGAGCCAGGCATTTGGAGCCACTAAAACTGGTGGTATCAACTATTTTCGAGTAAGCCTGAGCCAGAGAGCTTGCTGTGTTACCGTAAACGGAAAGCTGCCACGCATTGGGTTTTCCGGTTACATCTCCGGTCGCCGAAGTGAGATAAGAGCTGTCGCCTACTGCAAAAGATTCGAAGCCTCCGTTGCTGATTAAATTCACCTGCGCATTTGCATAGGAAGCAAAGAGGAGGGCCAAAGCCAAAATAGTGTGTTTCATGGATAATTGGTTGAATTATTAAAACACAAATATAAGGCTTCCTATCAAAATATTCTTTGCCGTTTGTTGCAAAGAGTGTACATTAATGACCAATAAACACAGTTTATCTGTTAATCAAATCGTTGAGATACTCCGATGGCGATTTTCCAAACTGCTTTTTGAATGATTTGGTAAATGAGGAATGATTCTTGAATCCGACCTCGGAAGCAATCTCAGAGATGCTCATTTTGCGTTCGAGCAGCAGATCCATGGCATGTTTCATGCGGATAAAATAGATAAACTCGATGGGAGTCTGACCGGTAAGCGCCTTCATTTTTCGGAACAGGTTGCTGCGGCTCATGGCCATGGCATCTCCCAGTTCTTCGACACTAAACTCCTCTTTGTCCATATTCGCCTTCACGATATTGAGCACTTTTTGCAGGAATTGTTCATCGAGCGGATTTTTAGCAATGTCCTTGGGGACAATGATGCCGCCATCCTGTTTTAGTTTTTCGATGAAACGCCGTTGCGATTCTATCATGGCAGCAATGCGTGCTTTGAGCAATGCCGGATGAAAAGGCTTGGCGATGTAATCATCGGCACCGGTGTGCATTCCCTCCAGCCTGTTTTCGATGGTGGCTTTGGCAGATAAAAGAATAAACGGTATGTGGCTGATGTTGAAATTCGTTTTCACGGCTTTACAAAAATCGACTCCATCCATTTCGGGCATCATCACATCGCTGATGATGAGGTCGGGCATCGCTCCTTTTTGCAACAATTGCAGTGCCTGAAGACCATTTCCGGCGCGCATTACCTCGTATTCACGTCCCAGAATATATTCAAGAAAATCGAGCACATCGTCGTTATCATCCACCACCAATAACGTAGCCGATTTGGATTGGGCAGCCGGCAGCAACTCCGATGCGGGTGAAATTATATCATTCAAAATGACATCCGGTTCGTAATCAGAGACAAATACCTCCGGCGCAGCATCCTCAACCTCTTCACCCACCTGAGTGAGCGGCAGGAAGACCCGAAACAAGGTGGAGACACCCGGGGTGCTATCCGCCACGATTGCTCCGTTGTGCATTTCCACCAGATTTTTGGATAAAGACAAACCGACACCAGTGCCCTTCTCACTCTTTTCGGAATAGAAACGATCGAATAAATGCCCCATTCCTTCGGGTGAGATACCCCTGCCATTGTCTTGCACCGAAAGCGAAATCCATTCGGCGGAACCACGCCCTATAAGGCATCGGTGAGCATTTTCATCGCATTTTTCGATGGTCAGAGATACAGTACCTCCCTCTGAAACAAATTTAAATGCATTAAAAATCAGATTGTTGAGCACCATCTCAATTTTACCCTTGTCGATGGCCAGCGAAAGCGAATCAATTCGTTTTGTAAAAGTAAACTTAATCCGTTTTTTGGCGGCAAAATGGGTGAAATTATCAAAAATATCCTGCGAAAAAGCCACCAAATCGCAACACTCTTTTTTGAGTTTCAATTTACCCTGTTCCATTTTCTGAAAGGTCATCAACTCATCAATCAGGTAAAGCAGCTTTTTGCTGTTGCGGTAGATAAGCTGAATCTGACTTTTCATACCACTATTCAGTTTGTCCGATGCCAACAACTCCTCCACCGGCCCCACGATAAGAGAAAGCGGAGTGCGGAATTCGTGTGAGATATCGGTAAAGAAACTCATCTTCATCTTATCCATGGTTCTGAGCTGCTCCTTCTCCATCTGGTCTATCCGGATTTGCTGTTTCTGATTCAGATTTATAAGCATGTAGCGTACAATAAGGAATGCCACCGCAAGGAACAGAATAATGTAAATTGCAATAGCCCACCAACTCTTCCAGGGTGGAGGTAAAATATTGATTACGAGAATTGCCGATTGCTGACTCCAAACCCCTGAATTGTTGCACGCCCTCACCTCGAAGGTGTAGGTTCCGGGGTTGAGGTTGGTGTAGGTTGCTGTTCGGTTCGAGGCATCAGCCTGTGTCCAGTCTTCATCGAAACCCTCCATTTTGTAGGCATACCGGTTTTCTTTGGGGGCAGAAAAGTGCAACGCGGCAAATTCGAGCGTAAACTGATTGTTGTTGTGATTGAGTGTAATTTCGGTTGTATTCTGAATGGTCTGCTCCAGCACCACGTCGCCGTTTACCTTTTCGGCCACGGCCACCGATTTATTCATCAGTCTGAGATCGGTAAGCACAACTTTGGGTGCCATATTGTCCACCACAATCTCTTTTGGATTGAAGGTGATAAACCCTTCGGATGTACCGAAAGCGTACAGATTCTCCGACACCTTGCAGCAACAATTGAAAGGCACATTGGCCAGATAGGTGCGCACCTGCGCCGTTTTTACATCGAAACGGGCAAGGCCTTTTTTGGAACTCAACCAGATAAGTCCCTGATTATCGGCAATAATACCATTGATAGATTTATCGGGCAACCCGTCTTTGCCGGAATAGTTGTTGATTTCGTATTTGCCATTGGGCTGCATTCTGACCGAAGAGAGCCCCGACTCGGAAGCCGCCCAGATAGTACCGCGTGGCAGTTCGGTCATCGCGTAAATGATGTTTCCGAAAACCGACTCGCCCGAGCCATCCTCCGTTACAGGATGAAAAACACCGTCGTGAAAACCGAAATACCCGATGCCCTGATTCTCGAAACCAAGCCAGATATTGCCGGCTGCGTCTTCGAACAACGTGCGCACAAATTCGAAATTGCGGTTTTTGGGGAAGCGAATACGCCCGAACAAATTGACCATCTCTCCGGTGGATGACTCTTTGTAGAGACCGTTGTAGGTGGCGTACCACATGCTACCCCGTCGATCCCGAAGCATCGAAAAGACCGCATGTCCGTTTATTTTCAACTGTTTGCCTGCGACCGAAGAAGCCGGAAAAAGAAGGGCACCACCAAGAGTTCCGAAGAACACCTGACCGCCATTGGCCAAAGCAGAACGATTGCTATTGAGTGGTGAGCCGATAGGATCGAACCAGAAATTGCGGCAGAGATTGCTCCGTAAGTTGAAATTGTAGAAACCCGATTTGATGGTGCCAATCCACAAATCGTCGGCCCCGACAGAGGTCATACAGCGCACCTGCGCCTTCGCTTCTTTATCGCCAAAGGTGTAACTGTGGAATGGAAGGAGGTGCAGATCGAGTTTGTTGAGACCATATTCGGTGCCACACCAAAGCACATCGGCACGGTCGATAAAGACCTTATAAACCTGATTGTCGCTGATAGTACGGCCATTGAGCATGTTGTTGCGAAAAAAGAGCAATCGCCGGGATGATCCCCGGGTCTCTATTTTGGCCAACCCGCGGTTGGTGGCCAGCCATATATCGCCCGAGTTGGATTTTACGATGTCGAAGACCTCCGTATTGTCGAGGCTTGCCGACTCATTATCAAAAGAATTATTGAAAACAAACGGTTTGTAGTCGTCTGATTTTGCATCGTAATCGAAGCGAATAAGGCCATCGCCACCGGTGGTGATGTAGAGATTGCGGTGGTCTTCGATCATCGACCAGACGCGATCGCCATAAGCATTGGGGCGTACAGTAAATGGATAGATGCTGTATTTGCCGGTGGTAACCTGATAATGAATGACGCAGCTGCTTGTGGCAATCCAGATGTAGTTGTTGAAAGATGTGATTATTTTGCTGATTGGCTGATTGAACGGGTATTTGGGAAAATTGGTAAACTTCTGATTAGCGGGGTTATACATGGATAATCCGGACGAAGTGCCAATCCACAGGTTTCCGGCAGGGTCGAAAAGCAACGAGCTGATGCTGTTGCCCGGGATAGTAGCGGGGTCGCCCTTTTTGTGCTGAAAACCGGTAAAAGCATCTTTCCGCACATCGTATTTGCTGAGTCCCTCTTTGGTGCCAATCCACACAGAACCCTCCTTGTCTTCGGTAATGGCGTATGCCCAATTGCCCGAGACGCTGTTGCCGGAATTATTTTTGAAGAAGTTTGTAAATGAGTAGCCATCGTATCGGCTGATACCGTTCATGGTACCAATCCAAAGGAAACCGCGGCTATCCTGAAACAGAGATCGAATGCGGTCGTCGGGCAATCCGTTGAAGCTGTAGATTTGCTCGAACATGACATCGGGACCGATTACCCGGACGCTGTTGCCGGATTTAAGTGTCTGCGAATGAAGCGCGCAGAGGTTAAACGAAAGAAACAGCAAAATCAATATCCGAAAAATATTGTTCATCGGGAAAATTGTGTTTTTATGGCTAATAATCGGTTAAAATCAGAAGTGGTTTCTGAGTTGCAAAAATACAATTTATTTTGATAATAAGTTGAGGTAACCGGGTGGTAAAGCAAAGAGAGATGGAGACATTGAAGGCAGCGATATGAGTGGTAACTTTGCGTGAGGGATAGAAGTGAAGACCCCACAGCCGGTTGCAAAAGTTTGTAAATGAGCCGAAAAGTATGCCGGCGAGGAGTCGCAACGGATAGCCCGACCCCGCGGGGGCACGCCCTGAAATAAAAAAAGAACAGGCCACTCCGCGAATGGGAATGGCCTGAAGAGGGTATCAGGGTGCGACGTATTTGAATTCGATGGTGCCGAACTGTCCGACGGTTGCACTTGAGGCGGAGGTCACGTAGAAGAATCCTTTTACTCCTTTGGCAGTACGGAAGGCATAGACATCGCCAACTTTGAGCTGATCGGATTTGGTGGTGGGCAGGGGTGCTGCCGTGAGTATCGAATCGAGCTTGTTGTCGTGGGTGGTGAGCAGGTAATCATCTTTGTAGCTAAGCACAACGGGTGCACCGTTGATATCCACGCCGGGTTTGGTGACCTTTTTGATGAGTGTTTCGGTCATTTGCGCAGCATACGTTTTAAATGGTGCATATTTGGGATAAGTGGATGTGTAGTTTTCGGCCAAAGTAGGCGACGAAAGCCGGATGGTGGTACCATCTTTGAGAACGAAAAAGCTCAGGTTGGTGAGGTGATTGAGGGCGTCGGCCGAGTAGGAAAATGCCAATCGGGCGGGCACGCTGACGACTGAATACGAGAGGTAATCCTGTACCGAGTTTTTGGGCATATCGAAATAGTTATCGGGGGTTATCAGACTAACCTTAGGCCAATATTGCAATAGGCGACCGGTAGTACTACCTCTGAGGATGGGTGTAAAGGTGATTTTTTTTGTGGTTTCGGCATCCTGATTATTCAACACATTGAACGACAAAGAAATGGGCGTGCCGGCCACGTCGATAGGCATGACATTGTAGGCGTAGTAGAGTGTGACGCTTCGCAACGGGCGGGTGAAGAGACCGTTGTTGTCAATTGCATTGGCGGGCTCGGTGCGCAGTATGCCGTTGGCCAGCGAGCGGTTGAGCGAAGAGGTGTTGACTGTCAGACTTTTGAGATCAGCATCAGACGAAATCTGAATTTTGTACACCACGGGGCTAGCCTGCTCGTAGTCGCGGGCGGGGCCTACCTGAATGGTGGTATCGCCAACGGTGTCAGCCGCTTTGTCGTAGGAAATTCGGACTACGGGCTTCAGCAAAATATCGGGTCTGTCGGGGTCTGTTTCGTTGTTGCACGCAGAGAAACCCAGCGTGAGAATGATGGATAAGATGAATATCGGGGTTTTCATAATTAACAATTAACAATTAATAATTAATAATTCGGGCGTTAGCCCTAAACTTAAAACTTACAACCTAAAACTTACAACGTATAACTTACAACGTATAACTTACTTATGTTTAGGCAAATACCAGTTTTGCGAATTCATAAGCCGGGTGCGGATAGCTTCGCGTTGCGAAGGGGCGTACTTCGAGGCAATGCGGTCGGCCAGCAAAGCAGGATTGTTGGTGGTTTTGGCCATACGCACGAGGTCGAACCAGCGATTGCCTTCGTATGCCAATTCGAGTGCACGCTCATCGGCAATTACAGAGTCGACTTTTTCGGTGGTGTATGCACTCAGCATGACCGGCATAAGCCGCACGCGCGGACGGATACCGTATCCGGCAGGTTGTGCACCGGGCCAGGCTTTTCCGTTGACGAAACGCAATGCTTCCTGTGTTTTGCCCAGTCGGTTGTTGATTTCGGCCAACAGCAAGCAGTAATGTGCATCGCGAACGATACAGAAATCCATATCGTTTTTGTATGACTCCTTGCGGTCATCGGTTCCCAGATTGCTATTAATCAAATATTTATAAATGAGCGTATCTTTTCCATCAATCAGGTAAGAGCGGTAGTTTCCGCGCCAGATATCGCCGGTTTGTCCGGTGGGAATGGCGATATAGTCGTTGTCGTTGGTGTAATATCCGTACAAATCGGCACTCATTTGCGGCTGCACATTCCAGTGCTCGATGGCTACTTTGGTAGGCTTGAAGGCATAAATACCATCGCCCCGGTTGTTGGTCCAGCGCAGGATATTGTGCTTTTGCTGGCGGTTAGCATCGAAGCGAATGTACTGCATCCAGCTGTATTGAGCCGTAGTGTTGAGTCGTGTGGGCGAAAACTGATCGACCCAGTATTTTTGATAATACTTCTCCATACGCAACTCCCAACCCGGTGTGGAAGGTACAAAAGAGATAATGGCATCGCGGGCCTCGATATTCTTGCCCAGCCAGAGGTACATTTCGGCCAGGAAATAGGACATAGAGTAGTAATTGAACTGGCCGCGGTTGGCATAATTGGCCGTGGTGAGCGAACGGGCATACGCCATATCGGCAGCAGCACGGGCAATAATCGTATCACCGGAAACCGCCGGGATAGAATCGATTTTGTCGACAGAGCTGATGAAACGGGTGAAATAGGGTGCGTTGTTCCAGATCTGCGCCACCTTGTAGTAAGCCCAGGCACGGATGGCCATCACTTCGGCCACATCAACCTTCATCACATCTTCGCTGTAATCCTGATTGATATCCTGCAAACGGGTGAGACCTTCGATAGCACCGTTGCAGCCGTTGATGAGGCGATAGAACGGAGCATAATCGGTATAAGGATTATCGGCATTCGCCTGATTCATAGCCATATCAAACTGATACTTGTCGGCACCGCGGGCGGGCAGGGTCAGTTCGCCCCGCGACTCTCCCACCACCCAGAGCGGATCCACCAAATCCTGCATCAGTCCGTAGAGACCGTTGATAGCTGCAATGGCATCAATCTCTTTGGTGTAGTTGTTGTCGGCAGTCACCTTATCTTCGGAAACCACATCGAAATAGTCGCTGCACCCGCTAAACGAGAGTTGCATGGCCGCCAGAAGGATAAAAAAAGCTGTTATTTTAGTTATTCGTTTCATATTTTTCATCTGTATTGAATATTACAATCCTAATTTAATACCCACCATCCAGGCTCTGCTTTGAGGCATCAGGCCAAAATCATAACCGCGGCTAAATGGACTTACGCCGGTGCTGAACTCGGGGTCGAGTCCGATGTATTTGGTGAGGGTAAACAAATTACAACCGGTCAGGTAGATGCGGGCATTGCGCACGAAAGCCACTTTTTTATTGAAATTGTAGGCCAATGTGAGCGTACGTAGTTTGAGGTACGAGGCATCTTCAACCCAGTTGGACGAAGCACGGCCATTGTTCATCGGGTCGCCAAAATTAGTGCGGGGCACAGAGGTTACATCGCCGTCGGCACGCCAGGCCGATCTGACGGCTACCGACTGATTTTCGTAACCGCTTGCCACTTCGAGCTTCGACCGCAATACATTCATTACCTCACCACCGTAAGAGTAGGCGAACTGACTTTCGAGGTCGAAATTTTTATACGAAATACCCGCTGAGAAACCACCGAAGAAATCGGGATTGGGGTCGCCTATCACCTGCATATCATTTTGGTCGATGCGGTTGTCTTTCACCACCTCATCGTAGTGGAAATCGCCAGCCATGAAACGCTGATTTTTGTCGCCCGTCAGGTTTGCCGCGTCGGCTTCGGCCTGTGTGCTAAACACGCCCAACGACTTGTAGCCGTAGAAGAGTCCGGCGGGTTGTCCCACACGCGCCAACGATTTGTAGCCGTAGTAGTCTGTAATAATATCGGCACTGCCGGGCAGGGCCGTGATTTTATTTTTGGCAAATGTGATGTTTGCACCCAGATTCCAGGTGAATGCACCCGACTGACCAACGTGGTTAAGTGCCAGTTCAAGCCCTTTGTTTTGCATTTCACCCCCGTTTACCCAGGCCGAAGTAAAGCCGGTGATTCCATCGATTTGCGTAGGCAACAACATATCTTTGGTGTTGTGTACAAAGTAATCGGCCGTCAGGCGAATGGCATTGTTGAACAGCGCAATATCACCGCCAATATTGAGTTTTCGGGTGGTTTCCCATTTCAGATCCTTATTGGAAATGCCCTGAATAACCAGTCCGGGGATGTTGTAATAGTATTTCGATTGGTAATAGGTTTGTGTTTGATAGGGGTCGATCTGCTGATTGACGCTTGCGCCCAGAGAGGCCCGCAGCTTGCAATCGTTGATAAAGCTGACGTTACGCAGGAACGGTTCCCCCTTGATTTTCCAGGTTGCACCTACGTAAGGCGCAGCGGCAAAAGGGTACGAGAAAATCTGCATTCCGGCATTCTGTGCCTGACTGAACAGAGATGAGCCATCGAAACGCACACCACCGTTGAGGAAGTATTTGTTCATCAGCGAATAGTTTCCGTTGGCAAACATCGAAAACCAGGTAACCGAATTTTTTTCGCCATCCACACTGATTTTGGTACCACTCTCCAGTCCGCGGAAGTCGTCGGAAGGCGCATTGACACTGTAGCCGTAGTCGCGTTTGCTGTTTTGAACCTTCACATTATACCCCAACAACGCATCGAAATGGTGAACAAAGGCAAAATCGCCCGTGTAACTGACAGTATGTTCCACCCACATTTGGTTGGATTTGAGCAACTGCTGCTCCGACGAGCGGTAAAATCCGTTGCTGTCGATCACCCGGCCTTTGGAAGGCAGGAAGCGGTTTTCGTCCATATTGCGCCAGTCAAGACCCATATTCAGCTTGGTGCTAAGCCCTTTGGCTATATCGAGATTGATAAATACATTTCCCAACAACCAGTTGTTGGCAATCTGATTATCGGCTTCTGACAATAACGCCAGCGGATTATTCAGATTGTCGTAAGCGCCCGCTTCGTAGCCCGGTAGGTCTTCTCCCAAATCGCTCTTGCCATGTACCGAAAGTAAAGAGGGCTTCATGAGCGAGAGGTAGAACGGGTTGTTTTCGGTCACCGGACCCTGGTCGGCCAGATTTTTATCGGTTTTAGAATAATAGATACGGGTACCCACGCTCAAACGTTTCATCATGCGGAAATCGAGGTTGAAACGCGCGTTGAAGCGCTGCACATCCACGCCGGTGATTTCGCCTTCCTGATTTTTATACCCCACGCTGAAGAGGTATTTCGAGGTACCGTCTCCACCACGCAAACTGAGGTGATAATCTGTGGAAAAAGAGTTTCTTTTGATCTCATCCTGCCAGTTGGTATTGTTGGCATAACGCCAATAGGCAGCACCGGCAGAGGCATTGTTGTACAGAAACGGATAACTCTGAGCTATTTCGGCATCGGTATTGCCCTGTTTGTAAAGCAAATCCTGAAAATTGGCTCTGTACTCATCTCCACTCAGCATCGGAATATCTTTGAATTTTTCGCCCAAGGTAGTTTGAATATCCACATCGAGATAGGTTTTACCGCTTGTTCCTGAGGATGTTTTGACCAGAATAACGCCGTTAGCTCCCTGAGTGCCGTAAATAGCTGTGGCAGCGGCATCCTTGAGCACGACCACCGACTCCACATCCTTCACGTTCAGATCCGACAGGTAGTTGTAGATGTTGCCGTTGATGATGCTTTTTTCGTACACCGTATTATCAATGGGAAAACCATCCACCACAATCAGAGGTGTGGTTTTCATAAAGAGCGAATTCTGTCCGCGCACATTGAGGTTGGCGCCTTCGTCGGGCACACCCGAAAAAGCCGTAGCCTGCAAACCGGAAATGGTTCCGCTGATCATCTGCTGCAAACCGCGCTTTTCACCGATTTTCTCCTGCGACTGAGTCGCAAAGGCGAGGCTACCATTTACATTCTGCTCATAGAGCGAGCTGTAAGGCAAAGAGAGAAGAGACTCTCCCACATTGAGGCCCTCTTTGGCCAGTTTAATATTGATTTGACGGGAACCGAAAAGAGGAAACTCTTTGGTCTGATACCCCGGAAATGAAGCTACCACGGTCACATAGGCCGATGGCGCAACAAGGCTGAAAGCTCCGGTTTTGTCGGTTTGTATCGTCTGACTGCGGATACCTCTCAGCGAAATACTGACATCGGCAATGGGTTTACCGGTAAATAAATCGACCACTTTGCCATTTACCTTTACCGAGTCGGAAGCCGCTTTATTTCCACCCTGCACCAGACAGAGCGAAGAGAAGAGGCACATCAGGATAATGATTAATCTCATACTTTATATTTTTATTCGTTTATGCTTACTAATAATTTGGACTCTGCGATTGTTCTCTATTCTCATTATCAGGGTGCAATCACAGGTTCGAGCCTGATGTTGTCGATGTACAAATTGTGAGCCGTAGAGCGGGCATTGTCGATAAACTTCAATGTCACTTTGCCTAAAGCCGTCACATAGATGGTACCCAGCAACAGATTCTGACGCACCGTGGGGCGATAGGTGGCCCCATAGATGACTGAACTATTGATGTTTTTGCCGTTGTAAGCCACATCAAAAGAGCAGCAGGTAGCATCGCTGAAAAAATTGAGATAGACATTGTAGTAGCCAGCCGGGATGCCCCGCCAATCGAGAGGCGTTGCCGATTTGGGCAGATATTCGCACAAGTCAACCGTGACTGAGCGTCCTGCGCCGTAGAGGCTAAACTGAAAAACGCCGGTGGTGGTATATACTCCCGCCTTCACAATCTGACGACTGACCACCGAGGCCGGAAAAACGGCTTTATCCAGTTTTAAAAGATTGATATCCTGCGCGCTCACCGTCACACTACGCTGAAAAAGATAATCGACCGGCTTGATGGAATTGAGCACATGCGCCACACCGTTGCTCGCCACGACATCGCCCTGTGTGAGGTCGGTTGCTCCCACAGATAACCGAGTGCCGAGTGCAGATGTTAGCGCGGAAGCGAGTCCTGTCGTTTTTACAGCTGTGTTCATCACCGCAATGTGTCTGAAAAAATTGTAGCGGAAGCGGGAAGTATCGGCCGATGTTAATTTGGTGGAATCGCTACCCAAAGCCGTCCGGAACTCATTGTTCAGAAACGAATAATAGAGGTCGTTGGTAGGAATGAAAAGAGTAGCCTGAGTGGCCTCTTTGTCTATTCCGGTCAGATTGAGGTAGTAATTCTGGCGGGTCAAAACAGTGTCGTACACGGTGCGACCAATGGAATCCACACCCACAACTGTGCTCAATGCCGGGTCGAATATCATGGCACTGTTGCCCCGGATATACGAGTAAAATACCGAAAATGCCGGGCTACTCTTCAATATATCGTAAAGGCTCTGTTTCAGTTTTACCCTATCAGCCAATTTGTGCACTACGCCGTTTTTGGCCCGCATATTCACAACAGTCAGGCTAATGCCATCAAATTGCGGCAGACCATCGGGTTTCTCGAGCAGGATGTATTTGCCGCTCAGGGTCTGCACCCGCTTCCCGGTAATGGCGTGGTCGTAAATGGAAGAGGGAACAATATGGGTGCCCACGAGCATTCTGAGCGAATCGATGTTGCTGTGGTTCACCGTGGCAAAACTACCGTTGACCGGAACGAAGAGCGTATAGCTTCGCGATGAGTTTAACAACGAATCGTAGCCTGCTTCTTTCACCAAAGCCAGAAACTCAGAAAAATCGGGCTCTGCTTCGAGCACCTGCATCAGCGTTTTACCCTGATATTCGTTCGAATTGTAGTAGTCATCGAACTTGTTGGTACACGCTACTGCTCCCAGCAGCAACAGGCAAGCCACGTGCAGCAACAATTTATTCACTTTATATCTTATGTCCATAGTACTATGTATTAATCTGATTATCTATTATTTAACAGGGATAAACTCTACCGCGTCAATCATGGCAATACCGGCTACCGCGCATTGCAAACGGATGGTATGCGATTTCACCGTGGTAAAAGTAACCGTAGTGAGTGGAACCCGCTGTTTGTCATTTTGCAAAGAGAATGTTTTTCCCTCGATATTGGTGGTGATGGCTGTTCCCGTTGGCGTGTAGGCACGACTCTGTTGCTGGTCGATGTAGGCCACTTTCACGCCATCGAAATAGAAGTCGATAGTCGGAACACCAATAGAACCGGTTATTCGTCGCCAGCTGTAGCAGACTTTGTAGGTTCCTTTCAGAATGGGGTCGGTGGTCATTTCCACGTAATAGGTCACATCTTTAGGGTCGAAACGAAGCAGCTTCGAGGCTACATTCTGCCCGCTGGTAGATGTGAGTACCTGCATAGTCTGAGTAACCGGATACCATTTAATGTAACCACCCAGGGTTGCAAAATCGGTTTCGGCAGCTAAGGCAAACGAACCGGCACAGGTCGGGAATTTGTTGCAATCCTTCACAAACGGACAGGTGACAGCTACCGCCTCGGGCCAGTGAATATTGAGCATTTTATCAACGGCATGCACTATACCGTTTTTAGCCATCAGGTTGGAATGCTTCATCAACAAACCTGTTTTGGCAAATGTGGTATCCACCTTTCCGGTCACACTATTGAAGGTGTAAACGTTGTGCGGATTGACAGAAAATCCTTTGCTGATAGACAATACAATAAAATCCTGCTCGTGAAGCGTTTCGATGTATCCGTTTGTGAAATCGGACAAAAACATATTTTTGGGCAAGATGTGGTATTTGACAAACATATTCAACGAATCTTCATCGTCGGTATATTTCCCGTTTTTGCTGTATTTTTTGGCCAGATCCTCAAAGCTGTTGAAACCGTTTGCCTTGAGCAGCGAGTCTGTTTCGAGGAATGCGGTGTAGCGCAAACGGCTATCCGGATTTGCTTCCGAGGTATTGAGCAATGTTGCCAGCCCGGTCTTTTCGATGGCCTGTGCCATAATGGTAAAACGGCCATCTTTCTTCAGAAAATCGAGAAGGTTATCCTCCACCGGCGTCAATACGGCATCAATTTTGTGGTACACACCGTTGGTTGCGATCTGATCCAACAGCGTGACATTGACTGTGCGGTTCAAAACCGTATGGCTCAGTCCACCCGAAATATCCATGCCCAGGTATTCGCCCGAGGCGGTTTTGGCCGGTAGGGAACCTGGCACGAATGAGTTTGAGTTGAAAATATTTCCATACAAATGGTATAAGAAAATGGCGCGCCACTCAGTTCCCGGGATATCGCTTACTTTCGATTTTCCCCGTCCCGACAAATAGGTGCGGATGGCTTCGTTGGACGGCACAAACAGAGTGTAAGAACCATACGAATTGAGCATCACTTTGAGACGCGCACTGTCTAAGGCCTCTACAGCCAGGCTGCAATCGGGATCCGAAGTCAAAAGCCGGGTAATCGAGCGGCTTTCTGTTGTGCTTTGCAGCACGATATCCTTCTCGCATCCAAACAAGCCAATCAATAGCAGCACGCTGCTGTAAAATATGAGTTTTTTCATCTTTATCCAATCTAAGGTTATTTGTAATACGGATTTTGCACCAATGACGTGTTGTTGTTTATCGCATCAGAATTGAGCGGCAGATACCAGCTTTCGGGATTACTGATACGCAGACTAACAATCTGCTGATCTATACCATCAAACGATGACAGCACGCGGGAAATCAGCATCGATTTTCCGGAATTATTATCGCGCGAGGCAATACGCACCAGATCAAACCAGCGTTTTCCTTCGAAGCACAACTCGCGACCTCTCTCATCGAGTATGGCCTCATCGAGTTCGGCGATAGAGGTGAGTCCGACAAGTGGTTCAACACCGGCACGGGCTCTTACCTTATTGATTTCTACTATGGCCGCATTGAAGTTGGTCTGATTGCCGGCGGCATCGAGGTGCGTAAGCGCTTCAGCCTTCATCAGCAAAACATCGGCATAGCGGTAGTTTATCCAGTGCGCATCGTCGGTGGTGACGTTGTATTTCAGCACGTTGTAGGCGTTGGATACGGCATTGCTTTTGCGTACATCTTTGGTCTCAAACAGATCGTCGGTGAGGGCGGCCGTGAAATAGACGCTCGAATTGAACCAGGCACGAAGAGAGTGCTTTTGGTTGAGCGAATTCAGATACTGAAACTCCCAAATGGATTCTACCGTATTGCCGGGATAAAAGAGGTTCCCCAGGTTAGACTGCGTCAGCAGCGCGTATTGCTTGGGATTGATAATGGAATCGCAGGCCGAAATAGCCTCCTGATATTTCCCCATCCACAAATCGAGATCGGCTTCGAGGGCAAACGCGGCATACTTTGTGGCCCGGCCCCTGGTTTCGCCCGGGGTCGAATAGCTGGCCGGCAGGTATTGCTCTGCCAGTTTCACATCGGCATAGATTTGATCAAAAAGCTGTTGCTGAGTCGATTTAGGCAAATTGTAATTTTGCGCATCGCTTTCTGAGGGATCGAGTGTTAGGGGTACCTCTTTGAACGAGCGTGCCAGCCAGAAATAGGTATATGCCCTCAGGAACAGAGCTTCACCCATGACGCGGTTCGCCTCTGTGCGGGTAAACGATTTATCGTTAGCCTCAATGGCCGGAATGTTTTTTATCACCTGATTGGCTCCGTTGATGACACTGTACATGGCTGTATATTTGGTCATGGTGTTCGATGGATTGACGATAAACACATCGAAAGCCTCTTTGTCCACACCGGCACCTTTACCGGCATTCGACCTCAACAAATCGCCACGTACTTCTCCCCAATAGAGGAAATATTCGAGGTTGTTTCGCATCGTGGAATATACGCCCACAATGGCGGCTGTAGCATCCGATTTGGTTTTCCAGAATTCATCTTTGGTCAAACTGTTATCGGGGCTGATTGTCAGAAACTCCTCACACGATGTGGTGAGGAACAGCACAAAAGCTGACAATATGAAATGATATAAGCGGTTCTTCTTCATCTGAGTTATTCTTTTTTTTAACGTACTGTCTGGCTTAAACATTAGAAACTAACAACGGTGCTGAATGTGTAATAGCGGGCACGTGGCGTAACCGAATTGTCCTGTCCCACGGCAAAAGGGTCGGTATTGCTACCGGTTCCTACTTCGGGGTCAACTCCGCTGTATTTGGTCCACAAGAAGAGGTTTGAACCCGACAGGGTAAAGCTGAGAGACTTCAGACCCAGTTTATTGACTGTTTTATTGGCCATTTTGTACGAAAGCGAAACAATAGAGAGGCGCAGGAATGAACCATCCTCCACGTAGCGGTCGCTGCCTATCCAGTTGAATCCTGCACCGTACAATGCGCGTGGCATGTCGGTTTCGTCGCCTTGTTTGCGCCAGCGGCTCATCACGGCTGTGGTCTGATTGTTGTCGTTGTACATCGAAGTCGTCTTCATGCGGGTGGCATTGAATATCTGATTTCCATAGCGGAAACTAAACAATGTGCTGAATGTAAACTCCTTGTATGTAGCATTCAATCCAAAACCGCCGGCCAGTTTGGGGCGCGAGTCGCCGATTTTCACCACATCCTGCATGTTGATCACACCATCTTTGTTGATATCTTCGTAAATGGCATCACCACCCTGAAAGATGTAGCCCGTCTCGTTGTTGAAGCGGATAGGAATTTTCTGTCCGGTGAGGTCGGTCACAAAACTTCCATCGGGATTTTTCACAAAAGCATCTTCATCGCGGGCAAAAACGCCTTTGTAACGCAAGCCGTAGAATGCACCCAGCTCATCGCCCACACGGATTTTCTGTATGATGGCGCCGTTGTTGATGTCGTTTTGTTTCGAAATTTCATTTCCACTTGGCAATGACAATATCTTGCTCTGATTTTTGTAAATATTGAAATTGGCGGCAACTCTCCATTTCTTGTTTTTCACCACTACGCCGGTCATTTCGAGTTCGATACCGCGGTTTTGCAGCTCACCAAAGTTTTGATAAGCCGATTCGAAGCCCGAATTGGTAGCCACCGGACGTGCCCAAAGCAGGTCGTTGGTTATATTGTCGTAGGCCTCTACTGTGGCATTGAATCTGTTTTTAAAGAGCGATAAATCAAGACCCAGATTGCGCTGTTCCGTCGTTTCCCAGCGAAGGGTGGTTAGTTCGAAGTTGTCGGGTTTCACACCTGCCAGTTCGCCGTAGTTGGTGGTAGAGCTGTAGGTGGCGTAATTTGAAGCCGAAACAGCAGGTGCGCGACCGGTAAGTCCCCAGCTGAATCGTATTTTTGATTCGTTGTCAATCCATTTGGCTTTGCCGGTCAGCTTTTCGGCACCAAAACGCCAGAAGCCGGAGAGAGATGGGAAATTGCCAAACCGGTTTTTTCCACCAAATGCAGAACTACCATCGCGGCGGTAAATAGCTTGTACAGAATATTTATCCTTGAAAATGTAGAGCATCTGCGAAGTGAGCGACACCGAGCGAGAGATGGAACTCGTCGATTTCATGGATGAAAAGGTGTAGCTCGAATAGGGCGACAGAATAAATTCTGAAGCGGTATTATCAGTAACCAGGGTGAGCGAACGGGCTCTGTTTTCCTTCACAATGGTACCTCCACCGATGGTGAATGTGTGGTCTTTTTTGGTCAGATTGTAGGTGAGCCAGTTTTTTTGGTAAAGTGTAAGACCGTATTTGGGAATGGATGTGGCCGTGTTTACCCCCGACGCGATATTAGTGCGGGTGTACTCTTTGCCGGTAGCCGATTGTGGCAAAAATTTGTCGCTTTCGGCATTTTCATACTGCAACGAAAGGACACTCAGAATATTCCATTTTTCGTTGGGTCGCAACTGCATCTGCACACTACTGTTCATCAAATCCGATTTGGATTGCGCATTGGCCAGATAGGCCGTGGCCACAGGGTTGTTGATCCCTCCCTGAAAACCGGTGGGATTGAGAAAATAGTTGTAGGTATTATTTCCGAAACGATCCTGCGCATAGATGGGCTTCACCGGTGCAATGATATTGGCATCGGCAATCAGGGCCGAGGTATTCTCTTTTTTCAAGCTATTGGTAAATGATACATCGGAAGTGAACTTCAGTTTGGTCGAAACCTTGTAATCGAAGGCCAAACGACCACTGGCTCTTTGAAAGGCAGTCCCGATGGTGGTTCCGGTTTCGCTCAGATAACCGAGACTCACCGAGTAGGCTGTTGAATTTCCACCACCACGGATAGAGAGGTTATTGTCCGACTGCAAACCCGAACGTGTTACCGCTTTCAGCCAGTCTGTATTGTTGTTGTAGTTTTCGTAGTTGATGTTGTCGGGTTCCAAAAAGAGATCATCCGGTGTTTTCTCCATCAGATAGCGGTTTTGGTAGGCCTCCAGTATCATGGTTTTGTATTGTGTACCATTGAGCAAAGGCAACTGACCGGGCGCACGGGTGTACGAAAATTTGGAAGTTAATGTTACACTCGGACGCATATTGTCGCCGCGTTTGGTGGTGATGGCGATAACCCCGTTGGCTCCTTCTGACCCGTAAACGGCAGTCGCGGCAGCATCTTTCAGAATGTCGATGGTGGCAATGTCCGAAGGGGGGATATTGAGCAAATTACTGATTCCCTCCGAACTGGTGAGGTCGCTTTCGGCAGGGATATTACTCGTCCACGGTATTCCATCCACCACAATCAATGGTTTGGTATTCAGTCCCAAAGAGCCGGAACCCCGCAGCTGAATCATGGCACCGGCACCCGGGTCGCCCGAGTTCATCGAGACCATCAGCCCCGACACACGGCCATCCAATACCTCCTCGATAGAGGCGGCGGGAATGGCTTCGAGCTCTTTCATTTTAATGGTGGTGGTAGCCGCGGCCAGATTTCGTTTGTCCACATTGAGAAATCCGTTGCTCACCACAGTCGATTTGGCCACTACCTCTACCTCTTTGAGCGAATGCTCATTGTCCTGTAGTGTCACATTGATCAGGTTTCGGCTATTCACCTTCACCTCCTGTGATTTGCAACCAATAAACGAAACAATCAAAACGGCTGTAGGCTTGCTGGCCCGCAGCTGGTAGTTTCCATTCACATCGGTACTCACACCACTGATTGTCCGGTTGTTGGCATCGCGTTCAATCACCGTAGCTCCGGGCAGTGGCAGTCCTTTGGCATCTTTCACCTGACCTTTTACGATAAATGTCTGCGCATAACTTAGCTGCACACACATCGTAAAAAGCACCGCGATGGCTATTTTTATCTGAATTCTGTATTTCATCTGATGTTATTTAATTTATTTTCAAATATGAATTTTCAATCCCCGAAGATCAATATGTCAACACTTTGTCTATCAGGTGAATCACACCATCTTTGCAAATGCGGTCAGACCCGGGCAAGGTAGATGCGCTACGCCCTTTGCCATCGGTAATGGTGAGGCCTCCGTTGGCCGAACTCACCGATATGGGCACATAAATCTCTTTGGTACTGGTGGGAGATGATTTCACATAGTGGGCGGTTTCGATATTCCCCACCACTTTGCCGTCTGTCATACTGCGCCCTTTGAGTACGTGATAGCGCACAAACTGCAACAGCTCTTCTTTCTTGGCAGCATACGTGGGGTCGGTGGACGATTCGGGTAACACAGGTATCAATCCTTCTGCCCGTGCATTGTTTACAGCATCATTCGAGGGAATGAGTATGGTGTATTTCAAATCGGCCGACTGGTTGATGAACGAAAATCCGGATGTGGCAAACGAAGGATAGACGGTCTGAATAATTTTCAGGAACTCAGTGTATTCCGGCGTCTGCAATGTATTAATAATAAAAGTATATGAGGGTTTGGGTATCGACAGAAAGCGATTCACACCATACACATATCCATTGCTTTTGGCCTGACCGGGTATGGTAATGACCGGTATCGAGTCTTTGTCGTTGAAGTAAACACCGTCTTTAACCTGAATAATACTACCATTCAGCGTTTCGTAAAATCCGTCTGTAAAAGAAGCCGGATTCAGTTCACCTATAATAGCATTGTTACCCAGCAGATTTTCCATCTCTGTGGTACTCATGTTGCGCACTTTACCGGCGTCGTTGATGGTGAAAACAGGCTTCAACGGGTCTGTCGTGTTGTACGAAATACCAATTTTGGCAAATGCATCGTCGGTGGGTGCAAAGAAGGTGATCTTTGAACTCTTCACACTCAACGCGTTGTAGTAGTTGGATACGAAAAGCAGCCTGCCCAGCAGCGAATAGTTTTTACTAAAGAATGCCGGAGCAGAAACCGACTTAAAGGCATCGGGCTCTACCACTTTTTTGGTTTGATAGAAAAGTCCGTTAGTCAGCATCTTCACCGAGTTGATATCTTCGGGTTTCAGATCCACCACATTTTGCAACAGGTTGTATGCCAATCCGTTTTCGACTTTCGAAGGCCAGTACATTGAATTTGCAAAATGGCTCTTAAAAAGCAAATCGAGCGTATAGGTAGGCACCACTGCCTCCGACCCGAAAATATTGGTCAGGTTGAGCATGTAATTCTCAAATGCCTGCTTGGTAGGAATATATCCGGTGAGCGAAAACCCTTTTTCATAATCCAGACCGGGAATGATTGAGTAGGTGCGGCGAAACAGCGAGTCGAGTATTCCATCGTTGTTGGGGTCGCCGTAGTTTCCTTGCAGGCGTGTGCCGGCCAGGTCGAACGCGTAAGAGACATAGCGTCTTTTCAGCACAGCGTTGTAGCTGCTGTATTCGGTGTTTTGATCCAGCTCCTGAGCGATGTTGGTAGGCACATCCAGCACACGGTCGATGATGTGAATCACCCCGTTGCCCGAGGCAATATCGGCCTGCAACACCGATGCACCCAGCACGTTGAAGGGCGACGAAACCTGACTGTTTGCGCCAAATACGCGCTGATAATCTGCCGCGCTTACATTGTAATACGAAAAGAAATTGGGGGTGTAAACCTGTATGTACTTGTTTTCGTAGTAAAGCGACACCTGTTTTTTCAGAGTTTCGGAGTATTCGGAATATTTTACGTTGGAGCGGGTTACGTATTTGAATACATCGAATGCCTCTTTGGTGGCACCCGGGTTGGCAAACTGATAACTGAAGACCATCCATTTCAACACGTGAAACTTCACTATCCGGGTCAACTCGTCGGTTGGAATTTCGGCCAGTGTGTGGTACTTCCCATTGCTGTTGAAATAGGCCGTAAACGCGTCGTTGGTGGGTGCAAATACTGTGTATAAGCCAGAGGTGTTTAGCTCTTCTTTCAGGCCGGGCACTTTATCAATGGCGGCAACAAAGGTCGAGAAACGTTCGTCTTGCGAAAGCTGCTTGTAAATCTCCCCATCCAGATTATCGGGGATATTGTACACATCTTTCCCATCGGTACATCCTGCGGCAAGCATACCGAGAAACAGACAACATATTGTCCATACTTTTTTCATAAAAAACAAATTTATTTTTTTGGTATTAAATTTCGTAAGAACCGGGCTAAAAGCTACCCATTCAGGGGCGTGTTTTTCCGGTTTTCATCATGCGTTCCACCTCTATTCCGGCAAACAATACGGCAAACAATCCGTGGGTATCGTCTTTCAGAAAGGGGCGATTCAGATAGTAGTTCACATCTTCGGAACACATCGTGCCCATGCAGATATTGTTGACAGTACCATCCGGCCCTATTTGTGTTTTTATAGCCTCCCACCCTTTTTCGGCTATGGGGCGATATTTTCGGCTATCGAGCCAGCCATGGGTCACGCCACGGGCGATGGCCATTGTGAAAATGGCAGTGCCGGAGGTCTCTTCTTTCGAGTCTGTGCGGTCTATCACATTGTACCAGAATCCGTTTTTATTCTGAAATCGCACCAGCGACTCTACATGCCGGCGGTATTGTGCCAGAATGGCTTTGTATTTCGGATGCGAGCGGGGCAGATTGAGCAGCACCTCACTGGTAGCCCAGATGGCCCAACCGTTGGCGCGCGACCAATGGGGCAGCTTCACCGGTTTGTTGGAATAGTGTGCGTGCATGTATAGTTGAGCATCGGCATTCCATACCTGTTTCTGAAAATCGAGTACCTGCGTGGCGGCATCGTTCAGGAAGGCACTTCTCTCAGCCGGGGTTTTGGCGTAGTTCGAAGCTTGTACCAGGAAAGGTATTCCCATAAACATATCATCTACCCAGGTGGTATATTCTACCGGTGTGGTGCGGGTGAAAACAGAAGAACCCGGCAATCTTATCTGCTCTTTGGCGGCATAGTGCATGGTCTTTTCCACAAATTTTTCATACACAGGCCGGTTGGAAAAGTCGCTGTTCTTAATCAGTTTATAGACAAACGGCAATGTGGGAGCCGTGGTAAAATCCAGTAGTTTAGCATCCACAATGTGGCTGTTGGCCGAGTTGAGTGCATTCAGCTCTTTCACCTGATATTCCACAAAAGGAAGTCCGTTCAAATGAAAATCGCAAAAACGGGAGGCATATTCGTCGTATTTCTTTTCGCCCGACACTTCTGCGAGTTGTTGCATTGCCCAGGCCACACCACCGTTGTGGTAGTTCCAGGTGTAGTTGGTGCCCCACACGAGTGGGTTAATCAATGTTCCCAACACCTCTACCTTGGGAATTGTCCAGGTCACCGATTCGTACAAACCGGCATACATTTTTCCAAATTCAATCTCTTTTTGAGGAATAAAATCCTGTTGCAGGCCAGTACGTTTACCGCCCTTTTCTTCATTCTTAAAGGGACCAATCACCAGCCAGTTCGACAGACGTGCAACGGCTGAGTCCAGATAAGGCAGGTGGTCTGTTCCGATAGCCGGATAGTCTATTTTCACGGTTACCGAACCCTTTGTGCTGGGTGGTTGAATATGCACGCGCCACTCTTTGCCACGGGTTTCCGACTTTATCAGCAAGTCGTTTTTTCCTTTCTTCAGATGAACGGGAAATGAATGACTCATCACCACGCTGCGTTCGTCAAATTCGAGTCGAATATCCCGGTCGCCGGTTACACTGTACACCTCTGTTCCGTTCAGAAACACGCGGCAACCGTCGTTGTGTTCTATTTCGATGTTCATATCCATCTCTTTGTCCGAAGTCAACTGCGTAAAGGCATAAGCCACCGCCGGCTGATGTGCCGGAAATGTGCGGCCAAAATCGACAACCTGCATGCCCGAAAACGTTTTGCTCACAGGAGCCAGCCCCAAACCGTAGCGGAAAGGGGTCTCCCGGATCAACTTGTCGCCTATCAGTTTTATTACGGATAAGGGAGAAGTCATCTGACTCACATTTTCGCTGGCCGCAACCCCAAATGTCAGTTGGAAGAAGAGGAGTGTCAACAATGCTTTCATTTTCATGTTGGTGTGTATGTAAGTAACCGTTTTTGTTCGAATCAATTTCATCTGGTCTTTCTGATTTTGTTTTTGAGAAGGGGTAGTATCGGTTTATATTTACCGTAAGTATAGAGGCATAACGACACCGGCTTCCCGATGCCGCTATGCTCTGTTTTAATTACAATGATTTCGAATAGTTATTTTTTTACAAATCTGGCAACGCGGCTTCCACTCTTCACCATGTACATTCCAGAGGGGAGTGTGGCTGTTCCAACGGTGTTGATTCCGGTTGTTCCGCTTATTTCCTTCACTTTTATACCGGATAAATTAAAGATGGCAATTTTAGCATCTGCATCCAGCACAATTTTCACAAACTCAGTAGCAGGGTTCGGATAAACGGCCAGATTCAATGTGGTTGCCGAATGTATTCCGCTTGCATCTGCCAGCGTTTTCAACGATTTGAATTTGGTCCAGGCACTTGATCCGCCCGCGTTGTTTACTCTTGCGCGGAAGTAGTAGGTAGAGTCAGGCATCAGGTTCGATACGATGGTATCTGTTTTTCCCGATGGTATGTTGGCAATTGTTGCGGCACCCTTTGTAAAGAGTGAGTCGCGGGCATATTGCACCGTGTAGGTAAACGGCTCTGTACCCTGTGCTGTACTTACAACCGACCAGCTTGCACGGAATCCTTTGGCTGTAATTTCCGTTGCCGGTTTCACCGAGTCGGGTGACAGAGAAAGTGTGGTAAAGTTCAATACAGTTGTATTTGCTTTTTTAATCTGACTGGCAGCATATCCGCCGTAGTAGTATTTCGTATTGGGTGTCAATCCGGTCAGTGCTTTGGTAAAGTCTCCCGCGGCAGGTGTTCCGGTGTCGGGCAACAGGTTGCTCAGGTTGTCTGAGGCAGTACCATACATCAGTCCGCGTTCTGCAACACCCGGTATTCCGCCCAATCGGTAGATAGATAGTGTGATGCTCGCACCGGTGGTCGTAATCGCACCGGCTGGTCTCACCATAGACGCAGGCGCACTGGTGAAGTTCAACTGTTGGTCAACATACAGATTATCCATATCGGTTTCCTGCGCATCGGCTTTGGTGGATGCATAAAAGATAAACTCAGAACCCAGTCCTTCGAAATTTCGTTCTGATTCGCCATAACCGAATAGTTGTAATTGCGTTTCGTCCAACGCGTCAGCTGCCACACCGGCCACGGTGGTATAGAGAATGGTTGTATCTTTTTTCGCCGTTTTCACCGAGTCATTCAGCGTGGCATCCCACACTTTTATTGTATCTATTTTCACCGAAATCACATTGCCAGGCGTAAAACCATTGCCCAGAGCCGGTGAGGCAATGGTTGCTACTGTCGTCTGCATAGAGCCGCGGGTAGTTCCTGTGTTGTCTGCTTTCACGGTGTTGCGGGTCACAATGATTCCATTGGCATAGCTCGAATTTGCAGTTCCTGATATTTTACTGCCTAACATTATCTTGTAGGTAGGCACCATGGTCGATGTGGACATCAATCCCATACAAAACCTCCGGTCTGCACTGGCCACCGAAGCTTTTGTTCCAAAATAGGTAGCACCATTGGTGGCTACAAAATTACCCTCTTGTTTCACTACCGACATCAGATTGAAAGCGATTACTTTTCTCATTTGTCGCTCACCACCATCGTTGCGGAATGTATCCACCACCAGTCTCGATCCCGAGTTTGTACCGCTAAACACACGCAGAGCAGCCATCTTTTCGTTCATCATCTGCAATTTGCCATCGTACACCAGGCACGGCAGGTTACACAATCCCCATTTCGAAGGTTCATATACAGCACTTGCGACCACTTTCGTAAAAGTCAGACTGGTGTTCGATTCCACGCTGGCAATTGTTCCTATGTATTTGCCATTGTCGGTCATCAATACATTATAAGGTAGCAGTGTGTTTGTGTTGGGATAAGCGGTAAGCGTTTCACCTTTCACAAATCCGTTGTGCGGGTTGGTAAACGACCAGTTTGTCTTGCCGCTGTTTTCCTGATTGATGCAGGTAAACAACGGAATCGATTTGCCGGATACCACATATTTCGATTTCGCCACAGTCGTGTTGCTGTTGGTCAGATTGAAGGATACCACCGAAGAATAGGAGCTGGTGGTTGCCGTGTAGGCGTCAAATTTCTCCATCGGATTTCCCAATACACCTATTGCACTGCCATCGGCAATCAGGTAATTGTTCATTTTCTTAATCGCAGTTTTGTTGCGGGCATTTCTTCCGTTTCCGCTCTGGTCGTACCAGATTGCCACAAAGGCGCAATTCTCGCCCACCCAGCTTTGCAAAGTATTAGCTGTAGCCGCGCCTCCGCGAGATGCCGATACCGGCGAACTCATCGACACCACTCCGTTTGCATCAAAATATACATCTACCGTATCATTGTCATTCGAGCGAAATACCCGCATCGCCGGCCCGTTATAGGCTGCCGTCAGTTTGCGTACCGAGTAGGCTACGGTTGGCACTTTGCTTCCCGCATCCGTCAGATTGTCCAATACATAAGCAGGCTCTTCCGCAGCTGAACCAAATGTGGTGCACGCAAGCGCCACGGCCAGTGCCCACGTTTTAATCTCTGAAAGTCGATTTCTTTTCATGGTGTAGTTTATTTAGATTTTTTGTGCTTGATACCTGCAAAATTACCCCCGTTTCCTCTTTTTTACTGATTGAGATGTTGCAACAACTTATCCAAAACGCTCTTTTTCACCTCAAAATCAATAGATTCGGGCGTGCCCCCGATGGGGTCGGGCTATCCGCTCATAGTCCTCGCCGGTTCACCCTTTGCAAGGCAAACCAACCCTTTGCAGCCGGCTGCGGGGTATCCGCTACTATCCCTCACGTGGCGCGCACACCACCCGCGGCAACTTCGTTCACCCGCTTCATCTTCACAAAAAAAAAGACCGGCTACCTCGTCTCCGGGTGCCGGTCTTTTTTCTCTAATAGTACATTTATTATTTTGCCAGAGCATAAGTCTTTTCTCTCAGATAAGCCGCCAGCTTTTCCGTGCTTTCAAACTCTTTCATCTCATCCCAGAGGATAGGCTCTCCTACCCGGATATTCACCACACGCTTGTGCTTATTCAGAATCTCACGCGAGAGGCGCACACTGCGCAATTGCCAGTTTATTCGCCCCAGAAAATGAAAGAAGAGCGAATTGCGGCCACCTATGTAGATCGGGATAACAGGCACTCCGGCCATCTGCACAACGCGAATAACGGTGGTTTGCCACTCGCGGTCGGTTGCTTTCCATCTGTTTTCGTTGTAATTGGATACTGCTCCGGCCGGGAAAAAGCCCACTGCACCTCCTGCCTTCAGGTGCCGCAGCGTATTTTTCAGCCCGGTGGTGTTCTCCACCGAACTGCCACTTTTGGTTGTAGTGGGTTTCACAGCAATAAAAATATCGTGAAGCGGATAGAGCTTCATCAGAATACTGTTCACCATAAACCGATAATCGGGACGCTTTCCGGCAATTATATTCAGCAAAATCATTCCATCCATAAAGCCGTAAGGATGATTCGAAACGGTCACAAATGCTCCTTCGCGAAATTGCTCCAGCACCTCTTCGTTTTCTACTTTGTATTTCACGCCCAGCTCCCTCAGCCACCCCTCGGTAAAGGCGTGATTGCGCAGGTGACAAACCTTTGCAAACACCCTGTTTATCTTATTCAGTGCCAGCAATCGCATAATAGCCCCGGCCAGCAGTTTGCCTTTCACCCCTTTAAACAGGGGCGAAAGTTCGGCAAAATCCTGTTCGTCAAACAATGTCTTTTTCATCTTTCTCTTTTCCGGTTTGGACAGTTACAAAACAACACCTTCGGGGTATTGCATCGTGACGCAATGCAAGGAGCCGTGCTGCTTTATCAGAGGTAAACAATCGATGCTCACGATTTCGTGATTTGGAAATGCTTTTTTGAGTTGATGCTCTGCCTGCCGGTCTTTGTAACTCCCATATACCGGCAGCAAAACGGCTCCGTTTATAATCAGGAAATTGGCATACGTGGCCGGCAGTCTCTCCCCGTCGCACCAAACGGCATCTGCCATTGGCAACGGTATCAGCGTATAGGGCTCACCGTTTGTCTGACGAAAGGTGTGCAGCTGCTTTTCCATATTCAGCAGGGCTTCGTAGTGCTCGTCTGTCTGGTCGGTACACTGCACATAAGCAATAGTAGATTCATCGCAAAAGCGGGCCAGCGTGTCGATATGACTATCGGTGTCGTCGCCCGCCAGATAGCCGGAGTCGAGCCACAGCACACGGGTAAAGCCCAATTCGGAACAAAGGTAACTCTCCACCTCAGCGCGGGTCATATCGTTGCGGTTGTCCGACAAAAGGCACTCCGACGTAGTGAGCAGTGTACCTTTTCCGTCCGACTCCAGACTACCGCCTTCGAGCACAAAATTCAACCGGCTGCGGTACCCAACCTCTGGTGCAAAAGTGCTTGTATCGTACAACCGACGGGTAATCCGGTTGTCGTGGTTGGCGGCAAATTTCATGCCCCATCCGTTGAAAACGAAATCGCACAACACCGGTTTCCCGTTTTCAAACAGTGTGATAGCTCCGTGATCGCGCGCCCAGGTGTCATTGGTGTCCATCTCTCTGAATATCACCCTGCTGAGATCCGTTTCGCCCAACTCTTTCCGGGTTTGCGCAACATCGGGAGTTACCACAATCAGCTTCTCACGCTTCAATACTTCGCGGGCAATCTCTCTGAAACAGGGGATTACCTCGTCCAGCATATCCTGCCAGTCTGTTTGCGCATGTGGCCAGGTGAGTTGTACGGCCGACTGCTTTGCCCATTCGGCAGGGAGTATCAGGTCTTTCATTTTATTGGAAAATTATTTTACTTCTATTGTTTTATTTTGTCTGATGTCTGCCGAAGATGTACCTACACGAAGCACAAACTGACCGGGCTCAACAACCCACGATTTGAGTTGTTCGCTGTAGAAAGCCAGATCCTTTACAGGCACCTCTATCGTAATGCGCTTTTGCTCACCGGCTTTCAGGAATACCTTTTGAAATCCTTTGAGCTCTTTGGCCGGACGCAATACCGAGCAGACAGGGTCGCTCACATAGAGCTGTACCACCTCGGCTCCGTCTCTTTTTCCGCTATTTTTTACGGTTGTACTCAGTTGAATGGTCTCCTCTTTGGTGTATTCGGCTTTATTGGTGGTGGCATCCAGCAACTCAAACCGGGTGTAACCAAGCCCGTATCCAAAAGGATAGAGCGGCGCAATGCCCCTGGTGTCAAACCAGCGATATCCGACCAGAATATCCTCTTCGTAGGTGGTTTTCAAATCGCGTCCGGGGAAGTTACCCAATGCATGAGCCGGCGACTGACTGAGCGAAACGGGCAGCGTAAAAGGCATTTTTCCCGAAGGAAACTCTTTGCCGCTGAGTACGTCGCACACGGCATTTCCGGCCTCCATACCGCCGTACCAGGCCCATACAAGAGAAGGAACACGGTAGCTGATGCCCGACAGTTCGAGGGGCGATCCGGCAATGATTACCACAATGGTATTCGGATTGGCTTTGGCCACCTCCTGTATCAGTTGCTCCTGGCCGTAAGGCAGTCGCATGTGTATGCGGTCGAACGATTCGGTATCGAAATCGTGGTTCAATCCGGCAAATACGATAGCTACATCCGATTTGCGGGCCTGAGCCACCGCTTCATCAATCAGTTTCCAATCCACGGTATCGGTATTCAGTTGTCCTTTGTTCGAGTTTTCCGAAAAATAGGATTGTTTTTTGTAACCCTGCGCATAGTTTATTTTCAGGCTTTTGCCCCATTTGCTGGTGATTGCCTGCAAAGGAGTAACCTCATACAGAGTCTTAATTTCTGAACTCAGACCACCACCGCAATGGGTACGGGTTGCGTTATCGCCAATTACAGCCATCGATTTGAGCTCGTTTACACGAAGTGGCAAAAGTTCTTTTTCGTTTTTCAACAACACCACAGCCTCTACCGCCGAGCGATAGGCTGCCTGCTGATGTTCTCTGGTATTCATACTACCCTGTTGGCGACCTTTGGGGTCGAGCACTTTGGTCTTTATCATCACGCGCAGTACATTGGCCACTTTTTCGTCCACCAGACTCTCTTTGATGCGTCCCTCGCGCACCGCTTTTATCAGCGGGTCGGCAAAGTACCAATCGTTGTAGTTTTCCTTTTCGGTCCCCATTTCGAGGTCGAGACCTGCCAATGCTGCCTTTTCGGTGCTGTGCGCGGCATTCCAGTCTGTCATATATACGCCTTTAAATCCGAATTCATCGCGCAGCAGTGTTCTTCCCAGATAGCTGTTTTCGGAGCACCAGTCTCCTCTGAACTTGTTGTACCCACACATTACCGTCAGTGCGCCGCCCTCTGTTACAGCGGCTTTAAAACCGGGCAGATAGATTTCGCGCAGAGCCCTTTCGCTCATATAAACATCAATGGCAGTACGGTTTTCTTCCTGATTGTTGGCCAGATAGTGCTTCACACTCGCGGCGACATCTTTGCTTTGCAGAGCCTTGATGTAGGTAGATGTAAGTCTGGATATCAGAAAAGGGTCTTCGCTCATGTACTCGAAGTTGCGACCACACAGCGGTGAACGGATAATGTTGATGCCCGGGCCGAGCAGGACATCTTTTTTGCGGAAGCGGGCCTCTTCGCCCAACACCAGTCCGCGTTGGCGTGTCAGTTCGGGGTTCCACGAGGCAGCCATCGCCGTACCCGGAGGAAAGCAGGTGGCCGAGTCGTTTGTCCAGCCCGCATATTTCCAGTTGTGCAGATTCATCTCGGCTCTCACCCCGTGAGGTCCGTCGGAAAGTGCCCAGTTGGGTATTCCCAGACGTTTCACACCGGTGGTATAGAACTTCGAATTGCCGTGCAGCAATCCCGCTTTTTCGTTCAATGTCATTTTCCCGATTAGTTTTTTGATGCGTTTTTCGGTGGCGGCATCGGTCTGCGCCCGCAGAGTGAGGAGAGAGAGGCTCAGGGCGATAAGTGCGAAAATTTTGTGTTTCATCTGTGAATATCTGATTATTATGATTGGTGTTTACTCTGTATATGCCGGCATTCAGCCCGACAAAATTAGGCAAAGATAACGGGCTGTGCAACAATGACGGTCTAAAAAAAGGGGGTTTAATTGTAAACAATTCAGGTTATACTACGTTTTACTGACAATATCGGGAATATTTTTCCTTTTCAAACATGACCAATAAAATAATATATCAACTTATGGAAAACGAAAAGAAAGAGTTAATTGTAAAAATCATGCCTAACGGCCCGGCCATTATTCAGGGTGAAGTACGGGTAATCCTGCCCGACGGCTCCGAAGAGGTAAAAAAACCCGTAGCACTTTGCCGCTGCGGAAAATCAAAAAATCAACCTTATTGCGACGGCTCTCACGCCAAATAACGGCCCCCCCGAACGCAAAAAAAACGCAAAGATTGAAACCGCCTCCTGTGAGGTTAACGGTTTCGCTCTTTGCGTTTCTGTTTTCAGACCGGACTACCGGTTATTTTTTGAAGAAGCGGTTGTAAAGGCCTTCGAATACCTGACCGTGACGCGCTTCGTCTTTGCACATTTCGTGTACTGTATCGTGTACTGCATCCAGTCCCAGCTCTTTAGCACGGGTAGCAATGCGTTTTTTATCGGCACAAGCTCCCGATTCTGCTTCCATACGGGCTTTCAGGTTGGTTTTGGTATCCCAAACCACTTCACCCAGCAATTCGGCAAACTTCGAAGCATGCTCTGCCTCTTCCCAGGCAATACGTTTGTAAGCCTCTGCTACTTCGGGATAGCCCTCGCGGTCGGCCTGACGACTCATAGCCAGATACATACCTACTTCGGTACACTCACCGGCAAAGTGCGCTTTCAATCCGGCCAAAACTTCTTCGTCGATTCCTTTGGCCACTCCAATACGGTGCTCATCGGCCCAGGTCAACGCGCCTTCGCTCTCTACCTGCTCTACAAATTTCTCAGCAGCTGCACCACACAACGGACATGCATCCGGAGCCTCATCACCTGTGTGCACGTAGCCACACACTGTACAAATAAATTTCTTCATCTTTCTCTTTTTTTTAAAAGTTCATTAATTCACCCGGCTTGGGGTATTCTTTAGTTCAGCTTCGCTCACACATTTGTCGCAAAAGCCTTTGTAATAAGCATTCATCTCTGTCACCACAAAACCCTCCAACAGCATCGGATCTACCATATTTACCCCCTCAATGGGTAAATCGTAAATCACACCACAGCGCTTGCACCGAAAGTGGGCATGCACACTCGTATCGCCATCGTAATGCGTGTTTTTCTCGTCTATATCCAGACTCAAAACCGCACCTTGCTCCGAAAATAGTTTCAGCGTGTTGTATACAGTTGTTTTCGACAACGTGGGCATTTTGGGGCTCAAATCCCAGTAAATCGTGTCGGCTGTCGGGTGCGTACGGTGTGTCATCAAATATTCCATAATGGCAATCCGCTGTACCGATGGCTTGATACCACGAGACAACAAGTAGTTTTTCACTTCTGTAATCATTGCAGTTTGTATTTAATACATTTTTGATTGCGGTGCAAAATTATAAAGAATGTACTAATATAAAACAATACAGGCCCGATTTACTTTTTTTTAACCATAACCACAGAATATAATATCCGGGGCGACGGGAGTTGTCTTTTTCCATTCTGTTTATTCTCTAATTCTGTAAATTCTGATTCAGACAGTTATCCGCTGTAGCCGAACGCCGAAATATCCCTCTTGTATTCTTGTGTAATTCAAGTATATAGATTATCTTTGTACAAATTTATAGTGCCAGTATAAAATTGTACAAAATGTGGATAACTCGTTCCATAATAGCAGAGTTGCAGGATTCCTCCGGATATACCTCAAAACGGTATTGTTCCTTTAACTCATCTTTTTCCATTCAGCATTCTACTTATTCTTTAATTCTGCAAATCCTGATTCTGACAGTTGTCTGAATCAGAATTTACAGAATTCATAAATTTACAGAATTTCGCTGAGGGTTGAATATCAGCTTGTATTGCAGGCTTATAGCGCCAAAGTTAATCAATAATCCTTTATCGAAATTATAGGCCACTACGTAATTCTTCGCTTGCGCCAAATGAACATCCTCCAGATTGGTCAACGCCTTGAGCTCCACTACCAGCTTTTTTTCAATAACGAAATCAGCACGGCGTGTACCTACCTCCAATCCCTGATAAAATATGGTTTGGTCCACTTCTCGCTCAAAATCAACTCCGGCCTTTCTCAACTCGATTGCTAGGCAACGCTGATAGATCACCTCCTGAAAACCATTTCCGAGCGTATTATGCACTTGCATAGCGCACCCAATTACCTTATACGTTAGCTCGTCTTTTTCCATTTTGTTTATTCTTTAATTCCGTAAATTCTGATTCTGACAGTTATCTGAATCAGAATTTACAGAATTCATAAATTTACAGAATTTCGCTGTGAATTGTATTTTAGCTTGCACTCGCATAGCGCACCCAATTACCTTATACGTCAACTCATCTTTCCCCATTCAGCATTCTATTCATTCTTTAATTCTGAAAATCCTGATTCTGACAGTGTATTGAGTCTGCAATATTACTGATTTGTTGCGGATTTTTCGCATAATTATACGATAAATTGTAGCCGGCTTTGAGCGTACCGGCAAATTGTACACCTGCCTATAGTTTCTTTGTTGTCGGATTGAAAATCCTTATACTATGGACAAGGCGGATTATTAAAAATCCGCCTTGAACAACATCATCTTTCTACGGCTTGATATCCGATTCGACTGGGGGCCGACGTGGTATAAATCGCTTCGGACACGAAAGAAGAAGAGAATCTGGAAATCTATGAAAAGAAATTCTACACATTGCTCTTCCTTTGGGAAATTCAATCAAGTTCTTTAAAACAGAGTTTTGTTCTTTTGTCAAATTCATAGTATAAAACAAAATTGTATCTGATACTGAATCAAAACTATAGATTAGTTGATATGGAGTTGCATCTACAACAAAGCCATTTCTATTAACATCAAAAAAATTATTTACAATCAATTGTTTATAATCTTGAAACACCGCAGAATTAATATCACATTCAAAAAAATCATAAGCACCTCTTATTTCAAATTTTTCCTTACAATAAAATAACTTATTATTTGTCAAATGAATGCCAAATCTTTGACTTGAAGGATCCTCGGAACGACCACAAGTTAGTATAATATAATCACTTGTTTTGTTTGTACACATACAAAACGACACCGAAAACAAAAGAATAACAATTTTAGTCTTCATCGATTATTATTAAAATATAGATTTCCGTTTTTGTTTACATTTACCAATGAACCTTCGAAATCCCACATAATAGACTTTATTTTCGTATCACTGTAATTTAATTTCAGTTGGCGTGAGGTCTGCCTTAAAACATCTAAACCATTAACTGGAAACGACTTAACGTCTTTATTGTTTGGATTTGCCAAATACTCCCAGCCCACATAATAATGATCAGCATCCACCTCATATTGCCTATATTCATTTGGGACACTTGAAAAATCTCTTTTTCCATCAAGAATGTCATTTGCCGAGAAATCCGCATGTAGAAAAGATTCATGAGCAATAGCCTTTACTAAATTGAATAATTTATTATTGCTACCAAACCCATTTTTCGCAATCTCTATTGTTACGTTATACCTAGACTGATTTTTACTCGGACACGTACCACTTCCTGTCTCATTATCCCCCATTTTATATATCAGATCAACACCTTTTTTATCGTATTTACCTTGAGCATTAGATTGATAAAACACTTCACCTTTATAAGCTAACTTTTGGCCTTTAGATGCATACTTATCCAAAAAAGCCTTTCCTTCTTCTGTTTTTGCAAACATAACAAAAGCCTTCGCTTGATCTCCACTAAGCTTAGAGGCAATAACTTTTCTACCATCTGGATCAATCAACCGAACAGGATTATCCAAACAATATACATAAGAACCAACCCCCGGATATTTCTCCGCCAACGGATCCACAGAATACCAAATCCCATATTTTGAATCCTGATAACGAGCCCCAAAGTAAAGCAATCCGGTTTCGGCATCACGTTCTTTACCGCTGAAAAGATACGGTGTATTCCAACTCGACTGCGAACGGCGTTCATCAATAAATGTCTCACCAAAGGGTACATATTCTATGTGTTGAATAATACCACCCGACTGGTCTGTTATCAGAGAACTACTGCCCAAATGATCAGAATGATAAAAATACGAACTACTTGACGTACCCGGTACTTTGGATATTAATCCACCCGTCTGTTGCGTGCCTTTATACATTACACCAAGCGAATCAAAGCGCTCTTTGATTTTTGCTGTAAGGGTTGCATACTTTGCTTGCAAATCGGTTGTATTAACCGGACTTGTTGCAAACAAACCAGAATTACCCACCTTACTGGTTATCCGCTGGCTACCAATGTAAATGTGTTTGGTGTATTCACCTCCACTATTTACTACAAGGTAAGGACTAATGTATGCAGTAAAGTTTGTAGTCCCGGTTCGTCCGGCACTTAACACGCCATTTACCTGCACACCTTCGCTTTCCCCACTCATTTTCACCGTGCGCTCGCCTGCGGCATCGTAGAAATAATTGGTCACGAAACCATTGTCGGATGAAGCCAACATATAGTTGTTTTCGTCCCATAACAAACGTCGACTGTTGGTGGCTTGCAGCTTACCATCTGCGGCCTTTGTACCTGTATTTATGGATAACAAGTTACCATTGGCATCATAAGCAAACTGCTGCATTTTCACGACAGGGGTTTTTATCGTTCCCTCTACCCTGTAGCTTGTGTCTGCAATATTACTTACCTCATCACTTCAATTGATATTCCGTATATATTGCTTCAAATACACTTCCACCACAAAGTATATCATATCTGTCTGGGATATATAGCTTATTTTTAAGAATGATAAACGGGTCAGGAATATCCTGATTTATTCTATAAGAAACACCTTTAGAGTTATCTTTCAGTTTTACATAATCTACCCACGGACCATACCACGTATCTATCACATCTAAACTATAACTAACTGAATCAGCCAATTCCACAAATAGCAACATATCATAATCCTCACATTTTGGACGAATTGAAAGAAATCTTTTCAATTCTGATGGCAACTCGTCATACTTCATGACCTTACGATTCAGACTTGTTATTTTATAATCATAGTCACTGCAACCAACAAATAAAACTACAAATAAAAAAGCTACTACTTTTTTCATTTTCTCTCCGTCTTATTTAACCAATCATTTACCCGATTGTGTGAATTATGATAGTCTCCCCATTGAATACCGCCATTAATATTCCAACCATTAACAAATCCCTGAGGATTATCAACGGATATATTCAGTGCGTTATCAAAAGTTCGCCCTGAAGCTCCAGACTCACCTGTTAATTTCGTTGCAGAAGGATTTTCTGGTAAAACTATTCTACTATTTCCTCCATTACTTTGAACAGGATCCTTAGTATCGTATACATTCACATGATTTACTCTTTTTTGAGCCTCCTCAGACAACTGATAATCTTTGCGCACGGGAGTATTAATTGTTAGAAGATTAAACTTAACATCTTTAAACTCATCCATTTTCACCATCATATTGATGGCTTCAATACTAACATTTCCACCATGACTATGACCTACTAAAGTAATCGGTTCAGAGTTACCATTTTTCGCCAATTGCGCTCTGACAGTTTTAATCAATTTTGTCGCAGCCTCTGTCCTCATTCCTGAATAATTACCACCAGACCAAGGAAAAAGCACTCCAAGCTTTTTATCTCCAAACAGATTAAAACACGCATTTTTGATTCCAGATAAATTTTTCCATGTACTAGTTCTTGACCATGTTCCATGCACTGGAATAATAACTCTACCATCCGGATCTTTATATGTTAATGGATTATCCACGCAATACACATACGAACTCACATTCGGATATTTCTCCGCCAGCGGATCCACACTCAACCAAACGCTAGTTTTCGAATCATAATACCGCGCACCGAAGTATGACAAACCCGTCTCTTCATCGCGCTCTTTGGCACTGAAAAGGTAGGGCGTTGCCCACGAAGAGGCAGAGCGGCGCTCGTCGATGAATACTTCGCCAAAGGGCACGTATTCGAGGTGCTGTGTCACAGCTCCTGCGCCATCGGTGATGAGCGAGCTGCTGCCCAGGTGGTCGCTGTGGTAGAAGTAGGGACTACCGGCTGCGGATGGATTGGAAGAGAGCAATCCGCCCGTTTGCAGCGTACCTTTGTAGGCTACTCCCAGTGAATCGTAACGGGTCTTGATCTTACTGGTCAGATCGGCATACTTCGTTTGCAAAGCGGTGGTCGTCACCGGACTGGTTTCGAAAATACCCGAATTGCTCACCTTACTCGTTATCCGCTGGCTACCGATGTAGATGTGCTTGGTGTAGTTGCCACCATTATTCACCACCAGATAGGGGCTGATGTAAGCCGTGAAGTTGGTGGTGCCGGTGCGTCCGCCACTCATTATTCCATTTACACTTACGCCTTCGCCACCGCCGCTGCTCTTGACGGTGCGCTCGCCGGCGGCATCGTACCAGTAGTTGCTCACAAAGCCGTTATCAGAGAGTGCCAGCAGGCGGTTCTCTTCGTCCCACAGCATCTTGCGGCTGTTGGTGGCCTGCAATTTGCCATCGGCGGTTTTGGTGCCGGTGTTCACATAGAGCAGGTTGCCGTTGGCATCGTAGCCGTATTGTTGCGATTTCAGGGTTTTCACGATCGTTCCTTCGGTGCGATAGGTTGAGTCTGCAATATTACTAATTTGTTGCGGATTTTTCGCATAATTATACGATAAATTGTAGCCGGCTTTTAGTGTTCCGGCAAATTGGACACCATATTGCTCGATATCCTGCTTTTTCGAAGTGATATTGTGCAGGTTGTCGTAACCCATTGCCAGAGTATAGTGCGCCGTCTTGCCATTGGCTCCGGTGAAGGTTCCGTTGGCCGACGACAACCGGTAGAGGTCGTCGTAATTGTAATTGTGCACCATGGCACCGCCCAGTCCGTTGGCCGGCGTACCGGTATTGGTGACGCTCTTCACGTTGCTCACCGCATCGTAGGCATACGTGTTATTCATGAGGTTGGCGTCGCCCAGTTTCACCTGCAGATTGCCCAACTGACGGGTCAGCGGGTCGTAGGTGTAGTTGGTTTCGGCTCCGTTGCCATACTTCATGTAGGTGCGCTGCTCAAACTTGTCGTAGGCGATGTTGCTCACGTAGGGATAAGTCTCGCTGTTTTTCGAGCCCGATACGGCGGCCAACAATCCGCCGGGGTTGTAGCTGTAGGTGAGCTGCTCGCCGTCGGGGTAGGTCATGGTCTGTACGCGGTTCCACGAGTCGTACGTCCAGTCGGTGGTGTAGGTCGCCACTGCCTGGTTGGGGATGACCAGTGTGCGGCGCACCTGCGTGATTTCGCCCTGCTTGCCATAGCGGAACTCTTGCGCTCCGCTGCCATCGATCTGTTGTTTCAGGCGACCGGCGCGGTATCCGTAGGCTACACCCGCTTCGTCTTTGGTTCCGTACACATACTTCACGTTGTTCTCGGGATGGTCGGGGTACGAGATCGAATCCAGACGGTTGAACATCATCTGTCTACGGCTTTATATCCGGTGCGACGGGGGATCCTTCAAACTTATATGAGAATGTTTTAGTTTCATTATATTTATTGGAATCACCTTCATATATACAATTCCATGTAATAGAACTAAGATTATTAATTTCATTGTAGCGATAAATTCTAGTTAAAACACCTCCTTCAAAAGTAAACTCTTCTTTTACTAAGAAGTTATCTTTCAGAATTATTTTGTATTTCTTTATTACAGTTAGATGTTGAATATATTTCTCAATGTTAGACTTAAAAGTTATTTTTTTATTGATATTGTCAAAACTCAACACCTTTTCACTCCCTGTCGTTGCTTCTTGATATTTATCGCAACAAGAGAAAACTTTTACCATATCGCCCAATTCAACAATATTGACTAATGGAAGAGGAAATGCAATGCCTTTTTTCTGCAAATAGTTATTCTGAAAAACAGCATCATTAATGTATTTTTTTTCCACATTCTCATCGAAACCATTTGAATCTCCACCACCCAGATATTTTATCTTTTCAACAAGACCGGTTTCTGAATAAGCATAAATAAATGTGTCTCGTTTGGTAGATAACTGGTCATTGTAAATAAATTTCACAACCAATCCATCTTGATTAAGGTAGTATACACCTTCGCTCACACTGTCTGTGGCAACTGTAACTATTTCTATACTTTGCCCTGAACAACTGCCAATACTGAGTATAATTAGCAGTATTAGATATTTCATCTTGATCATTATCATTTACCTCTAATTATTGCTTTTCCCTTTAACTCTTTCCAAAATATTGTACCACCAAAAACAGCAGTCGATTTTAAATGAATTGTGTTTGGCTGATAGTACCCCCGTCCCTCCGGATATACCTCGAAACGGTGTTGTTTCGTTAGCGGGATATGCCATCCCGCGTCTTCATTATTATAAGGATCTGCGATCCGAGAACATCTTATTTCATTAAATATTAACAAGATAAAGCCATTCTCTCTGTTGCCTAAATAGTTGTCTGAATCAGAATTTACAGAATTCATAAATTTACAGAATTTCGCTGAGGATTGTATTTTAGCTTGCTCTTGCATAGCACACCCAATTACCTTATACGCCAACTCATCTTTTTCCATTCAGCATTCTATTTATTCTTTAATTCTGTAAATCCTGATTCTGACAACGCATAGCGCACCCAATTACCTTATACGTTAGCTCGTCTTTTTCCATTTTGTTTATTCTTTAATTCCGTAAATTCTGATTCAGACAGCTATCTGAATCAGAATTTACAGAATTTATAAATTTACAGAATTTCGCAATGAATTGAATATTAGCTTGCACTTGCAGAGCACAGCCTATAACCTTATACGCCATCTCTTCTTTCTGCATTCTATTTATTCTTTAATTCCGAAAATCCTGATTCTGATTCTGACAATACATCGCACACCTCGCAAAACTACAAAAAACTATTTAGATTCCCACTACCACAGCTCATAAATTCAAAAGTCAATTTCAAAAATAACGGTCTGCCCCCACACCCACCTCCACCCTGCCCGGGAGCCACCAAACAGGAGGCATATTACCATATAATCCGTATATAATCCGTATATACTCCATATATAATCCGTATATAATCCATTATATTATTATGGATTATATATGTTTTATATAGGTTTTATATGCGGAGTAAAAATAAATTATTACATTTACAGCATCGAATGAAGATAGGTTCAGCAGACAAGACACAGATAATACAAAAACAGAGATGGCCAGGGTAAAGAATTTAGATCAGATAGCGGGAAACGTAGGAAAGTTGTCGTTTTATACCCGCAAAGGGAGTAGTGGGATATTTGTGCGCACCAAAGGTGGGGCGAGCAAAGAGAAGATAAAGCGCGACCCGGCATTAGCCAGTGTTCGGAAATCGAACAAGGAGTTTGGGGGATGCTCCAAAATGAGCAAACAGATACGGATGACCTTTTTCGGACTGGAACACGTGGCCGAATTCAACATTTCATCAGCATTGAATTCGCTGGCCAAGAGCATCCAAAAGACCGACACAATTAATCCGGTGGGTGAACGCGCAATCCGGTTGTCGGAATATCGTTATTTGCTTGCCGGATTCGATTTCAGCCGCAGCACTCGTTTTTCGTCGCTGCTCAGGGTACCGCTTTCCTGCCATGTGGCGCGGGAGAGCCAGCAGGCCTCGGTGAAGTTGCCGGCATTCGACTGTAGCTTCGGACTCAACCTCTACAATATCCCTTACAGGCAGTTTCGCCTGACTGCGGCTCTCGGCATCGCTACGGACATGGCGCTCAACCCGTCTAACCAGACTTACGAGCCGGTGCACGATAAGCTCAGCCATGGTTATCAGTCGCGCAGTACGCCCTGGCACAGCACGCGGGGCAGTGTGCAGGCCAGCGAAATATCCCTCTCGCTGATGGATGATGCCGACGATGAGGCTACTCCTACTATCCTTACAGAGGCAGATAGTCTGGTGCTGACCGTCATTCTGGAATTTGGCGAACCGGATGCTTTGGGAAACATAACACCCGTTCGGGGTGCTGGCGGGGGCATGATTGTTTGTTGCGAATAGGGGGAATATTTCGGCTACAAATATTTCGGTGCGCTGCATTCTACAAATATTTCGGTGCGCTGCACCTTTATGGATGCGACGTTGATTTATTTCTACAAATATTTCGGTGCGCTGCACCTTTATGGATGTGATGTTGATTTATCTCTACAAATATTTCGGTGCGCTGCACCTTTGCGGACGCGACCTATTTTCCACAAATGAATCAACCCTCTTACCTTTGCATAAGGGGCAGAGCCCCGGCTATATTTGTAGAGCAGAGCCCCGGCTATATTTGTAGAAAGATATCACACGCCTACCAACAGAGGGTCGGAGACCCGAAATATATTCGAAACACCAAATCTATTTCAAAATACTCATGGTTGAATATTCAAAATAATCTAACTTTGCAAAAACAATTCAAAAGACAATTTACATTATGGCGGATACATATCTACAAATGCATGTTCATTTGGTTTTTGCAACAAAACATCGTGAAGCCTATATTCGTAAAGAATGGAAAGATGAACTGGAAAAATACATTACCGGTATAGTGCAAAACCACAAGCACAAAATGCTGGCAATAAAGTCCGTTTCGGATCACATTCATATTTTTATCGGATATGACGTTAATCACTTAATCCCAAATCTGGTAGAGGAAATTAAAACATCCAGCAACAAATGGATTAACAACAACAAATTATCACCCTTTAAATTTGAGTGGCAGAAAGGATATGGTGGTTTTTCCCATTCTCATTCTCAGGTTGAAATTGTATCTAAATACATTATGAATCAGGAAATTCATCATACAAAAAAGAGTTTCAAAGAGGAATATCTGAAGATGCTGAGAGATAATGGCATTGATTATAAAGAGGAATATGTTTTTGATTTTTTTGAATAATTAATTTTTCGCAATTATCTCTACAAATATTTCGGTGCGCTGCACCTTTGCGGATGTGACGTTGATTTATTTCTACAAATATTTCGGTGCGCTGCACCTTTGCGGATGTGACGTTGATTTCATCTTTCAGGCATTAAGCATACGAAGCAACTACTACACGGCACATTTCAAGTATGTAGTTGATCAGATTGAACGCCCCACATTGGAACAACTTCAAACATACTACCCCAAGGTATATCAGCTTTATCAAATGCGAAATCAGATTTATGACAGGATTGACCGTTCTGGCTATCGTAAAATGCCCAAAGATGCGTATCAACAATGGCTGAAGTCAGCTGAGAAAGAAAAACGGGAACAGGAAGAAAGATTAAGCAAAATGCTACTTATAAATATAAAGAGATAATAATAAAAAATGATCTCAAAATGAAAAAAACAATTTTATTCCTCAGCTTCATGCTGCTTACTTGTGTAGGAATAAGCCATGCACAAGCTGTTTTCAAAAAGCATGGTTTCAACAAGAAGCCATTAACTCTAAGTAAAGGGAAATACAACGAATTCTTCACTAACGATGAGGTGGTACAAATCGGAACAGTCCGATTCAACACACGAACCAACAAAGTAATTCAACTTTTGGAGGAGGACACTACAAAAAATAACTACTTATCCGATCGTTCAAGTATTTGGTACAGTGTTGACCCTTTGGCAGAAAAGTTCCCGAATTATAGTCCGTATGTATATTGTTTTAACAATCCCGTAAAATATTTCGATCCAGATGGAAGACAGGGAATGGCTGGACCTCGTATGTCTTATTGGACAGAACATTTAAGTCCTGAACAAAAGCAAGAGGTGGGGAAATTGGCACTAAGGTATTTTACACCAGTTGAAGATTTATATGGTGCCTTTTCGGGTAAAAATTTTGATGGAGAAAGTTATAATAGAGCAGGTGCTGCTACAATGGCAATATTGGGTATTATCCCTATTTCGGAATTATCAAAAGGCTTTAAAATGATTCCTGCTTTTTTGAAATATTCAGATGAAGCTGCAAAACTTGTAAAATTTACAGGAAAACTAAGCCCTGAAGCTAAAGAGATTATTACAATTACAAAAAGTGGAACATTCTCGGACGCTAAAACTGTGGTTAAAGATATTATTGGGGACTTAGGAGAAGATGCAAAAAATTATGTCTCTAGAGTGAAAGAAAGCCCATTTTATGAAAAGATAATAGGCAAGCAATCTGCAGATGGTAAAAGATATTGGAGAATTGATGCTGATGCAAAAACAGGAGAAGCACATATCAATTGGGTAAATGGGAAGTCTAAAGGCTCTATTCCATTTAAAGGTGGTTATGAAAATGCACAACGTATTATAGAAAATGAATTAATTAAATAACGGTTTTGAAATGAGCAAAAACGAAATTTACAGAGATATAACTAATTGGAAAATTAGAGAAGTTTTAAATTACGTCCAAATAATAGACAATGACTCGTCAGATTTCATTCACAAGATTATACAAACTTTACAGCTACCCAAAAATAGTGATTATACTGGAATAATACGTAATGAAACGATCATTGACTGGAATAAATTAAATATTCACTTTAGTTTCTATTTTGACAGAGAGGGTTGGGAGGAAAGAATTAAACAAAGTCTGAATGAGTCACTCAAACATACATCTGAACTTATAATAACATATGGTTACAAAGAACCCGTTATTATGATTCCAACAGAAATATTTCTTGAGAGCTGGGATGATTTTTTTTCTAGCACACACTATGAAACAATAATTTTTAGCAAAGATTATAAATATATAATGGAAGTTTCTAGAGACTATTATCTCCACAGCAATTTCTTTATATGCAAAGATGTTTAAAATTAGTCATGAGTAAAACTTTAATTTTACCTGAAATCACAAACTGGAAATTACGAGAGGTTATAAATGATGTAACGATTGTCGATACAAACTCTTCTATATTCAAACATAATATTCTTGAGAAACTTCAACTTCCAATTGGGCAGGGCTTTAAGTGTGGTCCGTCTGTGACAGATATAAACTGGGAAAATATGTCAAATCATTACAGTTTTTATTTTGACAAAATTGGCTGGGAAAATAAAATCAAAAACGCATTTGAACAATCATTATTAATAAGAGCTCAAAATTTAATAATTACTTATGGATTTAGCGAACCTACAATTTTGATTCCTGTGAAAGTGTTTCTTGACGACTGGGACGGTTTTTTTGCAAGTGTACGTTATGCAGCTTTGATTTTTAGTGAAGATTATAAATTAATAATGGAAGTATCAAGAGATTATTATCTCCACAGTAATTTTTATATTCAAGGAGAAGAGTAAATGAATAAAGATATCATAAGCAAAAACGGATTTCTAAAATCACATTTGAATAGCATAGAAGTATTGTCGAATAATTTTCCAGAGCACTTTCATGAAATATGTGACAATTATAAAATACCAATAAACAAACAGTCAAATATCAAAACCTTAATCTCGTGGGATAAAATATTGAATAGATCATATCTCTTTTTTGATTACGAGAACAATGAAATAGAGATTGCTAATTGGCTAGAAAATAGTCCTTTGAGAACGTCAAATTATTTAACAATAGAATTTGGCTATAACTTACCAATTATAAAAGTAAAGACTGAAGAATTTATTAATTTTGGGGATGACTTTGTAGCTGCAAGCGGTTTTTCAGGTATCACTTGTATTTCAGATAATGGAAAATATTTTATGGAATTTACAGATGATTCCGAATCCTTATTATTCAGTAACTTTTCTATAAATCCAAAAAAATGAAGAAGATAGCAATATTTATAGTTTTTGTAACATGTGCTATCAATTTGACTCATGCACAAAGTATCCAATCAATTTATCAACAAGCATATAATCGCATTGATAGTATGCTTTTGAACAAAATTCCTTTAAATTTTAAAGAAGCTGTCTTTACTACAGAGAATGCATATATTGATGGCAAAATTGACTATAAAGATATTTATCACGCTATTGATGGTCTTGTACACTGTAAGCATTCGGCTAACCCCGTCTTGTAAGCTATAAAATTCCCTCTTACCTTTGGCGCAAAAAAACATGACACGAAACAAGCGTAGCACCGAAGAGTGGTTTTCCCTAATACAGGAATTCCGGACAT
>Ga0209398_1000036_pt1 | contig 114316 bp, 83 predicted proteins | sample AshMeaBigSpring_FD_184125 | JGI IMG/M metagenome (GOLD analysis project Ga0209398, IMG submission 184125) | Groundwater microbial communities from Big Spring, Nevada to study Microbial Dark Matter (Phase II) - Ash Meadows Big Spring (SPAdes)... | ecosystem: Environmental > Aquatic > Deep...
GTGCGGCGGATCGTCCGGGCGCACGGCGGCGAGGTGGTCATCGAGAGCGCTCCCGGTCGCGGGCTTACGCTCACCATCCGCCTCCCTCGAGCCGACCGGCGGGTCCGGTTTCTGCATGAGCGGAGTTGATCCGCTCCGGCTTAGATGCCGAATTTCTTCGTGCTGAGGATGCGGAATTTGTAGGCGCTTTTGAGTGAGCCCTTCTTGTTCGGGTCGGGGTCGGGGAAGCTGTCGAGCGAGTAGTTGCTGTCGAGGTTGGCTTTGAGCGTGAAGTCGGGGAGGTCAGGGTCCGATGGGTCGATGTAGCGCTCAATGAGGGTCGAGCCCCTGTAGTCGCCGAGGACCGCGTCCTTCGACTCGTCCCATTCCAACCAGCGCGGGTCGCTGGCCGGGATGCCCGCACCGAGTCGCTTTTTGAGCGTCTGCACGCGAAAGTGGACGGTATAGGTGTTCGATTTCGTGGTTAGCTTGGCGTAGAGGTTCGTATAGGTCCGCTCCCGGGTGTTCTCGCCGGTGACGAGGGCTTCGCGCCAGATTTTTCCGCTGGTATAATCGGAGAGGGATTCCCCCTCGCGGACGAGATGAAGTTCGCAGATTTCGGAGGCGGAGTGGAAAAGATCGGGCTTGCCAGCGAACGCTCCTGTGCCAGCGAACCGCTCGTCCGCCTGCTTAAGGGTCTCGCTCATGAGGATCGGACGGCGGAGCTTGTCGTAGGGGGCCTTGCCTTCGAAGAGCAGCTTCCAATCCTTGGCGACAGTCGCATCCATGCAGTTCGCGCTGTCTGGAAAATACGGCCAGTCGTTGGTTTCGTGATCCCAGAGCTTGTAGACCTTCGAGACGTTCACCGAGCCGATCTTGTTCGGGATGACGAGCGGCATCTCAGATTTGAACGCGCCATACAGGGCGGTGGCCCGGCGGATGTAGGTAAACGGCGCGATCTGGTAGTTGATGTTGACCTTGCCCGCTGTCGAGAACGGCTCACTGATCGCATAGGGCTCGACGACCGGCATCCAGAATAGATCCATGATGAGATGATCTTTGGGCGAGGCGGCTCCCGGATGCGCCGGTTTTCCGGCGATCGTAATATCCGGGCGGAACAGGAGGGTCTGCCAAGGCTGGTTACGTTTCACCCCGGTCGGCAGCGAGCCGAACATGCCGGCGGAGGGAACCAAGCGGGACGGGGAGAAGAAGACTTCCGTTGGGGCAAGGAAATCCCAGGAGAAATAGGAATACCCCCTCGTGTTGGCGATGCTGCTGGATTTGCTGGTCATCACGTTGCCCTCGTCCGGCTTATTGATGTAGGCCCCGTCTGTCATGTGCGCGAACCCGTTGTCGAAGTCGTTCCAGAAATTGTACTTCTTTCCGGCGCCCGCCCGGATCTCGGGGAAGCGCGCGTAGTGGTACGTCACGTCAGCTGAGGCGGTGAGCTGGTCGTCGGCATTTGTGGCTGCCAGGCCGCTGGCGGGAGCCGGTCCGGCCTCGTTGGCAAACCCGTAGAGCATGTGCGGGCCCTGGGGCTCGGAGAAGATGTGGTCGATGAAGACCATAGGATCCCTGTAGGAATTGCCGGTGACGAAGAGATTTCCGGGATTCTGGCTGGCTGCGATGAGGCGGATGTCTCCGTGCTCGGGAACCATCGTGCGCACGACATCCTCCGCCCGGAACACGCTGCCTTCTTTGAAGCCCGGATTACCCCCGCTGGTGCCCCAGCGCCGCTTGGGGTCGATATATTCCGGACCTGGGGCGTGTGGACACTTGCCTGCCAGGGAGAAGCGCCCGGGCACGGGTACCGATTTTCCAGGGGTGGAACTGTCGGTCCAGCCTTTGAATGTCCACCAGGCACTCGCTTGGGTATCAGCGGTGCCGCGGTAGGCGGTCGTTCCCGATTTAACCAGTGCGGGCACAGGGAAATCCGCGCCGGGAAAGTCGATGGTAAATTTCTGGATCGGCGTGGTGCTGCTTCCGGCCAGAACCTCGACGGTGACTGTGCCGCTGCCGAATGACATGGTATTGTTCTTGCTCGGGATCACCTGAACTCTCTTGCTGACGAGCGGGTATGTAGCGCCGCCAAAGCGCACAATGGTGCCTCGGACCCCCTGTGCTCCACCCCAGTAGCGGCCGTGGAAGATGCCGCCGAACCTGTTACTGTCGTTGACTCCGGAACTGGCGGTGACCGAGGACGGGAACTGGAGTGGTGTTCCGTTGAGCGTCATTCCAGAGACCTGGATCTTGTAGGTGATGGACTCGTAGAGCTCATAATACCCGAGGCTGGGGCTGAAGGGTTCGAAGAGGATAGCGGCTTCAACCGCGCACGCGCCTGGGTTGAGCGCCGGCGTGTTCACGTCGAATGCTCCTTCCTTGATTTTTCCCGTGGCATCAACCTGAGCGCAGCGGATAAACTGGAGGCCGAACTGTGAGATCGAGTGGAAGCGCCCAAAGCCCTGTGTGCTACCGATTTTGATGGGGGTAACCTGCCCGGTGAGCGTTGTGCCTTTCGTTGCGAATTTGGTGGCACCAACCTGAGGGTCACCGAGATTCGTGCAGCGGATGTAGTCGAAGATTTCCGTCAGAACCTGATCTCTGTCGGATGTCCATTTGGTCGAAAAAACCCCTCCCGCACCGGGGATTTTTTTTGACGTGAGAGCCTGCAGGTAGGCGTAGAGTTGCTCGTTGCGCGGGATCTTAATCTTGTCGTAGTCGTTCGTCGGGCTTGTGGCATCGTTGCGCTGGAAATAGTAGGGTTTAAAGGGGTTGGGCGGTGTGCCGTCGCCGGTTTGGGCACAGAAGGCGATGAGCTTGTCGAAGGCCGTCCGGTTGGCAGCCACGGAGGGTTCCGGCCAGATTGAGACGCGCGGGAGGTTGAAGAGGTTCACCTCAGGTGCCCGGCTGTTGGCGGTCAGAAAAAACCGGGCCGACCGGAGCTGGCTGGCGGTGAGGAGGGTGTTCGGCGTGCGGTTCGGTGCGGTGAGTAGGAACTCGTCCACGTTGGCATAAATTCTGTCCCGGTCGGGCGTGAGCGCCTTGATGCCGGCATCGACCTGGGTGGTCCCTCCGTTCGAGCCGCCGGTGGTGGCCACGCGCGGGACGAGGTCGTAGATCGCTTTCTTTTGATCGAGGGTGACGACTGCGGCCTGTTTGAAGTCCGGCGGGTTTGGAAAGAAAACCGGGCTGAGGGCGTTCATGAACGGGTGGCCGGGATAGCGCTGGTACTCCTTGTTGCCGGGCTGGTAGAGCCCGTAATTCAAATCATGGATGTTGAGGGAGCGCGGGGTGTCCCAGGGGGTTGGTTCCGAGGCGGTGTTGACGTTGAGCTTGCAGGTTTCGTCATCGGTCCAGAAGGCGACTCGGCCGACGATGGGGTTTTGCGGGGTGGGTTGCTTGTAGGCGGGAACTTTGGCGAACGAGGCGACCTTCGAGGGACCGGTCTGCTCGTCGGGAGCGGTGAGTGTTCCGTCGCGGAGGATATACATCCATCGGACCGGCATCGGGATCAGGTTTGCCGTGGAGTTCCCCGATGCGGAGACGGGGGCGTTGGTGACCGAGAAGCCGTCCACAGAGTCGAGCGCGGCGGGATCAATGATCGGGAAGAGCGGAGTGCCATCCTCTTTGGTGACCGGGGCGTTGAGGTCGGTGTAGCTAGCGGGTGCCTGCGCCCAGTTCACCGGAACATCGTCCTCTGGCCTGAAGCCAGCTGTCTGGTCCTTGGTGACAACCATGTTTTCAGAAGAATAGAGCTTGTAAAAGGCGAGCGGGGCGCTGGATGCCAAGCCGCTGTCGGTTCCGTAGGTGCGGATCATGCCCGGCTGGGAGGCCCAGGCCACTCCAGAGCCGCGGGATGTGCCGGTGCGGATGGCTCCCATCACGATCTGGACGGCTGTGTCGGCGAGTTGTTTGGTATTCGCGCCGCTGGCGTAGGCCTTTGCCGATGCGAGCTCGTTCTGGACGCTCGAGAAGAACGCCAGGACGAGGCCGGAGATCAGGACAAGGAAGCCGAGCACGAGGACAAGGGCCATTCCCCGCCGGCGGGTGGGGGACTTGCGGCGTTTGGTGAAGAGGCGTTTCATATCAATTTGCCTGTTTGTCGGATTGCGAACGGCTCCACTTGGCAGCCTTGATCGGCACTTCGGTCGTGAAGATCCGGTAGTTGAGCTTCTTCCTGACCAGCTCGGTCTCCAGCGACTTGATGTCGTCGTCGAATTTGGTGGCATCGTGGAAATACCGGCCCACAATATCCGGTGCGCTGGTGTCTGATGCCTGAAGCCGGTTGTAGGACGCCTCGTCGACGGCAATCATCGTGACCCTGACAACCGGCGGAAGCTGGTTTTTCGGATTGAGGGCGGAGTCGGCATTTTTTTCCGTGGAATCGTAGGTGTAATGCGGCGCAAGATCGGATGCCTGGAACGGCGTGCCCGCACTGTTCTTGTCTCCGGTTGCCAGCTTGGGCAGCAGGATCAGGCCGAGGATATTTTCTGCGACCGGCCGCTTGTAGGCGGGATTGGCAAGAGGCACTGTGAACCAGTCTGTGCCGGTGTAGTCCGGCTTGCCGTTAGTGTGTTTGTACAGGGTCAGCGACTCCGACGGCTCGATCATTTCCATGAGCCGGAACCGGTAGCGTTCCGGGGAGTTGACAAATGAGGGGCGCGATTCCTTGTCGCTGCCAAACTCAATAAAATACCCACAGGTATTGAGCAGGTTTTTCATTTCCGAATAGGCCTCGCTCTCGCCGAGTGGTGCCTGAAAAAAAACGGCGTGCGTCGGGCTTTCAGGCACAAGATCGGGGCCGGAAAGGAAGCGCAACTCCGACTGCCGGACGTAGTTTTTCGGGTCTGCAGGATTGTCGTAGTCCCAGTACGTGTTGAGCGTAGCTTGGCTGAGCCGGCGGGTGATTGTCTCGAAGGCCTCGCGGGCGTCGCGGAATTGCTCGATCTTTGAGTTCGTGTAGGTCCACGTTTTACGCGTCGCATCGGTGATAGAAAGCAGGATGAGCACCAGCAGGGTGAGGATCGCCATCGAGACCAGCAGCTCGACGAGGGTGAATGCGCCGGGGCGGAGTGGTGGTGCGCTCATTTGTTTTTTGAGACGAGGGTCGAATAGACCAGGATCGGGGCGGCGGCTGTGTCAGTCTTATTCCTCTGGAAGGCCCCGGTCCAAAGGTTGCGCATCGGCTTGTCCTGGTCCGAGGGCGAGCCCTCTTCAAGGACGAGGGGAAGGTTTCCCGGGTTGTAGGCCACCTGAATCGTGACGGTGGCCAGGTTTGCGTTATCGGCTGTCGATGTTCCTTTTTTGGGCAGCGTGGTTGCGGGGGTGATGCGGGTGTTCACGTGGTAGATGGCCTTCGGAGGCGCGGATTGCGGGATGCTCCCGTCGGAATTTAGCAACTCGTTGCCCTGCTCATCAAAGTAGCGCACGGCCTTGCGTCCGGTGGCGTTCACACCGGTGATCGTGTTTCCTCCTTCATCGGTGATGAGCTGGTCGAAGTCGGTCTGCTGGGCGTCGCTGACCACTCTCTGCGCGATCTGGGAGCCGACCGAGGCATCCATCGCCTGGCGGAAGATCCGCAGGCCGCTCGGGATGAGCCCGAAGATGGCGATAAATGCAAATGCGATGACTCCGATGGCCAGCATGATCTCGATCAGGCTGAACCCGGCGGGACGGACCCTTCGGCTCCTACGGGCGGAATGAGCGGATGTGTCCATTGTATGCGTCAACCTGGATGGTTGCGTAGTTGGCCGGCGGCTTGGTGAGGAGGTCGCCATCGTTGAATCCGTGGAGGGTGACAAACGAGAGCGAGCTGCCCTTGGGGAGGTCGGTCGAGCCGTCCGGCAAAAACCGGAAGACCCGGCATTCGTAGGACGTGCCCACCCGGGGGATCTTCGCCGCCTGGTCGGTGGCGGTCCAGGTCTTCGGCTTTGCGATGAGCGGGGAGAGCGTGCTTCCGGAGTCGAGCACCACCGACGCCGGCAGCTTTTGAACCTTGGTGAGGGCAGATGCCGTGCCGTCGTCCAGAATTTCAAAACACTGCAGCGCACGGAACCGGCCTGAGCCGGGTTCGGAAGCCTTCTCACCCGGCATCTCGGGGTCGCCGTAGCGGTAAAAGCGGACTTCGACCGGGCGGTTCTTTGTTAGCGCGGACTGGCGGGCGAAGGCGAGTTGGTCGTGCAGCATCTGGCTGGCTTGTGTGAGCTGTGAGCCCTTCATCATCGTTGTCACCGCAGGCGTCACCAGCGTCGCAAGAACCCCGATGATTGCCACCACCACCAGCAGCTCAACCAACGTGAATGCTGACTCTCGGATTCTGATTCCAAGGACCGTTTTGAGGGGGGGGGTCATAGTTTTTGAAGAATACTATGTTAGGACAATGTATTTACGAGCGCGGTCCGCTCGTGACAATGCAATAATTCAAGAAAAAACCGGAAAGTGTCGTTTCTGAATGCGAGCACACGCTTCAAAAGTAAGATAACTTTCTGTGAAGCAAAAGAACGGAATTGTCGGCTATTCGGGGGACAAGCGAGAAGCCTTGAAGCAAACGAACGCTGTTCTTGGCTGCGCTACGGCGATATCCCGCCAAAGTTCATTTTCTTTCAGGATACGAAACTTTTAGGTGCCAGCATCGCCCTTCTCCGGGCACTGATGCAATGCCGCAAGGATGAGGATTCTTTGGAGGGTGCTGGAGGGCTGCAGCCGATGATCAGCGGGAAGAGAGAATCTCCTTCTCGTAGGCCTTGACGGCTTGGAGCGAGGCGGGTTCGCCGGGGACATCCCTGCGGCGGCAGTATTCGTCCCAGACCACGCCCCAAGGAAGCGATTTGGCCATCTCAAGGAGCGCGAGCCGCGAGGTGAAGTCGTCGGCTTCCTCTGCCGCGCGAAGCTTCGCGATGGGGTCGAGAAGGGCGACGAGGAGCGACTTGAGGGCGTTGCGTGTGCCGATGACCCAAGCCGCGATGCGGTTGATGCTCGCGTCGAAAAAGTCGAGGCCGATGTGCGTACGGCCCAGGAATTTTCCGCGGACGAGTTCCTCCATGATTGCGCGGGTTGGATCGTCGAGCAGGACGACGTGATCGCTGTCCCAGCGGACCCCGCGGCTCACGTGCAGGAGGAGCTCGGGCGTGAACTGGAGAACGGATGAGATTTTGTCTGCCAGCGACTCTGTCGGGTGGAAGTGGCCGGCGTCGAGGCAGATAAGCTTCTGGTTCTTGACGGCGTAGGCGAGGTAGAACTCATGCGAGCCGACCACGTAGGATTCCGAGCCGATACCGAAGAGCTTGCTCTCGACGGCATCGAGGTTGAGTGCGGGGTCGATCGCTTCGGCGAAGATCGCGTCGAGCGAGGCCGCGAGCCGCTCGCGCGGGGACTTGCGGTCGACCGGCGTGTCCTTGAATCCGTCGGGAATCCAAACGTTCGTTACGCAGGTCTTGCCGAGCTGGCGGCCGATGTCGGCACCGATTTTCCGGCAGGCAATCCCGTGTTCGATCCAGAACTGACGGACGCCTGCATCCGGGTGCGACAGCGTGAACCCGTCGTTGGCGAGCGGGTGGGAGAAGAAAGTCGGGTTGAAGTCGAGGCCGAGGCCGCGTTCCTTGCTCCAGTCAATCCAGCTTTGGAAGTGGACGGTCGTGTAGGCATTGCGCTCGACCTTCTTGCCGCCGAGGTCGGCATAGCAGGCGTGGAGGTTGAGCCGGTGGTGTCCGGGAATGAGCGAGAGGGCCTGGTCAAGGTCCTGGCGCAACTCGTCCAGCGTGCGGGCCTTGCCCGGATAGTTTCCGGTGGCCTGGATCCCCCCGCCGGTGAGGCCGGCTTCGGGGTTCTCAAAGCCGCCGACATCGTCGCCCTGCCAGCAGTGGAGGGAGATCGGGACGGTGGCGAGGGTTGCGAGTGCGGCTTCGGTATCGACGCCGGCTTCGGCGTAGACTTCCTGTGCGAGTGCGTAGGGGATCATGTGAGGGCGGGGGTAATTTGCTCTGGGCTAGCCACGGAAGTAGAGGTAGGCGCCAATGATGAAGGCCATGATGATGCACGAGTAGATGACCTCTTGGGCACCCCAGCTGGCGCGGGTTTCGGCCTTGTCCTGTGCGGACGCTGTGGCAAACGTCAGACCCTGGATCTGCTTCTGGTCTGGCTCGGCGGTCAGGTAGCTCACCACGACCATGACGACGGCCGAGATGAGGGTGATGAGGATGCTGAAATACTGGAAGTTGATATTGTTGACGATCCAGAAAAGCGATCCCTCGGGGTAGCTCTTGAAGAGTCCGAGCGTGACCGGGGTGTCGACCGCCATGCGGAACGCGCCGACGACGAAGCCGACCATCATGGCCCAGAAGCAACCCTGGGCGTTAAGCCGCTTCCAGAAGACGCCGAGGAAGAAGACGACAAAAATCGGAGGAGCAAGGTAGCCCTGTACCGACTGGAGATATTCGTAGAGGCCGTGGGCACCCTTGACGACCGGGATCCAGATGAGCGCGATGATGACCATCACGGCCGTGGCAATCCGGCCCATGTTCACCAGTTCGGCCTGCGTGGCTTTCGGACGCAGCTTCTCGTAGATGTCCACGGTGAAAAGCGTCGAGCAGGCGTTGAAGACGCCGGCGAGCGAGCCCATGAGTGCGGAGAGGAGTCCGGCGACGACGATGCCGCGGAGCCCGGGCGGCAGGAGGTATTGCACCATCAGCGGGAACGCGCCCTGTGAGCCGCCGGGCTTGTTGAATTCGGCCGAGAGCTCAGGGATCATTTCCTTCTGGACGATCGCATAGCAGATGAGGCCGGGAATAATGAAGAGGTAGACAGGGAACAGCTTCAGGAAGGCCGCGAAGATGCTGCCCTGGCGGGCGACCCGCTGGTCCGGGGCGCCGAGCGCGCGCTGGACGATATACTGGTCGGTGCACCAATACCAGAGACCGATGACCGGGGCGCAGATCGCCATGCCGAGCCAGGGGAACTGGTTGTTGAAATACCACGCCATCTTTGTGACCTCGCCGGTGGCATTGACTTCACGGACGGGTGCCCATGTGCTCTCCACACCGGCGGGGATGAGCGGCTTCCAGAGGTTGAACATGTCGGAGCCGCAGACTTCGCGCAGGACGTTCCAGCCGCCCAGTTTGTCCAGCCCGTAAAATGTCAGGAGCGCCGATCCGCCGATCAGCACGACCACCTGCACGGCGTCGTTGTAGGCCACGGCGCGCATTCCACCGAGCATCGTGTAGAGCCCGGTGAGGATGATGACCGAGATGGAGCCGATCCAGAAGCTGTCGATGACGATGCCTCCCACCGTGATCTGCAGCTCCGGAAGGAGCGATCCAAAGACCACGCCGCCGGCGAATATGCCGACAGCGATCTTGGAGAGGATGAACGTCACGATCGAAACGAGGGACAGCACATAGCGGGAGCCGACTGAGAACCGCCGCTCGAGAAATTCGGGCATCGTGAAGACCTGGGAGCGCATGTAGAACGGGACGAACACCCAGGCCAGCACGAGAAGGCACCAGGCGTGAAGTTCGTAGTGGGCCATGGCCACGCCATCCTTTGCACCCGATCCGGCCAGGCCGACGATGTGCTCTGAGCCGATGTTCGAGGCGAAGATGGACGCGCCGATCACCCACCATCCGAGGTTGCGGCCGGCGAGGAAGTAGTCCTCGGCGGTGTCTTTATTTTTGCTGACGACATACCAGGCGACTCCGAGGAGGAGGGCGAAGTAGCAGCCGATGGCGATCCAGTCGATGCCGGTCATGTGAGACTTGGCGGCGGCGATGGGGAGGAGCGGGATGATGTGCATGGTTGTATGTTTATCTCGGACGGGGCGGGGTCAGTCTTTTTTGGCGAGGAGGGCAGGGATGAGCATCAGCAGTCCGAAGGCGAGCAGGATAATGCCCCACCAGAGGTTGATGTTGATGTCGAGCGAACGGTGATACATGGCTGCGTCGGAGCGCGTGAGGAAGCCGCTGCCGGCGAGCAGCAGGCCGATCAGGCTGAACATCATGCCGATTGGAAGTCGGATATCGAGACCCATATTATTTGATTTGGTGTGGGGGTGTGGAGTGTTGAGGGGTTACCAGAAGATGATGTTCATGACAACGCAGATGGCGAGGAGAACGATGCCCAGGAAGGCGGGGCGGAGATACCATTCCTTTTCCTCGTCCACGAGCTTTGGCGTGAGCGAATAGACGAGGCCTTTGAGGTCCTCGTCGGTCTTGGTGCGCTTTGTGGCCAACGAGATCGTCAGGGTGAGAACGAAGCACACCGTGAACGCAAACGTCGCGAGCCAGAAGTTCTGCGCCATCTCGCTCGGGAAGCTGGCGAGCACTGTGAGGTAGCCACCCTTGATGCCGGGCGCGTTGCCTGCGGCGATCGTGGTCGCGTGGAAGAGGGCGGAGGCACCGGTGCCGGCAAGGAGGCCGAAAAACGCGCCGTGGGAGGTCGTGCGGGCCCAGAACATGCCGAGCACGAATGTGGCGAAGAGCGGGGCGTTCACAAACCCGAACACGAGCTGGATGATGTCCATCGCGTTGTTGTAGTTGCTGGCCACATAGGCGCAGGCGATACTTAAAAGCACGCCGACGACCGTGATGATCCGGCCCATGGTCATGTAGTGCGCGTCGGATTTATTCGGGGCGATATAGGCCTGGTAGAGGTCGTAGGTCCAGACGGTGTTGAACGCCGTGACATTGCCCGCCATGCCGGACATGAACGAGGCCAGGAGCGCGGTGAGAGCCAGGCCGAGGAGCCCGGGCGGGCAGTATTTCTGGACCAGCGAGAGGATGACGCCGTCGTAATCATTTTCGGTCACGGCGCCCTGGATGCCGGCCATGATGGCGGAGCCGGAAAGCGGCTTGGCGGCATTCTCCTTGAGGAGGGCCGCAATTTTCGGCTCGCTGAGGCTGAGGCCGACGGCTTCGCTCACCGCCTTGGTGGCGGCGGCCGGATCGAGGTTCTTTGCAGTGGCCTCCTGAACAGCCGCAACCGCCTTCACGGTGGCCGAGCTGGAAACCGCGCGCGGTGGCAGGCGGTAGCCGTCCTTATTCGTGTAGGCGAGGCCGACAGCGATCATGCCGGGGAGGATGACGAGGACGGGGAAGAGCATTTTCGGCACGGCGGCGATGAGCGGCGTGCGGCGTGCGGCGCCCATATTGCGTGCGGCCATCGCGCGCTGGACAACGAGGAAGTTCGTGCACCAGTATCCGAACGAGAGGACGAAGCCGAGCCCGAAGACCATGGCGAAGAGGTCGACGCCCATTGGGTTGGCCGCAGGTCCGCCAAGCAGCGGCGTCCAGGCGCTGGTCCAGGCATCGGGGGCGAACGTCTTTGTGGAGAGGTCGAGCGAGGAGGGGTTGACGGCCACCTTGGAGAGGGTGTCCTTGAGGCTGTTCCAGCCGCCGACATCCTTGAGGCTGAGATAGACAACCGGCGCGAAGCCGAGGACGATCATGAAGAACTGGAGGACCTCGGTGTAAATTGCCGAGGTGAGTCCGCCCTTGAGAACGTAAACCAGGACGACAGCCGAGCAGATCCAGAGGCTGAAGTCGTAGTTCCAGCCGAGCAGTTGATGGAGGAGCTTGGCGAGGGCGTTCATCGAGATGCCCGAGGCGAACACGGTCATCACCGCAAACGACAGCGAGTTGAAGCACCGGATGCGCTCATCGAAGCGCAGCTTCAAGTATTCCGGCACCGACCGTGCCTTCGACCCGTAGTAAAACGGCATCATGAAAATGCCGAGGAAAACCATGGCCGGAATCGCGCCCACCCAGTAGAAGTGGCAGGTCATGATGCCGTACTTGGCGCCGGAGGCGGCCATGCCGACCAACTCAAGGGCACCCAGGTTTGCGGAGAGGAATGCGAGCCCGGTGACCCAGGCCGGGATGCTGCGCCCGGACATGAAGAAGTCTGCCGAGGTCTTCATGTATCGCTTGAGGGCGAATCCGATTCCGATGACGAAGAGGCAGTAGAGAAAGAGGATGGAGTAGTCTATCCAAGCGAGGGAGATGTTGGTGGGCATGGGGAGGTTTGTCGTCGGTTAAATGATGGCAGCAAGGGCCCGGTCCGGCCGGACGCCATACCTCTCTGCATGAGCCGGGGCGGTGGTGGGATGGGCCGGAAGGTGATTCATTGCTGGGGAAAAGCGGATAATGTCGGGTCTGGGGCGGCCGTCTGACAAGCACAAAAATGGATTCCCGCAAGCAGGAAAAAATTTCCATGCCGGCGGCATGTATTGACTCGCGGAATCGTGTCCGGCAGCGTTTTGCCTTCGAACATGAAGACAGCCCCGATCCCCCGGAAAATCGCCCTCCTCACCCTCCTTGCTCTGAGTGCCGGCCCGCTCGGCGCCGCCGATCCGGCGAAGCCCGCAGCCCCCGGCATCTACCACGACGGCTGGATCGACTTCAACAAGAACGGAAAGAAGGATATCTTCGAGGATCCGACGCAGGCGGTGGAGAAGCGCATTGAGGACCTGCTGTCGCAGATGAGCGTGGACGAGAAGACGTGCCAGCTCGCGACGCTCTACGGCTACGGCCGCGTCCTCAAGGACCCGCTGCCCACGCCGGGCTGGAAAAACGAGATCTGGAAGGACGGGATTGCCAACATCGACGAAATGCACAACGCCGTCGGGAAATTCAAGAACCCGGAGCTGAATCCGATCCTGGCGACGCCGGCGACGACCGCACGCGCGATCAACCAGATCCAGCGCTGGTTCATTGAAGAGACCCGGCTCGGGATTCCGGTCGACTTCACGAACGAGGGCGTGCGCGGGCTGAACTTTTACCGCTCCACAAATTTCCCTTCAAACATTTCAATGGGCGCGACATGGAACCCGGAGCTTTTTGCGAAGATCGGGCACGTTATCGGACGCGAGGGTCGTGCGATCGGCTACACGAACATCTACGCGCCGATCATGGACCTCTGCCGCGACCCGCGGTGGGGCCGGGTGGTGGAATGCTACAGCGAGGATCCGTATCTGGTTACACGGATGGGCATCGCCATGGCCGGTGCGCTTCAGTCCGAGGGCGTGACTTCGACCGCGAAGCACTTCGCCGTCTACAGTGAGCCGAAGGGCGGCCGCGACGGCGATGCCCGCACCGATCCGCACGTCGCGCCCCGCGAGATGGAGATGCTTCACCTCTGGCCCTGGGAGCAGCTTGTGCGCGAGACCGGGCTCCGCGGGGCGATGAGCTCATATAATGACTACGACGGCGTTCCGGTATCCGGCGCCCGCGAATTCCTGATCGACCGGCTGCGCGACCAGTGGGGGTTCCGCGGCTATGTCGTCTCCGACAGCCACGCGGTGGAGTTTCTGCACAACAAGCACCGGGTGGCGGCAAATGCTGGCGAGGGGGCGGCGATGTTCCTTCGCGAAGGCGGGAATGTGCGCACCAATTTCACCCCGCCCTCGGATTTCATCCTCCCGGTCCGCGAGCAGATCGCGAAGGGCAACCTGTCGATGAGTGTCGTCGACGACCGCGTGCGTGACGTCCTTCGCGTCAAATTTGCCGTCGGACTTTTTGACAAGCCCTACGTTGCGGATCCCGGCCTTGCGGACAAGATCCTCCACGCGCCGGAGTCGGCCGCACTGGCCCTCGAGGCGGCCCGCCAGTCGATCGTGCTACTGAAGAACGAGCGGAACGTGCTTCCTCTTTCTAAGTCGCTCAAGCGGATTCTAGTGGCCGGTCCGATGGCGAAGATGATTGAGACATCCTACGACCGCTACGGGTCGAGCGGGGCGCCGGTGGTCACTCTCCTTGATGGGGTCAAGGCCGCCGTGCCCGGCACAGAGGTGGTTTTCAGCGAGGGGGCGGCTGTCGCCGATGCCGGCTGGCCGGAATCCGAACTCTATCGCGATGCGCCGGCTGCGATGGATCTCGAAAAGATCGCAACGGCCGTGAAGGCCGCGGCGGATGTTGATGCGATCATCGTCGGGGTGGGTGACTCGAACGAAACGATCGGCGAATCCAAGAGCCGGACGAGCCTTGATCTGCCCGGGCTCCAGACCGATTTGGTCAAGGCGCTTGTGGCGACGGGAAAACCGGTTGTCGTGGTCCTCATGACCGGTCGTCCGGCGTCAATCAACTGGATCCAGCGCCACGTTCCGGGCATCCTCCAGGCTTGGTTCCCCGGCGAGGCTGGCGGCACCGCCGTCGCGGAGGTTCTTTTCGGCGACACCAATCCCGGCGGAAAGCTTCCGATGACGTTCCCCCGCACGGTCGGTCAGCTTCCGTTTAATTTCCCGTTCAAGCCGGCCAGTCATGCCGGGCAATCGAAAAAAATTGATCCGAACGGCTTCGGCAACTCGATGGCCGAAGGCGCGCTCTACCCCTTCGGCTTCGGCCTCAGCTACACGACCTTTGAATATGCGGACCTGAAGGTCAGCCCGGACCGGGTGAAGGCGGACGGCGGGGTGACGGTCTCGTTCACATTGAAGAACACCGGCCCGCGTGCCGGCGACGAGGTCGTCCAGCTCTATATCCGGGATGTGGTCAGCTCGGTCACGACCTATGAGCTGAACCTCCGCGGGTTCGAGCGGGTGCGGCTCCAGCCGGGCGAGGCGAGGACGGTCTCGTTCAAGGTTCCGGCCTCTGCGATGTGGCTGATCAGCCGCGACGGCAAGCGGGTTGTCGAGCCTGGCGTGTTTGATGTCTTCGTCGGCTCAAGCTCGGAGGATCTCCGGCTGAAGGGCAGCTACTCGGTTGTCGAGTAGTCGGTTTTCTCCTTTCATCCGGGGCGGACGATCGGTCATGCTGTGTGCACATCGGTGTCCAGCATCTCCTTTATCTACGCCCTTATCACCTTCGTCATCGAAGCGGCCGGGATCGTGCTTGCGTTGCGGGCGATCCTGATCGCGCGCACCCCGCAGTCCGCCATCGGCTGGAGCCTGGCGCTGGTGCTGCTTCCGATCATCACCATCCCGCTGTTTCTGGTTTTCGGGGAATCGCGGTTCTCCGGTTACGTGAAGGCCGGGAAAGGTCTCTCTGCACCGCTTGACGAGGCCCTGCGCGCGACCGCCGGCCATCTTGACGGCTACCGCGCCGCGTTTTGCGGGCTTTGTTTTGACGGCGCCAGCGTGGCGGAAAATCTGTCCGGCCTGCCGCCGACCGGCGGAAACCGGGTGAAGCTGCTTGTGGACGGGCAGGCGACATTCGACGCGATCTTCCGCGAGATCGATCTGGCGCACGAGTCGCTTTGGGTGCAGTTTTTCATCATTCACGACGACGCCCTCGGACGCGCCCTGGCGGATCGGTTGCTGGCTGCGGCCGGCCGGGGAGTCGCCTGCCGGGTGCTTTACGACCAGGTGGGATCGAAGGCGCTGCCGGTATCCTGGGGGGATCGCCTCCGCGATGCCGGGATCGAGGTCCGTGCGTTTGTTACGAACCGCCAGCACGGCCGCAGGTTCCAGATTAATTTCCGCAATCACCGCAAGCTCGTGATTGCGGACGGCCGGACCGCCTTTGTCGGCGGGCTCAACGTCGGCGACGAATACATGGGGCGGAGCAAGCGCTTCGGACCCTGGCGCGATACCCACATGCGCATCGAGGGACCGGCGGTGGCCGGATTCCAGATCTCATTTTTGGAGGACTGGAACTATGTCACAAAATCGGTTCCCCACTTCCGCTTGAAGGCTGTGCCTGAGCCTCTCGCGGGGCAGGAGGGCTTGGCGGTCGTCTTTCCCGTCGCCTCGGGTCCTTCGGAGGATTGGAACGCGTGCGCGGCGGTTTTCCTTTCGGTCATCCAGGACGCGAAGCACCGTCTCTGGCTGGCGAGTCCGTATTTTGTTCCATCGAGCCCGCTTCTGTACGCGATCTGCCATGCGGCGCTGCGCGGCGTCGACGTCCGCATCATCCTGCCGCAGATGGCCGACCATCTCCTGCCGTGGCTCTCCTCGTTCACGTTTTACCCGAAGCTGCGCGAGGCTGGCGTGAAGGTGTGGCGATACCAGCCCGGCTTCATGCACCAGAAGGTTCTCCTGGCCGACAACGACTTCGCAATCGTTGGATCGATCAACCTCGACTACCGCTCGTTCATGCTCAATTTTGAGCTGTCAGCGGCCGTCCAGGATGCCGGTTTCGCGGGCGAGGTCGAGCACATGTTCCTCGCGGATTTCGATCGGAGCCGGCGGGAGGACCTTGCCTCGTTTGACAACGGCTCGCTACTCTTCCGCCTCAAATGCCGCGCTGCCGCCCTGATGAGCCCGGAGCAGTAGAGAATGCTGGGCACCCGGGTTTGACAAATCCCGCGTTCGGACGCAGATTCTGCCCATGTTCAAGCGACTTTGCTACCTTGTGGCCGAGGGGTTCGAGATCTGTTCGATCGCCGGTTACGATCGGGACGAGGAGGCGAACGCGAAGATCCTCTACCGCTTCCGGAACGCCGCCGGCCAGTGGCGCCTGCGGTCTGAGGAGTTTCTCGTCACCTCCCGCGAGAGCGAGGCCTGCGCCGACTTTTTCATCGACTACCTCCACTCAGAGGGCTCAAGCGGCAGCGTCGGTTAAACGACCACCCGGCGGCAACGCAGGGCAAGGAAGGTTTTAGTTGCCGGAAGGAAGACGGCTGGTGGCATAAAGAGCCGCAAGGGCGATCACGATGAAAAGACCGGAGAGGACTAGTGCACCTGAAAGGTCTCCCGTCTGCACATGCGAATAGATTGCGAGCGGGACGGTCCGGGTCTTTCCGGGAATATCTCCAGCGAGCATCAGGGTGGCGCCGAACTCCCCGAACACGCGGACAAATCCCAGCACAGCGCCAGCAAGCACGGCCGGCCAGATCAGCGGGAGGACGACCGCGGAGACAAGCCGTCCGCCGGAAAATCCGAAGACGCGCATGGTCTCCAGGAGGCTTTCGTCAATTCTTTGAACGGCGCGTTTGGTGGCCAGATAGACGAGCGGAAAGGCGACGAGGGTTCCGACGACCACTGTCGCAGGCCAGGAAAAAAGGATCCGGCAACCGAGCGACTCAAGGCCGGCTCCGACCGCCGAACCGCCTCCAAAAATCAGGACGAGAACGAGTCCGAGGACGGTTGGCGAAACGATGACGGGAAAGAACACAAGGGAATCGAACGCTCGGACGAGCGGGCTCCTGCGCCGCGCGCTCCAGAGCGCGGCCGGAATGCCGAGGACCAGCGCCGCGAAGGTTGCTGCCAGCGAGGTTTCCACTGAGATCAGAACCGGTGACCAATCGATCATGGGTCGGGAGTATACCAGAGTTTCCGGGTTTGAAAACCTTTGTGGCGCGGGGCTACCCGGTCTCTGCGATCCGCAGCACGAGGCGGATGGCGTCGGTGCGCAGGCGGGCGGCCGCGAGGGCTTTTCGCAATTCTGTTTTCTGATCGCGCACGGCCTGGATTTCCTCTGGCCGGACGTGATTGTTGATCTGGCGGAGGTCCTCGAGCCGCTCGATCTCGGACTGGAGCCCAAGTTCCATCGCGGTGTCGGCGGCATCGACGATCGCTTTCATTTTGACATTGGCGAGGGATTCAGCCTTGGCGAGCATGGCCGGCAGGTGCTTTTTCTTGAGCACCGGGGTGTCCAGAAGCGGAAGGACATCGCCGGGCTCAAGGACCGCGGAGCGGAAGGCCTCGTCATCGGACTGATCGGACAGTGACTGGTCGACCACCGTGCGGATCGGGGTGGAGGGCAGGAATCGGTCGATGTGCAGCGAAGGCGGGGCGATGCACTCGATGACGGAATGAACCTCGAGAAAGACACCGCCGCGTCCGGGCGACTTCCAGACGCCGAACGCCGAATTCCCCGTCTCGCCGCCGAGCAGGGAGTCTAGCGCGCCGCGGACGAGCGGGTGGTCGGACGTGACAAACCCGATATCCTCGCGGGAAAGCGCGCGCTCGCGATCGAGTGTGATGAGCATTCCCTCGTCCGTGAGTCCGGGCAGGGCATCGACCTGGAGGGTGCCGGTTCGCAGAAGGTAGCCGCGGTTTCCAAGCTCCTCGATGTGGAGGCCGAGCTGGTCGAGCATGCGGATGAAAAATTCTTCGAATCCGGGGTCGGCATCGAGCGCGTGGATCTCGGCGATGCGGACCGAGGCGGGGCCGGGGCGGCACGAGTTCAACTCCAGAAGGCGGTCGTGACCGCGCTGGAGCATTTTTGCAACCTTCTTTCGTTCGCTTTGCGAGCGCTTGATGAACTGGTCGAGACGGGCCGGATCAAACGTGTCGATCAGCGCGTTCCGCTCCGTCTCCAGGGACTGGAGGATGGAGGTTGCCCCGTGAAGATTTTTTTCGAAGGCATCAAGGCCCTCGTGATACCAGCGTGCGAGCACCTCGGAATCCGTGCCTGTGAGGTAGGGGACGTGGATCGTGATCGTGTCCGTCTGCCCGATGCGGTCAAGGCGACCGATCCGCTGCTCAAGCAACTCGGGATCCTCGGGCAGATCGAAGAGAACGAGGTGGTGGGCGAACTGAAAGTTCCGCCCCTCGCTGCCGATCTCCGAGCAGATAAGGATGCGGGCGCCATCGGGCTCGGCGAAGAAGGCGGCGTTGCGGTCGCGCTGCAAAAGCGTGAGGCCCTCGTGGAAAAGTCCGGATGCGACCTTGAGCTCGCGCTGGAGACGCGAGGAAATCTCCTCCGCCAAAATGGCCGTTTTGCAGATCAGGAGAACCTTTTCCCCCTTGAGCTTTTTCAGCAACCCGGCAAGCCAAAGAATTTTTGCTTCGAAGCCGCCGGCTCCCTCCGCGAGCGGTGCGAGGCGGGCCTTGCGCTTCGGAAAGCCAGCGAGCGCCGCGCGCGTGTTGCGGAACATCACCCGGCCGGTCCCGAACTCGTCAAGGATTTCCGCGACCAGCCGGTCCCGGGCGGATTCATCTCCGGCGAGGAAGGCCTCATGGTGACGGCGGATTTGAGGGCTTGTGAAGACGTCGGGGTCGCGCAGCGGGTTGCCGGAAAGGATCCTGTCGATCTCCCCGGCCACCGCTTCGTAGCGCTTCGACTCTGCGACAAACTCGGCGAGGTCCGCATAGCGGTTCGGGTCGAGCAGGCGGAGTCGTGCAAAGTGACCCTCAATCCCGAGCTGCTGAGGGGTCGCGGTCAGGAGAAGCAGGCCCGGAGCCGCTGAGGAGAGAATCTCGACAGTCCGGTATTTCTGGCTCGGGTTGTCCGGGGTCCACTCGAGGTGATGCGCTTCGTCGACCACGAGTAAATCCCAGCCGGCCTCACACGCCTGGCGGGCGCGCTCGGTGCAGGTTGCCAGGAAGTCTGTGCTGCAGAGGACGAGTTGGCTGTCGAGGAACGGATTTTCTCCCTTGCCGCCCTGCTGGATGGCCGCGCAGCGCTCCTCGTCGAAGATGCTGAACGAGAGATGGAACCTGCGGAACAGCTCGACGAACCACTGGTTCACGAGCGGTTCGGGAACGAGGATCAGGATGCGCCCGGCGCGGCCGGTGAGGTGCAGGCGGTGGAGGATCAGGCAGGCCTCGATCGTTTTGCCCAGACCGACTTCATCAGCCAGGAGCACGCGGGGGACGAGTCGTGAGGCAACCTCGCCGGCGATGAACATCTGGTGGGGGATCAGGCTGACCCGTCCGCCAACAAATCCGCGCGCGCCGCTCTGGCGCATCCGGCACCGGCGGTGGAGGCACTCGACGCGGAGGTCAAAGGCCCGGAGATCATCGACCTGCCCGGCGAGCAGGCGGTCCTCCGGCTTGCTGAAGCTGATCAGGTCCGAGAGCGCGGCCTCGGCCACCTCGCGCTTTCCGGCGCGGTAGACAAGGAGCCCGTTCCGCTCCTCGATGGAAGTGACGGTGAGGCTTTCGCCCTCGTGGGTCTTGATCTTGTCGCCTTCCTGGAACTGGACCCGGCGGATCGGCGCCGAAGCCAGCGCGTATTGCCGGTGTTCGCCGGCCGCGGGGAAGAAAATTTCGGCCCGCCCGGACGCCGCCTTGAGCACAATGCCCAGACCGAGTTCCGGTTCGCTGTCGCTGACCCAGCGCTGGCCCGCCACCGGTGGGATCCTGCTCACTGTGCGAGTTCCTCCCATCTGGTGTAGAGCCGTTCGATCTCCGACTTTGTCGCGTCGATCTCCGCCACGAATGCCCGTCCCTCCGCCGCGCGGGTGGCGAAAAATGCGGGATCGCTCAATGTCTTTTCCAGATCCAAAAGCTTCTGTTCCTTTTCCATGATCGCGGCCTCCATGCCGTCGAGTTCCTGCTGTTCCTTGTAGCTCAGGCGGCGTGCGGCCACAACCGGTTTTGGTGCCGCGGCGGTCTTGGCCGGCGCCTGGAATGCCTGGGCCGCAGCTCTCGCCTGGCGATCGCGCTCCTGCTTCTTCTCGAGATAATAGGAAAAATTCCCCGGCTGAACGACGACGCCGCCGTCCTCGAAGGCGACGACCTGGTCGCAGATCCGGTCGAGAAAATACCGGTCGTGGCTGACCACGAGAACCGTTCCGTCAAAATCCGCCAGGGCCTCCTCAAGCATGCGCAGGCTGGCGAGGTCGAGGTCGTTCGTCGGCTCATCCAGGACGATGACATTCCCGCCCCGGTGCAGAACTTTGGCCAGCAGAAGGCGCGCCCGCTCGCCGCCAGAGAGCTTGTCCACGCGTTCCTTGACGCGCGACTCGTCGAATAGGAACCGCCGGAGATAAGAGCGGGCGGTGAGCGTCTGCTCGCCGAACTTCACGACCTCCCCCGAGTCCGAGACCTCGTCCATGACGGTCCCCTTGCCATCGAGTTGCATGCGCGACTGGTCGATGTAGTTGAAGATGACGCGTTTTCCGATTGTTGCGGTGCCCTCGGCGGGTTGAATCTCGCCGAGGCAGAGACGGAGGAGGGTGGTCTTGCCGACCCCGTTGCGGCCGACAATTCCAGTGCACTGGCCCGGCCGCAGCGAAAGGTTCAGGTTCCGGAAAAGCCAGCGCGCATCCCGGCCCTCGCCGACGCGCATCCCCGCTTTCACCAGCTCGACCGCGGTGTTGCCGATCTCCGGAGCCGGCGGGATCAGGAGGTCCATCTCGCGCTCTTCCGGAGGGGCCTCTGCCCCGGCCACCTTGTAGAACGATTCGAGCCGGTGCTTGGACTTCGAGCGCTGCGCCCGCACGCCGGCCCGCACGTATTCGAGCTCGGCGCGGATGAACCGTTGACGCCGCCGCTCCGACTGCTCGCTGATCTGCTGGCGGAGCGCGCGCGATTCGAGGTAGGCGGTGTAGTTGCCCGGATGCGAAAACGCCTTGCCCTGCGAGATCTCGACGATACGGGTGGCGATCGTCTCAAGGAAATACCGGTCGTGCGTGACAAAGATGAGCGCGCCCGGAAAGCCCTGCAAAAACTCCTCCAGCCATCGGATCGACTCGGAGTCGAGGTGGTTGGTCGGCTCATCGAGGAGGAGGAGGTCGGGCTGGGAGGCGAGTGCCCGGCAGAGGGCAACGCGGCGTTTCTCGCCGCCTGAGAGCGGGCCGACCAGAGCATCGAGCGGCGGGGTGGCCAGCGCGCCGGCTTCGGCCTTGATCCTGGTCTGCAAATCCCATCCATCCGCATGCTGGATGAGGTCGAGCAGTTCGGCCATCTCGGTCTCGCTGCCGTCGCCCTCCTCGTAGCGCCTCATCCATTCCACGAGGTCGGCCGCGCCCGACTCGATGTTTTCCAGAACGGTGCGGCTGCCATCGAGTTCGAATTCCTGCGGAAGATAGCCGACGCGCAGGCCGCGCCGGCGCGAGATCTCGCCGGAGTCGGCGTCATTTTCTCCGGCAAGGATTTTTAGAAGGCTCGTCTTGCCGCAGCCATTGCGACCCACGAGCCCGACCTTCTCGCCGGGCGCCACGGTCAGCGAGACGCCGGTGAGCAGGCTCTGGAGGCCGTAGGCGAGGCAGAGTTCCTGGGCGGAGAGAAGCGATGGCGTTGCGGACATCCGAGAGAGTTAGAGCAAGCCGGGCGGCTTGTAAAAGCATTGGGATTGCAATTCAGGCGACACGTACGGCGAGCCGGTGGTCGCCGAGCGTCACGAGATCCCCCGCGACGAGCTTGCGCCGCTTGCGGGTTTCGAGCTCCCCGTTCAAGGTGACCAGGCCCTGTACGATGAGCATTTTTGCCTCGCCGCCGGTTGAGGCGGCTCCGGCGAATTTCAGAAACTGGCAGAGCTCGATCGGCACTTCGCGCACAGTGACCGGCCGGTGTCCGTTATCGTTGGGGTCATCCATGACAGTATGGTATCTGCAGGGCCGCTGCTGTCGATGCGCGAAAAGAGTGTTGTCCCCTGCGGGCGGGATCTCCATTCTCCAGCGCGATGTCACCAGAAAACCTGTCCGCCGCTGCCCGTCTCTGTGCGTCGTGCGGGCTATGCTGCAACGGAGTGCTCTTCCACAGCGTCGCTCTCCAGCCGCTCGACGATCCGAAGGCTCTCCTAAGCCTCGGGCTGAAGCTGAAGAAAAAGCGCAAGCAGGTGTTCATCATCCAGCCATGCCCTGCCCACAAGGACTCCTGCTGCTCGATCTACGACGCGCGCCCGCAGCGCTGCCGGCTCTTCGCCTGCCGGCAGCTCGAGCTCGTCCGGGCGGGTGGAATCAGCGAGGCTGAGGCCATGGAAAAAATTTCTACTGCGAAAGCCCTCGTGGAGGTGCTCGATGACCTGCTCTGCCGCGCGGGATCGCCGAACCGCCGGCGCTCGCTGAGGCGGCGCCAGCAGAAGGTTCTCGACGAGCCGCTGGATGCTCCGGGCGGAGAGGTCCTCCGCGGGCAACTGGCTGCTGCGATGACACAACTGGAGGAGGTCCTGGCAAGCGACTTCCGGGTGAACTGATGGACCGGCTGAATTTTCGCGTCGAGGCGGTGGCGGAGGGATCGAGCGCCCGCGCCGCGGCTTTCCGCACGCTTCACAACGAGGTGCTCACGCCTCTCTTCATGCCCGTTGGCACGCAGGCGACGGTCAAGGCCCAGCTGCCCCAGACGCTCGAGGATTCGGGATCGCAGATCCTCCTGGCAAATACCTACCACCTGCTCCTGCGTCCGGGGCCGGAGGTCTTCCGGCGGACCGGGGGGATCCACGGGTTTATGAGCTGGAACCGCTCGGTGCTAACCGATTCTGGCGGGTTCCAGGTTTTCTCGCTGCGGCATGCGCGCTCGATGACCGAGGCGGGAGCCGTCTTCCAGAGCTACATCGACGGACGCACAATCCTCCTGAGTCCTGAGGTGAGCATCGGGACGCAGGTCGCGATCGGGAGCGACATCATGATGGCGCTCGACCAGTGCGTGGCTTCGACGTCCGATGAGTCCACCGTGCGGGATGCCATGGAGCTGACGCGCCGGTGGGCGGCCCGCAGCCTGGCGGCGCGGGGCGATTCGCCGCAGGCGATGTTCGGCATCGTGCAGGGCGCACTGTTTCCCGGGCTCCGTCGCGAGAGTATGGCCGGGCTGGGGGAGATGGACTTTGACGGCTTCGCGATCGGGGGGCTCGCTGTCGGCGAAACGAAGAACGAGCGCGAGGACATGTGCGCATTCACAACCGGGCTCATGCCAGTGGATAAGCCTCGCTACCTGATGGGGGTCGGGACTCCGCTCGACATCCTCGAGGCGGTTCACCGGGGCGTGGACATGTTCGACTGCATCATTCCCACGCAGGTCGCGCAGCGTGGCGGGGCCTTCACCTCGCGTGGGTTTCTCCAGATGCGGCGCGGGGTTTACAAGTTTTCGCAGGAGAGGCTCGATCCGGCCTGCGACTGCCCGACGTGCGCGCGCTATTCCCGCGCCTACCTCCACCACCTGACCAAAACCAAGGAGACGCTGGGCTGGCAGCTGCTGGGCAAGCACAACATCCATTTTTACCACCGGCTCATGCGCGAGATCCGGCAGAGCATTCTCAGCGGGACGTTTCTCGAGCTATACCGGGAGAAGCGAGCGTTCCTGCAGGAGGACGACCTCGACAACCCAGTCCGTGACCCGGGCCCGAAGAGGAAGAAACGCCTCGTGCTCGGCGATTACGAGGTCCACACGGCGCGCGAGGGCTTCGCGAGCATCCTGCACCGGTCTTCCGGCGAGATCATGCACTCGCGCACTCCGCCGATGGATGAGGCGAACCGGCTCTACGTTGAGCAGTCCGACCTTGCCGCGAGGCTGGCGGGGCAGGGGAGCCTTGTCCTATGGGATGTCGGGCTCGGCGCGGCGGCGAATGCCATGGCCGCGATCCGTTGCTATGAGGCGCAGGCGGCGGCGGGAACGGTCCGCACGATGCGCATCATCAGCTTCGAAAACGACCTCGACTCGCTCCGCCTCGCTTTTGCGAACAACGACAAGTTCCCCTACCTGCGGCACAGCGGTCCGGCGGGCATTCTCAAGGCCGGGAGCTGGCAGTCGCGCGAGCATCCGGGCCTGTGCTGGGAGCTCCTGCCCGGCGACTTCATGGAGCTCATCGAGCGGGCGCCTGCTCCGCCGGATGTCATTTTTTACGACATGTTTTCCAGCAAGACGCACCCTGGCCCATGGACCTGCGAGGCGTTCCGGCGGCTTTATGCCGCCTGCTGCGGGCGGCCGGCTGAGCTCTTCACTTACACTGTCTCGACGGCCGCGCGGGTTGCGCTCCTGGCTGCGGGATTTCATGTGGCCAAGGGCCGGAGCACCGGGGACAAGGTCGAGACGACGATTGCGCTCACCCCGCAGGCGCTCGCTCTGCCGACCGGGGGCAGCCGCGACCTCCTTGCGGCTGCCTGGCTGGCCAAGTGGAACCGCTCGCGTGCCAAGTTTCCCGAGGGCATGACCCCGGAGGAGCAGGCGGCCTTCGAACAGGTCATTCGCGGGCATCCGCAATTCGCCGTCACCAAACACGGAGAGAACGCTTGAGGAAACAACGCAAAAAGCCAAAGCCGGTCCGGCTTCCTGCGGTCGTGCTGAGCCCCGACCGGAGGCTTATCGTCATCGACCAGGTTCCGCTCCGCCGCGAGGCCGAGAAGAACGCGAAGGCCGGTATGAAAGCGGTAGCAAAATTCCGCGCTGAGCTGGACGAGTTCGAGAACAGGATCCTGCCCGAATTCCAGAGGTGGGAGTCGGTGGCCTTCGGGGCGATCCTCACCGAGGAACGTGAGCTCAATGCGCGTATCGCCCGGCTGGAGGCCCTGATTGAGCGGGTGACGATGGAAGCGTTCTTCCGCGGATGCCCTCATCATGAGGCTTACGCGCTGGTCATGAGCGCGGACCAGCGGGAGCAGAACCCAGCCGAGGGCGATGATGGAGGCCGGGAGTTCGAAGGGGACCCGTCGTCATGGGAGGACGAGGATGACGGCTTCACAGCGGAGGAGCGGGCCTTTCACGAGTTTCTGCGCGGCGCTCTCGGAGTCGAACCGGAATTTTTGCACCGCTCCGAATACCAGAAAATGTTCCGCGAATTCCGGCGGATGACGGGAGCCGCCACCGGCTCCAGGCCGCAGGGCGGACGGGGTGCGCAGCGCGTAGCGGGGCCGCCGGACAAGAGTTCGCGGATCAAGGAACTCTACCGCATTCTTGCGCGGCGGCTTCATCCGGACTCCTCTAGCTCGGATGCCGCGACCGCCGGCCTCTGGCACGACCTGCAGGATTCCTACGCGCGCGGAGATGTTGAGCGGATGGAAATCCTGCTCGCAATTACCGACCTCCACGAGGGAGACGGCGGTTCGCGCACGACGCTGTTTCACATGCGGAAGGTTGTTCAGGAGTTTGCCCGTGCTGTTGCCGCCCTTAAGAGCCAGCTCCGCAAGGCGAAGCGGTCTCCCGCATGGAAATTCTGGAAGCACCCGGACCGCGACGCACTCGAAAGATCCATCCGCTCGGACCTCGAGGATAACCTCTCCTTCCTGCGCCGGGAGGCCGCGGATTCCCAGGCGGTGCTCGACCGGTGGGAAAAGCAATCCGCAGCCGGCAGGGGCCGGCCCGAACCGAAGGCGCAGACAGCGCGCAGAAGATCCAGCGGCCCCGCCCGCCCGTCCTTTCCGGGGCAGTCGTTTTTTGATTTTTAGCGGTTGGGGTTGCGTCCGCTCAAAATTGCGTTCAAAATCACCCGTTCACTTTTAAAACTATGGCTGATTACGATTTGATTGTTGTGGGCGGGGGACCTGCCGGATACGTCGGGGCAATCCGCGCGGCGCAGCTGGGCAAGAAGGTGGCGTGCGTCGAAATGGACCGCGCGGGCGGAACCTGCCTCAACTGGGGCTGCATCCCCACGAAGTCGCTCCTCAAGAATGCGGAGGTCTACCAGATGATGAGCCACCATGCGGCTGATTTCGGGATCAAGGTCGAAGGCCTCTCCTACGAGTGGGACAAGGTCATCGGCCGCAGCCGCAAGGTCTCCGACCGGTTGGCCGGAGGCATCGAGATGCTCTTCAAGAAAAATAAGATCGACTACATCCGCGGCGAGGCCGCGATCCCGAAGGCCGGGGCGGTTGAGGTTACCGACAAGGACGGCAAGAAAAAGGAATACACCGCCGGGAAGATCATGATCTCGACCGGGGTTGTCACCCGCGAGATGCCGGGCTTCCCGTTTAACGGAAAGAGCGTGATCGGCAGCAAGCAGGCGATGGTTCTCGCCGAGCAGCCGAAGGATATCATCATCGTCGGCGCAGGTGCGATCGGCGTCGAGTTTGCCTATTTTTTCAACGCGTTCGGCACGAAGGTGACGATCGTCGAGATGCTTCCGAATATCCTTCCTGTCGAGGATACCGAGGTCAGCGTCACGCTCGAAAAATCCCTCGCCAAGCAGGGGGTTAAAATTCTCACCGGAACGAAGGTCGAGAAGGCCGAGACGACGAACAAGGGCGTGCGCCTGACCCTCAGCGGCAAGGCGAACGAGACGATCGAGGCGGCAATCGCCCTCGTCGCGATCGGAGTGAGCCCGCTCATGCCGCAGGGGATCAAGTTCGAGACCGATGCGAAGGGCTGGCTCAAAACCGACGCGAATTATGAGACGAGCGTGAAGGGGATCTACGGCACCGGCGACATTATCGGGCCGCCCTGGCTCGCTCACGTCGCCAGCTACGAGGCCATCCAGGCAGTCGAGGGGATGTTCGCGGGAAAGAAGCCGAAGAAGGTTACCCTCTTCCCGGGCTGCACCTACTGCCAGCCGCAGGTCGCAAGCGTCGGGCTCACCGAGCGCGCGGCCACCGAAAAGGGCCTCAAGTTCAAGGTCGGAAAATTCCCGTTCATGGCGAGCGGCAAGGCGTTGGCGGTCGGCGAGAGCGAGGGCTTTGTGAAGCTGATCATCGGCGAGAAGCACGGCGAGGTGCTCGGCGCGCACATTATTGGAGCCGATGCCACCGAGATGATCGCAGAGCTGGGGCTTGCCATCTCGATGGAGGCAACCTACGAGGAAATCATCGGTACGATCCATGCCCACCCGACCCTGAGCGAGGCCGTCCATGAGGCGGCTCACGCTTCGCAGGGACACGCGATCCACTTCTGATTTGCCCGACGGCTGCTGAGCCGGTCCTCACCCGGCCTCAGCGAGCGTCGTTTTGGGCGATGGTAGTCTCGCGCGGCTGGTAGTCGGGATTCCAGTAGCCATTTTGCTCACTGGGTCCGAACCATCCGATTTTCTCGCGCTTGCTATCGCCGCCGTAGTAGTCCGTTCCGCCGATTTTTGAAGGGGGCTCGGCGGTGACATGTCCATCGCACCAAGCGACCAGGGCTTTTCCATTGGCCCGGAAGTGAACGCTGGGCTGGAGCGGTCCTCCGATGTTGTCGTTTGGGTCGATCCAGGAAAATGGCTCGCTGTACGGATACTCCTGCACGCCCTTGCTCCTTGCGAAGGCTGTTGTGGTGAACATGATCGTGCGGGCGGGGCGTGAGATTCGTGCGATTGTCGTCGGTTGGTCCCAGGCGTCCGGGGTTCCACCGATGTAGCTTGCGTTGTAGCCGTATCCGCCTGTGCTGGTTTCAAACGATTTATCCCCGGTCAGCATATCGGAGAAAAGCGGACACATCTTAACGCTGGCTTCCTTCCCGAGGTAGGGGGAAAGAAATCCTTTTTTCGGGTCGAAAGGCTTGCGCGTCGAGGTTCTCGCTCCATGCCAGCGCACGAGGTTTCTTGCGTCTTGGGCTGGGCAATAATAGCCGTCGTTTTCTGCTGCGTAGGCATGGTTCGCGATGACGAGTTGGCGGAGATTCGACATGGATCGCGAAGCCTTGGCCTGCTTGATGGCGCGGGAAGCGGCTGGCCAGACTAGCCCCGCCAAGATGGCAAGAATTGTGATGGTCACCAGAAGTTCCACTAGAGTGAAGCCGGATGTCTTTCCCCTGCCGATTCGGGAGCCATTGATGGCAGCTCCTTTGCGCTTCCAAGTCACTACAAATCCTGCTGCTGCAAGGAGGATGAGCGGAATCACTGATGGCTCCGGCACGGAATGCAGCACCCCGATGGCATCGAGATCGAATCCCCCTGTGGAGAAACTCGTCTTCCAAGGGTCGTTGATGATGTGGCCGACAGAGTCGAAGGTCGCATAAAGAGGATCGATGCTTCCGACGACATCGCGCACCCGCACATGGGTAACCGAATTCACGTCCAGGAGAGGGCTCTTTTCCGCCATCTCCGCGAGGTCGAATGGCGTTCCATACCCGCCGCCATATTTGCCGGCTAGGTTGAAGATGTTAGTTGCATCCATGTTTGCATCGAATGTCGGCGTCTGAGTGTCGAGCGGAGTGAGTGAGATCGAGTCGAATCGAAAATAATCCATTCCGTTCGAACTGACCTCAACAAAGGCGAGCTCGAGAAACGTGTCCGAAAAGGAGTTCTCGAAAATTGCAAAATCCGCGCCTTCGCCGTTCGTGATCGGTCGCTCGAATCCGAGCGTGATATACCCGCCATCACCCAGGCTGACAACTCCGTAAACATCCCCCTCCCACGCCGCGCCAAGAGCATCGATGGCATCGCCGAACGAGGCGGCAACGCCTTCGGGAACCGTGGCGTCTATCGGTCCTCGAACAACGTCGATGACGGTAGTGGCCCAGGACTCAATCCGCACATCATCGAAGCCGATGGCTGTGCTGCCTACTTCTAGTGCCGCTGGGGCATAGGGGCCACCCTGCGCTGGCATGGCAAACGCCATGAGCGCAAACGTAGGAAGACACGTTAAGAGCGAGCGCATTTCCGGACGAAGGGGGTTAAGACAAGAAGACCTCCAAGCGCAAACAGCACGTTCGTCGACGGCTCGGGAATCGCCAATTGCAAGGCAGTGGAGTATCCGTAGGTCACGGTATCCCCGCCATTCCAACCACTGCGGTTGATCCAGCCGATGTAGTTGTCTGTCCCATTGCTGAAGGAATGGACTTGGTAGTTTGTGTTACTGGCGCCAGGAACGATGGTGTCTGTTTGTGCGCTCGTCATGTCAAAGACACGGATGCCACTTGTCTGGTATCCGGCAGCATAGAGCATGTTTGTGGCGCTATCCACTGCGATCGAGCCGGTTACGCCGAGATTTGCGACAAACTGTCCGTCCAGCATGTTGAGCGAGGTGCCAGCAACAGAAGCCGCAATTTGTGAGGCGGTGAAGCGGTATATGTTCTGGTCGTCGTTATCGCCGATATAGACGTTGCCCAGAGAATCCATGGCAAATCCCGAGGAGAAGTTCGAGATGTCCGCGATCAATTGGGTGTAGGTCCCAGAGGTGGTCAGGTGTCCGAGTGCCGAACGCCCACCTGTGCCATTTGCTCCAACGACAAGCAGGCTCGAGGCGTCGTAGTCCAGTGCCGCATAGGATTGGTAATTTGTGGATATTGAAGAGAAGGCATTGGAGAGATTGCCCGCATCGTAGCTGTAGATGGGGTAAGGAGCCGCCCATCCGCCGGTTCCCAGGTGCTGGCCCGTCACAAACGAGTAGTCGCCCGCCGGGTCTGAGGTGAAGCTTGAGTAGGCGGCCGATCCAAAAGCATCTTGCCGGACCAGCGAGCCGCTATGCCCGTAGATATATCGGCCATCAGCCAAGTGAGCGATGGTCGTGTTATCAAATGGACTCGTCGTGCTGGGGAGGGGGAATGTCGTCCACGAAGCGCTGGCTTGGCCGACGATGCTGAGTGCAATAAATGCGGTGGCAATGGTCTTTTTCATTTTCTGTCTTTCAAAAATACGGGGAATGTCTCGGGACAGCCTTTTCCCCGTTTTGAAAAGGACAACCCCCGCACGGACGTTTATGCGACGCCGTTGTCCATTGCAGGACGGTGCGGTTTTCTCCGCCGGTTCGAACCCGGACTATAACCTTTGCGCGACAGTGGGGGAATTTCACCCCGCAGTCTGCCCGGATGGGCGGACCGCTGACTTTCCTAGGCCGACGGATTGGTGATGAAAAGAACGGACGGGGGCCGCTGGCCCCTGATTGCGGCATGATGCGCAGGCCGCGCGTGTGCGTCAAGCGGTTTATTAGAAAAACTAATTGCGATGCCTATTGGGTGGCCAGTTTGACGAGGCGACCGCGTTCCCTGGCGGTGCGGAGGGTGGCGGCGAACAGAAAAGCTGCCGCGGCCAGCCAAACGATGTTGAGTCCGAATGCGGCGGCCAGGTGTCCCCAGGGAGCCGGCGCGTCGAGCATGACGGCGCGCATGCCCTCGAAGACATGCGTGGCCGGGATCGAGAGGGCGACCGGCTGGAGCCATGCTGGCAGGACGCTGACCGGATAGAAGACGGCTGCGAGCGGCTGGATCATGAACGGCACCGCCCAGGCGAGGGATTCGGCCGCCTGTCCCCAGCGCAGGATGAGCGCCACGGAAACCATGCCGAGCGCCCAGCCGAAGATGAGAAGGTTTGCGAAGAACGGGAGAAGCAGGAATTGAAAATCCCAAAGCCGGAACGCGTAGGCCAGCCAGGCCAGTGCAGTCAGCACGGCAACCGTGACCGCGACGCGCAGCAGACCGACGATCGCGGTGGCCGTCACATATTCCAGCGGCCGGACCGGGGCCACGAAAACATTGAGCAGATTTCTGGTCCAGACGTCCTCGAGAAACGAGATCGCGAGCCCCTGCTGGGCGCGGAAGAGGACGTCCCAGAAGATCATGGCAGCGATGAGGAACGTGATGAAATGGGGGAATGTCCCCCCGGTGTTTTCTTTCAGGAACAGGGTCAGGAATCCCCAGACGAGGAGGTCGACCGCAGGCCAGAAGACCAGCTCGATAAGGCGCACGGCATTCCGCGAGTAGAGCAGGATGTAGCGGAGCACGAGCCCGGCGATGACGTGGAGCTGGATCATGGTGCTTCCGAGCGGGCGAGCTGGATGAACATTTTCTCGAGCGAGCCGTGCTCGGAATTTTTTGCGACCTCGGCTGGCGTGCCCTCGGCGACAACCTTGCCGTGGTGGATAAAGAGGATCCGGTCGCAGACCTCCTCGATGTCTCGCATGTGTGCGAGGTGTAAAGCATGCCGATGTTCTGCTCCCGCTGCACGCGGCGCAGGGTCTTGCGCGCCTTGTCCGCGATGTCCGGGTCGAGGCTCGCGGTCGGCTCGTCGAGCATGAGGAGCTCGGGTGCGTTGATCAGCGCTTTGCAGAGATTGACCCGCGTGGACTCGCCCGACGAGAGCTCGCCGGTGACGCGGTTGCGGAGGTGCGGGATCTCGAAAAGCGCGAGCAGTTCGTCGATCCGGCGGCGGATGCCGCAGACGCCGTAGATCAGCCCGAAGACAAAGAGGTTCTGCCAGACGAGGAGGTTCGAGGGTAGGGAGGCGTAGGCCGAGCAGAAATTGCTGCGCTTCAGGACGGCGATCCGGCACTTCGGCATTGGGAGGGAAAACGCGCGGATCGAGCCGGATGTGGGCAGCGTGAGGCCGAGGATCATGTTCATGGCCGTTGTCTTCCCCGCGCCGTTCACGCCGAGGAGGCCGAGGATTTCGCCACGGTGAAGGCGGAAGCTCAGATCCTCGACGGTCGTGGTCTGACCGAACGTTTTGCGGAGGTTGTCAACTTCGAGGATCGGCTCGTTCACGGGGTCGGGGCTTTGCAAGGCGGCCTGCGGGTCTACAGGCCCTTGTAGTGGAGGCTGATGACGCGGAGTGCGTTCGCACCCTGCTCCGCGGTGTAGAGGAACAGCTGCAGAGAGGTTCCCGACTGCATCCACTGGTAGCCGATGAGCGTCTGGAGGACGTCGCCCTCGCGGGTCTTCTGCCGCGCGATCACCCGGCCCATCCCGTATTTGTTGTCCACGTTCAGGCGGGTCTGGTCGAAGAACTGCGCATACTGCATCGCGTCCCAGTTCCTGTCGCCGTAGTGGAGTTCGATCTCGTTGAGGGCGTCGCCTTCAAAATAGAAAAGCGCCCGCTGCAGCAGCCGCTGGGGGATCCCCTCGACCACCAGGACCGAGCGTGTGCCGACCATCTTGCGCTCGACCACGCGGGCCTGCACCCGCAGGAGGCTGTCCTCGAGTCGCTTCGCCGACTCGCCCCACTGGAAATTGAAAGGCACGCGGATCTCCTCCGCAGCCGGCGCGGCCAGGGTACCGACGGCGAGCAGCAGCATGACAAGTGGTAATCTGCGGAGCATGAACATTGCACTCTCCAAAGATCGTGGCCGCGCGTCAATCGTGCCAGTGAACTTCCGCCAAAAATCGTTCAAAAAATCAGTTGCCAATTCCGTGAAAAAGGGGAATAAGCAGGCCTCAGCAGATGTGGTCGTGATTTGGTGGACGCTGTGCGGAAGATTCCGGCAGTAGTTTGAAACCCGGAACTCGGGAACAGTCTCAGATCCCAATGCGTTAAACTACTAAAAACCATGGGTAATAAACTATATGTCGGCAATCTGTCGTTCAACACGACCGAGATTGCCATTCAAGACCTGTTCTCGCAATTCGGTGCTGTTTCCGAGGTGATGTTGATGCAGGATAAATTCACAGGCCGTTCCCGCGGGTTCGCCTTCGTCACAATGGGCTCCGACTCCGAGGCGCAGGCCGCTGTGGACCAGCTTCACGGCAAGGAACTCGACGGCCGCGCACTCACCGTCAATGAAGCACGCCCCCGCGAGGAGCGCGCTCCCGGCGGCGGCGGTGGACGTTTCGACGGACCTCGCCGCGATTCCCGCGACGATCGTCGTGGCGGCGGTGGCGGACGCGGTGGTGCAGGTGGCGGCGGACGCCGCGACTTCCGTCGCTAGACCGTAATTCCAACAATTCTCAATTGAGCGCCGGTGCCTTTTGGTCCGGCGCTCTTTTTTGTTTAGGGGAATTACGGTTTGCCTGCGACCATATCCAATAATTTCTTCTCATGGCGGTCAGACTGCGGCGACATGTTCCAGCTGATTGCGGGTGCAGAGAGCGGCATCAATACCGGTTGCCAAAGATGAGTGCCGGGGGCAGTTGATCCATCTCCTCGAGGAAGATCTCCTCTTGCTCCGGCTCTCTTTCCCATAGCAATGTGCTTCCTTCAGCCTTGGCCCTGCGGCATTCGTCACCGAGCGAAATTTCGCGTGCGGCCTGTCCGCAGATGAGCGCACTGGTTTGGGTGTGGTTTTGTACCGCGAGGTAGCTGGGTTTGGCCGGGTTCAGCTCGGCGGTCACCGTGTAGTCGCCAACATTCAGTTTGATGCGGTCACTGCCCTCGGCGACTGGTTCAACCAGTTTGCCCGTGCCCGGTTGCACTTCGATCACCGTAAGGAACCGGGTGGCGGGGAGCTTCCTTGCGGTCGTGATCGATGCGTGCCAGTTCGGCGGGTTTTTGCCGCCGCGTTTGTTTTCCTCGTCCACCGGTGGGCCGAAGAATTGGTCGGTCACACTGCCGGTCACGGCCGACGCGCAAAAGAGCCGCGCGCTGCCCGTCCCCTTGCCATTGGCGGTGATGAACCAGCGCCCGCCGGCTTGCTCCATCGGTTGGAGCGAGTGCAGCATGAAGGTCCATGTCACCGGCTTCTCTGCTTCCAATTCGTCGTAAATCAGGACATGGCTCGGACGCAGCAGGACCATGTGGCGGCGGAATCGCGTGACGCCCGGCATGCCGTATCCGTTCTCGCTGGTGATGAACTCGTCGCGGTTCTTGCTCTTCTGGCTGCGCGGCTGGTTGGGCTGATCGATGCCGAACTTGGGAAATCTGCCGTTGTAGGCGTGGGAGGCATCGCCCAGGACATAACTGATGCGTTTTCCCGTCGCGAAACGCGGAAGCCAACCGTAGGCGCCGAGGTCGAAGCCCTGGACCATGCCGTCCACCAGGATCGTATTGTGAGCCCGTGAGCATTTGTAGCTGAGTGCGTCATGGATCGGTCCGCCGTTGTAATAGCCGGTGCGCCAGAAAAGCGGCTTGCCACCGTAGGCGATGCAGAAGGCGTTCTGCGACGGATGCAGGTGCTGGAAGGATCCGTTTACCGCGGAACTGAACGTCACTAACAGATTACGCGATGGATCGTGGATATCGCTATGCATCGCCGACATGCCGACATCGCGGAATGCGGCGGCCGACCCGGTTGGAGCTTGCGCCTTGGTCAGGTCGGGTGCCTTGAAATGTCGCCACATTTGCAGGACAGCCATCGCCTTGTATCCCTTGACCAGATCCTTGCTGAACTTGGCGGCATCACGGCGGCCCTGCGACTTGAAACGCCACAAATGGGCGGGATCATCCGGGCAGAGATAGGCCAGCATTTCGGTGAGGTAAGGAACGCCGGGACTTTCGTCACCCCCATCGCTGAAAGGCACGCCTGGATTGCCGACCGCGTTCATGTAGGACATGTAAACGGGAAAGTTCGCGAACCAGCGTTTCGATTTGAAGTAGTTGAATCCGGTCAGCCGTTGGAGCATCCAATTCACATGCGTCAGGGGTTCATCGTGGACCCCCAGATAGCCGTTGCCGTCCATGGACCCACCGTCGCCCCGGCTGAGCGCCGGGCTGCGGTAAAGCCAAAGCTCGTAGGCATACTTGAACCAGTCCTCGATTTCCGGGCGATGGCGGCAGAGGATGGCGGAACCGATGATCAGGTTCTTGATCTCGCCCTGCCAATCGTGCTGGTTGAAGTGCGCGTGCTCGAGTTGGTCGTGCAGATGAGGATGGCCGGCATGGTGCTTGTCCATCAGGTCCATGACCGTTGCGGTGAAGGTCCGTTGCTGCTCAGGGGGCAAATCCTCGTAAAACGCATCGAGCATCAGCAGAGGAACCGTGTTGAAGTAGGAGGCGGCGGTGAGCGGCACCTCCTTTCCCAGAATCGAATACTTCCGGGTCAGCCGCTGGTTTTCCAGTTCGATGGCCCGCTGGACGCCGAGCTTCTTGAACCGCTCATCGCCGGTGAGCAGGTAGCCGCGCAGCAGCCAATCCACACGGCGTTCCTCGACGCCGAACATGGCCCGTAGCTTGACCATGAAATAATTCACCTTCGGGTTCTTGCCCATGTAGGAAGGGTAATTCTTGTCGCTGAAATTGATGTTCACCGGACGCTCGCCGTTCTTCAGCGCCTTGTTGGTGTCTGATAGAATGTTCCGGGAAAGCTCCGGCCAGACCTTGTCGGGAAGCATGTGGCCGATGTCTTCGCTGGAACAGATCGCGACCGGGCCGGTGGTCCGCTTTTTCAAAACCGCCAGCACCTCGTCCGCGGTCGGCGGAATCGGCGGGGCGAACTCGTTGCCGCTGATGACAAAGGAAAAGATCTTGTCTTGCCAAACCGGAGCGTCAGGCGATTCGGCCGGGGCCACGCCGTAAGTCCAGAACCAGGTGCCTTTGCCCAGCGTGCGGAACGGGCTGAAAAACGACCAGCGTTTCGGGCCGCTTTCGATCACGTCTTTCTTTAGTTGAGGGTCCCGGGACAACTTGAAGTAAAACCGCCGGTTCCACTGCTGCCGGGTCCGGATGCTTTTCGGTCCCTCTGGCAGCGGCACCTCCACATGCAACCAAGGCGGATTGACGTCCACCACACCTTGCGGCACTGGCTGGGCCAATCCCGGTTCGCCGATGTATTCGCGATCAATTTGAAGTTCGGAAGCGCTTGTCCGCCGGACGCCGGCCGGCAAGTCACCGGCACCAAGTGCGGGCAGCGAAGCCAGCAGCAGCGGCACGATGAGCAAGACATTTTGTGGAAAATTCACTTCGCTTTGCCTCCCTGGCTGATGAACTCATGACGGGTGAGGAATCCTTTCTTGTCTGCGTCCCATTGATCAAAGCGATTCTTTGCGGCTTGGGGGTCGGGCTGGCTGGCCATGAATTCCTCGGTGGCGATCGGTGACGACTCCGTGAGCGCGGCCAGCGACGCGGGCAGCAGGGGAGTGGGCAATGCGAAGCGTTGTTTCATCCTGATTCTTTCGTGTTTGAATGTGATTTCACACTTTGCATCGCCCTTGGCCCGCATCGATAGGAACATTTCACTCATCAGCGCGTAAATTGGACCGCCATCCTGGTTGATGTGATCCCCTCCAGATGGACCGCCAACTTGCTGAACTTATTGTTGTTCGCCTGTTTTTTTATTTGAGGCGAGCTTGGCAGTGGGGTCGCCGGCATTGCTATGAGGGTCGTTCCATCAGGTGCCAGCAGACGCACCGTCAATTTCTTTCCATTGTCCGTCAATGTGGCGGAACGCTTGTCGCCAGAGATCTCCACCTGGGCCTTGGTATGGAAAAAGGACCACACCGTCGACGGCTGTTTGCACGTGATCTCATCCACCACCGAAAAGCTCCGGTCCCGGTCTAGCGTGAATGTGCGTATCACCTTGGTGGCATCGTCAGCGTAGACTTTGGTCAGATCCAATGTCGTTGTCGCCCAACGCGCTTCGGATCTGAGTTGGGTGAATGCCGCTGAACCCTTGAGGTTCTGATCGGGATTCATGTCCGGATTGAACACCAGGGTGTTGTGTCCTTCGGCACGGGTCCGGTAAAAATCCCAACGGTTCTGATGATTCTGGTCCCTATGGTAGGTTTCCTGCTCCTTGCCGGAATCACAGATCCAGCGGATCCCGTCGCACTCAAGGATGAAGCTGCCCAGATCGAGGTGACGGTGGTTGCCATTGTTGCGGCCGCCTTCCAGCCCAGCGATGAAGCCCTTGCCCGGTTCCCAGCCATCGCGCAACGAACCGCATTCGACCTTGCGGAACACCCGGTCGAGGGGCATTTCCCGGGAAGCGGGTGGGGTGGTTATGGGATTCCACCACAGCAGATCCATGATGCCGCCGTGCTGGCCTTCGACCAGGGCGCTGTAACGAAACCAAGCATAGCGAGGGATGCTATACTTCCGGGCCATCCAGAGGTGCTGAGGCGCGGATACGGGGCGCAAGTTGCAGTCTCCAAAATCAAACGGTATGCGTCCGGTGCCGCATAGGAAAATCTGGTAATCGCCGCTCTGCCGGAAACCATCGACCTGACTCAGGCCGAAGTCTGTGCCCAGCGCGCTTTCGAGTGCTGCCATGAGCAGGACATTGTAGCGACTGCCGAAACCCCAGTAGGTGAGGCCCTCCTCGCCGCCGCCGTCCGGAGCATGGAATGACATGGCGCGCGGAATGCTTGCCAAGGCATGGGCCAGTATGGCACCTGCCAGCGCGGGTTCCTCGTCGGCGATGGCCAGCGCCCCTAGGCCGATGCCGCCATTGCAGACCTGGTTCCAGTTGTTGTCTCCCGCCGCCCAGCCTTTTCCACTCTTGTAAACCTCCATGGCCGGCTTCAGGCCCAGGTCGGCGATGGCCTGTTTGATGGTTGCACGTTGCTCGGGCGTCCATTCCTGATACAGCCAGTCATAGCCAAGGGCGAAGGCATGAGTCATCACGGCCGTATCCAGGAAGTGATTCGGATTCCAGTCCTTGAACTTGGCTGCGGCCTCCAGTTCGATCCAGGCTCGGTTGACGTATTTTTTGTCGCCGGTCATGCGGTAGACGAAGGCGAGGTTCTCCACACGCTCCAGCACCTTATTGCTGACCGACAGCAGGCGCCTGCCATCCGGCAGTTCGTAGATCGAGGGCTTCTCCTCCAGGGCCTTATCCGCGGATTTCTGGATGGATGCGTAGATCCGTGCCGCCACCACATCCCGGGCGATGAGCGCCTTTGTTTCCTCCATGATCCCAGGGGAGACGAGGAGACGCGGATGGTCCTGCTTGAGCGTCTTCAGCACAACCTCCGCTGCCGGCGCCTTGAAGGTCTCGGCGGCGGTAGCGCCGTGCCAACTCATCAGAGCCAGCCCCACGATGAGCAGGTGGGGTGCGAGGGGGTGTTTCATGATCGATCCAATTGTTTTCACTTGATTCGTCAGTTCCTGCCATAGGAGGCCATCGCATCAAGAGACGCCTCGGACGTGGGAACAACCGTCGTGCACAATGAAACCCAGGAACTCCTCCAAAGTTCCGCTTGGCGTGCAATCCGCTCAGCGTCGCAAGCTTCAACATCGGGAAAAGTGCGAGATGGGATGGGTTTTGCATAAATAGCTTTGTTCTGTTCCCGCCTCGTATGTTGAAGGCCTGACCGCGACTCCGGCGGGGTGCCGTTTGGTCACTTGGAAAAATCCAACAGTCGATGGAGCGGGCCGACACTCACTGAAATTTTGTCGGTGCCGAAGTCTGCACTGAGGTAGGGGCTCTGATAGGTTTTCGCCGGGTGCAGGTCAACTGGCTTGCCGTTGATGAGAGGCAGGGTGAAGTTCCCGGGGTTTTTTGCATCGTAGAGCATGACTTCGAGGCTGTTGGCGGACGTGCCGAATTGGTAATTCACCCTGTCTGCGGTGACCAGGAGGCGGTTGGCGAGCAGATCCGCCTTGAATTTGTCGAACGACCCATGGCTCCCGATGTCGCCGGCGTGGAGGATGACTCGCGACTTGTCGGTGGCTTGGTTGAAATTCGCGGGCGTTGCCACCTCGTGCTTCGCGTCCCAGACATGCCCGCCATCAAGGAACTTTACTCCAACAAAGGCCTTGCTGTTGCTGGCGAAGATCCATCCGCCTTCCTCCATCTTCTTCAGGGCTCTGCCAGAGAACCCGATGCCGATCGCGTCCGTTTTGTAGGACCCGAGGGAGGAGCGGCCTTCGGGCGCGATCCGCTGCAGGATAAGGACGTTCTCGTGCTGAACGCTCCAGAACGAGTGTTGCGGTCGGCCGCCGTCCCCGTGGCTGATGACCGCAGAAACGCTGCAGATCTCATTCCCGGAGGGATCGTCGAAGAGCATCCCGCACGCGCGATTCTGCCGGGAGATCCCGGCATATTTCAGGCCCGGGGCGCAAGTCTGTGGATCGGGGGTGGCGAGGGCTGGGTTCTGGAGCGTACTGCCGAGCAGATAGTAAGGCGTGCGATAGGCGTAGTTGACCAGGGCCGGGTCGGTGGAGAGCCGTTGGCCCGGATCCTCTCCGGGTTTGGGCGTTTCAAATTCCCCGAGGACGCGATTGCGGATGACGAATGGCTTCACTTCCACAAAGGTCCGCCTGTCCAAGAGGATCGCTTCGGGGGGGAGTTGGTAGCGGCTGGTCTCGATGACGCGGGAATGCGAGGAGCCCGCGGGTTGGCCTTCCTGCGCGAAGAGCAGGTTTTTGTAGGACTCGAAGCCGTTGGCGCCGGGGGTGGCGCGGCTTCTGCCACCGCCGCGCCGGCCGTGTACGGAAATCTGCGCTTCCTCGATGAAGGCCAGATCGAGCAACTGGCCGAAGCGATTGCGGATGACGGGATCGGGGGCGAGTTCGTGCAGGTTGAACAGGGCCGGCCAGGAGTATTTTTGATACAGGTTCGAACCGATTTCGACCCATAGTCCCGTCTCCGCCCGGCGTCGCGGCCATTCGCGAAAATATGCTGCATAGGCCGCCGCATGTTCTGCAACGGTGTGGCCGTCCGCCAGTTTCCGGTCGCGGTAAGCCGGGTCATCGCTCAGCAGGGCGGTGACCAGATAATAGTTCGGGCGCCTGTTCAGGTCATGGTTCTCCGTGCCGAGCAGGAGGAACAGGTCATCCTGGCCGGCTTGGGCGATTCGGCTCTCTTCTTTGACCCAGAGCCAGAGGGCCTCCTTCATCGCGACTTCGGTTTCCGGTTTGAGGCGACCCGGAAAATGCGGGCTCTTCGAGTGGAAGAGCAGGAGTGTCCGCACATAATCGGTGGCCGTAAAGAACGTCCAGGGCACGTTTCCAGGCTGCTCCGGCGTGGCGGAGGGCTGGCTCCCCTGTTTCCGGGGCAGATCGATGTATGTGTTCGCCTGCGCGAGCAGGCGCGCGTTGGCGGCATCGACCTTTTCATTCAGGTAGAGGGCCGAGAGGGTCCACATGTTGTCGCCCCAGATGCCCTTGGGCCAGGCAAAGTCGTTGGCGATGGTTTTGCGCAACGCCTCTTCACGAAGCTTGAGCGACGTCTTGTGGGTTTCTGCCACTAGCGTCTCATAATCCGTATGGTGTTCGGTCGCCGATTGGCCGGCGGCTGCCGGCGGCGGATCGTTCGCGCGGATCAGCGCGGAGGCGGAGAAAGTGACCAGCACGATTAGTGTTGCAGCTTGACGACTGCGGCTGCGGGAGACGTGAGCGGAGTTTGCGGAAACTCGTCCGGGCGCGGGTTTGGGCGAGGAGGGGTGTCTGTTCATCTTTCTGATCAAGTCTTCAGCCAGCAAAGCGCAGGATCTCTGAGGGCGTCACGAGAGCGTTCAGGCGGAAGTCATGAGGTTCGAGGGGAAGCTCCTGCACGACCTGCTCGTCGAAGCAGATGCCAACGCGGACAGCCTCGGGGTGCTGCGCCAGAAAGCGGTCATAATACCCGCGCCCGCGTCCGAGGCGCCCGCCGCAGCGGTCAAAGGCGAGGCCGGGAATGAGGATCAGATCCCAAGGGCCGCGGGATTTCGTTGCAGTTGCCGGGGGTTCAAGGATGCCGAATTTCCCGGGAGCCAGCTCGTGCGGGGAGCGCACCTGGTGCATGGCGAGCGACCCGGAATCAACGCGCGGAAGCGAGAGCGACTTGACGTCCGGCCAAGGAGAAAGGATATCGGGTTCGCCAGGCAGGGCCGCGAACGCGCAGAGGCATCCGGCCGATTGCCAAAGCGGCCAGGCCTGGAGGGCTGCGACGATCCTTGCCGAGCCGGACTCGCTTTTTGCCGGGGAAATTGTTTTTAAAATCCCCCGCATTTCGTCGCGCAGTCGTTGCTTTTCCAGCCGGATCATAGAGAATCGATATTGAGATGGTTGCCCGATTAATCCGCAAAAAACCTGTCCGGAGCAAGCCGGCTCACCATGTGGACATGAGGCTCGGTGACGGCTGGCACAAGCGGAATTTTCTCGCGGAGGTGATCATCCCCTCGTTTTTCACAAAGCGCCACGGCAAAAAGCTCAAGCCCGAGTTCCCGAAGCTCCGGAAGGGTGAGATCTGCATCACCTGGATCGGGCACGCCTCATTCCTGGTACAGACCCCCGAGCACAGCGTTCTGATAGACCCGAACTGGGCGAAGTGGCTCAAGGTCATCAAGCGGATCAAGCAGCCGGGGATTGCGATCCACGATTTGCCCGCGATCGATCTCGTTCTGGTGACGCACGCCCACTTCGACCACCTCGACCGGCGGACGCTGCGGGCGGTTGCGAGCGACCAGGCGATTGTCGTGCCGCAGCATGTCGGCGGACTGGTTCACGGCCTGGGATTCCGGCATGTGCACGAGCTCGGGTGCTGGGAGAGTTTTCAGCACGGGGAGATAAAGATCACGCTGACCCCGGCGCGGCATTGGGGGGCGAGGGTTTTGCACGACAATCACCGGGGTTTTGGAGGATTCCTGATCGAGTATGCCGGGCGTTCGGTTTTTCACTGCGGCGACAGCGCGTATTTCGATGGATTCAAGGAGATCGGTGCGCGCATCCCTGTTGAAATCGCGCTCCTGCCGATCGGTGCTTACGATGCCCCGACGAAGCGCGATGTTCACATGAATCCCGAGCAGGCCTTGCAGGCATTTGTCGAGCTCGGCGCTAAGACGATGGTCCCGATGCACTACGGGACATTCCGGCTCAGCTACGAGCCCCTCCACGAGCCGCCGGAACGCCTGCGCAAGCACGCCGGTGCCAAAAATCTGCTCGACAGCATCTGCGTCCTGAGCGAGGGCGTGCCAAGGATTTTCTAGCAGCGCGATGCCGCGGGCCTGGCGGCTTCGCGAAAGTTCCTGATCCGGAATCGCGGCGGCAGTCGTAGGAATGGGTGTGGATACTTCGGACCATCCGGTTTTTCCAGATTCTGTCGGGTTGATGATTTTACCCGGCGTGAGCCTATTTCCCGGCGCGCTTCTGCCGCTTTACATCTTCGAGGACCGCTACCGGCGGATGCTTGGCCAGGCACTCGGCAGCGGCCGGATGTTTGCGATTGCGCACGCCGGCGATGACGGTGAGGTTGCCGCGACCGGGGGGCTGGGGTTTGTCCGCGCCTGCGTGAGCAAGCCGGACGGCACGTCGAACTTGATCCTGCAGGGTGTTGGCCGTGTGACATTTTCGGATGTCCGGCTCTCACCGTTTCCGCGCGCTGTCATCAGGTTGCTGCCCGACGAACCCGGTGATCCGGAGGTCATCCAAAGCATACGGCGCGAGCTTGATGAGATTTGCCGGCATGTCCGGGCGTCCGGCATTGCGCTGCCGCAGGGCTTCGAGACCTACCTCAAGCAGGTCCATGCCGGCGGGGCCTATGCTGATGCGCTCGCCGCGGCATTGATAACCGATCCGGTGGAGCAAAGGGGACTGCTGGAGGAGACCAGTGTCGTTGTTCGGATGGAACGCCTGCTGCGGTGCTTGATCAGGCAGCTGCACCTGCCCTGAGTTTTCTCGACAGCCGGAATTGGAGCAATAGTAATACTCAGCAAATGATGACACTTTCGCCCGAGAAAAAGATCGCAGGGATCCTTGCTCCTGTGAGTGCGCTGAGGGGCCGGGAAGATCTCGGAGTGGGGGATGCGGCCGCAGCCATCGAGCTCGTCCGATGGGCCGGCTCTCATGGGTTCGGCCTTGTTCAGGTGCTCCCTTTGAATGAAACAGGCAGCGATCACAGCCCTTACAATATCATCAGTTCGATGGCGATCGAACCCTCGACCATCGCGACCACGCCCGCATGGATTCCGGAGCTTTCCCAAAACGATTTCGACGCGATTTGTGCGCGCCATGGAGCGGACACATTGCGTGAGGGCCCGGTTCGCCATGCCGCCGTGAAAGCGCTCAAGCGGGAGCTGCTCGAGGCCGCGTTCAAAAGGCTCAGCTCGCGTGGCGGTGACAGGAAACGCCTTCAGGCATTCGCTGAATTCGAAGCGGAATCCGCCGAGTGGCTCGAACCCTACGGAATATTCCGCGCGCTCATGGCGTGGAATGGCAACTCGGAGGTCGTCAAGGAGTGGCCGGAGGAACATCGAAGCCCCGAGGCCGCCCGGGCCTGGGCTGATCAGCTCCCGCCTGCCCGGCGTCGGCGTTTCCAGAGGCTGGTGAGGTTCTTTTGTTATGTCCAGTGGATCGCGCAGGCCCAGTGGAAAGACGTGAGCGCTGCCGGCGAGGAGGCAGGCGTTGCGCTGATGGGCGATATTCCGGTCGGCGTCAGCATCTACAGCGCCGACGTGTGGGAACGGCCGGAAATTTTTGACCTGACGCGTTCGAGCGGCGCGCCTCCGGAGAAGGTTTTCAAGAGCGATCCGTTTACCGAGCAGTGGGGCCAGAACTGGGGGTTCCCACTTTATAACTGGCAGGCGATGTCCCACGATGATTTTGCCTGGTGGAGGCGCCGGCTCAGCGCTGCTCGTGAGGTCTTCCACTTTCTGCGCGTCGATCACGCCCTCGGATTTTTCCGCATCTACAGCTTCCCATGGCGGCCTGAAGAAAATGCCCGCTTCACCGGGCTGACCCCGGACGAGGCCCGCGAGATCACCGGCGGGCGCCTGCCGGGGTTTGTTGAGCGGGATGACAGCTCTGACCACAACCGCGAGCTCAACCGCTATCAGGGCGAAATGCTGCTGAGGGTTTTTCTTGAGGAGACTGGAGAGCACCGTCTGGTGGCGGAGGATCTCGGCGAGGTCGCACCCTACGTGCGTCCGACGCTGGCAGCCCTCGAGGTGCCCGGCTTCAAAATCCCGCAGTGGGAGCGACTTTATGACAACGGTCCGATGCTCTCCGGAAGTGACTACCAGCGGCTGAGCCTGGCCACTTTTGCCACGCACGACCACCCGCCAATCCGGCAGTTCTGGAACGACTGGATCGAGGGCTCCGCCGGTTTGGAAACCCGCGAAAATGCCCTCCGGGGAATGCGCGAGTTGCTCGACTTCTGCGGGCGGCCGGATATCGCCGTCCCGTGCGGATTCTCCCCGGAGATCCATGCCGTGCTTTTGCGGGGGCTATTTGCCTGCAACTCCTGGCTTGCGGTGCATCAGATCACCGACCTCTTCGGTCTTTCAGACCGGTTCAATGTGCCCGGTGCGGTCGGGGACGCTAACTGGACCGCCCGGATCGGCGGGAGGATCGGCGACTGGGATTCGCTCTATGCCCCGGCGATCGCCTCTGCGGTGAGCGCGGTCAAGGCGACCGGACGCTCGATCTGATCACGGCTTTGCGGGGCCGGTCGGGTTGGTTGCCTTGATCCCTGTTTCAAGGTCGGCGTTCGTTTCTGCCGCCGGTGGCTTCGTCGCCGGTGTGGCAGCAGGAGCCGACGGCTCGGGAACTTTCCCAGGCCCGGTGGCATTACCCGAAAGCGCCTGAAATTCCGGATCCTTCTCCCAGGCGGAAAACGCGGGATTTTTTACGACCGCGTCACGCATCTGCTCGCCGCCGGTCCGGATCGCCTCGGCGGCCGCGGAGAAAAACGCTTTTTTATCACCGCTGGCAAATGCCGCGCTGGCCTGGAGGAAATGGTTTTCCGGGTTCAGGGGCTCGATCGAGGCGAGGCGATCAACAGCCGCGAGTTGAGCCTTGGGGAACTTGTTGCTCTCCGCGTAGGCCGCCGCGGTGCGCAGAAAATCCGGGTCGTCCTGAAATGTGATGATCGACTGGTCGAGCAGTTCGGACGCCTTGTTCGTGTCAGCGACCGAGGTGTAAATCTTCAGGAGATTCTGAACGGTATCGCGCGAGCGCGGCTGGCGGACGAGTTTGGACTTCAGGGCAATGATTTCGCCCTCGATGGACTTGCGCTGCTCGGTGATCACCCAGAGCCGGAGGAACTGGCGGTTGTTCGGATCCTCCTCCAGTGCGGCGTCCAGCAATGTCTGCAAGTCATCGAAGTCGCCGCGCTCCCAAAGCACGGTGGTGAGCGCCTGCAGGCTTTCGGGGTTTCCCGGCCACAGCAGGAGGGCCTCCCGGTAGGCCTTCTCCGCTTCCTTATCCATTTTCCGGTGGCGGTAGAGGTTGCCGGTTGTCGAGCGCAGCTTCGAGAACGAGCGCCGGGCATCAAAGTCCTTTTTGAAATCGGGATTTCCGAGCAGTTCGGAAATGTATTTCCGCCAGAATGCAAAGTCGTCCTGGACCGCCTTCTCAGGGATTTCTTTGAGAGGGTCCTTGTTGATCTGATAAATCAGGCCGCGGGGGATTGCATGATCGTAGGACCATTCGAGCGGATAGCTTTCCTCAACAAAAAAATCGTGCTTGTCGCGGTTCTTTTCCCAGATTAGCCGAGTCACCACGCTGTGCGCAATCGCGGGTCCGGGCGACTCCTTACCCGGCTTCGGCGCCATTTCTTTGGCAATCGCCTCCTGGATTTCGCTTTCGCTGGGAAGCTGGAGCGGCTTATCGGGGTAGGTTTCTGCGCGCCCAAGCCATTTTTCAAAGCTGTTTCGAGGAGCCGGACGGTCAGGACCGTAATGGTCGGCAATATACTTGCGGTAAAGCGGTTCGCCGACGCCGTTTTGAGTTATGATATACAAGTCGCGGCGGTCGAAATCCGGGTCGCGCTTCATGGCACGGTCCTGACCGCTTTCTCCGAGGATCATGTAAGTCGGCACGAAGCGCCCTGGATCGGTGCCGCCGAAAATGACGCTTCCGCGGGGAAGGTCCTTCAGCATGTCGTGGCCGAACTGCCAGCCGAACCAGCGGTCACGCTGGCTGCAACCATCGTAGTTCCAGGCGAGTGGAACCAGAGGCAGCAGGATCAAGGCATGCCGGAGACCGGCAATCCTCGGGACCCGGGAGAAGAGGGATGAGGCGCCAAAGGCGATCCCCAGAGCCGCCAGCAGGGCAAAGAGAAAGTTCGTGTAGGAGTGGTAGGGCATCTGCAGCCACCAGCCAGCCGCATCGATTCCCGCTCCATCCAGCATCGGCTGCAGGAACGCGGCCAGCACGAAGCCGAACTCCAGCAGGTAAATCCACGTGCGGCGCGCCACGTCGCGCAGGCGGAAAATAAGAAAGAGCGCCCCGAAGTACCCTAGAATTCCGATGGGGGTGAAACTTCTGCCAAGCTGGATCCAGAAATAGCCGGCCCACTCCTGAATCAGAACAAAAAACGGCTTCTTGGAATCCGGGGCGGCCTCAGGACCGGACGGGGGGGCTTTTTCGCTGGCCGGCACCGTTCCCAGAAACCTTCCAAGCGTGCGCAGGCTTTGCTGTGCGAGGCTGCCTCCATATTGCGAGCGGTTGAATGCGTAGTAAAAGCCTTCGGGCGTGCTGGTGTAGGACCAGTTCATCGGCGGGTTTGTCGAAGAGGCGACCGGCATGTAGGCGTAGGGCAGCAGGCCCAGCGCAACTGCAAACGGGAGGTAGGCGATGAGCCTCCACTCGATCCGCAGGCGGCGCACGGCTGCCAGGAGGAGGAGGCCGGCGCAGACGAAGTATGCGAAACGGAGGGCCGTCTTCAGCAGCGGGGCCTCATTCGAGAGGATCGCGAATCCCAGGTACGCGATCAGTGCAGTAACCAGCGATGCGACGAGCAGATCCCAGAACAACTCTTTCCTCACGAGCAGGACGGCCAGAAACGGCAGCGGGCACATCGCGATGCTCAGGTGGTGGTTGCTGAACGAGAGTGCGAGCAGGAAGAACGCGAGGAGCAGTGTTCCAAGGTTGTCCGGACACCGCAGCCAGCAATAAAGGGCGGCAAGGTAGGCGCCGATAAGCAGCGCGTGGAGGGTGTAGACCTCCGCGATTGTCGCCTGCGACCACATCGAAAAACTGAATGCGAAGAGTAGGCCGCAGGTGATGGAAACCATCGTCAGAAGTCCGGGCCACTTTTTCAGGTCGTCCTCCATTAGCCACCGCAGGGAGCTGCGGGTGAGGGCGGCAAGCAGGGCTGCCGCCAGCCCGCCGCACACACTGCTGAAGAGGTTGACTTCCCAGGCGGCATTGCCCAGCGGAAGCAGCGTGAAAAGCCAAGTCAGCAACGTCCAGAGCGGGTATCCTGTCGGATGCGGAACCCCGAAATGCTGGGCGGCCACAATAAACTCGCCCGAGTCGAGGAGGGTGACATTCGGGGCGACCGTCCAGACGTAGACGGCAAAGGCTGCAAGCCCGGTGGTGAGCCCGGTGAGCAGGTCCCCGCGGGACCAGATTTTTTCCTTCGTGATCATCGTCTGGCAAGCTGGAGGACTCGCAGGAAGGCCTCGACGGCAATCCCGGCGCTCATTTTCGTCTGCCCGTCGCGGCGTTCGGTAAAGACGATCGGGACCTCGACAAGGGCTGCTCCGGATTTCCAGAGCGAGTGGTGGAGTTCGACTTGAAACCCGTAGCCCTGGGCTTTGAGGGCGCTCTCCGGCACCGAGTCGAGGGCTTCGATGCGCAGGGCTTTGAACCCGCTCGTGGCGTCGGTGAGGGGTAGGCCGGTCACCAAGCGGACAAACTTTGAAGCGAAGGCGCTGAGCATCAGCCGGTGCTCCGGCCAGTTGATGACACGGACGCCGCCGATATAGCGGGAACCGATCGCCGCATCCGCGCCGGCATCGAGCGCTGCGAGCAGGCGGGGTATGTCTGCCGGGTCATGCGAGAGGTCGGCATCCATTTCCAGGACCGCGTCGTAGCCCTGCGCCTTGGCCCATGCAAATCCGGCCTTATAGGCGCTGCCAAGACCGAGTTTCCCCCTGCGCTCGAGCAGATGGATCCTGGTTCCAAACGCTGGCAGGGAACGGACAATTCCCGCGGTCCCGTCCGGTGAGCCGTCGTCCACGACGAGGACATCCAGCGGTTGGATCTGCGCGAGCGTCTTATCGAGAATGGCCTGGATCCCTTGCGCCTCGTTGTAGGTGGGGATGACGACAATCGGTCGGCAGATCTTCGGTCGGTCGATCCGCAGGCCACCGGCAACGACGGCCGCCTGCGCCTGGCGGCGGTATGAGTCCGGGATGAGGGGGGCCAGCAACCCCAGCAGAAGGCAGGCGATCCACCCGCTGATGGTGAGCATGGCGCAAGCCGAATACCACCAGGGCTGAACAAAAAGAAAGGTCACCGGTTCATTCCCGAGGGTGCGAACGGCAGGAAAGGCGACAAATGCCCGGCGGATCTCCGCTGGCTGCAGGCCATGGAACGCGCGCCAGTCCGGATGCCATGCCTGATTCAGGACGACCCAGCCGGGGGCTCCTGGTGCCGCCAGGGTGATCCGCTGGCTGGTTTGTCCCGGGAGGCTGGCAAGCCGGCGGAAATCCGCGCCGGGCTTGAGAAACGAACCGTCGAACGGGACGGGAGCGTCCTCGACCACTTTGCCTCTCAGGTCCGGGTGTTTCCCCGTCAGGGGGGGTACCTCAACGGTCGCCGCGTTGAATCGCGCCGCTGCGAGCGCAGCTGCGGCAGCCTCCGGGCCGGTGCCGGCAGACTGGAAATACGATCTGGCAAGAAATCCGAAGCCGAGGGATTCCTTGTTTTCGAGGACGAGGAAACAGGCGTTTTCGAAGACGACCGGGAAAATCCCGCGCAAGCGGCTGACCAGTTCCTTCGGCGTGTCGGGGTCCTTGCGGTCCACCAGCAGGTGCGAGACCCCAGAGATGCGCGCATACGATCGCAGCTGATCGTCGCTCGCAAAGCCGACTCCCTGAAGAATTGCCGCCCCGCGGAGTTGGCGCTCGCTCGCGAATGCGCTGGCGACAAGCGGCCTGCCGCTGAGCATCGGCGTCAGCATTGTCACCTCACGGCCGGAGAATGGATACACCCTGCCGGAAACCGGGGATGATTTGAGAAAATCCTGGGCCTCAAGAAAACGGGCGTAGGTCGTGCTGTCGAGCGCCGGCACCACGAGCGGCCGGGCGTAAGGGAACACATCGAGAAGCGCGAGCGCCAGCGCGCCGGCTGCCGCCACCGCCCGCAGTCGTCGACTGCGGATTCCTGAAAGTAGCAGGCTCAGCAGGACCGCGGACGCAAACACGAGACAGACTGCCCCGCCGGCCTGATAGAATTCGAACGGCGCCCGGATTTGGCCGTAGATCGGAATCCATTCGATGAGGCGGAATCCGGGGACAAAGAGGTAGACCGCGGCGGTTCCTGCCGCCACAACATTTCTGCCCGGCCACTCCGGCGGAATGAGGCAAAAAATCACCCAGACCTGTGCGGCCAGAAAAAACCAGGCCAGCGCCGGCGCGAAGTCCGGGGCTCCCGCGGCGTGTCCGAGGAATGCCAGATGCCCGCCCATGATGCTGCGCGGACCGAAGGACAGCCAGAATGCAAAGAGGGCAAGGGAGAGGAGGGTGCGCGCCTGGCGACCGGGCAGCGACCCGTGGAGTGTGCGTTTGTACAGGGCGAGAACAACCAGAGCGAACGCGACGATGCCGGGATAGGTGCCACCATTCGCCGTCGTAGGGGCATAGCCGGCTCCCACGCCCTCGGTGATAATTCCCTGCCGGTCGATCCATCCGAGAGCCGACTTTGTGCTGAAGACCTTCTGCCATTCTGCGAACGGCGCAAACTCGAAGCCCGCGGTGAATTGGGCCTCGCGCAGGGCCGGCAGATTGGGAACGACCGCCAGAGCGAGGAAGATCAGGGAGGCAAGTCCGATGAGGCCGATGGTCGGTCGTTGTTCGATCGGACGTCCAAAGAACTGCGTGACTCCGAAGAGGACCACCAGCGGGAGAGCGGACAAGCCGGCCGGCCCCCCCGTGAGCACGAGGGCGGCGAGCGAGGCTGCTGAATACATCGCGGAGAGCGGAGAGGGGGAGTGCAGGAAAACATGCAGGCCGAGGAGTGCCCATGGAAAAAGCGCCATCGACCATACCACTGAAAAGTGTCCGAAGGGAGCCGCGTGCGTAAGCACGGACGGGCAGAGCACAAAGAGGGCCGCGCCAAGCGCCGCGCACCGGCGGTCGCTGGTATACCTGCGCAAAAACCAGAAGCTTCCTGCCGCTCCGAAGGCGATGCCTGCCAGCATTGCCGCAGTGGGGCCGGCGAGGGGTCCCATTGCGAGGCTGAAAAGGATCATGAATGCGCCCGGGAAAAGCGCGGACCAATCCGTGGCCAGGCTGGCGCCGGAAAGGAAGACCGGTGACCACCATGGGAGACCGTCCACGCTGCGCATCGCTGTGACAAAGTCCCATGTCCGTGCATACATTGCCGAAGCCACCGGGCTCCCGCTGCCGGCCAGCCAAACCAGCACAGCCGGGATGAGCAGGCTTGCGAGAATGGAAGCAGCGAGCGTGACCCTGTGCCTCATAACACGCCGGGAACATCCGGCGTTCCGGCGGGGATGTTCATTCTGGAGGTGTATGGGGTTGTTGATCTCATTGGCTATTGGGCCGCCACTGATTCCGTGCCAGCGGGCACATCGCAAGGCGAACGGAAAATTCAAGCAGAACGTCAGGGGGTTTGCCACTGAGAAAATGTCCGGTTTTGGCCCCCGCGCCGACATGCGAAAGTCCGCGGCATGAAATAGTGTTCCCGCCATGGCGTCCGGTGGTGTATGGGGTGTTGCTGCCGCACATGTCAAAAAATTTCAGCCTTTTCCTAGCGCTCCGCTACCTGAAGCCAAAGCGCACGTTTGTTTCGATTATCACGCTTATTTCGATTCTAGGGGTCACGCTGGGGATCATGGTCCTTATCCTGGTGATCTCGGTGATGACCGGTTTTGAGGAGGAACTCCGGCGGAAGGTGATCGGGTTCGACGCGCATATTGTCGTGGGCAACTCGGGGGTCCTGGAGGATTGGGCCGGCACCGGAAAAATCTGTGCTCAGGACCCGCGGGTTGTCGCTTCGGCCCCATTTGTTCAGGGACCAGTGATCGTCGAGTATAAAAACCGCAGGCTGGCCCCCAAGATCCGGGGCGTGGACCCGGAGCTTGAAAAGAATGTTGTGGATGTCAAGCGGACGCTCATTGCCGGCAAGTACGACCTCGACGGCGACAAGACGGTCCTCGGATCCGAGTTGGCGCGGACGCTTGGCGCGGGGGTGGGGGACAAGATCACGGTCTTTTCTCCAGGCAACATCAACCAGATCCTCGCCGAACTGGACCGGATCGAGAAGGAGGGCGGGGACAAAGCCAGTGCCGCCTCGCTGAAACAGATGATCCTGCCCACCGAGCTGGAAGTCACGGGCATCTTTGAAAGCGGGCGCTACCTCTATGACAGCGAATTTCTTATTGTCCCCCTCCATATCGGGCAGGAGCTCTACAACCTCGGGGGAGCCGTCCATGGGCTCGCTCTGAAAACCACCGATCCCTATCTCGCGCAGGACGTCCGCGAGGCGCTGAATGAAAAGCTTGTCCCCCCGGCATTCGCCCTCACGTGGATCGACCTTAACAAGCAGATCTTCGATGCGATCCGCATGGAGCGAAACGTTATGTTCTTTCTTCTCATGTTCATCATTCTGGTCGCGGCCTTCGGCATTATGAACACCCTGATCACGGTGACCGTCCAGAAGACCCGCGAGATTGGTGTGATGAAGGCGCTGGGTGCGCAGACCTGGCAGATTATCGGCGTTTTCGTGGCACAGGGGATGGTCGTCGGCATTTTTGGAACGATCACCGGTCTGGCGACCGGCATCGGCATGGTTCATTACCGCAACCAGGTCAGCCAGTTCCTCGCCGACTCCCTCCATATCGAGATTTTCCCGCGGTCGATCTACCAGTTCAGTGAGATCCCTGCACAGGTCATCCCCTCCGATGTTGCCATCATCTGTGTGAGCGCGTTTGTCATCTGCTCGGTGGCGGCCCTCATCCCGGCATGGTTTGCGGCACGGCTCGATCCGGTCAAGGCTTTGCGATACGAGTAGCATTCTGGCCGCCGGGCGGCTGCCCGGATGCGTCGGATGCCGGTTCGCCGTCGCTCTCCCCGCGCGCCTTTGCCGCCTCCGCGCAGAGGCAGGCCCCGAGGATGATGGCGACGCCGGAGATGTAGACCCACAGCAGCAGGAGCATGATGACCCCGACTGTACCGTAGATCGCGTTGTAATTCACAAATCGCGGGAGGTAGTTCACGAACGCGTTTTGGAACGCCTGGAGTGCAAGTGTGACAAGGAGCGCCGGGAACCAAACCTGGCGGAACGTCACGCGCCGTCTCGGAGCCAGCATGTAGAGCAGCGTGAAGGAATAAAAGAGGACTCCTCCGGCCACCGCGTAGCGGCCCCAGTCAAAAAAACCGCCGATCATGTCGATGTTCAGAGCCGGAATATGCGACCTCACGAAATCCTCGAAGGCCAGAAGGATTTTTTTTGCAGCCTGAAGGATGGCGGGGGCGACCAAACCGATGAGAAGCGCGCTGGCCACAACAGCAATCATAAGCAGGTTTTTCAAGGGCAGCTGCCACCAGGGGATTTCGATGGTGTGCCAGGCGCGGTTCACCCCTCGGACCAGAGCCTGAAAAAACCTCAGCGACGACCACAGCAGGATCAGAAACGAGACGGCGGTCACGCTCCCGCGCGACCGCTCAAGGGTTTCCACGGTCTTCCAGATCAATGCCTGCTCTTCGGCGCCGATCGGGAAAAACCGCTCGAAGGTTGCGATGACGGTTTGCGAGTCGACAAACGATGCGCCCGTGGTGAGAAGAAGCGCAAAAAGCGGAAATAGCGAAAAGAGGGCGTAGTAGGCGAATGCGGCGGCCCGCTGCTCACCATCGATCTCAACGAACGTCCAGATCGAGGACCATGCTGTCCTGCCACAACTGCGGAAAAAACTGATGATCCTGCCCGACACCCGCTCATACTAGAGGAAATCGCCATCGGCGCGGGAGCAAATTCCGGTCCGCCGGGTAGAAAAAAGCGCGGCGGGCCATGGGGGCCCGCCGCGCGGTTGAGTGATTCGACGAGACGAATTACAGGCAGACGTGGCAGGAGACCGCAGACTCCTTGGTGCCTTCCTTCTTCTTGTCGGTTTTGTCTTTGTCACCGCCGCCGCAGCCGCCACCACCGCAGCCTTGGGCAAGGGCGGAGGACACGGTGAATGCGACGAGCGCCAGTAGGGATAGTGCGAGTGATTTCATAACGTTGACAAAAGTCGCTGCGATCGCGCTCCTGTCAAATGGATTTCGCCGCCGGCAGAATGAGAAAATGGCCAGCCTCCGCGTTGACTTGGCGGACCTGAGAGGTTATTGGTCGGGGCTGATCCCGATGACCATTCTTGACCGTTATGTGCTGCAGAAATTCTTGCTGCCCTTTCTCTACTGTTTTGTCGGGTTTATCGCGATCTGGTTCATTTTCGACCTGAGCGACAACCTGCAGGATTTCATTCAGGGAAAAGCCGAGCTGCCGGTGCTGATCGAATACTATGCGTCCCAGATCCCGCAGATCGTGGTGATCTGTCTACCGATCGGGGCACTTCTTGCGCTGCTCTATTCCCTCACGGCGATGTCGCGTTCGAACGAGATCATCTCGATGATCGGGGCGGGACTGAGCGTCACGCGGGTCCTTCTGCCGCTGATGGTGGTCGGGTTGCTTCTGACCGGTGTGACGGCATGGTTCAACTACGAGGGGGCTCCCCACGCGGCGGCTGCCAGGAAGCAGATGCTGCGCGACATCAAGCGCGGGCAGAAGCGGGAGGAGCGGATCGAGGGGCATCTCTTCCGGAACCGCGAGCAGTTCCGGACATGGTTTGTGCGGAAGATCATCGTGAGCAAGGAGCGCCTTCAGGACGTGCAGATCCTCCAGCAGAATGCAGCCAGCGATATCCTCAAGGAATGGTATGCGACCGTCGCGGAATTCGATCCTGTGAGCAGGAAGTGGACGCTCATCAACGCCCAGTATATCGAGCTGAGCCCCACCGGCGAGGTGCTCAAGTCGGAGAAGCAGCCCTCAATCGTGATCGAAGGATGGAACGAGACGCCCTGGAGGATCATGAGCTCCGTGATGAATCCCGACTTTCTTTCGGTGCGCGAATTGGAGGACTACCTGAAATACAACAGCGACTTTCCGGCGATCCGGCTCGCTCCCTACCGCACGCAGCTCGAGTATCGCTGGGCGCTGCCGTGGGTGTGCTTTGTTGTGGTCTTCCTGGCGGCCCCGATGGGGATCGTCTACTCGAGGCGCGGAATCCTGGGAGGTGTCGCGGTGGCGATCGGGCTGTTTTTTTCACTGGTGTTCGTCAGCAGCCTTTTCATCGCGCTCGGCAAGGGCGGGCGGGTATCCCCGTTCACGGCGGCCTGGATGCCGATCATCGTGTTTTTCTGCATCGGGCTCCTGCTCCTCTGGTTCCGCTCGACTAACCGCGACCTTCCGAAGCTGAAGATCCCCGGGTTTTAACTATGCAAGCTGACTGGGAAATCAAATCACGCGCACACACGTGCGCCCGGACCGGACGGGAATTCCTCCCCGGGGAAAGTTTTTACACTCTGCTTGTGAGGCAGGGGGATGGATTTTTGAGGGAAGACATTTGCGAGGAAGCCTGGCAATCGCGGAACGAGAACATCCAGCCGTTCTCGTTCTGGCGATCGAAATACGAGCCTCCGGCTCCACCGCCGCCAGAGGCGCTTCCGCGCGATGATGCGGAGGGCCTGCTCCGCCGGCTCGTCGCGGAGAACGATCCGGCCTATGCGAACGTGCGGTATATTCTTGCCCTGATGCTTGAGCGCAAGCGCCTGCTGCGGCCGATGGAGAGTCAGGATGACGACATGCTGGTTTATGAGCACGTTGCCACCGGCGAAACGATCGTGCTGGCAAACCCCCATCTCGGCTTCGACCAGATCCCTGCCGTTCAGAAGGAGGTCGGCGATTTGCTGGCTGCCGGCGATCCGGTTTGATGGAAGCGGCCTCCGCCGAAGGGGCGCCTGCGCTCCTGTTTCTTGCACCGATGGCGGGTGTGACAAACACGGTGTTCCGGCAGTTGTGCAAAGACCTCGGCGCGGACGTGCTGACTACCGAGTTTGTCTCGGCCGAGGGGATCCTCCAGAGAAATGAGCGGACCCGCCGCTACCTGGAGTTCCACGCTTCCGAGCGGCCGATCGGTATCCAGTTGTTCGGGGCGGATCCGGATCACCTCGCCGAAGCTGCCCGGGCGGTCATTGGCTGGGTGGAGCCGGATTTCATCGATCTCAATTTTGGGTGTCCGGTCAACAAAGTGGTCTGCCGCAATGGCGGCTCAGCGCTGCTCCGGGATGGTCCGCTTCTTGCCCGCGTTGCCCGCGGCGTTGTCGCGGCGGCCGGTCCGGTCCCCGTGACGGCCAAGATCCGGATCGGGTGGGATGCATCGTCCATCAACGCCGTCGGGACGGCAAAGATCCTGGAAGCCGAGGGTGTCGCCCGGATCACTGTGCACGGGCGCACCAAGGCGCAGGGCTACTCGGGCACTGCGGATTGGTCGGTGATCGCCGAGGTGGCCCGCTCCGTGAGCATCCCAGTCGTCGGGAACGGGGACGTCAACTCGGTCGCGAACGCAATGCTGCGGCTCCGCGACCCGCGGCTTGCCGGACTGATGATTGGGCGGGCCGCGATGAATCACCCGTGGATTTTTTCCGAAATCCGAGCGGCGATTTCCGGAGGAACGCCTCCGCCCCCGGTGCTGCCCGAGGAAAAGTGGGCGTTCATTGCCTTCCACTGCGCAAAGGAAATCGAGTGGTGGGGTGGCAACGAACTGATGGCCATGCGGGCGATGCGGGCGCGGCTGATGGCCTACACGCGCGGCATGACGGGCGGCGCGCGCCTGCGCTCAAGCCTTCAGCGGGTTGAGACGCTGGACCAGCTCCGCAGCATCGCCGATGCACACCTGTCCGGCATTGAGGCACAGGGGCACTGAGACCGGTCCGGGTCCGGCGTCTCGAGGCGCTCTAGAAAAGAAGGACGGCCGGCGTCTCGAGGCTTTTCTTAAGGGAGGCAAGGAATTCTGCCCCGGCGGCCCCGTCGACGACCCGGTGATCTCCGCTGAGCGCGAGGGTCATCCGCTGTCCGGCGACAACTTGGTCCTGCGCGTTGACGACCGGTTTTTTGACGATCGCACCGACCGCGAGGATGGCCGCCTGCGGAGGGTTGATGATCGCGTAGAAGCTCTCGACCCCGTAGGCGCCAAGGTTGGAAACGGTGATCGTGCCTCCCTGATATTCCTCGGGTTTGAGTTTTTTTGCGCGGGCCCGGACGGCCAGATCTTTGACGGCCGCGCTGATCTCGCGCAGCGTGAGCTTCTGGGCGTCCCGCAGAACCGGGGTGATGAGCCCGTCATCGACCGAGATGGCGACCGAGAGGTTGACCGCGGCGAACTCGACAATCGAATCCCCGTCGAAGGCCGAGTTGACCTTCGGATGCTGGGCGGCGGCGCGGGCTGTAGCCAGCAGGACAAAATCGTTGACTGTCACCTTCGGCTGACCGGCGGCTTCTGCCGATGCGTTGATATCCTTGCGGAGCTTGGCTAGCGGGGCGGCGTCGATTTCGACGGAGAGGTAGAAGTGGGGGATCTGGGTTTTGCTGGCGAGCAGGCGCTCCGCGATCGTGCGCCGCATTCCCGAAAGGGGGAGCCGCTTGTCCGCAGCCGTTGCGGGGACCTCGATGCGCGCAGCCGGAGCGGCTGAGACCGGTGCAGCTGCACGCGGGGCCGCGCCTTTTTCTGGAACGTCCGCAGCGACGATCCGGCCGCCGGGGCCCGATCCCGTAACGCCGGACAGGTCGACGCCGCGTTCGGCGGCGATCTTTTTGGCGAGCGGAGAGGCTTTGAAGCGCGAGCCGGCACCCGGGGCTGTTGCCCGCTGGCCGGGCGTGGCTGGAGCAAGTGTTTTCGGCGCGGCCTTCGGTGTGGCGGGCGCTGGGGCGGGGTTCGCTTTTTCCGCGGTCTTTGCCGGTTGCTTTTTCTCTTTGCTGCCGCCATCGAGCACAGCCATCCGCTCCCCGACCTTCACCACGCCGCCCGCAGGCACGAGGATCTCGACAAGCGTCCCCTCATCGAAAGCCTCCATTTCCATTGTCGCCTTGTCGGTTTCAACTTCGGCGATGATGTCCCCGAGTTCGATTTTGTCCCCCGGGTTTTTGAGCCATTTTGCGAGGGTGCCTTCGACCATCGTGTCGCTCAGCTTGGGCATTGTAATGTCGGTCATAGCAGTGGAATCGTGCGGGTTGTTCAGCAAATATCGAGAGCTTTTTTCACGACGCGGTCGGGCGTCGGGAGTTGGAGCGGCTCCAAGGCCGGCGAGTAGATCGCCGGGGCGTCCAGCGAGCAGACCCGCTGGACCGGCGCATCGAGGTCGTCGAACGCCTTCTCCTGGATGGTGGCGGCGATCTGAGCGGAAACCCCGCAGAACGGCTTGTTCTCGTCCACGAGCACCACGCGATGGGTCTTGCGAACGGTGGCGAGAATCGCCTCCTCGTCTAGTGGACGGATCGATCGCAGGTCGAGGACCTCCGCATGAATGTTATATTCCGCCTCAAGGATTTCGGCCGCCTTGAGCGCGGTGATGACGGCCCGTCCGTGGGCGATGAGCGAAATGTCAGTGCCCTCGCGCTTAATGTCGGCAACCCCGAGCGGGATGACATATTCTTCCTCGGGAACCTCCCACGTCTCACCATAGAGAAAGGTGTTCTCCATCACGCAGACCGGGTCGTTGTCGCGGATTGCCGCCTTCATGAGCCCCTTGGCGTCGTAGGCGGTTGCGGGGCACACGACCTTGAGGCCAGGGGTGTTTGCGATCGCGTTTTCCGGCGTATGCGAGTGTGTGGCGCCGACATTCGTTCCCCCGTTTGCGGGTCCGCGGATGACGATCGGGCAGTTGATGAGGCCGCCGCTCATGTAGCGGACCTGGCCGGCATTGTTGATAATCTGGTCCCAGGCCACATAGGCGAAGCTCCAGAACATCAACTCGAGGACCGGGCGGACGCCGAGCATCGAGGCGCCGATGCCCATGCCGATGAATCCCGCCTCGCTGATCGGGGCGTCGACCACGCGCTTGTCCCCGAAGCGTTCCCAGAGGCCTTCGGTGACTTTGTAGGCGCCGTTGTAGCGTGCGACCTCCTCCCCGATGATCACGACATTCTCGTCGCGGATGATCTCCTCGGCGAGGGCTTCATTGAGGGCTTTGCGGTAGGTGATAAGTGCCATGCTTAAGGAATAAAGAATGTGAATTTACAAGCGTGGAGCGGATCCATCTCCTAATCTCCGAAGAAATGCCGTCCCGTCTGTCCGGCTTCAGTCGCGTTGTCGACCTCCCAGTAGACATCCTGGAAGATGGTTTCGGGGGCCGGATCCTCGCTGTCGAGGGCAAACTGCGCTGCTGCTGCGGCTTCCTCCTTGATCGATTCGTCCAGTTCGTCGGCCTTGGCGTCAGTGATCACGCCCTCGTCGATGAGCCGCTTGCGCCAGAGGCGGATCGGATCATGGTTTGTCTTGTAGCGCTCGATCTCGTCCGCGCTGCGGTATTTTTTGGCGTTGGCATCGGCGACCGAGTGCCCGTAGTAGCGATAGGTATCGATTTCGAGGACCATCGGCAGTGAGTCTTCGTAGGCGCGCTGCATGGCATTCCAGGTTTTTGCGCGAACCTCGTAGAGGTCTTCACCGTCGGCGATATCCCAGGCGATGCCATAGCCGTCGGCACGCTCGGCGAGCCGGGACCGCATGGCCGATGAGCGCTCGAGGCTGGTGCCCATCGAGTACTGGTTGTTTTCGATGATGTAGATGACCGGAAGCTTCCAGAGTGCCGCGAGGTTGAGGGATTCGTGATAGACGCCCTGGTTCACGGCACCGTCGCCCATGTAGCACAGGCAGCAGCCCTTCAGGCCTTTATATTTGAGGCCGTAGGCCAGGCCGAGGCCGAGCGGGGTCTGGCCGGCCACGATGCCGTGCCCGCCCCAGTAGTTTTTGTCGGGAGCAAAAAAGTGCATCGAGCCGCCCTTGCCGCGGGAGCAGCCGGTCGCCTTGCCGAGGAGCTCGGCCATGCACTCGTTCATCGACATCCCGACGGCGAGGGCGTGCCCATGGTCGCGGTAGGCCGTGATCACGTGGTCGTTTTTGCCCATCAGAAGGACGGTTCCGACAGCCACCGCCTCCTGGCCGATGTAGAGGTGAAGGAACCCGCCCATCTTGCCTTGGTTGTAATACTTCAGGGCGGTCTGCTCAAAGCGGCGGATCCGGAGCATCTCCGCAAGAAACCGGATTTTTTGCTTCGCCGTGAGCTTGGCGTTCACTTCGGCCCGCGCGTAGTCCACCGGGGCGGGCGCGGAATCTTTCTTTTTCACACTCATGAATGGTCTTTTGATATGGGTTCGTTATCGGCAAGCCCTCGGAACAGTGCTCCGGATCGGCAACTCAGAAACGATTCAGGTTCCCTGAGAACTCGCCCGCTGGCAATTCGGAAATTGGTGGCAGCTGTGATTTCTTCGTGTTTTCAGGCATGGCATGCGGAATGCTTGCGAGGAGTCCCCGGAGCGGGTCCCGCCGCGCGGAGTCCGGGTCCAGAGCCCTGAGCGGCAACGGTCCTGCAGTCCGATCTTGTAAAAACCAGCGATGCATTTGTGAAAAAGGTCATTTTTATTCAGCATGGAGAAACCGATAAGCCGGGTTTGTTGGCGAAGGCCCTCGAGAATTGCCGGATCGAGATAGACATCGTGCATCCCTACGCTGGCGACCGCCTGCCGGATTCTCTGGACGGCTATGCGGGCCTGGCCGTGGGCGGGGGGGCGCAGAGCGCCTACGAGTTGGACAAGTATCCGTATCTTGCTGAGGAGTTGGCGCTGGTACGCGAGGCCGCCCACTTCGAAAAGCCGGCGATCGGACTTTGTCTCGGGGCGCAGCTCATGGCCTCGGCGCTCGGCGGCAGCGTGCGGTCGGCGGGAAGCAGGGAGATCGGCTTTTTTCCGGTCACCCTCGATCCGATTGCACGCTACGACCCGCTTTGGTGCGATCTTCCCCAACAGTTCCAGACGACGCACTGGCATGGCGATATTTTCGATGTTCCTCCGGCTGGCATGTATCTGGGTTCGTCCGCCCACACGCCCAACCAGATCTTCCGCTACGGGCGGGGGCTCTACGGTCTCCAGTTTCATCTGGAGATGACCCCCGAGATTTTTGAGGAGATGGTCGAGGATTCCCGCGAGTATCTGCTGGAGTCTGGAGCGGACCCGCAGTTGCTCTGCCGGCAGGCATGGGATGTCCTTCCGCCGCTGCGTGAGACGGCCGAGACGGTCTTCTCCCGCTGGGCGGCCATGCTCTAAACCGCCGAGCCGACCATTTTCTTAAGACGGAGCATGCCGCGGCGGATGCGGGCCTTGACGGTTCCGAGCGGCTCGCTGAGGCGCACGGAGATTTCCTGCTGGGTGAGACCGGCGAAATAGGCGAGCTCGATGACCTCCCGCTGCTCCTTGTTGAGCTTCATTACTGCGGATCGCACGATGTTCCCTTTTTCCATGGCGTCGAGTTCATCCGCTGGGCGGCTTGCATTCAGGAGATCGACCGCCCGGGTTTCATTTTCAACCTCATCCTGGAGGCGGAACCGGCGCTGAAGCGAGCGAAGCCGGTCGATCGCCTTGTTGCGGGTCATCGTGACCGCCCAGGTGATCGGTTTGCCGCGCGCCGGATCATACATCGGCGACTTTTCCCAAATCATGAACATCACATCCTGGGCGACATCCTCGGCGTCGCTCGGGTTATTGAGCACGCGGTGGGCGGTCGAGTAAATCAGGCCGGCATAGCGGTGAAAAAAGATCTGGTAGCTCTCCCGGTCGCCCATCCCGATTTTCCGGATGAGGTCGATGTCGTCTTCGAGCCGTTCGGTCGTTTCCACTCCGGGACTGTAGCCGGATTCCTTTCCGGCGCAAAGAAAACCTCATCCAATCCCACATATCGCATCGACTTGCCCGTGCGGCCGCGACAGCCTGACCGGGTATGCCACTGAATCCAGATAACCCCGGAAGCCCCGGGCCCGTGATCATGCCGCCGGCCGGCGACGAGTTTTTCATGCGCGAGGCCCTGCGCATGGCGCGCAAGGCGTTTGCCGCCGGCGAGGTGCCGGTCGGTGCGGTTGTCGTCCGAGAGGGGCGGGTCATCGCCAGGGCTTGGAATCAGGTCGAATTGCTGCGGGATGCGACCGCGCACGCGGAGATGCTGGCCATCACGCAGGCCGAGGCGGACGTCGAGGACTGGAGGCTGACGGATTGCGACCTTTATGTGACAAAAGAACCGTGTCCGATGTGTGCGGGGGCCCTCGTTCATGCACGGCTCAGACGGGTTATTTTTGGGTGTCCGGATCCGAAAGGCGGCGCCGCGGGTGGCCTGATCAACATCCTCCAAATGCCGCAACTCAACCACCGGTGTGGTATCTCGGGCGGAGTGCTGGCCGGGGAAGCGGCCGGTCTGCTCCGGGAGTTTTTTGTCGCGAGGCGTGCGCGCCCGGGTGACGCCGGCTGACAGGTTTTTTCCTGCCATCCTTGCGTGTTGTGATATCGTCGCAGGCATGAAGCTTCCGTGCCTCCTGATTTTGTCCGCTACTGTTTTATCGGCTGCGGCCGGAGAGATCCGGCTTTCCGATGCCCAGGCGGGCGAGATCGGCCGCCGGATCTGGCGCAACGAATGTGCGGGGACGGTTTCAGGCCTCACATCCTGGAACAAGGGCGAGGAATTCCCTTCGCTTGGGATCGCGCATTTCATCTGGTATCCCGCCGGTCATCACGGGCCCTTCGAGGAGAGCTTTCCCGGTTTGGCCCGCTACCTCAAAGAAGCGGGGAAACCGGTGTCCGACTGGATGCTGGGCTCCTGCCCGTGGGCAACCCGCGCGGCGTTCGTCGCAGACATCGACGGCCCCCGCCTCACCGCGCTTCGCAAGCTCCTGGCGTCCACCGTTCCCGAGCAGGCCCGATTTGCCGCCATCCGGCTTGAGGGCGCCCTGCCGAAGATGCTTCAGGCTGCTCCCGCTGGTGCGCGTGGGAGGATCCGTGAGAATTTCGCTCGCGTCGCCGCGCAGCCGCTTGGCGGCTATGCGCTGATGGATTACGTCAATTTCAAAGGCGAGGGGGTGAGCCCCTCCGAGCGTTACAACGGCCAGGGCTGGGGCCTTTTGCAGGTGCTGGAGTCGATGGACTCCGGGGGGGCTGCTCTGCCCGCATTCGTTTCCGCGGCGGACGCTGTCCTGACGCGTCGGGTGAAAAATGCGCCGCCCGCCCGGAACGAGGGCCAGTGGTTGCCTGGCTGGCGGAACCGCCTCAAGACTTATCTTCCATGAGCAAGGACGATATCATCTCCATCTTTGAAAACATTGCCCGCCTCCTGGAGTTGAAGGGGGAGAATCCCTTCAAGGTTCGCGCCTACACGAATGCATCCCGTGCGCTCGAGACGCTGGCCGAACCCCTCGAGACCCTCGTTGCCGAAGACCGGCTCAAGGAGGTCGACGGGATCGGGCCCGCCACCGGCGGGAAAATTGCCGCGCTCGTCCGCGACGGGAAGCTGGAATACTACGACAGCCTGCGCGAGGAATTTCCGCCGGATATTCTGAGCCTTTTCGAGATCCAGGGACTCGGCGCGAAGAAGATCAAGGCTATGTGGGATGCTCTGAAAATCCACTCGGTCACCAAGCTCGAGCGCGCCTGCAAGGATGGTTCGGTGGCGGCGCTCCCCGGATTCGGCGAGAAGACTGCGGCAAATATTCTCCAGGCGATCGAACACCACCGGAAGCACGTCGGCGAGTTCCGGATCGGCGATGTGGCAGCGCTTGCCGAGAGCCTGCTCGATGACCTCCGCAGCCATCCGCGGGTGAACCTCGCAAACATTGCCGGCAGCTACCGCCGTAAGAAGGAGATCGTGCGCGATCTCGATTTTATCGTCTCCTCCCGGCATCCCGGGGAGGTCATGGAATTCTTCGCTTCCCATCCCCTCGTGGAGGCGGTCCTCGCGCGCGGCGCGACAAAGACGAGCGTGATCCTCAAAAACGGGATCCAATGCGACCTGCGGGCGGTCGCCTCGAACGAATACCCGTTCGCGCTGAACTACTTTACCGGCAGCAAGGAACACAATGTCCGCATCCGCTCGCGCGCGCTCGTCCGGGGCTGGTCGCTGAACGAATACCGGTTCAGCGAGGCTGATGGCCGCGAATTGAGGGAGCCGCTCCCGACTGTCCGCGAGGAAAGCGACATCTACCGCGCGCTCGGCCTTGATCCGGTTGAGCCGGAGCTTCGCGAGGACCGCGGCGAAATCGAGGCCGCCGAAAAGCACGAGCTGCCGAAGCTTCTCGAGTGGTCGAACCTTCGCGGTACGTTTCACAACCACACGAACGCCAGCGATGGCCGTGCCACGCTGGAGGAGATGGTCGCCGCCGCTGCCGAACTCGGACTCGAATACATCGGTATCGCCGACCACAGTAAAAGTTCGTTTCAGGCCCGCGGTCTGGATGAGAAACGCCTCGCCGGGCAGGTCGAGCGGATTCGCGAACTGAACAGGGAAGCCCGCGGAATCCATGTCTTCGCTGGCACGGAATGCGATATCCTCAAGGACGGCAGCCTCGATTTTTCCGACGAGGTCCTCGCCTCGCTCGACTATGTCGTCGCCAGCGTCCACTCGTCGTTCACCCTCTCCGAGGCGGAGATGACAAAGCGCATCATCCGCGCGATCAGCAATCCCTTTGTGACGATGCTCGGGCATCTCACCGGCCGCCTCCTCCTGACTCGCGAACCCTACCGCGTCAACGTTCCGGCCATCATCGAGGCGGCCGCGGAGACCGGAACGATCATTGAGCTTAACGCGAACCCCCGCCGTCTCGATATGGACTGGCGATGGTGGCCGACCGCCCGCCAGAAGGGCGTGAAGTGCGCGATCAACCCGGATGCCCACACGACCTCGGGCCTTCAGGATCTGGTTTTCGGAGTCGGTGCAGCCCGCAAAGGCTGGCTCACAAAAGCCGATGTCGTCAACGCCCTGCCGCTTGCCGGAATCAAGGATGTCCTTACTGCCAAACGCCCCAAGTAAACCATTACAATGAGAGGTCAGTTTCAATCCGGTCCGAAAACTTCCAGCTCAGCGAACTGCATGGAAAAGCGATTGGCATCCTTCGGGTTCGAACGCAGCAATTTTCCTACGACCCGGATATAACGGGCGTCCTCCGCAGGGAACGTCCATGTCTGTGCGCTTTTGGGGAGCGCCTGACGCACCACGGACGCGAGCCGGCTCCAGCGCTTTCCATCGGAGGAAGCCAGAATTTTGAAATTCACTGGAAAGCCTTGTCCGACTTGGCCGGGGTCGTTCCGCGGGTGGAGGCGGACGGTGCCGATCCGCTGCGTCCGGCCCAAATCCACTTGGACCCATTCTTCCCTGCTTGTTGGAGAGGGAGAACTCGACCAGCCGTTGATGCCGACGGACCATTCTTGAGGGGCGGGAACGGATTGGCTCAAGCCATCCACCAATCGAATGCGGCCCCATGGCGTCTGCCCGCCAAGACCTGTGTTTTCAAGGGAACTCGACGAGGTGACAAATCCGTGGAGGGCGAGGTTGGAACGCGGCGGGTTTTCCACAATCAACTTGATCACCGTGTCGTGAGGGATCCAGGAATCCTTCCCGCTCAGGGTCAAACTCAATTCCGACGTCGACTGCATGAGGTCCACCTGATGGCCGTCTGCAAGCCGCATTGCACGGCGGAATTTCCTGCCGTCGGCGGGAGCGGGAAGCTTGAGTGTCTTTCCCCGGGGCGGGTTCAGCACGTGGAGATATTCGACGGTGCTGTCGATCGATTTCGTTGCGACAATCCCATGCGGAAGCGTTGAGAGAAATGTTCCCTCCGGGGTCGGGTAGGAAGTGCTTGGATAAACGTCCCGCAGGGACTCCCGGACCGGGGTCACGAGAGCATTGAGCTCTGCAAATGCTTCGGCGACTCCCTTTTCCCACGAGCCATTCGGGTAGGGGCTCGCGGCCCATTGAACGCCGGAGCCTTCCGTGCCGGCTCCCGCCTGGAGCACAGAATAGCGGAACATCTGAACGCCGTTCAGTCTTGCCTTTCCCTTTTCCGGAGGCTCGATCGTCGCCCAGTGGAATCCCTGGACCACTGCGGTCGACCTGCGATAGGCGGGCCACTTTTCGGAATTGTAGTCGGTTTCATTGCGGGACATCCACGGATCCAGCCAGGATGGACGCCAGACTTCCTTGACGCCCAGCTCGCACGTGTCATTCGGGCCGGCGAGAGCGGCAAGGCTGAGGCCCGGACAGCGCGAGAGGATCGTGGCGCGCAGCCGGGGCAAATCGAGTTTGCCGGCCCACCGCTTGTCGGAGGACAGGCCGAATTCGCTGTCCATCCCGATTCCGACAATGTCCTTGCCGTAGCGCTCGACAATCTCGGCGTGGACGTCGTTGACGAAGTCGTTCCACCTTCGGTAGCCGTCCGTGGGGTCGTTGAATCCCAGCCTCTTCTGTTGCTCCTGCGAGTAGTCGTGGCCATCGAGCGGGTGGGTGAAGAGGAACACCCTGATTCCCTTTGCCTTGAAGGCCGCGATCATCTCGCCGATGAGGTCGCGTTTCGAAGTGAAGCCGGGTCCCCTCCAGGCATCGAGGGCGGCGCAGGGATGCAAAGTGGTTCCCGCACCGTGGAAATCCATCAGGACGACATGGTCAAACCCATAACGCGCCGCCTGATCCGCCACGGCAACGGGATCCGCCGCACGGGCGAACTCGTCCATCGATTTCGCCCGGCTTCCATCCGAAAACCGGATCACATTTTCGACCCCGTCCGGCATTCCGGTCCATGTGATGAACAACCCCTGCCGCAAATGAAAGTTTTCCTGATAGGCCGCCACCGCCGTCCCGGTCGCAGCCACGCACCCGAGGAGTGCAAGCAGTCGCCAAAGATGTACGCGGAAATTCCAATGTGCCGACATATGAGGGGATTTTTCGACCAGCAGGCACTGAAACACCCTGGGGAACGCTGGCATGATCTGGTTTGTACGTGCCGGTTTTGAGTGCGTCAATCCTGGTTCGGGGAGAAAATTGCAAAAGCGGATTTGGACAGTTTCGATGCGCCACCGGAGGCGGTAAATCTCGGGGACGGTCAGCGCGGGTACATTAAGATTGTTGGTCAGGAAAACAAAGTCCCGGTTGGTCTCCTCGTCGTAATAGCGCGCCTTGCGCAAGAGCGCAGGGAAGTCCGACCGCTCCTTGCGCTGAATCGGGTTCCCGACTTGTCGCCGCGCCGCCGGTTAGCATGTCCACAACCTGAGACCACTGCAGGGAAACCGAATGGTGTATGTGGGAATCCGATCCCGCAGGTGATTGGCTTGTGCATCTTGATTCCGGATTGTTTTTTGCGGAAGCCAGGAGCGGTTTGGCATCCGGTTCCGGGGGGCCGGTCACTTTTTGGCTTTCGGGTCTGCTGATGACGTGTTTGGAATTGCTGCTGACGAACTGAACGCCATCATGCAAGCGGTCCCGTGGCCATTGAACGCCCACTGCGAATTGGTTCGCAGCGGGATTGATTTAGGCTTTCTTCAAGCAAAGCAATCAGGTTTGGTTGACGTCGGCCAGCGTGGCGGGGACGATTGCCCCAAGGCAGGGGGCCGGAGCAGTTGCTTTCTGGAGAAGCATGGCCGAGCCTGCTGAGCCCTCAGACTTATCAAAATGCTATTCCCCGAATATGAAATTTGAATGTCCACATTGCCACCAGCATCTTCTGGCGGACCCGACATCAGCCGGACAGGTCATCCGTTGTCCGGCCTGTAACAACCGGCTCCAGATTCCCACGCCCCCGAAGCTTCCGCCGCGGGGACCTGCGCCGGGGGCTCCGCCGCGGCCCGGTCCTCCGGGGCCCCGGGGGCCAGCACAGCAGCAGGCGCCTGCCCTTCAGGAGCAGCCAGAGGCCACGCAGGAATACTACGAGCAGGGGCCCGGCAGCGAGCGTCAGGTCTGGAAGGAAACGGACCCCACGAATCCAAACATGATGATGAGCCTCGGGATCGGCGTCGGCCTCCTCGTTCTGTGGTATCTCCTCCTGCTCCCGTTCAACCCGCCGCCGGACAAGGCGATCGCGGAATACTCGGGCATGCAGTTCGTGGCCTCGCTCTTCTATAAGCATTTTCTGGTCAGCGTGCTGAACACGCTCTTCTTCACCTGGGCGATGGCGATCGTTTATTTGAAGCATGAGAAGCTCAAGCACCAGAAGGCGGCGCTCCTGCTCGACGTTCTCCCCATGCAGCTTGGCAAGGAGATCAGCGAGGAGAATGTCGGGCTCTTCATCGACCACGTCTACGCTCTTCCGAAAAAGCTGCGCGACAGCATGATGGTCAACCGCATCCGCAAGGCGCTCGAGCTTTTCGAAATCCGCCAGAAGAGCTCCGACGTGCGCGAAATGATGGCAATCCAGTCCGAGATCGACGGGGCGCGGATCAACGGCAGCTTCACGCTTCTGCGGGCGTTCCTCTGGGCGATCCCGCTCCTCGGGTTCATCGGCACCGTGCTCGGGCTCTCGCACGCGATCGGGGGAATGAATTTTGCCAACGTCGAGGATATCGCAAAAATTGTCGGCTCGATCAACAAGGTGACGAGCGGGCTGGGGACGGCGTTCGATGCGACCCTGCTCGGGCTCGTGCTGGCGATGACGCTGAACTTCCCGCTCAACTCGCTGGCGAAGCAGGAGGACGACAACCTGAGCGCGATCGATGCGTTTTGCAACGAAGTCCTGCTGCCCCGGCTGAAGGACACTCCGACCGAGGGAGAGGAGACCTCTGCCGATATTGCGGAATCGGTCATGAAGTCGATCTCGGGCTCTCAGGAGGCGTTTCTCCGCGACCTGAACGAGCTCTCGAAGCGGATGAACGAGTATGCCAGCAGCCTCGATAGCAAGATGGCCGCATTCCAGAAGTCTGTCACCGAGGAACTGGTCGCCAAAACGACGCAGATGCGGACGGAGGTGCAGGGCTCGACGGAGAAGGCTGTGAAGGATTCGCTGGAACAGACCTCGAAATATATCGGCGGCCTTCAGGAGGGAATAAATACGCTCAACAAGGCCCTGAAGGACCTCGGCGAGAAGCAGGTGGTGATCAACGTCACCAAGAAGCGCGGCTGGTTCAGCCGCGACTGATTTCCCGGCCTCCGCCGCCTCTCCTGACCCGACATGGCCAAACGCCGCCACGGACACCACGACGAAGTCCTGCTGATTCCCTTCCTGGACATCCTGTGCTCCCTGATCGGCGTTCTGATCCTGATTATTGTCGTGCTCTGTGTCGCCCAGACCCAGAAGGCCAACGGCCGGACTAAGGAGGAACTCGCCCGCTCGGAAAAGTTCCAGCGCCTTCAGAGGGAGGAAAAAACTCTGCGAAAAACGGAGGCCGACCTGAAGAAGAAGATCGCGGACATGGAGAAAGCGAAGGTGGAACTTCTGGCCAAAAAGAAAAAAATCGAGGAACTGAAGCCCCGGCTCGACAACAGCGGCGAGGCAGCCAAAAAAAACCAGGAAATGGCGGCGAAACTTCAGGCGCAGATTGCGGCGGCGATCGCGCAGACAGCAGTTGTGCAAAAGGGAATTCCGCCGGTCGAAGCGGAGATCGCGAAGCTCAAGGCCGAGCTCGAAGCCAGGAAGAAAACGCCCGAATCTGTGCCGCGTATCGTCGTCCGTTCGTCCGGATCGGGGACGCAGAACAAGACGCCGTTTTTCATCGAGTCGAACGCGCAGGGGATTGTGATTCACAAGGGGCCTACGGAAAAGGTTACCGTTCCCGGCAGCATGATCGCGGCCAGCCCCGAACTGGCGGCCTTTTTGGAATCGGTCAAGGCCGTTCCCAACTCCACCGTGATCTTCCTTCTCCGCAGGGACGGGTTCGGCACCTACCGCGCTGCCGCCAGCCTTGCCGAGTCGCGGTTCGGCATCATAACCGGCAAGCTCCCGCTTCCCGGCGACGGCGCGGTTGATCTCAACCTCTTCAACTCCCGCTGACCGACCACGATGTCCCGCCGCCGCCAGCCCGAATCCGAACTCCCCTTCGTCGCCGCCCTTATGGACACGATGACAAACGTCGTGGGTGTGCTGACGATCGTGCTCGTGATGATCGGGATCAGCCTGGCAAGCGCGGTCAATAAGGTTCTATCCGAGCTGCCGCCTGCGACGCCCGCGCAGGTCCAGACCGCGCAAACGGTCGCCGACAAGCTCCGCGCAGTGGTTAAGGCGCTCGAGGAGCAATTGAAACAACTCACCACTCCTGCCATCCCGCCTGCCGCAGAGCTGGAAAAGGAGATCGCCCGCCTCGAGCAGGAGATTAAACTCAAAGGGATCAAATTTCTCGATATTGAAAGCCTCGCAAAGGAGCTTGCCAAGCGCGAGGAGGAGCTGAAAAAAAAGCAGGAGGAGGCGACCAGGCTCGTTCAGGAGCGCGACCGCCTGAAGGCCTTGCTGGCCGCCACGCCGGTCATCAAGCCTCCCGAAGCGAAAGTCGTGCGCATCCCGGACAGCCGCCCTGTTCCGGATGGTGCGGTCAAACAATACATCCTCGTGACGGGCGACGGACTAACCTACTTCGATGTCGACGGGGCGCGCGCCACGTATGCGAGGGAGTTCCTGTCGGCAAACGTCCAGTCCTGCGTTTTTGAGCGCCGGAAGGTCGGCGCCACAACCAGGGTCATTTTCGACCAGACGAAGCTGGCCGACTATTTCTCGAAGCGGAAGCTGCAGTATCGCAATCTCCTCCTCACCCCCAAGTTCGATCCGTCCAAGAGCTACGCTGTCATCACGCTGACCCCGACACCCGGAACCGGAGAGAAGCCGGCCCAATTCAACGTGCCGGGCTCTCCGTTCGAAGCCGCACTCCGGAAAATCAAATTCAACCCGAAGAATGTGGTGATGTTCAAAGTCACCGCCGACGGGTTCGAAAACTATCTGCTGGCGAGGGACATTGCCGACCGGATCGGTGTGCCGGCAGGATGGGATTTTCAGGGCGATCAGAAATTCACTCAGACATTTGGCGTCTACGACATTCCGGTGAACGTTCTTGTGAAGCCCGTTCCGACACCGACTCCGAAACCCGGTGCCATTCCCAAGGCGGTCGATCCGCTCCGGGAGCGTCTGGATTGAGGGATCGCGCCTCCCGGCGCGGAGTCTTCTGGCGGGCAGAGCCGGGAAAGGCTTGATTGCAGGGGCGAGTTGCCCGATCGTTCTCCGGTTAGCCCGTCTGCCCGGAAAGCGATCTTCCGTCCGCGCCATGCACGATTTTTATCATCCCCGTTCAGCCGTTACGAGTCTGTCGCTTCTATTTTTTGTCTGTCTGGGTGGCTCTCTTGGGCTCGGGTCGGTGCGGGCTGCGGGGGCGGAGAAGTATGACGAGTTGGATTCTGCGCGAGTGGATGCGATCGCACACATGCTGTCCGGTCAACCGGCCGGTTTTGGAAAACCGATCGGGGACCGGACGTTCTGGAGCAGCCTGTCCGCAAAAGCCGTAGCAGGAAATGTCGTCTTCGAGGCTGAGAAGCTGCTGGCCCGTCCCTTTCCGGCCTGGGACGATTCGCACTATCTCGATTACTCAAAGACCGGCCAGCGCCCGACCGGAGAAAAGATGATGCGCGCGAGGGATGGCTGGCTTTATCCGCTGGCGATGGCCGAATGCATCGAAAACAAGGGGCGGTTTCTCCCGCAAATCCGCGAGGTCCTGCTGGAGTATGTGAAGCAGCCGACCTGGACGCTTCCCGCGCACGACGGGGATCTTGGCAACTTCCAAAAGCGGCGCTACTCGGTAGATCTCTCGTCCTCGGCGATGGCGGCACAGCTGGCTCAGGCCATTTACCTGCTGGGGGAAAAACTCGATTCCGAAACAAAAGAGAAAGTGCTTTCGGCTCTGAACGAAAGAGTCTTCAGCCCCGTGCGCGAGAGCTTGCGGACGGGAAAGGGAAACTGGTGGCTGGGAAGCACGTCGAGGCCGGTCCAGAACAACTGGAATGCCGTCTGTCTGGCCGGAGTCGCTGGCGCAGCCCGCACGGTTCTACCTGACCCGCGTGACCGGGCCGTGTTTCTGGCTGCCGGCGAGCACTACTCGAAATATTTTGTTAACGGGTTCCGGGGTGACGGCTATTGTGACGAGGGGTACGGCTACTGGAGTTATGGTTTTGGGAACTACTCGGTGCTGCGTGAGATCCTGATGGATGCAACCCGTGGCAAGGTCGACCTCTTTAAAGATCCGAAGGTGGCTGCCATGGCCCTGTATGGCGTAAGGGCGGTGATGGTGGACGCTCGCGTTCCGACATTTGCCGACTGCCGGCTCGGCACAAAGGCGGACCGGCTTTGGGTCGCTTATTGCAACAGTGTTCTCAATCTGGGTCTGCCGGAATATCCGCTGTCCCAGGCTCCCGGCGGGAAGGCACTTCAAACGGTTTTTATGGGTGCGACGCCTGTGGAGGGGGCGGGCACTGCAAAGGGCAGCAGGATCGGGCCCCGCTCATTCTTCGAAAATGCCGGTGTCCTGGTAAGCCGCCCGATACCAGGTTCGCCCGGCCGGCTGGGCGTGGCCGTCAAGGCTGGCGGCAACACGAGCCACAGCCACAACGACATCGGTTCGTTCGTCATCGCGCTTAATGGCGAGCTTCCTGTGGGCGACCCGGGCGGACCGCATGCGTATAACAGCCAGACGTTCGGCCCCAGGCGCTACGAGAACAAGCTCCTCAATTCCTTCGGCCATCCGGTTCCGGTTGTCGATGGGAAGCTGCAGAAGGACGCCACCAAGGTTGTCGCCAAGATTCTCTCCACAAAATTCACCGATGCGGCCGACGAGATTCGCATCGACATGCGGCCGGCCTACGACGTGCCCGGTTTAAAAAAACTCGAGCGCCTGCTGACCTATGCGCGGGCCGGATCTGGCCAGGTGGTTGTTGAGGATGTGGTGGAGTCCTCAAGGCCCATCGCTTTTGAGATCGCGCTGCCGGCCACGGGCAGTTTCAAGCAACTCGACGAGCGACGGATCGAGTTCGCTGCCGGCCAGGCGAGGCTGATCGCGGTTGTCGAAACGCCCGACGGGTTTACTGTCAGCGACGAGGTTGTCTCCGAGCTGGCGGCACCGTCATTCCACCGGGTGGGCCTCAAGCTTCTCAAGCCGGTGACCTCTGCGAAGGTTCGGGTGACGTTTCGGCCGGCGGACTGAGCAGGTGTCCGCATTGCTCTCCCATCCGGCTCAGTCAATCTGCCATTCAAAGAGGGCCGGCGTGGGCCCTGCACCCGCCGGGAAGACGAGCCGCACGTGGGCAGCCTTGCCGGGTGCCTGAAGAACCACCGGAGAGCCGGTGACCGGTTCCCTGCTGTGATCAGCAAGGATTTTCCAATTCCGGCCGTCCTCTGAAGATTCCAGCCGGAACCGGTATTCCTTCCAGGGGTATTCAAAGCGCAGCTGGTGGCTGGTGAACCCGAGCGGTTCGGGAAAGTCGAGCTGGAGCCACGATTCCTTCTGCCCGGGCGCGGCGGCCCAGAGCGTCGCAAAATTGTTGTCCACGGCGCGTTGCGGACCGGTTGCCGGGGTGCGGTTGCCTGATGCCGAGGCGGTCGCTGCGGCTTGCTTTCCTGCGGGCAGCCGCCGGACAAGTGGCGGACCGCTGTGCGTCGGGGTGACTTTTAGGATATTGCCGTCCGCGGCGAATGTGAGCTCATCGACACACGTCTGGCGCCCGACAAACCTGCCGTCGAACGGAATGTTATGCCGATGGTAAAGGATGTAAGTTTTTTCGTCCTTTTCAAAGATGGCATGGTGACCGGGGGACCGCACATTGTTGTCAATGTTTGTCACAAGGATGGGGCTTGAAGCTGTTTCCTGAAACGGGCCGAACGGGTTGTCCGCGGTGGCAACGTGGACCTGATAGCTGTCCGATGTGGTCTTTCCACTGGAGTACATGAGGTGGTAGCGTCCCGCGCGCTTGAACAGGAACGGCGCCTCGAAGTAGTTTGCCGGCGTTACCTCCCGGACTTCGCCGTCGAAGGTGACCATGTCGGGCTTGAGCTTGACCACCCAGCACTTGCCGTTGATCCATTCCAGGCCGGATCCCCAGTAAAGGTAGGCCTGGCCGTCTGTATCGATGAATGCCTCGGCGTCGATCATGTGGAAGCCCGGCTTGAAGTCGGCGGGGATGAGCGGGCGACCGCCGTGGGCGTCGTGCCACGGACCCGCAGGCGCATCGGCGTTCCCGACCCAGACCTCGCTGCCGACCGACACATACATGTAAAATTTGCCGTTGATCGCGCGCACGACCGAGGGCGCCCAAACCATGCTCTTCTTTGAGGTCGGGCTGGTGCAGGCCGCTTTTGTTGGCCAGTTCAGCACGTGGTATTTCCAGGATTTGAAATCCTCCGACTCCCAGCAGCCAAGCGTCTTGTCTCCCCAGGGGTCGAGCGTTGCGAAAAGGAAATGCTTCCCTCCGTCCGTGACAAGCGAAGGGTCGGCAAAATACCCCGGCAGGATCGGGTTGGTGTCGCCGGGCGACTGTCCGGGGAGATTCGTGGCGGCGGCACCGAGCGCCGGATCGAGAGCGGCCAGCAGCAAAAAGGCGAGGGGCTTTAAGTTCATGCTAAAATTCCTGTTATCCGGCGTGTCGGCAGTCTTACTGGAAGTCCATGTGCACAGGAGCGTGCGGTGTCGGAATGCAAAGGACCTTGCGTCCATAATGCCTGAAACATCAGGCATGTCACGTCGCATAAAATGTCTCGGCGGCGAGCGCGGTGTGAGGATTTGAAGTTCGTCAAGCCGGTTTCTGTTCCAGCGAAGGAAAAGTGAGCTTGCACGACCAGCCCATCTGGACGAACTATGTCCGTTTCCTCCACATGAAACCCGGCACAAAGTAAGATCAACACTCTCCGATGCGAAGCAAGCCCGCCGAATTAAGTGTGAGTCGCGCAAGTGTCTGCAGGCCGCCCGGTCGACCGGTTCGGCTTCTCGCCGCGGGAGTGCATTTTTTTGCACTCTGCTGGATTGCCCACTCCGGTGCTGCGCAGGTGGCTTATTCCGACCTCTGGGGAGACAAGGGCGAAAAGTGGTCGCCGCATTCCCGGCTTCCGGATTTCAGCTTTGCCGGTTACCAGCGCGGTGAGCATCCGATTCCCAACCCGCCGGTGAAAGCCAATGCGAGAAATTTTGGAGCGAAGGGCGACGGGCTGAGCGACGACACGGCAGCCATTAACGCTGCAATCGCTGCCACGACGGACGGTGCGATTCTTGTTCCGGCGGGGCGCTACAAGATCACCGGTCTCATCCGTCTCAACAAGCCCAACCTGGTGCTGAGAGGAGAGGGTGCCGACCGCTCGGTTCTGGTTTTTCCGAACACGCTGACTGATGTGAAGCCGAACTGGGGGGCCACAACCACGGGAAAGCCGACCAGCAACTATTCGTGGAGCGGTGGGTTTGTTGTCATCGGGGGTGCGGCCGGCAAGGCACAAGCGGGGACGGCTGTGGTCGCTCCTTTTCCCCTTCGGGGGGATGACTGGCTGACTGTCCCGGATGTGGCTGGTTTTTTGCCCGGTCAGTGGATCGATGTCAAAGTCACTGACGACAGCGGCCTTTCTCTCAGCAGCTGGATTTACAATCGGGATAGCGGTTTGGTGAAATCATTGAGACCCCAAACCGCCCGGCAAGTGGCAAAGATCGCAGACATCGACCTCCCGGGCAGACGCCTCCGCCTCGACCGTCCGCTGCGCTTTGACATCCGCCCCGAGTGGACTCCGGAGGTCCGGCCATTTGCGCCGGCTGTCGTCAATTCGGGCGTCGAGAACATGGGCTTTGAATTTCCGGCGCTTCCGTATCGCGGGCACTTCACGGAGTTGGGGGCAAACGCGCTGGCAATTGGCAATGCCGCGCACTGCTGGATCCGCAATGTGAGGATCGCAAACTCCGACAGCGGGATCTATGCAAACGGAGTCCATTGCACGATCAGCGATGTCGTGCTTACTTCGGCGCGGACGCCGGCAAACAAGGACACCGGCCATCACGGGATCTCAGTCAATGGATCGGACAACCTCATCACCCGCTTCGATTTCCAGCAGCGGTTCATCCACGACATTTCCGTCCAGGGTGCAGGCAGTGCCGGGAATGTATTCTCCTGCGGCAAGGGAAAAGATCTCTGCTTCGACCACCATAAGCAGGCCCCGTTTTCCAACCTCTTTACCAATATCGACTGCGGGGCTGGCAATCGCGTCTGGTCCTGCGGGGGCGGGGCAAATCTCGGCAAGAACAGCGGTGGATGGACGACGTTCTGGAATTTGCGTGCCTTTAAAAAACTGGCCTTCCCGCCGGAAAGCTTTGCCCCGGCCACAATCAATGTCATTGCGATCCCGACGGCGGAGGAGGCGGTGAAAATCCCCGGCGGAAAGTGGTTTGAAACGATGCGCCCGGAATCCATCTTCCCCGGTGATCTGCATGCTGCGCAGCTGGCCCGCCGGCTCAGGAGATAGCCGCACGGGCACGTGGGTGTCGCCAATTCATGCGACATGACACGTCGCGCGTTCCCATCAGCAAGTCCAGCGCAATCAGGGCCAGCACATGGAATCCCATGACTGCGACCACCCCACTCAGAGAAGCCGTCTTGCTTGGCTCGGTCTCGATCGACGCCAGCAGGCGGCTTGCTGTAAAGTAATTTAGGATTATGAAAAAAACCTTCCAGATGGCCCTGTGCCTGATTGCTGCGTTTGCGTTGGCCTCCAGCGCCTTTGCTGCACCCGCACGCGTTGCGATTCTCGGCGATAGCATCACCTACGGCGGGCGCTGGGCAACGATGGTCGAGTCCGCGCTGCGGGCGACCCCTCAATTTGCCAACGCGGAGATCGTCAATTTCGGCCTCTCGAGCGAAACGGTGTCCGGGCTTTCCGAGCCGAATCATGCCGGCGGCAAGTTTCCCCGTCCATGCCTGCACGAGCGCCTTTCGAGAATTCTGAGCGACTTCAAGCCGATGCTGGTCCTAGCGTGCTACGGGATGAACGATGGCATTTACCTGCCTCCGGACCCTGCCCGGATGAGGGCGTTTCAGGACGGGATTCTCAAGTTCAAATCGGAGGTCGAGCAGCAGGGCGGGAAGGTGATATTTATCACGGCTCCTCTGCACAACGCAGACAAGCCATCCGACGATCCGCAGCGCTACGACGCCGTTCTCGACGCCCAGGCCGCCTGGCTCAACTCGCAGCGCGGCAGCGGGTGGCTGGTCGTCGACATCCGGCCGGATTTGAAGAGCGGTGTCACGGCTGCTAAGAGTGTCGATTCAGGCTTCGTCTATGCCAAGGATGGCATCCACCTCGGTGAACAGGGCCACGCACTGATCGCGGAGTCGGTTTGCAGACAGCTCTGGCCGCTGCTGAAGCTAACCGGTTCGCCGGAGATTGCCGGGCCGGATGCATTGGCCATCCTTTCCCGTCGCAGCGAACTTTTGAAGCTGGCCTGGCTTGGCAAAACGAAGCACGTGCGCCCGGGTGTGCCTGCCGGTTTCCCGCTCGGCCAAGCCGAGGTCGAGGCGGCTCGCCTGCTGAAGGATTATGAGCTGGCGGCAAAAACTGCTTCCGCATCGACGAAAAAGTAATGTTTGTATCCGCCGGTCGGGTGGATAAAAATCAACAATCCGGCGGCTAGAACCCCGCTGGATCCACACACTATTCTCCGGCTGATCGCTCAGCATGATATCGTCTATGAATAACTTCCTGAAGCAGTCTCACATGAGCGCATTCGTTTCCCTGCTTGCGCTGGCCGCCACGCTCACTGCACTGCCTGCTCAGATCGTCGACAAGGTCGAATGGAAATCGTTCCTTGCCAGGCAGGATATGGTCTGGAGCCGCCTGCCTGCGCGCTTCGAGGAGGCTGCGTTCACGGGCAACGGGCTCACGGGAGCGATGGTTTTCACCGGTGATAAGGGTCAGGTCCTCAAATGGCAGATGGGCAGGTCGGATGTCGCCTTCATGACGTCGCGGATTCCGATCGGTGATCTTGTTCTTAAGCCCCAGGGAAAGATCCTCTCCGGCGAGATGCGGCTTGATCTCTGGAATGCCGAGGTCCGCGGAACAATCAAGACCGACAAGGGGGAAATTGAGTTTCGCACGTTTACACACACCAACCAACTGGTGAATGTCTTTGAGTCTACCGCAAAAGGTGGCGAAAAGGCCGAATGGTCGTGGGCGCCCGGGCTGGCCACGAATCCCCGCAAGATTTATCGGAAGGAGCCGATCACACCGGCGGACCAGAATCTCCCGCCCGTGGCTAGCAGGGAAGGGGAGATCGATATTTCCTTCCAGCCGCTCCGTCCGGCGGGTGGGCACGCGACCGCATGGAAGATTGTGGATGCGGGCGTCGGGAAGCAGGTCGTGTTTGCCGCTGTGGGCTACTCCGACCAGGAGGCAGCAGCCAAGGCAGAGGCCGCCGGAGTTGTGCGCGCGGCGGTTGCGGAAGGTCTCGCCTCCCTTACAGAATCCCACCGGGCCTGGTGGCACAAGTTCTGGCCGGAGGGGTTTGTCTCCGTGCCGGATGCCCGGATCGAGAGCTTCTACTATATTCAGATGTATAAAATGGCCAGCGCGACTAGGCCCGGCCGGCCGGCCCTTGACCTGATGGGGCCTTGGTTCCGTGGGACTCCCTGGGCGAAGATCTGGTGGAATCTCAACATTCAGCTTGCCTACTGGCCGCAGCTCACCGGCAACCGCCTCGCGCTGGGCGAGTCGCTCGCCGAGCTCCTCGATAATAATGCTCCGGCCCTCGCCACAAATGCAGGTGAGTTCTCATCCGACTCAGCGGGCATCGGGCGCGCCACAGGTTACGACTGCAAGGGTGCGGTCAGCGGCGAACTCTGTAACCTGCCGTGGACCGTCCACAACTACTGGCTCCATTACCGCTACACGATGGACGACAAGATGCTCCGGGAGCGCATTTACCCGCTCCTCAAACGGACGGTGAACTACTACCTCCACCTGCTCAAGGAGGGGGATGATGGCAAACTCCACATTTCGCGCGGAGTGAGCCCCGAATACCCGAACCAGCCAACCCCGAACCCGGATTGCAATATCGATCTCTCGCTTCTCCGTTGGGGTCTGCAGACGCTTATCGAATCGAGCAGGCGGCTCAAGCTTGACGACCCCGACCTGCCGGTCTGGAAAAGGACGCTCGAGCGCCTGACCCCGTATCCGCAGGATGCCAACGGCCTGATGATCTCAGCCTCCGTGCCATTTGCCGAATCCCACCGCCACTACTCGCACCTCCTCATGATCTATCCGCTTTACATCATGACCCCCGAGCAGCCCGAGAACCGCGAACTCGTTGTCAAGTCTCTCAAACACTGGATGAGCATGCCCAGAGCGCTTGCCGGCTATTCGTTCACCGGCGCGGCCTCGATCTCCGCGCTCCTTGGCGAAGGCGACGAGGCCGCGAAGTACCTGAACAAACTTCTGGATTCCAAAATCCCACCGAACACCCTCTACGTCGAAGCCGGTCCCTGTATCGAGACCCCGCTCTCCGCCGCGGCATCGCTGAACGACATGCTCCTCAGCAGCTGGGGCGACCGCATTCGCGTTTTTCCGGGTGTGCCTTCCGCTTGGAAGGATGTTGTTTTTAATAATCTACGCACCCAGGGGGCATTCCTCGTCAGCGCGTCGCGCAAAGGCGGCAAGACCGAGTGGGTGCGCATCAAAAGCCTCGCAGGAGAGCCCTGCCGGATCCGCCCCGGCATTGAGGGGCAGGTGAAATCCACCGCTCCCATGACGCCGGCCGGCGACGGGGCCTTCGACCTGAAGTTACCAAAGGGCGGGGAGTCGGTTCTCTACGCTGGTCCCAAGCCGCCCCAATGTGTCATCGCTCCTGTCCCAACCGACCCGTCTAGATCGAATTTTTACGGACTCAATCCGACGCGCTGAAGACCGTCATCTTCGAAACGTTGTGGCGGAAAACCAGAGGCCGTTCCGAGGGAGCGAGTATTCCAGTCCTTGCAATTGACCGCATCCTTGCGTATGCCACTGGCGGGTTTGTCGCCCAAAGGACCACCGATGGGAAAAATCAATAAAACTCTCACCAAGGTGGCTGCCGCCTTGCTGCTTCAGCCAGCCGTGCTGCTTGCGGGCCTACCTGGTATGTCCACCTTTCCGACGATGGGATTGACGGCAACGGCATCGGGACCGGCGACCAGTGATGTAAAAGGTTCCCGGAAGCGCCACCCAGCAACGGGGGAAGAGTTGTTGTCAGGAAGAACATTTCGATTAGGAACCGGAAGAGGTTGGTTCAGGCGTGGCTTGTTCGCCCTTGGTTTGCTTGGCGAGCCGGCACACGCCGATGGAAAAAGTAAGAATTCCAGATAAGCCGAATCCGACAACCCAAGGTAGTGAAAAAATAGCCCCGAAAATAAATAGAGCCAATCCAAGCATGTAAGCGACATTAAACAAAAAGCTAGGCCAAGTGACGTCGAAATCCCCTGATGGATTCCCCCCCCCCAGAGGCATCCGCATCCATAAGCCAGGACATCGGGCTGAGGAAAAACATCATGAAGAATCTTGGGACAAGTATTCCCGCAATAACAGTAACGCCCAGCATCAGTAATGACTTGATTCCCAATGAGTCGATCTCAATGGAGTAGGCTGCCTTGAGATGAAATAATACAAGAGAGAGCAATCCTCCGACAACAAAACCGCCCAGCCCGCCAGCAACTGCCAGTAAGATTCGTCTGATGATGCGAAAACCTGACTTCAGCATGGATTCAATTTTTCGGCGAACAGTCAGATTTGAGCTGCGCGCGGCATATGCCCTGCACTTGCCTTACCAAAGGGCAGCCCGGTTGTTGGCGTTTCATGACGCGATTGTGTGCTCCGCGCAAACCGCTTCAAGAAAAATGTCGGCCGCGAAGCCGTGGTAGTTCCGCTCCGTCGGGATCCTTGCGGTCGATTTTTGCCGGAACGCCCCTGTGTTCCGATGAGCTCAAACACTGGCGTCATCGGGTATTGCCGGCGACTCCACCGCTGCCGTCCATGATCGGCGACCGGAACACGTGCCGGCCCGGGTGAGCAGCCGCTTGCAGAAAAGCAAAATTATGGCAGTGTCCCGCGTATGAAATCATTTCGGCTTCTTTTCCTCGCGTTTGTTGCCATGACATCGGCCGCCTCCGCCGGCCTCTACGAGCAGAAGATCAGTGCGCTCGACGGTTCGGAGCTCGATCTTTCCGCGTTGAAGGGCAAAACGGTTCTTTTTGTGAATGTCGCCTCACGCTGCGGGTTCACCAAGCAGTATGCCGGTCTTGAAAAGCTCCAGGGCGAGCTGAAGGACAAAGGTCTCGTCATCGTGGGCGTGCCCTCGAACGATTTCGGCGGACAGGAACCCGGCACGCCGGAGGAAATTGCCACTTTCTGCAAACAAACCTATGGCGTTGATTTTCCCCTTACCGAAAAAGTCCACGTTAAGGGGGCGGAAAAGCACCCACTTTACGCCTTCCTGACCGCTGGCCGTGGCGAGCCGAAATGGAACTTTCACAAATATCTCGTGAGCCCCAGCGGCGAGGTTGTCGGCGAGTTTCCGAGCAAGGTGGCGCCGGACAGTCCGGAGCTCCGCGCGGCCATCGAAGCCGCGCTCGTGGCCAGCGGCCAGTAAGCCAGCGGATAGTTGCCCGGCTTGGTCAGCCGGCTGAGCCGATCAGGATCCCGGTCAGGAAGACGAGGATCCCGCCGACAACCACCTGGAACGCGGCCGACAGGAGCGGGGTGTCCATGTATTTGTGGCGGATCCAGGAAATGACCGCCAATTCGACGGCCACGACGGCGATAGCGACTGTCATGGCGATGTGGAAGTCCTTGATCAGAAACGGGAGAGTATGCCCGATCCCGCCCAGGGTGGTCATGATTCCGCAGACAGTTCCCCGCGTCCACGGATGCCCGCGCCCGCTGATGACTCCGTCATCGGAGAGCGCCTCTGCGAACCCCATGCTGATGCCGGCACCAATCGATGCCGCCAGGCCGACAACAAAGGCGTCCCAGCTATCCTTCGTGGCGTAGGCTGCCGCAAAGACCGGGGCGAGGGTGGACACTGAGCCATCCATCAGGCCGGCCAGGCCCGGCTGGATCACCTGCAGGACAAAAAGCTTGCGGGCAGTTTCATCCTCCGCCTTTTTGGCTCCCGATGTGTCGAGCGATTCCCGCATATCGGACGCCATGCCCTTGTGGACCTCCTCGGCCGCAGCGAGTTCGTTAAGAAGGATGCGCACTTCCTGGTCGGCCGTCCGCTTGGCGGCGGTCTGGTAGAAGCGAAGCGACTCGGCTTCCATGACCCCGACCATGTCCCGAACCTGCCTGATGCTCAGCGACCGCGAGAGCCACAGCGGCCTGCGGTGAAGAAACCCCTTTACATCCTCGCCGCGGACGAACGGGATGTGGCCACCGTAGCGCTGCCGGTGCATCTCGATCAGGCGCGTCGCATGCGTGCGCTCCTCATCGCGCATCGATTCCAGCATCTGCGCGGTCGCGGGGTATTTCTCTTTCATCCGGCCCGCAAAATCGCCGTAGATCCGCGCGTCGTCCTCCTCGAGTGAGATTGCCAGAGCGAGAATCTCGCTCGGCGTCAGCTCCGCAAACGATTTCTTCATCAAGCACTGAAAGCAGAATTGTGACGGCTGGCAAGCGGGGAATGGTCGACTCGGGAGGCTCCGGTGCCTGTTCCCGCAGGCGGGGCCGGAGGCGCACCGAGCCGCGAGTAAGTTGACGCAAATAAATGTGTTGCCAAATTACGGTGGAAGAAATATTTGATCTACATCATGATTTCGACCATCAAGCGGTTCGTAGTCGTATCGGCTGGTGCCCTCTCGCTCACGCCGGTTTTTGCGAAAGATCAACCACCCAAATCCTCCGGTCCGAAGCTTGGCGAACAGGAGGCCAAGTATGACGAGGCAGCCGACCGGGCAAAGAGGGCCAATCTGGAGAAACTGTCCGGGGTTGACGGAATTGATTTTGGTGCGGACTTTCCGGCCACGGGCTTCGAGGTCGAGCAGGACCGCGGGGCATTGAAGATCTACAAGAAAACAGGGGAGAAGCTTCTTCTGGGGCCTGCGCTGCTGGAGACCGTTCTCTATTATGTCTTTCAGGGAAAATTCTACGGGGTGGCCTTCCACACCGAGGACGGGCAGGACTCGCTCGCTCTGAAGAGTGTGCTGGTGAATGCCTTCGGTACCGGTGAGAACTCAGTCGACGAGGGGCCCTCGACTCTTTGGCTGACCAAGAAGAACGGTTTGCTGTTTGATCTGAATCCATCGACCGGCGAGGCCAGCGCTTTCCTGTTCGACATCAAGCTTCACGACGCCTGCCTGGCCGAGCAGTCCGCGGCTGCCAGCGAGGCCGCCCAACAGCTCATCCAAGGAAAACTATGAAACCCACATTTACGAACCATTTGAAATCCCTGATGCTCGGCGGGGCGATTGCGCTGGCGGGCGGCCAAACCGCCAAGGCCGCAGCCATCCCTTCCGCACCGTCCGGGGAGTCCCCGGTCGATCAGCGAGTTTCCAAGATCCGTGAGGCCCTCGACGCGCAGGGGCCGGGAGCTTTGAGCCCCGGCCAGGTGACCGGCAACGAGGCGGCCGGTGTGATGTGGTGGCGGAATGCCTGGGGAAATGGCGGTGGGTGGCACAACTGGCACAACGGCTGGCATAACGGAGGCTGGGGCAACTGGCACAACTGGTAGGCGGTTCCAGCGGAATGGAACCGGCCGTCTGCGAAGCGGACTGCGCCGCTCTGAATCGCGAGGAGTGGCTTAAGCTGGCTGTTATCCAGCCGTCTCCGTTCTGCAATATCAATTGCGACTATTGTTATCTTCCGGACCGGACGGACACCCGCCGGATGGGTGACGACACGCTGCGCGCTGTTGTTCGGGGGATTTTCGACACCGATCTCGTTCGGGAGTCTCTGACATTTGTCTGGCACGCCGGCGAGCCGATGGCCGTTCCGATCGACTGGTATCGCAAGGCATTTGAGATCATTGCGCAGGAAGCGCCGGATGCCCTGAAGGTCATCCACTCGTTCCAGAGCAACGGGACGCTTCTCGATGATAAGTGGTGCGCGTTCATTAAGGAAACCGGGATCTGCCTCGGCTTGAGCATCGACGGACCGGCAGAGATCCATGACGCGCATCGGAAGACCCGACAGGGGCGGGGGACCCATGAGCGCGCGATGCGTGCGGTGTCGCTCCTCAACGCCCACGGAATCGGATTCCATGTTATTGCGGTGGTTACGCAGGACTCGCTCGACCATGCCGACGAAATCTTTGACTTTTTTTCTGGAAACGGGATCGTCCGCTTCGGATTCAACATCGAGGAGCAGGAGGGCATCCATACCACAAGCTCGCTTGACGCCGGATCGGATGACCGGGTGGTTGCCTTTTTTCGCAGGATGTTCGAGCGGCAGAAGGAGGCCGGCGGGGCGGTCCGAATCCGGGAATTCGACTTTGCGCTGCAGAGGATTCTGTGTAGCCGCGAGGCGGCCTCGGAGGAATTTGTCTACGAGAACGAGCAGGTCAGGCCATTCGGAATCCTGAGCGTCGACTGGCAGGGGAACTTTTCCACCTTCTCCCCGGAGATGCTTGGTCTCATTACTCCGGAATACGGGACATTTGCTTTCGGATCATTTCTCAATGGAGGGCTGGAATCCGTTTTGTCTTCCCCGGGCTTCTTGTCTGTCCTGTCGGACACCCGGGCCGGTGTTGAGCGCTGCCGGCGGGAGTGCGCATTCTTCAACCTCTGCGGTGGCGGGGCCCCCGCGAACAAGTATTTTGAGAACGGAACGTTCGACTCAACCGAGACCGCCTACTGCCGCCACGTGATTCAGCTTCCGTTGACGATTGTTCTCGACGACATCGAATCGGCCCTTCCCGCAGCGCTTGCCGGCTGAGGGCCCGTCCCTCTTGGTTTCTGCCGGCTTGACAGTTTCCGCCGGCAGGTCGAAATGTGGCGCAGGCCATGGCCTACTTGTTCCACCCCATGAACTCCCCATTCCTGCTTGAGTCGCTCGAACCCCGGATCGCTCCGGCTTCCGCCACATTCATCGATGTTGACGGTGACAACGTAACTGTCACCAGCTCCAAAGGTTCGAGTAACGATCTCCAGGCCATCGTCGACGGCGGCCTGGTCAATTCCGGGGCCGGCAAGCAACTGACGGTTATCGATTTTACCGGAGCGGGAGGAGCGGCGTTTGCGGGCACCAATCTGGATATCCATGTCACCCTTCGCGCCGCGGCCGGCGACGGGCTGGTCAATGTCGGCGAAATCAACGCCACAGGATTTGACCTGGGTGCGGTGAAGGTGGGAGGGGATCTGGCGAAGATGCTGGCCGGCGATGCGCGGGCGGCGAACGGTTCCGTGAAGTCGGTTGATGTGCAGTCGATCGGCGTTTTCGGAGTGACGACCGGGGCGCCCGATCTCGCTTGGTCGCTGGTCGGAGGAACGAAGTCGTTTCTGGTGGCCGGCGATTTGAGCAAGGCCAACATTGAGTGGAGCCACCCGAACAACGGCGCGATCAAGGTGGGATCGGTTTCGATCGGTGGCGATCTTGTCGGAGGCGCCGCGGCATATGCGGGTTCGATTCATTTCACCACTTTCGGACGCGCGGAAATCGGCTCGCTCTTTGTTGGGGGAGGACTGGAGGGCGACGACGACTCAACGGGCAGTGTGCTGGCAACAAAAATCGGTAAAGTCACCGTGAACGGATCGCTGACCGGCGGGGCAGGGGACTATTCCGGGACGATTATGGGGTCGAGCTACATGGGGGACGTCTTTGTCGGGGGGGGGCTCACCGGGGGCACCGGGGTCATCAGCGGCACCATCCTGGGATCCGCCAAGCTCGGCCGCGTCACCGTGCTCGGCTCCCTGATCGGTGGCGACGGACAATACAGCGGGTCTGTCCTCGGTGGATCAGGTCTGAAGTCCGCTCATGTCGACGGCGACTTGATCGGCGGGGCCGGCGTCGGGGCCGGATCGATTCTCAATACCGGCTCTGGAAAAGTTGGTGATGTCTGGGTTGGCGGTTCCCTGCTGGGCGGTGCCGGAAAGCAATCGGGATCGATCTTTGCCCTCCAGAACCTCGGAATGGTCACCATCGGCGGAAGTCTGGATGGGGATGCCGGTTTGCAGAGCGGGTCGATCGGTTTCATTGATACTGGCAAACTGCTGGGAGTAAAAATCTCTGGGAGCCTTCTCGGGGACTCCGGCGAAAAGTCGGCGTCGATCATCGGCGACTCGATCGGAAACATCTGGGTTGGTGGTGCTGTGACCGGCGGGGCAGGAAGCTTCTCGGGAGCGATCTCTGCTGGCACGAGCCTGAAATCTGTGAGCATCGAAGGCTCGCTGTCCGGGTCGAATGGACCGGACTCGGGGAGTGTCGGGCTCACAGCTGGAGCCGCCACGGTGAAAAGCCTGTCGGTTTCGGGCGACATTCTCGGCGGCGTGGGTGACAGATCAGGGGCGGTTCGCATTGTCGGATCCGCTGGGAAGATATCCATCGCCGGGAAAATTCTGGGTGCCGGGGGTGATGATAGCGGCAGCGTCTCCGTGACGGCTGTCAAAGCGTTTGATTGCGGGAGCATAGAGGGCGGCGCGGGCGATTCCTCCGGGGCGGTTTCTCTTGGGACCGCAACGACGATCCTTGTCGATGGAGACGTGACCGGATCGGGCGATGGCGGCGGGCTTATCTCGGGAACAACGGTCAAGAAGCTCCTGACGGTGAACGGAACGATCGCCGGGGGTGCCGGGAGTGGCTCGTTGACGGGGGGCATCGATTTCAGCGGCGATGTGGCGGCGATTTACATCGGTGGAAACATTTTTGGCGGCAGCTCCGTGGCGGGGACAACCGAGCAGTATTCCGGCTTCGCCAGCGTTGGCGGAACGTTGGAAAAATTCACGCTGAAGGGAAGCCTAATCACCGGCGAATCGAACAATGCGGCTGATCTCAACCTCGGATCCGTCCGCGCCGGAATCCTTGGCGATGTCAGCGTGGCAGGCAGCATCACTGGGAACAGCTCGGGTACGTCCGCCAGTTACGCCATGATTACCGGGCGAGGGGACGCAACAAAGATCTCCGGAAAAAATCTGGCGATCGGAAGTCTCACGGTTGGAGGAAGCGTGACGTATGCTGAGATTCTCGGCGGATACGACACGTCGTCGAATGCGGTCAACGGAGCCGGAGGTTTGAACGGAGGCGGCGCCCAGCTCGGCACGATCCTTGTGAACGGCGACTTCAACACCAGTTCGATCGCCACCGGTGTCAGCCGGGTGAACGGTAACTGGGCGGATGGTGCGAATACCCTCCTCACGCAACCGGGGACAATTATCCCTTCGATCGCCAAAATCGTGATCAAAGGCACCGTTGGCGGCGCGGTTCCGAACGGCATTGCCGCGGCCCGTGTCGAAAGCCTCCAAATCGGAAACTCAATCGTGCCGCCGGAGGCAGCTCCGCGGTCGTTCCAGCTCGGGCCGTCGGTTAACTTCCGCCTGCAGGAGGTTGTTCCTTAACCCGGCAGATCAGCCGCCGTGCGGGCACTTATCGCACGCAGAGGCGCTGCAGCCGGGGGACGATGCGTGTCCGCTCACGCCAGAGGACAATCCCAGTGATGAGCAGGACTGCCAGATACTCTTCGGCTTCGGGAACGGCTGTCGGGACGAGTTCCCCATTGGAGAGAAGCATGCCGCTGCCATATCCGGCGAAGCGGATTTGGCTGAGCTGCTGGCTGGTCAGGCTCGTTGCATTGGTTCCGAAGAAGATTTTCGAAAATCCTGTGCCCGATGCATCAGCCATCCATCCATTAATCGTGAGTATGGCCGCGATATCCCATCCGGCCAGATTGCTTGCGCCGAACCGGAGGTTGTGGATTGCGCTGCCGAGCGTGATGGCTGAGTCGGCGGTGAGTGTGAGTGTGCCGAGCGTTTCATCGAAGCCGGTGCCGGTGTTGAACTGCCCACCACTAAGGATCAGACCGGTGGCATCTGAAATCTGTTCAGAACTCCCCAGAAGAAGAGTGCCGCCGGAATTGATGGTGATCGCCGTCCCTGCAATCGATTCCACGCCGGCCGACTTGGCGAGCTCCAGCGTGCCGGTGGCAACCGTTGTCCCGCCGGTGAGTGCGTTGGCCGCCGCTCCCGACATGCGCAGCGTTCCGTCGCCCTGTTTGACGAACTCCGCATTGCCGCTGATCGAGCCAGAGATGTCAGCGTCGACGGATGCGGCGCCATCCGCGATTTCGAAGCGGGCTTCTCCGGGTCCCCCTCCGGTGACGCGGAGATTGCCATCGATCAATGCTGTGTCGGTGGAGGAGACGGTGCTTACGGCCGTTGACGATGAGAGGGTGAGCAAGCCGGTTCCCGTGCTGACCCGGCCGCCGGAAAACTGCAGCGCCGCGACGGTTTCGCTCTCGTTGTTGAGCGACCAGAGACCGTCGTTCCGGAGCGACACGGTCGCCGCGTCGTTGATCATCTCATCCGCGTAGGGATTTACGAGCGGACCGTTGCGCAGGACGGCGGACCCCGCGGACCCGATCCCGTCGCCCACGGTGACGCTTGTGCCTTTGATCGAACCGTTGCGTTCGGTCAGGGTGTCGAGGACGAGCGTTCCCTCGTTGACGAACGTCGCACCCGTGTAGGTGTTTTCATGGTAGCCGAAGAAGTTAACGGTTCCGCTTCCGTTCTTCACGATTCCCCCGGTTCCGCTGATGACCCCGCCAAAGGTGAACTCGCCGGATCCGCTGTGGTTGATGACAAGATTGTCGTTCAGAACCGTTTTCACGGTGAGCAGGTTTGTCGGAGCCGTTCCGATTTGGGAGGAATTCGTCCCGGAGATGTTGATTGCGGCATCACCGGCCTCGACGTCAAAGGTGAGCGACTTGGTCCCGCTCAGCGTGTAGTCGTAGTTGCCCTCCAGATTGAGCGTGCCAATTATTGCGTCCCGATCAACGGTAACCGTTGTGGCGGACCTGATCACATCCCCGAGCGTTACGTTCGCGCCGATTGCATTCGGCACGCCTTTGGGGCTCCAGTTTGAGCTTTTGCTCCAATTTCCATCATCGTTTTTATTCCAGAAAGAGATGCTCTGCCCGGATGCCACAGGGCGGCAAGACAGGAGCAAGGCCAAAAGGATAAGCAAAAAACCGGAGCACCGCAGCGACGACATTTTCATCGGCACCAGCGTATTCCTGTTTTAGTAGAGAAAGGTTAGATAAGTGACGAGAGGTCTTATTATGTGACGAGCGGTCGGAAAAGCTAATGGCAGGGCAAATAGCATTGATCCGGATCAAGAGAATGCGGTGGTTCTCCGTGTTGAAGCTTAGATATTCTGCCCCTCGGCGATCATGCTGCGGAAGCGGTCGAGCATCGTGAGGAGGGCCGCGATGTGGGCTTCGGTCTGGAGTTCGTGGGGTGCGTGGTGCGGGGTTTCGAAGACGATTTCAAACGGTCGGGATTTCTGGTTTGGCGGCGCGCCGAGGATCCCGCTGTATCCGCTCTCGATGATGCCCTCGTTGGCCCGCTGAGCTCGTCCCCGTGCACCCCGGCAAAAATTCCCACGCGCAGGAAGCTGCCGCGGTCGCCGGGACCCGTGAAGAGAAAACGTGGGATAGTGACGACATTGCCCTTTGCGTCCTCGTGCTGGAGGTGTGCGGTGAAAAGGTTGTCGGATTTAGCTGCGAGCTTTTCGATCGGTGCCAGCAGGATCGCACTGCTCCGCGCGCCGGGTCCCCGGTCCGCTCGATGATGGTCGGCAATAGTTCTCATGCGTGGAGGCCTCCGATCAGTTCCTCTGCGGCTGATAAATCCCGTCGAAAATGCCGCCGTCCGCAAAAAACCGCTTCTGTGCCTCCGCCCAGCCACCGAACGTCTGGTCGATTGTCACGAGTTCGATCTTCGGAAATTGCCCGGCGTATTTCGCTTGGGCCGCCTCCGAGGTTGGACGGTAAAAGTTTTTTCCGGCGATGTCCTGTCCGATGTCAGAGTAGAGGAATTCCAGGTAGGCGGTGGCGACTTCGCGGGTCCCGCGCTTGTCCACGACTTTGTCGATCACGGCTACCGGCGGCTCGGCAAGGATGCTGAGCGAGGGCGCAATAATCTCATACTGACCGGGCTTTTCCTTCAATGCGAGGAAGGCTTCGTTCTCCCATGCGATCAGGACGTCTCCGATTTCCCGCTCGGAAAACGTGATCGTCGATCCCCGCGCCCCCGAGTCCAGCACCGGGACGTTCCGGTAAAGCCGCGTCACAAACTCTTTCGCCTTCGTTTCGTCCCCGTTGTTCGCCTTCAGCGCCCAGGCCCATGCCGCCAGAAAGTTCCAGCGCGCTCCACCTGAGGTCTTCGGGTTAGGCGTGATGACTTCTACTTTCTCCTTCGTCAGATCGGACCAGTCCTTGATGCCTTTCGGATTTCCTTTACGCACGATAAACACGATTGTTGACGTATAAGGCGAGCTGTTGTGGGGAAGCCGCTTCTGCCAGTCCGCCCGAACTAGTCCGCCTTTCGTCGCGAGTTCGTCGATGTCGTACGCCAGCGCCAGAGTCGCCACGTCGGCCTCGATCCCGTCAATAATCGACCGCGCTTGCTTCCCCGATCCCCCGTGCGACTGGTTCACCGTTATAGCCTGTCCGGTCTTCTGCTTCCAGTGCGCCGCAAACGCCTGATTGTATTCCGTGTAAAGCTCGCGCGTCGGATCATAGGAGACGTTCAGGATCTCGGTGGCCTGCACATTTGCCGCCCAGAGGCTGCTTGCTGCGAGGAGGGTTGTCAGAATTTGGAATTTCATCGGTTTTGTTTCGTTGAGCTACTGTATGGAATTGGACGGAAAATTAATATGCGACTAAAATAGTCGTTAAAAAGCCTGAGTCAATAAAAAAAGGTTGGAAATGGCGACCCGCTAGGCTGGAGGGGCTGCGGGTGCTGGACAGTGGTGCGGGTGCAGGTATTGTTGCTGATGTATTTAACGCTCAACTCGGCCCGGTCTGGGCGGGGTGTGTCCTGAAATGCAGATGCCTTCGATTCTCTCCAGAACTCATTGGTTTTTGGTTGCGTGCGCGGCGGTGGCGTGTGCGGGGAACATATTGGCTGCGACGCCCTCGCCGGTTGGGTGGGAGATGGTCTGGAACGATGAGTTCAACGGCGCCACGATGGATACCGCTAAGTGGCGGCACTGGCTGCCAGGGAACCGGCGGAACGCAGTAAACACGCCGGGGGCGGTCTCCGTGGGTGGCGGATTGCTGACGATATCCACATATACCATCGGCGGGACCCATTACACAGGGATGATTTCCACCGAGAGCACCTACAACCCGGCGTATGGCTACATCGAGGCGCGGATCAACTACGATGGCGCGCCGGGCATGTGGTCGGCCTTCTGGATGCAGTCGCCGACGATGGGCAGTCCGGTCGGATCTCCGAACGCGGCCGGCACCGAGATCGACATTTGCGAGCATCGCAAGGTCGATAATACCGCTACGGGTATCGATGGCATGGTGGTCGGGAACATCCACTGGGACGGCTATGGGGCGAGCCACAAAAGCGTCGGATACAATTCAGGCAACCTCGGCCTCGGGACCGGCTTTCATGTTTATGGACTGGAGTGGACGCCGACTCAGCAGAAATTCTATGTGGACGGCGTGCTGAGGTGGACGGTGAACGATTCGAGCAATTCGCCGGTCTCGCAGCGCACCGAGTTTCTCATCCTGAGCAGCGAGGTGGATGACACCAGCACCGACTGGGCGGGAGCGATTCCTGCGGGAGGATACGGACCGCTCGGGACGACGACTGCAAAAATGGAGGTCGACTACGTGCGCGTTTACCAGCGGCGGGAGACGGTTGTGAATGGTGACTTCGAAGGACAACTCGCGCCATTTTTTTCCGTCAACCAGGGGAGTTGGTCGGCAACGGGCGGGCACTCCGCGGCAGCGGCCGGAAAGGTGGCTCCCACAACGTCTTCAGGTGCCTCGGTTGAGCAGACGGTGCGGGGGCTGATGCCATCGACCGGATACGTGCTTACCGCTTGGGGGGATCCGGGAGCCGTTTCTCCCTCGCTCACCCTCGGGGTGAAAAACCACGGTGGCAACCAGACCGGGCAGACGCTCAACGCCGATGGGTATGCAAGGGCGACCGTGCCATTCACCACTGGGTCGGGCAACCGTACGGCCAGGGTCTTTGCCTCGTCCTCCAGCAATGGATCCACCGGGTATGCGGACGACTTTTTTCTCCGGCGGTCTGCGACGGTGACCAACGGCCAGTTCGAGACCGGCGGCTCAGGCGGTTGGAGCGCTCCCTATGGAGGCGCATCTGTTTCATCTGCCGGCGATTCTTTTGGCGGGGACTATGCCCTGGCGTTTCCCGTGAGCGGCTCCAGCGCCGGGGCGGAGCAGGACATTGCCGGGCTCCAGCCGAATACTGCCTACCGGCTCACCGGCTGGACAACAAACGGCGGCTCGGGGATGTCGTTCGGGGTGAAAAATCACGGAGGTTTACAGGTTGTGGACAGTGTGACCGCCAGCACCTGGACGCAGGGGGAGGTTAACTTCACGACCGGAACCGGGAATACAACAGCCACGATCTTTGCCTATCGCAGCAGCGGTTCGGCGGCTGGCTATGTGGATGCGCTTTTTTTGTCCCAGCCGCTCGCCGCACCCTGGGCGGCGCAAGACGTGACTGCAATCCCGCTCGCAGGCACTTCCGGGCGCCTTGGCGACAAGTTTGTCATCCAGGCCTCCGGGGCCGGAATCGGAGGAACGTCGGACAGGATGCACTTCGTCTCGCAGCCGCTCAGCGGCGACACGATGATCACCGCGCGGATCCTGGGCGTGGACTCGACCAGCCCCTCCGCCCGGACCGGGGTGATGATCCGCGAGAGCAACAGCAGTTTTGTGCGCAGCGCGATGGTCGGCTGGACGCCCGGACAGACGCTGGATTTCATCCGGCGCTCGGCCGGCAGCGCCGCCAGCACAGCCGAGACTGTGACCGAAGTTGCTGCCCCGCCGTGGGTCCGTCTCGCTCGCCGGGGGAATGTTTTCACGGCATACTCGTCGAGCGACGGGGTCACATGGGCAAGGGTGGGGACGCCGCAGACGATCAGCATGAACGCGAGCGTGATCGCCGGCATTCCGGTCTGCTCAGGCAACAACGGAACGCTCGTCGAGGTGGCGTTGGACAATGTGAGCGTCGGCGTTCCTGTGCCCGATGTTCTGATCACTTCTCCGGCGGGCAATGCGACCACGGTCCGGCTCGGAAGCTCGCTGGCCCTGGCTGCGTCGGTTGCCGATTCCGGCAAGCAGGGAACGCTGACCATCGCTTGGAGCAAGGTCAGCGGACCAGGCACGGTCAGTTTTTCGGCAGCCACCGCCGCTGCCACCGGGGCCACGTTTTCCGCAGTCGGCACCTACATCCTGCGCTGCATGGCGACGACAACGGCGGGAAGCGGTAGCGACGAGATCTCCGTTATTGTTGCGGCGAACCCTTCCCCTGATGCCTCGCTGGCCCTCCGGTGGAAATTCGATGAGACGGCTGGAGCGACCGCCGCTGACACTTCAGGCAACGGGCTCAACGGCACGGTTTCTGCGGGGATCACATGGCTGCCATCCGCTGGCGTGCTGGGCGGGGCGGCCGATTTCAACGGCAGCAATGCTTCGATCACCATTGCCGACCGGGCCACCCTCGATGGCACCGCAGCCTTCACCCTCTCGTTCTGGTTCAAGGCGAATGCCTTCAATGCGGCCGGGCTGGTTTCCAAGCGGGTGAACTTCAGCGACAACAATTCGTTCTCCACGTTTCTGGGCGAGGATGGAAAGCTGAATGTCGACATCGACAGCAACAACGACCGGTTCACCAGCGCGGCGGTCTTCAACCGGGGGGCATGGTATCACATCGCGCTGGTTTTTGACGGGAGCCAGCCCGTCGCCTCCCGGGCCAAGCTCTACGTTAACGGATCGCTGAACACCACAGCGGACGAAACGAGCGCCACGGTGCCGAATTACAACTCGCCGCTCAATGTCGGCATCCTGCACGCCGGAGCGACCACGCTTTTTGACGGCCAGATCGACGACGTCCGGTTCTATCGGCGCGCGCTCGATGCGGCCGAGGTTGCGCTTGTCCAGGACGCGGTCGGAAGTTTTGCTCCCTATGTTTCGGCGGGCCCTGTTCCCGTGGTGACGACCGGTATCGCCAGCGCACTTTCCGGAAACTTATCCAGTGAGGCGGGGGCAGCCACCGCCACGTGGACCAAAGTGAGCGGGCCCGGAGCGGCGGTTTTCGGCGATCCGTCCTCCAGCGCCACGACGGTGACGATCGACCAGCCGGGAACCTATGTCCTCCGCCTCACGGCGACAAATTCCTTTGCACAGGCATTTGACGAGATCTCAGTCAATGCCGCGCTGCCGCTGCCGCTCGTCGCAGCCGTGCATCCCTCGGCGCCGGTTTCCCTGTCTGATGCCGCCGACATCCTCCGCATCGCCGTCAGCGCCAACTCGAACGGCCTTGCCGGCCCCCCGCCGGTCCTCGCGTGGACGAAGCTAACCGGTCCTGGTGCCGTTGACTTTGGAAACGCCTCGGCATCCGACACCACGGCCGCGTTCTCCGCGCCGGGCAGTTATGTGCTCCGCTGCACGGCGACGACGGTGGGAGGTTCGAGGGCTGCGGACATCGGGGTGGCGATCGCGTCGCAGCCTGCTCTCACGCTCCGCGAGGGAGTCGATGGATACAGTCATTCCGCTTCGTTTCTTCGCTCGGATGTGACGACGTGGAATTCCGGCGCCCGTGACCATATGCTCGTGGGAAAGCTTTCCTCCTCGTCCCGCTTCCGCGCGATCTTCTCGTTTCCTCTCACCGGGATTCCGTCCAATGCGTCTCTCACCGGGATTTCCCTCGACGTCTGGACGCATTCCGGCGCAGGCGTCGGGTCGCTCGCCGCCGTCGAACTGCGCGAGCTTCTCGGCACACCGGTCGAGGGAATCGGTGACAGCGCCACCAGCAGCAATATTACCGGCAACGGCACTGGGGCGACATGGGATTCCCGCACCGGACAGACTGCGGCTGGGGAGCTCTGGGCGTCTGGGGGAGGGGATTTTGGCAATGCGACGCTTTCGAGTGTGGTCGGATTTGATGCCACCGTCACTGGGGTCTCCAAGTCCTTCCCGTCCTCCACGGCTTGGCTGGCCGTCGCGCAGGCCGCGCATCTGGCAGGCAAGCCGCTCGATCTGGCCATGATCTCCCCGGCGACAGAGTCCGGTGCCACCTTCCCGTATACAAGGATCAGTTCCGATGACAGCACGAATGTGGCCATGCGTCCGCGGCTCAATATCACATGGTCAGCCGCAGCCGCTCCCGCCCTCGCACCGGGGACGGCGCCAACCGCCTACGCGGGGACACCGGCTATGCTCTCCGGGTCGGCGTCCGGCGCGTCCACGTCCGGGTGGTCGCTGGTGTCGGGCCCTGGATCAGCTTCGTTCGCAAATGCATCTCAACCCGCAACAGCCGTGACGTTCAGCCAGGCGGGCAGCTATGTCCTGAAATGGACGGCCTCGAACGCCTCGGCGGAAGTTTTCCGTATGCTTCCGGTGGATGTTCTTCCGGCACTCGATCCGGATATCTTTACCGACTGGCAGAAGACCCACTGGCCAGCCGTGACCGATCCCACGGTTGTTGGCACCGCGGCCGACCCTGACTCCGACGGGCTTGTCAACCTGATCGAGTTTGCGCTGGGGCTTTCGCCAACGTTGCCGGGTATTGCAGATGCGCACCTGCGGGATGCCGGCTCGTTCCTGGAATACATCTATTCGCGGAGCCGCACAGTTTCGGGGGTGGCATTTCTGGTGGAGTGGTCGGACTCCCTTGCCCCCGGGAACTGGTCATCGTCGGGTGTGAGCCAGACCGATGTTTCCCCGGTTCCTGATTCCCGCCTGCAGACAATCAAGGCTGTCGTTCCCCGTGGCTCCGGAGCGTGTCGCTTCGTCCGGCTCCGGATCATATCGCCGGTCCCTTGAGAACATTTTGACCAATCCCATCCAATCCTGATTGTGCGCTGACAGCCGGTGCGTATACGATCCGCATTTCTTTTAACGCAGTATATTTTCTCCTTATGATCCCACGCTCACTTTTGCCCGCTGTTTTTCTGATTGCGATCGCCTCCACCGGTTTTCTCCGCTCCGAGGAGTCGATGGACAAGATGTGGGGAGATTCCTCATCCAAAGCCGGCATAGAGAAGAGCGGACGCGTCGCGCGGTTTCGCGATGGCAATTACGGGATGTTTATTCACTGGGGGCTCTACTCGCACCTTGGTGGACAGTGGAAGGATAAGACGTTTTACGGCATCGGGGAGTGGATCAAGCGGCAGATGAAGATCCCCGACGAGGAATACAAGGCGATCGCCGGCGAGTTCAACCCGGTGGACTTCGACGCAAAAGAGATTGCCCGCGTGGCCAAAGAAGCCGGGATGAAATGGATCATTATCACCTCGAAGCACCATGAGGGGTTCGCGATGTTCAAGTCCTCCGATCCGTTCAATATCGTCGACGCCACGCCGTTCAAGCGCGATCCGATGAAGGAGCTGGCCGCCGCCTGCAAGGAGGCCGGGCTCGGGTTTGGATTCTATTACTCCCACAACCAGGACTGGATCGCGCCTGGTGGCAGCGGGGGACCAGGCAAGAACCCGGACGGCTCGCCAGCCACATTCGAAAAATATTTCCGCGAAAAGTGCTACCCGCAGGTTAAGGAAATCTGCACAAACTACGGCCCGCTTGCGTTCGTGTGGTTTGACACCCCCGGTGGGATGCCGAAGGAACTTGTTCTCGAGCTCGTGGACCTCGTGAACAAAAACCAGCCGAACGCGCTCATGTGCAGCCGGGTCGGCCATGGCCTCGGCGATTACACCAGCCGCGGTGACATGGAGGTGCCGGTGCGGAATTTTGAGGGGCTCTGGGAAACCTGCGACACGACGAACGATTCCTGGTCGTATGCGTGGTATGACCAGAATTTCAAGGATGCAAAGCAGATCCTCAGCCGGCTGGTCGCGACGATCGGCCGCGGCGGCACGTATCTTCTGAATGTCGGTCCGGACGGCAAGGGCCGGATCCCAAAGCAGGCTGTCGAGTTCCTGGTCGAGGGAGGCCAGTGGATCAAGCGGTATCCGAACGTGATCTACGGAGCGGGGCCATCTCCCTGGGGGCACTCGCTGGCGTGGGGCGACGTCACCTCGGAAGGCAATACTCTGCACCTTGTCGTATTCGACTGGCCGCGCGACGGTAGGCTCATGCTGCCGGGCCTGAAGGGCGCACCGACTGAGGCGGCTCTGATCTCCAACGGCAAGCCGTTGCCGGTCAAATGGACGCAGCGGGGCAGCTGGACGGAAATTCAAGTTCCCACAGCCCCGCCGGACAGCCCGGCGGCGGTCGTGCAGCTCAAGTTTGCCTCAGCTCCTGCGGCCGACGGGACATTCGGGATTTATCCGAATGTGACCTCGCCGCTGCCGGCCGAGTTCGCCGCCGTCCAGAACGCTACAAAAAAGCACATCAGCTGGATGGACAAGTTCGGCGAGTGGAAGTTTGCGAACCAGATCAATAACTGGAAGGAAAACGGAACGGCGACATGGGACGTCGATGTGGCGCAGGCTGGACCCTACCATCTGGAACTGATCTATCGCGGTGCGGGCCGCACGGCCTGGGCGATCAAGACCGATGAGGGCGTCTCGCTGCAAAACCAGCAGGCGGGAACGGGTGTCTATCAGGCCTATCCGTTCGGAATCCTCCGCTTCCAGAAGCCGGGCCGGCATACGATCACCGTGAATCTGGTCGATGGGGATCCCTCGAAATCCAGTCTCGAGTCGCTCCGGATCACCCCGGTCAACTAAGCCCGGCGGGGGAAATAACATTATTTCTCCCGTGAATTCCATGGGTGCTTGCTTGGATTGTCGCGCCTCTTGTTCATGAGGTCCAAAAGACAACGCGGGCCGTTTGGCCGACCGCCTTCATACGGCTCTGTATGTCATCATTTCATGCGACATGACGCGACGCTTGAAATTTGAAACCATTTCTCCTGCCCTCTATGGGACGATATCCGCACAGACCCCTCCACTTGACTGCCGATGAAAATCCCGTTTTTAGTCCTGCTCCTTGTCCTTCCGCCGATCGCTTCCGCTGATTATTTTGTCACGCCGGATAAGACGGACTCGCGCGGGCTCTGGGAAGGGTGGGGCTGCTCGATCTCGTGGTGGGGCAAGGGAATCGGAGGCAGCGCCTACCAGGACCTGCATGCCGATCTCTTCTTCACAACAAAGACCGTTCCCTACCTGGACAGGCAGCTGCCGGGGCTCGGCATGAACATCGTCCGCTACAACATCGGCGGCGGGGGCTCGGGAGACAGTCAGGACGAACAGCTTTCGCCCAAAATGGTTTGGTTCAAGGATATCGACGGATTCTGGGTCAATCCCGACAGCCGGGACCCGAACTCGAAAAGCTGGGACTGGACGCGCGATGCCAACCAGCGTGCAATGCTCAAGGCGGCGGTCGACCGCGGGGTCAACCAGGTGGAGTTTTTTTCTAATGCACCAATGTGGTGGATGACCGACAGCCAAAGCTCGGCCGGGGGCAAGCTGCTCGACGCGAGGAAATCCGACTTCGCGTATTACCTGGCGGCGGTTGTCCGCCAAGCCCGCGAGAAATGGGGCGTCCCGGTACACTACATCAGCCCGTTCAACGAGCCCTCAGCCTACTGGTGGACGTTTGCCAAGAACCAGGAGGGCTGCATCATCCCCAAGGAGCAGCAGAAGCCGATCATCAACGAGCTCACCCGCGAACTTGTCAAACAGCGCGTCCCCGATACGAAGATCACCGCCTCCGACGAAAACTCGATGGATCAGGCGATCAAGACATGGAAATTCTTCCTGTCCGGAAACACCTCCGCGCTTGTGGCCAAGGTCAACGTGCACGGCTACATAGGGATCAAGCCGTGGCGCAACAATAAGGTGCGGGCCGATCTCTGCCGGACACTGGCCGGCAAGCGTCTCTGGATGTCTGAGTTCTGCGACGGCGAGGTCTCGGGGATCGGGCTGGCCCAGTCGATCCTCGAGGATATGAGTCACCTGAAACCCACGGCATGGATCTTCTGGCAGCCGGTCGAGCCCGATTGGGGCTGGTGTTTTGTGAACGCGAACTTCGCGGCTGGGCCCGACATGCCCGACCGCGGGAAGCCGATCCGCATCCATAACAAATATTTTGTCTTCGCGCAGTTCACCCGGTTTCTGACCCCCGGCAGCCAGGTCATCGGCAGCAGCGACAACAACTCGATCGTCGCCTACAACCGCTCGCGCCGCGAGCTCACATTCATCACCGCCAACTTTGCTGCCCCCCAGGCGATCACCTACGACCTTGCCGCTTTCAACTGCCGGCAGCCTGTGGCAGAGGTCACCCGCACCAGCGCCGACGGCAAGGCCCGGTTTCAGCAGATCACCGTGCCGATTGTGGACCGCAAGTTCACCATCCAGGCCACGCCCAACACGGTCTATTCCACAGTTATCAAGGACGTTGATTGGTGATCCGGTGCACTATTTTTTGGCCTGAGCCCGGAAAGTGCAGTCACTTGAAGCGTTGGGCGCCAACGCGTTTTCAGATGCCGGACCGCATGAGATGCAAGCGGCTTTTCAGTGTCCGCCGCTCTGCCAGACCCTGATGGCCTCGATCGGGTGGATGAGCATGATGACATTGAGGATCAGGTTGTCCCTGACCCAGATGGCGCACCCGGCTTCCATAACCAGCAGGAGGGCAAGGCTGGCCCATGGGCGCATTTTCCATGCAAGAAAAAATCCCAGCGACATCATGAGGATGTCGCTCATGGAGTTCAGGATGCTGTCGCCGCAGTAGCCGACGGCGATCGTGGCTTCGCGATAGCGGTTGATGATGAGCGGGGAATTCTCGAGAAGTTCCCAGCCGGATTCCAGCAGCACGGCGATGAGATAGCGGGTTCCCACCCGCAGCCTGCGGGCGACAAGCCACAGGAAACCAAAGAAAACGATCCCGTGACCGATGTGGGAAAACGAATATGCGTCTGCGATCCGCTGTGAGCACGCGGGACTCCAGATATCCGGAGTCCATAGACCTGGCCGGCCATCCGGTCCGAACGGGAGACGTCCGAGTGCCCATTCGCAAATCCCGGTGGCCACGACGATGGCAAGGGCAGCCAGAAGAATCCAGTGCCACCGCTTCATACGCCGGAGAACGACGGGCTAGGAGAGAGCGGTCGCAACTTGCGCCTCGTTAAGAAGGATCGGCTGCTGGCCCGGCCATGCAGGAATAAAGAAAAAGGTGAATGGCTTGCCGCCAGGCTCCCACCCCAGAATCTCTATCTTCAGCTTCGGATCGCTGAACGAGTAGTAGTTCGATGGGGCTGGCTGTATCGCGGCCGGACGCTTGGAGGTTTTCGGTGAGGCAGGCTGGTCGGCCGTCTCCCTTTTCCATTGCGACGAGGGAGCGTTCAGCGCGAGGATCGAGGCCATCTCCGCCGGGCTGAAGCCGCCCTTCGGGCCGTGATTGCGCGTCACGGCAAGGTAGCGGGCGACATTGTCGAAGAATCCCACGACGATGGTGTCCGCCCCGTGCGAGTATGAATAGGCCTTTTCGCCGCGTGGGGTCATGCCGAGCACCGAAGGGGCCATGACCGGTCGGCCGAGTGCTGAATCCACTTCAGGCTTGGAGGATCCGAGGAGCATAGGGGGAGGGGAATGCGGGCGGAGATCGCTCTCCGCCCGCGGGATGGGATTCCTAGTTGTAGGAGGCCTGTGCGCCTTTGATGTTCTTCTTCTTGATCCAGGGCATTAGCGAGCGCAGGCGGGTGCCGGTCTTTTCGATCGGATGCTGCTCTCCTTTTTTGAGAAGGGCGTTGTAGCGCTTGTAGCCGCCGTCGACCTCCTTGATCCATTCCTTGGCAAATTTGCCGGTCTGGATGTCTTTGAGCGCGGCTTTCATGCGCTTTTTCACCGAGCCGTCGATGATCTTCGGCCCGACGAGGACGTCGCCCCACTTGGCGGTTTCGCTGATCGAGAAGCGCATGCCAGCGATGCCGGACTCGTTCATCAGATCGACGATGAGCTTGAGCTCATGCAGGCACTCGAAGTAGGCCATCTCCGGCGAATATCCGGCTTCCACAAGCGTCTCGAATCCGGCCTGAACGAGGGCCGAGCAACCGCCGCAAAGCACGGTCTGCTCACCGAAAAGATCGGTCTCGGTTTCTTCCTTGAAAGTGGTTTCCAGCACGCCGCCGCGGGTGCCCCCGACGCCCTTCGCCCATGCGAGGGCAATCTTCTTCGCGTCCTTGCCGGGGTTCTGGTAGATGGCGATGAGGGCGGGGACGCCCTTGCCTTCGGTGAACTGCCGTCGGACGATGTGGCCGGGGCCCTTCGGGGCGACCATGATGACGTTCACGTCTTTCGGCGGAACGATCGTTTTGAAATGGATGCTGAACCCGTGGCTGAAGAGGAGCGTCTTGCCGGGAGCCAGGTTCGGAGCGATGTCTTTCTTGTAGACCACAGCCTGCTTGGTGTCGGGAAGCGCAACCATGATCACATCAGCCCGCCGCACGGCTTCGGCGGTGTCATAGACCTCGAAGCCAAATTTTTTCGCCACCTCGCGGCTCTTCGATTTCGGATAAAGGCCGATGATGACTTTGGCGCCGCTTTCCTTGAGGTTGAGAGCGTGGGCGTGGCCCTGGGATCCGAAGCCCAGAACGGCAAGGGTCTTGCCCTTGAACACTTTGAGGTCGGCGTCTTTGTCGGTATAGATTTTAGCTGGCATAGTTGTGGTTGGTTGTTGGGAGAATAAAACTATTTGGCGCGTGAAAGTGCCACCTTCCCTGTGCGGGTAAGTTCGGTGATGCCGAACGAGTTCATCAGGGTCAGGAACTTGTTGATCTTGCTTTCCGTGCCGGTGATCTCGATGGCGAGCTTGGACGGCTGCACGTCGATGATCTTCGCCCGGAAAATGTCGCAGATCTGCATGACCTCCGCGCGCGTCTTCGAGTCGGCGGTGACAGCCAGGAGCACGAGCTCGCGATCGACATACTCCTCGTCACGGAAATCCTGAACGTCGATCACATCGATGAGCTTCTCAAGCTGCTTGGTCACCTGCTCCAGAACCGCGTCGTCGCCACGCACAACGATTGTCATGCGCGAGGCCGAGGGGTCGAGCGTGGGGCCGACGTTGAGGGTGTCGATGTTGAAGCCGCGTCCGCTGAACATGCCGGCCACGCGGGCCAGCACGCCAAATTTGTTTTCAACCAGAATCGAGATAGTGTGGCGCATGTATGGAAAGAACCAATAACCGTGCCAGAATGCTGTCCGGCAGTCAATTTTTTCCGCTGGCTGGCACGCGGCCCGAAACCGCCTTGCGGCCTGGAGGGCGCCTCGGGCGGCTGGAAAGTTTTTTTGAGGGAGTGGCGTTTTCCGGCGAAGAACGGGCGATGCGGTCCAGGAGGCTCCGCCGCGAGCGCTGCAGGTGGCGCCACATCGCGCCTTCGGCTTTCTCGGGATCCCGCGCCTTGAGCGCGACGAAAATCTCCCTATGCTCAACGAGGGATTGTTCCGCAAGCTGGATATCTGTGTGCGTTTGCCGGGCAAAGGGACGCCCCAGTGCGGGGAGGACGGCTTTGGCGACCTCGTTGAAAAGTGAGTGGCCGGATGCCTCCGCGATGGACAGGTGAAAGCCGATGTCGGCTTCGGCAAACCGGGCCAGGTCTCTTAGGTTGTTATCCATGTCTTTGAGGTGCTGACGGATGGATTGAAGCGGCGCGCTTCCTGTGGCGAGTCGACGGACGCAATGCGTCTCCACAAGAATCCTGAGATCCATCAGCTCAACGAAGGTTTCGTCGTCCTGCTGGAGCTCTGCGAACCAGCTCAGGGACTCGCGGATCGAAACTTTTCCCGGCTCGGCCACGTAGGTTCCGCTCCCGCGGCGGCTTTGGAGAAGACCCCGCGTTTTCATCGCCTGCAGGGCTTCGCGGATCACCGTGCGACTCGCAGAAAATTCCCGCCCCAGTCTCTCCTCGGAGGGAATGCAGTCGCCGGGCCGCAACTCGCCTGTGAGGATCCGGGATTCTAGCTTGCGGGCGATCTGCTCGTGCAGGCCGGCGTGTGATTTTTTTGAATGAGCCATTGACCGGTGAGCCTAGCCTTGACAACCCGAAAAATCTAGATTTTAAGTTGTCATACAAATCAGCAAAAGTTCCCCATGCTTCTATTAAACAAAGTGATTTTTTTGACCGGTGGCTCGACCGGGATCGGGTTGGACTGCGCGAAGGCCTATGCAGCGGAAGGGGCGCGTGTGGCGCTGGTTTCACGCAACGGCGGGGAGGCTGCGGCTGCAGCGGCGGGGCTGGGTCCGGGACATGCGGGGTTTAGTTGCGACGTGTCGAAGGATGCTGATGTGAAGGCCGCGATCGCGCGGGTCCTTGAAGAGTTCGGAAGCCTGGACGCCATCCACAACAACGCAGGAATTGCGACCCCGAGCAAGCCGCTTCACGAAACGGCCGACGCCGAGTGGGACGCGCTTTTCGACATCAATTTGAAGTCGGTGCTGCATACGACGCGCCACGGGTTTGAGGCCCTGAGGGGATCCCGCGGTTGCATTCTGAACACCTCGAGCCTGGTTGGCGTGATCGGGCAGGAGAACCATGCGGCCTACACGGCGACGAAGGGGGGAATGAATACGCTCACGAAGTCGATGGCGCTCGACTATGCGCCTTATGGCGTCCGTGTGAACGCGGTCTGTCCGGCCGGCACTTGGACGCCGATGCTTCGCAAATGGGCTGACGAGCAGCCGGATCCGGACGGGATCCATCACTACCTCGACGATATCCACCCGCTTGGATACTGCCCCGAAGGCGACGTGATCGCGGATGCCTGCGTCTTTCTTCTTTCCGACAAGGCGCGCTTCGTGACTGGGCACATCATGCATGTGAGCGGTGGAGCGGAGATCGGATACCGCCATGTTTCATCGACCAAAAACAAGGACATCTAACAACCAACTCCAGACAAAATGACCCCCCGCGAACGCATCCTCTCAGCCATCTCACACAAAGAACCCGACCGTGTGCCGGTCGATCTTGGCGCGACCCCGAGCTCGGGTATCTCGGCCATCGCCTATGGTAACCTGAAGCGCCACCTCGGCATCAAGTCCGGCCACAACCGCGTGTATGATGTCGTCCAGCAACTCGCTCAGCCGGAGGAGGAAATTCTGAACCGCTTCCGGATCGATGTCGTTGATGTCGGCCGCACATTTGATGTGGCGGATTCCGATTGGTACGACGTGACGCTCTTCGACGGCAGCACGGCACAATACCCGCAGTGGTTCCATCCGACCGCCTCGGCCGACGGCGGCTGGCGTTCATACGCGACGGATGGCACCGAGATTGCGATGCAGCTCAAAGACATGAATTTTTACGACCAGACCTGCTTTCCCTGGCTGGACGATTATCCGTCGGACTTCAGCGGGCTTCCCGCCGCGATGGGAAAAGTGCACTGGGCCGCGCTGGCGCACAGCCCGTGGGATCACGCAGGTGACGCCGGGTTCTGGGAAAAGCTGCGCGAGAACGCGATCGCGCTGAGGGCTTCCACCGACCGCGCGATCATGGTCGTCGTGGGCTGCAATCTTTTTGAGTGGGGAACGTTTCTGCGAAGGATGGACAACTTCCTCATGGATCTGCTGGCGGAGCCGGAGAATGTCGAGCGCCTGCTCGACGCGCTGATGGAGGTTCACATGGCCACGCTCGACAAAGTTTGCCGGGCCGTCGGGGATGTTGTTGATGTCTGCCGGTTCGGGGACGATCTCGGGACGGACACCGGGCCGTTTATGGCGCCGGCGACCTACCGCGAGCTCTTCAAGCCGCGGCACACGAAGCTCTGCGAATACGTTCACAAGAATTCGCAAATGAAGACCTTCCTGCATTCGTGCGGATCGATCTACTCGCTGATGCCGGATCTGATCGAATGCGGATTCGACGTCATCAATCCCGTTCAGACGGCCTGCTATCAGATGGAGCCCGAGCGTCTGAAAGCGGAGTTCGGCAAGGACATCACGTTCTGGGGAGGCGGGGCGGATACCCGCAAGACCCTCAATCACGGGACGCCGCAGGAGGTGAAGGATGACGTGCGCCGCCGCATGGACATCCTCGCGCCCGGAGGGGGATTTGTCTTCAACACGATCCACAATATTCTTCCCGATGTCCCGCCGGAAAACATCGTGGCGATGTATGAGGCGGTCGAGGAGTTCACCGGCCGTTAGGACGGGGGAGGAAAATGAACAAAATTGTTTATCATGTCTAAGATCAGTCTTATCGATTGGGCGGTCATTGTTGTTTACCTCGGTGGCATCGTCGGGGCCGGCGTGCTGGTCGGGCTCCGGAAGAGGCAGGGTGGCGAGGCCGGAAGTTACTTCCTGGCCGGGAATTCGCTGGGATGGATGTCGATCGGCCTTGCGCTGTTCGCCACGAATATCTCGTGTGTGCACCTCGTGAGCCTCGCGCAGGCCGGGTATGATTCCGGCATGCTCATGGGGAACTTCGAATGGATGGCGGCGTTCACCCTCATCGCGCTGAGTCTTTTCTTCGTTCCGTTTTACATCCGCTCGAAGATTTCGACGCTTCCGGATTTTCTCGAGAAGCGCTACAGCCCGGCTTGCCGGAACACCCTCGCCGTCGTCTCGATGGTCACGGCGATCATCTTCAATATCGCGTTTCCGCTCTCGACCGGCTGGCTCGTGCTCAATGGGGTCTTCGGAATCGACAAGTGGGTTTGCATTCTGACGCTCACGACGCTGACGGCGATCTATACGATTCTGGGAGGGCTTTCCGCTGTCGTGATCACCGAGACGATCCAGGCAGTCGTGCTCCTGCTTGGATCGTTCATCATCACGGCGCTGGCCTACTCCAAGGTCGGGGGCTGGGACGGGTTGACCCACCAGCTCGAGGCCTCGCAGGAAATGATGAAGATGACAATGCTCCGCTCGGCCTCCGAGGAGCCTCAGATCCCCTGGTATGCGATCATGCTCGGGTATCCTGTGATCAGCATCTGGTATTGGTGCGCCGACCAGACAATCGTGCAGCGCGTTCTGGGGGCGAAGGATGAGAACCACGCCCGCACGGGACCGCTCTTCTGCGGGCTGCTCAAAATTTTCCCCGCATTCGTGTTCGTTCTGCCCGGGCTCATGTTCCTGATGATGATCCACTCCGGCGGCATCCAGGGGGTGAACCAGCTCCGGGTCCGCAATGCCGTCGCTGTGAGCGAGATGCCGGACGGTCAGCCGAAGACCTATGAGCTCGAGCTGACCGGCGCCGCGCTCGGCGGCCAGGCGCGCTCGTTCACCTACACGGATGGCCAGCCGCCGCTCGATCTCACCAAGGAACTGGGCGCCGCTGGAAAGGACGCCACGCTGATGACCGGGTTCGATGCCAAAAACCTCGTCCTCCCCGACGGCATCGCAGTGCGTGATTCCAAGGCGACCTACGGCATGATGATCATCAACCTCATGCCGCCTGGACTTTTCGGCGTGATGGCTGCCGCACTCATGGCGGCGCTCATGGGGAACCTGGCCGGCGCTTCGAACTCGATCGCCACGCTGTTCAGTTACGACCTCTGGCGCCGGGTCAAACCGGACACCAAGGACCACCAGCTCGTATTCATCGGGCGTATGGCCTCGCTCGGCGCGTTCCTGCTGGGAATCGCGCTGGTGCCGGCACTCGACCACTATGCGAGCATCTTCGCTGCGATGAACGACATCATCTGCCACATCGCGCCGCCGATCTCCTGCGTTTTTGCGGTCGGCGTTTTCTGGCCACGTGCCTCGGCGTTCAGTGCCCGATGGACAATGTGGCTCGGGGCGCTCGCAGGCGTCATGGTGTTCTTTCTCAAGACCCTCCATTCCGCCTGGCCGGTGATGTTCGGGTGGATCCCTCCGCTCTTTTATAAGACGCCGTTCATGATCATGGCGTTTTACCTGTTCTGTCTGTCCCTCGTCCTGCAGGTCGTGCTGACATATGTGCGCCCGAAAGAGGCGCACGAGGATCCAGAGAAGCTTTACTGGCCGCACCCGCTCGATGCGCTCCGCTCGCCGGGTTGGCCTGGCCTCGCCAACTACAAGGTGCTTGCGGCGATGGTCTTCGTCGCGATGTGCGTTCTCTATTACATCTTCCGCTAACCCCCAACCATCCAAATCCAAACCATGAAACCCCTCGTCGCACTTTTGCTGGCAGGCACCTTGCTGTCCGCGTTTCCATCCTGCACGTCAACCCCGCCCAGTAAAGTCCAGCGGTTCGGCTGGGTCACAGGGCTTCGTCCGGAAAAGGCTGCCTATTACAAGGACCTGCACGCGCATCCGACGCCTGCAGTGAATAAGATGATCAAGGATTGCAACATCAGGAACTTTTCCATCTATGCCCGCGAGATCGGGGGGAAGGAATACCTCTTCGCCTATCTTGAATATACAGGAAGGGACTTTGCCGCAGACATGAAAAAAATGGCTGCGGACCCGGCAACCATTGCCTGGTGGAAGAAGACGGATCCGTGCCAGTCCCCGCTGCCCGACGCCAGGGCAAAGGGAAAAATCTGGTCTGACGCCGTTGAAGTTTATCACCTCGATTGATCGCAGCATCGATCCCGATACTATGAAACGCACCATTGTCCTCCTTGCTTTCTTGTCTGCCGCCGCCTGGCTGACTGCCGCGCCGGAGCCGCTGCCATCGCCGATCCCCGTCGATGAGGCTGCCGTAAAAAAGTGGCGCGACGCCCGCTTCGGCATGTTCATCCACTGGGGGCCGGTGAGCCTCAAGGGCACTGAAATCGGCTGGTCCCGCGGCAATCAGGTTCCGGTCGAGGAATACGACAGCCTTTATAAAAAATTCGATCCTGTGAAATTCAATGCCGACGAGTGGGTGGGCGTTGCCAAGGCCGCCGGCATGAAATACATCGTGCTCACGACAAAGCACCACGACGGCTTTTGTCTCTGGGACACTAAGGAGACCGGCCACAACATCATGAATTCCCCGTTCAAGCGGGACGTGGTCAAGGAACTGGCTGAGGCCTGCAAGAAGCAGGGGATCGCCTTCGGGACATACTATTCGACCTGCGACTGGTATCATCCCGATTTCCCCGTCACCAGCCCCGGCGGGAAGACCGTGCGCCCGGTGTCAAACCTCGACCGCTACACCGATTACCTCAAGGCTCAGGTTACCGAGCTCCTCACGCAATACGGTCCACTTTTCACGCTCTGGTTTGACGTGCCTCAAAAGTTTGACGCCGCGCGCGGTCAGGGGATCATCAATATGGCACGGAAGATCCAGCCGGACATCGTCATCAATAACCGGACCGGCGCCAAGGGCGACTATGACACGCCCGAACAACACATCGGCGGCTTTCAGATCGACCGGCCGTGGGAGACGTGCATGACGATTTGCAACCAGTGGGCGTGGAAGCCGAACGACAGCATGAAGTCGCTCAAACAGTGCCTGCAGACGCTCATCCAAACCAACGGCGGCGACGGCAACCTGCTTTTCAATGTCGGCCCTGAGCCGACCGGCGTGATCGAGGCCCGGCAGATTGAAAGGCTCAAGGAGATGGGGGCCTGGCTCGACAAATACGGTGCAAGCATCTACGGCACGCGCGGGGGACCCTACAAGCCGACCAAGACATTTGTCACCACCCGCAAAGGAAACACAATCTATCTGCACATCCTGAAGTGGCCGGAGGGTGCCGACTCGATCATGCTGCCCCCGCTGCCCGCAAAGATTACTCGCAGCAAACTGCTGACCGGTGGAACCGTCTCCGTCGATCAGTCCGATGCCGGGGTGAAGGTGACCGTTCCTGCGTCCGACCGTCAGGATATCGACACGCTCGTTCAGCTGGACCTGGCGGGCAGCGCGATGGATATCGAACCGATCACCGTGACCGGGAAGAACCCGCTTGCCGGCGGAAAGGCGTCCGCCTCGAACGTTTTTGGAAACAAGGAGGAGTTCGGCGCCGCTAAGGCTTTCGATGGAAATCCCGACTCCCGCTGGGCGGCGGATGCCGGACTCACATCCGCGTGGCTGGAGGTTGTCCTGGCAAAGCCGGTGACGTTCACAGGTTTCGAAATCGAGGAGGCGTCCGGCTCGCGTGTCAAAGAATTCGAATTCCAAGTTAAGGAGGGCGATGCCTGGAAAACCGTGCTCACGGGAAAAAAGATCGGCCCGGACTTTACGTCGGCCAGGTTTCCTGCGGTCACTGCGGATACCGTGCGGCTGAACATTTTAAAATCCACCGACGGTCCAACCATTTCGGAAATCCGGCTCACGAATGACAAGTAGGCGCCGCCTCCGGAGCGCCGGCTTCTTACCGGGGCTAATTCCTTCCGGATGGCGATGCCGGATTTTGTGCATAGCAGGATCGATTTGGCTCGCAGGCCCGGCGACAGCGCAGGTCCCCGAGGCCATGGCCGGTCTGCCGGCGCTGACAGAAACGCCCGCACAGCGCGACGCGCGCATGGGATGGTGGCGCGATGCGAAATTCGGCCTCTTCATCCACTGGGGACCGGTTTCGATCAAAGGCGTTGAGATCGGCTGGGGCCGGAAGGCGCCGAGGACCTACGATATCAACGGACATACCGGCCGGGGCGCAGACCCGGAATATGATAATCTCTACAAGTCGTTCGATCCTTCAAAGTTCAATGCGGCGGAGTGGGTGAAGATCGCGCAGGAAGCCGGGATGAAATACATCGTCCTCGTCTGCAAGCACCACGACGGGTTCTCGATGTTCCATACCAAGGTTTCGGACTATTCGATTGCCAACTCGCCGTTCAAACGGGACATCGTTAAGGAGCTGGCGGATGCCTGCCATGCGGCCGGAATGAAGTTCGGCGTCTATTACTCCCAGCGCGACTGGTACCACCCGGACTACCTCCTCGGCGACAACAGAAAGTATAACGAATTTTACCAGAAGCAGGTGAGGGAACTCCTCACGAACTATGGGAAGGTGGACATCATCTGGTTCGATCACGTGGCGGGTTTCTGGTCGGACTACACCTACGACGAGCTATACCCGATGATCTTCAAACTGCAGCCGGGAATCCTCGTGAATGATCGCGGGGCCAAGTTTTGCGGCAAAGGCCGGAACAAGGCCGAGAGCACATTGAGCAAGTTGCCGGAAACCCCCGAGGCCCGGAAAGTCGCTAACGGCGACTTCTACACGCCGGAGCAGAGGATCGGAGGAATGGACCTGAAGCGCGATTGGGAGTCCTGCATCACGATCTGCAAGCAGTGGGCCTGGAAGCCAAACGACGCGATGAAGGCGCTCTCCGAGTGCATCCGGACGTTGGTGACGTGCGTTTCCGGAGGTGGTAATCTTCTGTTCAACGTTGGCCCTATGCCAACCGGGGAAATCGAGCCGCGTCAGGTCGAACGGCTCAAGGAGATCGGGGCCTGGCTGAAAAAATACGGTGCGTCCATCTACGGCACGCGAGGCGGACCGTTCAGCAACGGCCGCTGGGGCGGCAGCACGCACCGGGACAAGACGCTCTGGCTGCACGTCTTCGAATGGCGCGGCGATCAGCTCAGCCTTCCGGCGCTTCCTGTTAAAGTGCTCTCCATCAGATCGCTTTCCGGAGGGAAGCCGGCCTTTGTCCAATCGGACAAGAGCCTGACTGTCACGATGGCAAAGGCAGACCAGGATCCGATCGACACGGTTTTGGAGCTTACGCTCGACCGTCCGCTGCCGCCGCAGCTTGTGCTAGGCTCCGCCCGCTCAATTTTTGAGGATCCGGCATTCGGCACCGTGCTCAAGGACTGCTCGAATGTGAGGATCGATCCGGCTAACCCCGCATTTCTGCTCGATCTTGGCGGCATAATGAACGTCTGCGGACTCTCGCTGCAGACTCCGAAGGGTAAGCCGGCCCCGAAGGCCCTCAAGGTTTTCATCTCGGCAGACGGTCAATCCTGGGTGCCTGCCTGGACGCTCGACCGCTGGGAACAGCCGATGGAAATCGCGCTCATGCAAACCGTCGCGGGCGCCGGGGTGCCCGGCCGGCCGGCCCGGTGGATCAGGATCGAGTCCCCGGGCTCCGTGGAATTCCAACTGGTGAAGGTTTATGGCAAAGCCCCTTGAGCCGCACGACACTATTATGAAATGGACATCGCTCATCACCTCCGCCTTCGCTGTGCTGATCTTTCTTCAGAGTGCGACCGCCACGGCCGCATCCGACGCGCTCCCGCCCGACTTCCAGTGGTGGCGAGACGGACGCTTCGGGATGTTTATCCATTGGGGCCCGTCCTCGCTCACCGGCAAGGAGATCAGCTGGTCGAGAAAAGGAACCGGAATCGAAAAATACGACAGTCTCTACAAGGATTTCAACCCGGTGAAGTTCAACGCCGACGAGTGGGTCGCCACCGCCAAGGCGGCCGGCATGAAATACATCGTGCTCACTGCCAAGCACCACGACGGCTTCATGCTGTGGGATACGAAGACAGGTGACTACAACATCATGAACTCGCCGTTCGGTCGTGATGTGGTTGCCGAACTCGCAGCCGCTTCTAAAAAGGCGGGAATTCCGTTCTGCGTGTATTTCTCGCCTGGCGACTGGAAGGATCCCGACTGCCGGAATCCTCAGACAAATGCAAAGTTCGTCGAGCGGATGCACGCGCAAATCACCGAGCTCCTGACCCAATACGGGAGGATCCCGCTGGTCTGGATCGACTTTGACGGGTTCCCGAACCCAAGCATCCCTCAGGAAACGGCGACTCTCATGCGCAAGCTTCAGCCGGGCGTAATCATCACCAATCGCCTTGAGGCGCTCCACCCCGATGAATCCCACGGCCGCGTGGGCAAGTGGGGGGACTACGCGACCCCCGAGCAGCGAGTTGGCAGTTATTGCGATTCGGTCCCGTGGGAGACCTGCATGACGATCGCGCGCCAGTGGAGCTGGAAGCCCGACGACCAGATGAAGTCGCTTCAGCAGTGCCTGACAACGCTTGTCTGCACGGTCGGCGGCGACGGCAACCTCCTTTTCAATGTCGGCCCGAAACCCGACGGTGAGATCGAGCCGGCGCAGGTCCAGCGGCTCAAGGAAATGGGGGGCTGGCTTGCGAAGCATGGCGAGGCCATTTATGGCACGAGCGGAGGTCCCTATTATCCCACCAAAACCTACGCCGCCACGCGCAAGGCAAAAACGATTTACATTCATGCAATCGAGTTGAAGGACGGCTCGCTGACACTGCCTCCGCTTCCGGCGAAGGTGAAATCTGCCACCCTCTTGGATGGGACGCCCGTAACGTTTGAGCAGACGGAGGGCTCGCTCAAATTCACGATTCCCTCAGAAAAAAGGGACCCGAACATCACGGTCGTCAAGCTCACGGTTGATGGGGACCCGCTGAAGCTCGCGCCAATCGTTCCGGATTCCACGAGCAAATCGCTCGCCTACCGCAAGCCTGCCACAGTCTCGAGCAGCATCGCGCCGCAATTCATGCACACCGCTCAAGCCGCGCTGGATGATGACGATTCGTCCTACTGGACGCCCGGCCGCGACGAGGCAATGGCCGGGGAGATCATGGGAAAGAAGTTCGAGCAGGTCAGGATGATTCCCAACCACCCGCTCTGGAAGCGCGATGGATGGCTGGAGGTCGATCTCGAAAAACCAGCCGTCGTCTCCCGCGCGCAGATCCGTGAAAGAAGCGGCTACTCGCCGGTCTCCTCATGGAAGATCGAATACGAGAAGGCGGGCGGTTGGCAGACCGCGGCCGAGGGCACAACGGTCGGAAAATCTCTCGATGTGCCATTTGATTCCCCGGTATCGGCCCGCAGGTTCCGCCTTTCGATCCAGGCTCCCGGTCGCCCGGCCATCTCGGAGTTCCGGCTCTTTTAAGATTGTGAAACCCGCTCCCCTTGTCGTTCTTGCAGTGTTGTTTGCTCTTGTCACCCGGTCCGGAGCGGCCGATCCGGTTGCTCCGCCCGACTTTCAATGGTGGCGCGATGGGCGCTTCGGGATGTTCATCCACTGGGGACCGTCCTCGCTCTCCGGCAAGGAGATCAGCTGGTCGCGGGCCAAGTCGAATCCCAATTCCCCGAACAAAGGCCCGACGCCGGTTGAGGTTTACGACAACCTTTACAAACAATTCCATCCGGAAAAGTTCAATGCCGACGAGTGGGTGGCCACCGTCAAGGCGGCTGGGATGAAATACGTTGTGCTCACCGCGAAGCACTGCGATGGCTTCCTTCTCTGGAACTCGAAGACGCTCGACTACAATATCATGAACACGCCGTTCGGACGCGACGTCGTAAAGGAACTTTCTGTCGCCGCAAAGAAGGCTGGCATCCCGTTCTGCGTTTATTTTGCACCTGGTGACTGGAGGGATCCCGACTGCCGGAATCCTCAGACGAATGCAAAGTTCGTCGAGCGCATGCATGCGCAGATTACCGAACTTCTTACAAAATACGGAAAAATCCCGCTTATCTGGTTCGACTTCGACGGCTACCCGAACCCGAGCGATCCGAAGGAAACGGCAACCCTCGCCCGGAAGTTGCAGCCGGGGATCATCATGACCAACCGGCTTGAGGCTCTGCACTCCGACGAATCGCACGGCCGCATGGGGCCGTGGGGCGACTACGCCACTCCCGAGCAATTTGTCGGCGGGTTCTGTGACACAATTCCCTGGGAGACGTGCATGACGATCGGCAGCCAGTGGAGCTGGAAGCCTGGTGAGAAGGTGAAGTCGCTCAAGCAGTGCCTGTCCACCCTTGTCATGACAGTGGGCGGGGATGGCAACCTCCTTTTCAATGTCGGGCCGAAACCCGATGGCGAGATCGAGCCGGAGCAGGTGGCCCGCCTCAACGAAATGGGGGCATGGCTTGCGAAGAATGGCGAGGCGGTCTATGGCACGCGTGGCGGGCCGTATGTCCCCACAAAAGCTTATGCCTCCACAAGGACACCGGGCGCGGTTTACATCAGCGTCATCCAGTTGGCAAACGGCTCGCTGGTACTTCCCGTGCTTCCTGCAAAGGTCCGCTCGGCTGCGCTTCTTGACGGGACTCCCGTTATGTTCGAACAGACGAATGCTCTGCTTAAGCTCACGATCCCCGAGGGCCGGCAGGACCCGGATATAACCGTTGTGAAGCTGGCGGTCGAGGGGGATCCCATGCGAATTCCGGCGATCGTTCCCGCCTCGACCAGCGGATCGCTCGCCTACCGCAAGGTGGCCAGAGTCTCAAGCAGCATTGCCCCGGAATTCATCCACTCCCCGCAGTCCGCGCTGGACGACAGCGATTCCACCTACTGGACGCCCGGACGCAACGAGACGCTCGCATCCGGCTACGCGGGCAAGAAGTTCGAGCATTTGCAGAAGCTGCCGAACCACCCGGTTTGGCAGCACGGAGGCTGGCTGGAGGTCGATTTAGGCGCGCCGCAAAGCGTTTCCAGAGCGGTGCTTCGTGAGAAAGCCGGCTACTCACCGGTCACGGCGTGGAATATCGAATACGAACAAGACGGCCGGTGGAAGCTTGCAGCTGAAGGCAAAACGATTGGCAAAGCGCTCGACACGCCTTTCTCCGCTCCCGCGACCGCACGCAAATTCCGTCTTTCCATCAAGGCCCACGGCCGCCCGGCTATCTCTGAGTTCCAACTGTTTTAATCCCAACTGAAGATGATCAAATCAATCACCACGCGCGACGCCCGCTACCCGATCGGCTCCGGCCATGGAAGCGACGCGATTCACAAGGACCCCGTTTATTCCTACGCGGTTACCATGCTGCAGGACGACTCCGGCCACACCGGAAGCGGCCTGGCGTTTACGCTGGGCGAGGGGAACGGGCTGGTTTGTCGTGCGGCTGAATTTTATGCCCAACGCCTCGTCGGCCAAGACATCGAGGAGATCATGGCCGACTTCGGGCGCATCCAGCACGAGATGGCCGACGAGCAGCAGTTCCGCTGGCTCGGGCCGCACAAGGGAGTGGTCCATCTTGCGCTCTCCTCAGTCACCAATGCCTGCTGGGACCTCTGGGCCAAGCGGCGGGGTGTGCCGCTCTGGAAGCTGCTTCTCGATCTCTCCCCCGAGCAGATTGTCGCAACGCTCGACCTGTCCTATCTTGAGGATGAGCTGACTCCGGCACAGGCAGTGGACCTGCTTCGTGCGGTCGCGCCGACACGGGGTGCGCGCCTTCCGGTGTTGGATTCGGGCTACGCCGGCTACGATACATCGGTCGGCTGGTTCAACTATTCGGATGAACAAGTTCGCGAGAACTGCCGGCGGGCGATCGCGGCCGGCTTCACCGCGATGAAGCTCAAGGTTGGCGCGAAGGATGCGGAACGCGACATCCGCCGCGCGCGGATCGTCCGGGAGGTTGCCGGACCCGATGCGCGCGTGATGGTCGATGCCAACCAGCAGTGGACGCTTCCGCAGGCGCTCGATGTCTGCGCGCGGCTCAGCGAGATCTCCCCGTTCTGGATCGAGGAAC